>Ga0209390_10001419_pt1 | contig 46518 bp, 49 predicted proteins | sample BON01_FD_187212 | JGI IMG/M metagenome (GOLD analysis project Ga0209390, IMG submission 187212) | Freshwater microbial communities from Lake Bonney liftoff mats and glacier meltwater in Antarctica - BON-01 (SPAdes) (version 2) | ecosystem: Environmental > Aquatic > Freshwater > Ice > Glacier...
CACGCAATCCGCTCCCAAATCCGTCTATCCCGCAAATTAACTAAGGACTCCCATAAGGTTTTGACTTGCACCGATTCGACTGCAGGACTGAACGGAGGATAGGGGAACCGTCGCTTGCTTACGCAAGTAAGGCAATCTGCAGATTGCCACTCCGATTGCAAGTGATCGCCAGCGATCACGCAATCCGCTCCCAAATCCGTCTATCCCGCAAATTAACTAAGGACTCCCATTTATGGGAGTCCTTAGTTAATGGCGGAGGATAGGGGATTTGAACCCCTGAGGGCTTTCACCCAACTCGCTTTCCAAGCGAGCGCCATAGGCCACTAGGCGAATCCTCCGTTGACGAGATTACCTGTAATTAGAGCATGAGCGCTAATTGCGTTGATTTAAGTAGCTACAAAACTGATGAGCAAAGTTATGTGAGTGGCTGGACTATCGAAGGCACCGTCACACCGACCCGTTACTCTCATACATATGTCCTTGGCGCTTTACCGGAAATACCGACCTGGTCAGTTTTCTGACGTAATTGGCCAAGATCATGTGACTATTCCACTTTCCCGGGCCCTTGATACGGATCGAATTCATCACGCATATTTATTTACTGGACCGCGTGGTTGTGGCAAAACATCTTCAGCTCGCATCATGGCTCGCTCAATGAATTGTGAGCAAGGACCAACATCAAACCCATGCGGCAAATGTGAATCTTGTATTAACTTGGCACCAAATGGACCAGGATCCATCGATGTCATCGAAATTGATGCTGCTACATATCGCGGAATCGATGACGCTAAAGAATTGCGGGAACGCGCTGTGTATGCGCCAGTATCAGCGCGATTCAGGGTCTACATCATCGATGAGGCCCATCAATTAACACGCGAAGCATTTAATGTATTACTTAAATTGGTCGAAGAGCCACCACCACATTTACGATTCATCTTTGCAACAACGGAACCTGAAAAAATTATTCCAACACTTCGCTCTCGCACTCACCATTACCCATTTCGTTTAGTTTCAGCAAAAACTTTGGCGCAGCATTTGGCGCTTATGTGTGAGCGTGAAGGCGTAACTGCTGATCCAGCCGCCTTAGCATTAGTTGCCCGCGCTGGCGCTGGCTCAGTGCGTGATGCCCAATCAGTATTAGGTCAAGTTATTGCTGGGTCTGGACCCGAAGGCGTTACTTATGCAGACACAGTTGCTCAACTTGGATTTACTGATGAAACATTACTAAGCCAAGTCGTAGTTGCAATTGCGCAAAGTAATGGCGCCGAACTATTCACTTTGATTGAAAAAGTTGTGACCTCGGGTAATGAACCCCGTCGATTTGCAAATGATTTATTAGATCACTTGCGCGATTTAGTAGTTGTTACTCAAGTTCCAGATGCAGCGCGATCAGGCTTATTTGATATTCCAAATGAACAAATTGATGACTTGGTAAGTCAAGCAAAACTCTTTACTCCAGCACAACTAGTGCGAGTTGCTGACTTAGTAAGTTCGGGCTTATCTGAACTTCGTGGCGCAGCCTCGCCACGGTTACAGCTTGAACTTTTAGCTGCTCGATTGGTAACTAACGAAGTCACACAAGATTTAATTACCCGTGTTGAAAAACTTGAGCAAGGTGGACCACGAGTAGCGTCATCAGCGCCGGTGCCAGCAAGAGCCCGCCTTGATGCAGCTCAGCCGATAACTATAAGTAATGACGAAGCGCAGCAATCTGCAATGAGGAATGATGCAGCGCAGGTAACTCCAGCGAATTCTTCACCGGAACCCGTTAAGGCAGCGCCGGTAAAACCGAAGGTATCAACTACCCCAGCGCCACTTAAGCCCTCGCAAGTTACGGCTTCAGCCACAGCAACGCAACAAGCTGCTGCAGAAGTAAAAGCAAGTGAGCCACTAACTGGTCCTGTGACATTTGAACAGATTCGCGAAGCGTGGCCGGCAATTTTAGACACCCTGGGCTCGCAAAGTCGAGTCGCAGGCATCGTCATGGTTGACACTGCGCCATTGTCTTTGGGTGAAGGCAATGTTTTAGCCGTCGCGTTTCCAAACATGAACACTATGAATAACGCAGTCAAGAGTGGTCACGATGATCGACTTCGACTTGTGATTGCAAAGTCACTTCACCTTGATGTCACCATTGATCCAACAGTTGATCCAAATCGAGCGGCCCCTGCGAAACCTAAAAAAATTGCAACTGATTCGGGTGATGCCTCGCCAGATGACGAAAACTTACCGACACGTTCCTCAATTGATATCATCACCAGCAGCTTAGGTGGGCAAGTAATTGGTGAAAGCCCACGCGAATCATGAGCAATATTTACGAAGGTATTGTCCAAGATTTAATTGATGAGCTTGCCAAACTTCCAGGAGTTGGACCAAAGGGTGCTACTCGAATCGCATTTCATTTACTCGCTACTGATAACGCCGATGTGACTCGGCTTGCAACTGTACTTGCCGAAGTTAAGGACAAAATTAAATTTTGTCGCACGTGCCATAACGTTTCACAAGATGAACTATGTCGAATTTGTGCGGACACCCGTCGTGACGAAACTTCGATCTGTGTCGTTGAAGAACCAAAAGATGTATTAGCCGTTGAACGAACTCGTGAGTTTCGTGGTCGCTATCACGTGCTTGGTGGCGCCATCAGTCCAATCGATGGCATCGGACCCGATGACCTGCGGGTTACAGAATTAATGACCAGACTTTCAGACAACACGATTACCGAGATCATTTTGGCGACAGACCCAAACCTGGAAGGGGAAGCAACAGCAACTTATCTAACTCGCCTGATTTCACCTTTAGGAATTAAGGTAACGCGATTGGCATCGGGCCTTCCAGTTGGTGGCGATCTGGAATATGCCGATGAAATAACACTTGGACGGGCCTTTGAAGGTCGCCGCCAAGTTAGCCCTTAGGTCCTGCCAACGCTTCGCCAAGAAACCGTGATTTTCTAGAACTCAACTACATTTAGACTTACTTCTTATGGGCTTGATTGTCGCAAAATTTGGTGGGTCATCCGTTGCTGATGCGCCTGGAATTTTGCGTGTAGCCAAACGGATTGTTGATACCAAGCGAGCCGGCAATGAAGTGGTTGTGGTTGTTTCAGCAATGGGCGACACCACAGATGACTTAATCGACTTAGCGAAACAAGTTTCCCCAAACCCACCAGGGCGCGAACTAGATATGTTGCTCACTGCAGGTGAGCGAATTTCGATGGCTGTCTTAGCCATGGCCATTAATGATCTGGGATTTGAAGCTCGGTCATACACCGGATCCCAAGCGGGCTTAATAACGGATTCAACACACGGCAAGGCTCGAATCGTTGATGTTACACCTGGCCGAATTCAAGAGGCACTTCGCGAAAATGCAATCCCAATTGTTGCTGGCTTCCAAGGCGTTTCCCAAGACACAAAAGATATAACGACTTTGGGTCGTGGCGGTTCTGACTTAACTGCAGTCGCACTTGCTGCGGCTTTGTACGCTGATGTTTGTGAAATCTACACCGATGTTGATGGAATTTTTTCAGCTGATCCCCGCGTAGTTCCCAATGCCAGACAAGTTCCGCGCATTACTTATGACGAAATGATGGAACTTGCCGCTGCTGGAGCGAAGGTCTTACATTTGCGATGCGTTGAATATGCAAAGCGTTTTGATTTACCGATTCATGTCCGATCTTCGTTTTCGGATAAAGAAGGAACATTTGTTATCGCTGACTTGGCAGATCAGTCCAAGTTAATGAAGTTGTCCAAATTAGGAGCAATTATGGAACAGCCAATTATTTCGGGTGTAGCGCACGACTTGGGCGATGCAAAGATTACCGTCGTTGGAGTACCAGATCGACCAGGTATGGCAGCAGCGATTTTTCAAGCAGTTGCAGATGCCGGCATAAATATGGACATGATTGTGCAAAACGTTAGTGTCCGAGAATCTGGCGCAACGGATTTAACTTTTACTTGCCCACGCGGTGATGCAACTAAAGCTGAATTTGCACTTCGTCGAATTGAAAAAGAAGTTGCCTTTAAAGATATAGACACAGATGAAAACATTGGCAAGATTTCTTTAGTTGGCGCAGGAATGCGTTCCCACCCAGGTGTTTCTGCAACTTTCTTTAGGGCGATAGCTGATGCAGGGGTAAACGTGGAAATGATTTCAACTTCTGAAATTAGAATTTCGGTGGTGACGCGTGCGGACGATGCAGAAAAAGCTGTTAAGGCCATTCACACTGCATTCGGACTTGACGCTGATGGCGAAGCAGTTGTCTATGGCGGGACGGGTCGATAAACATGGCAAAGAAACCAACGCTTGCAGTAGTCGGCGCAACGGGAGCAGTCGGAACCGTAATGCTCGATCTGCTCTCAACTCGCCCAGATGTTTGGGGCGAAATTAAATTACTGGCCTCTGCTAGATCTGCTGGCAAAGTTCTCCAAGTTCGTGGCAAAGATGTAATTGTTGAAGAACTAACAGACGCTGCATTTGATGGTGTTGACGTGGCAATGTTTGACGTGCCAGATGAGATCTCAGCAATTTGGGCGCCAATTGCAGCAGCTAAAGGCGTCATAGCCGTTGATAACAGTGGGGCATTTCGAATGGACGCTGATGTGCCATTAGTTGTTCCAGAAGTTAATGCTGAGCAGACGCGCAATCGCCCGCGAGGAATTATTGCGAATCCAAACTGCACCACTTTGTCAATGATTGTTGTTGTTGGAGCATTGGAAAAAGCTTTTGGTGTAAGTGAGTTAGTTGTTGCTTCATATCAAGCAGCATCGGGCGCTGGTCAAAGTGGTATCGATGCATTGCACGAACAGATAGTTACGGTTGCGGGCAAAAATTTAGGTAATGAGACAAAAGACGTTCGAAACGCAATTACTAAAAACGATGTCTTCCCAGCCCCACTTGCATTGAACGTTGTTCCTTGGGCTGGATCACTTTCTGAAAATGACTACACCAGTGAAGAAATTAAAGTTCGAAATGAATCCCGCAAGATTTTAGGAAAGCCTTCCCTAAAAGTTCATGCAACTTGTGTCCGAGTGCCGGTAGTAACAACTCACTCCTTAGCTGTGCATGCGGTACTTGATCGCGCAGTTACTGCCGAAGAAGTTCGGTCCTTACTTGCAAATGCACCTGGTGTCTTAGTAACCGATGACCCAGCAAATAAAATTTTCCCAACTCCAATTGATGTCGTTGGAACTGACCCAACTGTTGTTGGCAGAATTCGGGTATCGAAAGAATATCCAAATGAAATTGATTTTTTTGTATGTGGAGACAACTTACGAAAAGGTGCAGCGTTAAATACAGCGCAGATTGCCGAAGTTGTAGCGCAAGAATTTAGTTAAATTCTTGCGCCAGTAGGCATGAAAATAATTTAGTTAAATTCTTGCGCCAGTAGGCATGAAAATAATTTAGTTTAATTCTTGCACCCGTAAGCATGAAAAGAATTTAGTTAAATTCTTTTGCTGTGAGCGTTAACAATGTTGCTTCTGGACGACATGCAACCCGAATTGGTGTGAACGGTGATGTTCCAACTCCAGCTGAAACATGAAGTGGCATTTGGGTATATCCAAATTTTGAAAAACCTTTAGCTTGTTTTTTTGGCAAGTCACAATTAGTTACCAGCGCACCATAAAACGGTAGACAAACCTGCCCACCGTGAGTATGTCCAGCAAGAACTAAGTCAGCGTTATCTGATTCAAAACTTTCTAAAACTCGTCGATATGGTGCATGCGTTACACCAAGTGCAAAAGCATCTTTATCAAACGCACCAGCTACAGCTGAGTAGTTATCTTTCATGATGTGTGGATCATCCGTCCCACGCGCATGAATCTTTACGCCATTAATCGTGACGTCGCTTTGCTTGTTATTTAGATCCAACCAACCCGCATCAGTTAGCTGTTCCACTAATTCACTTGTTGGTAGCGCTTCACCACCTGCATTGATTGTTCGGTCCTTATTGAAATACTGAAATGGATTTTTCAAAGTGGGCGCAAAGTAATCATTGCTGCCTAATACAAATGCTCCAGGAATATCCATAAGTTCATCCATTGCCTCAACGACTGCTGGTACGGCAAGGGAGTGTGCCAAAAAGTCACCGGTGCCGACCACGAAATCAGGTTCAAGTTTTGCAAGCGATTTCACCCAGTTGATTTTTCGCGTCTGGGCGGGAGTGATGTGCAAGTCAGAAATATGCAGAACTCGAATTGGTTCGCTGCAAGCAGGTAACACGGCTAGTTCGAGTTTTCGAGTTGTGAAGGCCTGGGCCTCAACTAGGCCATATGCCAGAGTTCCTGCCCCACTGGCACCAAGTGCGAGCATCGAATTGGCCAAAAACCCCATAATGCTAAGCATTACACGGAAACAACATTTCACATGTGCACAAATTGCCCATAGGCTTAGGATTCCCACATCTTCCCTAGGAGGCTTGCCATGTCTGATTACGATTCAGTCAATGCTGCGCCCTCCCCAGAATGGGATCCATTAACTGCTCCAGTTTGGGAATTTGCAGACGATGTTGATCCAGTAATCGCGCCTGATGTTGAAGAATTTATGCCGACCAAAGAAGACACCATAATTCGACGTCGACCATTGCCGCCGCCAGATGCGGATGAAATTATTCGCGGGGAGTACACCGGCTGGGTTCCGCTAATTAAGGCCGGTGAAACTTTAGCTGATGCTAAGGCGCGGGAAGAAAAGCTGGCTATTTATTCAAATCCAGCAGACGAAGAATCTACTTACTTAGATGACTTTCCAGCACCAGTTGATTTAGGTTCAGATCCTGTTGCTGAAATACGAGATCCAATTGTTGAAGTTCGCCCATACAATTTTCCAACTGAAATAGTCCCAGACCCAGACTTCGTTGTTTCGCCCTCTGAAGCGCTCGAAGAAGCTCGTCGCCGAATTGCTCAAATGCGAGCAAGTTTGCAAACGAACATTAATCGAGTCTCCCAAAGTTTTGAACATCCTGTTTTTAATGAACCAGCGCAAGACGTTGCGCTAGAAGATCTATCAGTATTGCCAACTGACAAACCAAAAATTGAATCTAAATCTTTTGAAGCATTATTTGAAACAGAACAGACAAAAACGCAGGAGTGGCAACGAGAGCCTGAACCAGTCCAAACTCAAGTTCGCGAAGAGCCTCGGGTTTACACGCAATCGACGCAGCAAGCATCCCCAACAGTCATCATTGATGAAGCAGCTGACCAAACACATTCGTTAGAGCTCGTCATTATGCGAGATGAAATTAAAGATCTTCGTGATCGTTTAGATTCATCTCAAAAATTAATCGAAAATTTAATGGTTCGATTAGCAGATCTAGCTGAGTTAGCACTTAAGCGAAGAGATTAACGATCTGCATCGCCAGATACAAATGGCATGCTCGCAATAATTGCATCAAAATCGTTGCGCTGAGAATTCTTTAAAACTGTTGAAAGTGCTAAAACCGTGTGTAGGCTCGCGGGGCGCAACTTTAAGCGATATGGCAATTTGTCATTTCTAGAAACCAAAAACCAGGAAGCGATCCCGAGTGGTGTTTCAATACTGTGCTCGTAACTTCCTTCTGGTACCCGCACCACCTTGGGAAGTAACACATTGACTTCTTCGTCCACTCGCTTTATGCATGGTTCAATTAGTTCGGAAATCATGGCAAGGGACACCGTTACTTCATCAACAAGTTGAAGTAATCGACTTCGCACGTCGCCACCGGTTTGTAGCACAACAGCAAAACTTTCGAGTTCTTGGTACTTGACTCCAATCGCATTTTCGCGAGCGTCAATTGCATAGCCACTTGCTCGCGCGACTGGACCACTAATGGCTTGGTCGAGAGCTTCGGATTTAGGTAGTACCCCAATGCCAGTAAAAGGGGTAAGTAATAATTCCCAATTTGTTTCGAGCACAATCGCAGCGGTGTCAAAACAAAGCTGGGTAACATCTTCAAGCCAGCTGGCTTGCGGTGCGTGGGTGAGTCCACCGATTCGGGTGAGCATTGGGTGCATTCGACTACCGGTGTAAAGCTGATAATGGTTTACCCAAAGTTCACGGGAAGCACGAAGGTTTTTTGTTAAGTCATTATTTTCCCAGGGAAACCCAGCTAAGAAAGCTAAGTGCGAAGTTACGCGATTAAATTCCAGCAAGAAAGTGCGTAGCCATTGCGCTGCTTCTGGCACTTCGATTCCCAAAGCAGTTTCGAGCAATTGAGCGACACCAACTTCACCAGAAAATGCGCTTAGCCATTCATGTCGGTTTGCAAGTCCAATGACCTGGCGATAATCGCGGGATTCAAATAATTTCTCAGCCCCACGGTGCATTGAACCTAGCAGTGGGGTTGCCGAAACAATTGTGTCGTCAGCAATTTGGCAATCTATTCGCAACATGCCATGACTTGCTGGCGCGAAAATTGGTAAGCCAGAAGTTTCATCACTTCGAGCAATGTCTAACGGCGATAATCCAATCACGCTGCGTTTAGCCACGAAACTTATCGTGCCATAAGCCGATGGCTAAAGCGATTTTTTAGACATTCATCCAATTTCTATTAGGCTTGCGATGTGGTCAACACATTGGCCGAGAGCGATGAGCCTTGGACCGAAAAACCTCCACGCCTAGACGTTGGCGTAGTTGGAACTGGTAGAGCCGGTTCTGTACTAGGCGCTGCCCTAAAACGCGCGGGACATAACGTCATGGCTTGCACTGCTGTTAGTGATATTTCCAGATTGCGGGCCGAAGCATTGTTGCCAAGTGTTCCAATTTTAAGTATCGAAGAAACAGTTGCAGATCGCGATCTGATTTTGTTGAGTATCCCAGACGATGTTCTTTCCCAAGTTGTTTCTGGGCTGGCATCTACCAATGCCGTTAGTCCTGGCACTTTTGTTATGCATCTTTCTGGTCGGTATGGCATCGACATATTGCGGCCGCTTACGGAACAAGGGTGCTTACCTCTAGCACTACACCCAGTAATGACCTTCACTGGAACCAGCATCGATTTAAATCGACTGTCTGCCTGTCCGTTCGGAGTCACAACTCACGAGACTTTGCGTCCAGTTGCCGAAACTCTAGTTATGGAAATGGGTGGCGAGCCAGTTTGGGTTCCAGAAGCTAGCAGAGGTTTGTATCACGCAGCATTATCTTTTGGCGCAAATAATTTGATGACACTCGTGAACCAAACCACAGAGTTATTAGAGGCTGCAGATATTTCAAATCCAGAAGCCTTGGTTGCGCCGTTACTAAGTGCTTCATTAGATAACGCATTAAGAAATGGTGACAATGCGTTAACGGGACCGATCGTGCGCGGGGACGCAGGAACAATTCGGGAACACTTGCGAGTTTTAGCTAATTTTGATCCAGCAGTCACCCAGGCCTATCGCAGCCTGGCCAGACTAACTGCAGTGCGCGCTTTGGCTTCTGGTGTCTTACAACCAATTGCAGCCCAAGATTTATTGGCAATTTTGGCAGATGAATCATGAGGCCACCCACTGTCTTATATACCGTTACTGAAGTTAATGATTGGTGCAACGAATCATTAACACCAATTGCTGCTGCTTTAACAATGGGAGCTCTTCATGATGGTCATGCACAACTAGTAACTTACGCAAAATCCCACACACCTGAGGGCACTCGAGTCATTGCCACTATTTTTGTGAACCCAACGCAATTCAATAATTCAAAAGATTTAGAACAATATCCCGTCACACTCGACGATGACTTGGAAATCCTTGGCGAGGTTGGAGTGGATGCAGTATTTGTGCCTAGTGTATTGGAAATGTACCCCGATGGGTTAGCAATTAATTCACCAGTAGAGCCCGGACCTCTTGGTGAAATTTTAGAAGGTAAAAGTCGGCCGGGACATTTCTTGGGAATGCTAACTGTGGTTCACAAGCTATTAGAAATTACGCATGCGAACTTTTCATTTTTTGGTGAGAAAGATTTTCAGCAACTTATTTTAGTTAAAGCCATGATAGGTGAGTTGGCGTTACCTATCGAAATCGTTGGAGTGCCAACTGTGCGTGATGAATTTGGTCTGGCTCTATCAAGTCGCAATCGAAGGCTGTCGCAATCAGCATTTAGAAAAGCCCTAAATATTTCAATCGCGATGAACTTAGTTGCTGATGCATTCAGGAATGGTGTGGAAAAGATTTCAGCTGAAACTTTAGGCAAAGAATATTTATCAGAAAACGATCTTCACGATCTTGATTACCTAGAAATACGTTCAGAGAATCTTCTCGATGCACCAAGTGCTACCGATGCCCGGGTATTTATTGCCTTGAACATTGATGGCGTACGTCTTATCGACAATTTGAAAATATCAAAGTAGGAGAATCATGTTGTTAGCAATTGATGTCGGAAACACGAATACCGTTCTTGGGTTATTTGATGGCGACAAGTTGATCTCCTCTTGGCGCACGAAAACCGATGCGCGAGAAACTGCTGATGAATTAGCTTTGAAGTTCAAAGCGATCCTGAGTGAGTCGCCACAGGTTACTGGAATTTCGCTTTGCTCAACAGTTCCAGCGGTACTTCGCGAGATGCGAACCATGCTCGGCAGTTATTACCAAGACGCATTGCAAGTAATTGTTGAACCTGGAATAAAAACTGGCGTGCCAGTATTAACTGATAATCCGAAAGAAGTTGGCGCGGATCGAATTGTAAATTCGCTAGCAGCTTTCACGCTTTATGGTGGCCCAGCAATCGTCGTTGATTTTGGAACTTCAACTAATTTGGATGTAATTTCCGCCAAAGGTGAGTTCTTGGGAGGCGCACTTGCTCCTGGCATCGAGATTTCTATCGATGCGCTTGCTTCGCGAGCTGCCCAATTGCGCAAAGTGGAGTTAGTAGCCCCTCGTAACGTAATTGGAAAAAACACTGTTGAGGCACTGCAATCTGGCGCAATTTATGGCTTTGCTGGCCAAGTAGATGGCTTAGTCGATCGGATCATTGATGAACTTGGTACGCCAGTAAAAGCAGTGATAGCAACTGGTGGTTTGGCTGGCATTGTTGTCCCCGAATCGGAAACCATAACTGCGCACGAGCCAGATTTAACCTTAATTGGCCTGCGACTAATGTACGAGCGCAACTCCTAGTACCGATAATCTTGTGCAGTGGCCAACGATCAAAACTCCCCAGACTTGGAAGTAGAAGACTTACCTGAACAGATGCGGGTTCGTCTTGAGAAGCGCGCGGCCTTATTAAGTAGTGGCGTAGATGCCTATCCAGTTCGAGTTCCAGTTACCACCACAATTCCGGCAGTCCGGGCCAAGTACGCACACCTTATTGCGGAGCAAGAAAGTGGTGAAACCGTAGGAATTGCTGGGCGCGTTATGTTCCTTCGAAATACTGGCAAATTATGTTTCGCGCAGCTTCAGGCTGGAACTGGGGAAACTATCCAAGCTATGTTGTCCTTTGATCGAATCGGCGAAACGCAATTAGATTCCTGGAAAGCATTAGTTGATATTGGCGATCTGGTTGCTGTGGTTGGCGAAGTAATAAGTAGCAAGCGTGGCGAACTTTCGGTCATGGCCGATAGTTGGCACATGGCAGCAAAGGCGCTTCGCCCACTTCCAAATCCACACACACCGCTAAGTGAAGAAACTCGAGTGCGTCAGCGTTACGCAGATTTGATTATGCGAGATACCGCTCGTACCGTGGCGCGATTACGTCCAGCAACAATGACCAGTTTGCGCGCAAGCTTTGCTAAGCGAGATTATCTCGAAGTTGAAACACCCATGTTGCAAACTATGCATGGTGGGGCAGCAGCTCGACCATTCGTCACATCATCAAATGCTTTTGACATGCAGTTGTTTTTGCGAATCGCGCCAGAACTATTTTTGAAACGTTGCGTAGTTGGTGGCATCGAACGCGTTTTTGAAATTAATCGTAATTTTCGAAATGAGGGTGCGGATTCAACTCATTCACCAGAATTTGCGATGCTGGAGTTTTACCAGGCTTACGCCGACTACCACGACATGGCAACTTTAACTAGAGAGTTAATTCAGGAAGCTGCCTTAGCCGTGCATGGCACTTTGAATTATGAGTTAGTGGATGGTGGAACCCGCGATTTATCTGGTGATTGGGATCAGATTTCGGTTTACCCTTCCGTGAGTAAAGCCATAGGGCAAGAAATATCACCAGAAACTTCAATCGAAACGTTGCGCAAATTGTGCGCTTTAGCAGGAATAACTCACGATCCAAAAGCGATACATGGAAAATTGGTTGAGGAACTTCTTGAGCATTACGTGGTTGAACATTTAAAGCGACCAACATTTGTAATGGATTACCCAGTTGACACTTCACCGCTGGTTCGAGAGAACCGCACAACTAAGAGCACCGCTGAAAAGTGGGATCTCTATATTGATGGCTACGAAGCTGGCACTGGATATTCCGAACTCGTTGATCCAGTGATCCAGCGTGAGCGCTTAGTTGAACAATCTTCCTTAAAAGCAGGCGGCGACGCCGAGGCAATGCAACTTGATGAAGATTTTTTACGGGCTTTGGAATATGGCATGCCTCCATGTGGTGGAGTGGGCATGGGAATAGATCGCTTGCTAATGACACTTACGGGCTTAAATATTCGCGAAACAATTTTGTTCCCACTTGTTAAGCCAGAATAGTTATGACAATTATGGTGCGCCCAGCACACACTTCAGATGTTTTAGTAATTCGAGACCTAGTTGAGAATTACGCTGGTGATGGTCCACGACTGTTGCGCAAAAATACGGTAACTCTTTACGAAGATGTCCAAGAATTTTTTGTAGCTGAACTAGATGGTGTGATTGTAGGTTGTGGCGCACTGCATGTTTTTTGGCACGATCTTGGCGAAATTCGAACTGTGGCTGTTTCACCAAACTGTAAGGGTCAAGGAATCGGTTCGAAACTACTTGAGGCATTATCGCAGCGTGCAAAAACGCTTGGACTAACACGATTGTTTTGTTTGACTTTTGAAATTAAATTTTTTACCGGTCATGGCTTCGAGCCCATTATAGAATCACCGGTTGATGCCTCTACTTATGCGCAGCTATTACTTTCTGGCGATCAGGGTGTGGCAGAATTCTTGGACTTGGAACACGTGAAGCCAAACACTCTAGGCAACACTAGAATGCTAAAAATCCTTTAGATTTATGGCTGTTCGCTAATGGCAGATTGAACCCAAAGGCAAAAGTCCATTGATTCAAGGACAGCAAGTTGTGTACCTTTTGCTATTTACAATTTCGCAGATGCGCCGTCAGGCATTGGCTCTAGCATTGGGTTAAGGCCAAAAAGTAAGAGGAGATCCATATGTTCGAGAGATTTACAGACCGAGCTCGACGAGTAGTGGTGCTTGCCCAAGAAGAGGCACGCATGCTAAATCACAACTACATCGGTACTGAGCACATCCTCCTTGGCTTAATTCATGAAGGCGAAGGTGTGGCCGCCAAGGCTCTTGAAAGCATGGACATCTCACTTGAGGCAGTGCGCGCTCAAGTTGAAGAAATTATTGGCCAGGGTCAACAAGCTCCTTCCGGTCACATCCCATTCACACCTCGTGCGAAAAAAGTTTTGGAACTTTCACTCCGCGAAGCCTTACAACTTGGACACAACTACATCGGTACTGAACACATCTTGCTTGGCCTAATTCGCGAAGGCGAAGGCGTTGCCGCTCAGGTACTTGTAAAACTTGGTGCTGATCTAAATCGAGTTCGCCAACAAGTTATCCAGTTACTTTCGGGTTATCAAGGTAAGGAGCCACAGCAACAAGGATCTGGTCCTTCTGAAGGCACACCATCAACATCTTTGGTCCTAGATCAATTTGGAAGAAACTTAACCCAAGCGGCGCGAGATGGACAACTTGATCCAGTCATTGGCCGCGAAAAAGAAATTGAACGCGTTATGCAAGTACTTTCGCGCCGAACAAAAAACAACCCAGTACTTATTGGTGAACCAGGTGTCGGCAAGACTGCTGTTGTTGAAGGTTTGGCACAAAAAGTAGTCAAGGGTGAAGTTCCTGAGACATTAAAAGACAAGCAAATTTATTCCCTTGATCTTGGCGCGCTAGTTGCTGGCTCACGCTACCGTGGCGATTTCGAAGAACGCCTAAAGAAGGTTTTGAAAGAAATCAAGACTCGTGGTGACATCATCATTTTCATTGATGAAATCCATACTCTTGTTGGAGCCGGCGCAGCTGAAGGAGCGATTGATGCGGCAAGCATCTTGAAGCCAATGTTGGCTCGCGGCGAATTACAAACTGTTGGCGCAACAACACTGGATGAGTATCGAAAGTACATTGAAAAAGATGCTGCACTTGAGCGTCGTTTTCAGCCGATTCAGGTAAATGAGCCATCAATCGCGCAAACCATTGAAATTCTAAAAGGCCTGCGTGACCGGTATGAAAATCATCACCGCGTAACTATTACTGATGCTGCAATTGTTGGCGCAGCAACTATGGCGGATCGCTACATAAGCGACCGTTTTTTGCCAGACAAGGCCATTGACTTAATCGATGAGGCTGGTGCGCGACTGCGGATTCGTCGAATGACTGCGCCACCAGATTTGCGAGAATTTGATGACAAAATTGCTGCGGTGCGGCTTGAAAAAGAATCATCGATTGATGGGCAAGATTTTGAGCGGGCAGCCTCGCTACGTGATGACGAAAAGAATTTGATCGCCGCTCGCGCAGTTCGTGAGAAGGAATGGAAAGACGGTGACATGGACGTAGTTGCCACCGTTGATGAAGAGTTAATCGCTGAAGTACTTGCAGCATCAACCGGAATTCCAGTCTTCAAGTTAACTGAAGAAGAATCACAACGACTTCTTCATATGGAAGGCGATCTGCACAAGCGCGTTATTGGTCAAGAACAAGCCATCAAGGCTTTGTCCCAAGCAATTCGTCGCACCCGGGCAGGTCTCAAGGATCCTAAGCGTCCAGGTGGTTCCTTCATCTTTGCTGGCCCATCTGGAGTTGGTAAGACGGAACTTTCCAAAACCCTTGCTGAGTTCCTATTTGGCGATGAAGACTCACTTATTCAACTCGACATGTCCGAGTACTCTGAGCGCCATACTGTCTCACGACTATTTGGTTCACCTCCCGGATTTGTTGGCTATGAAGAAGGTGGCCAGCTAACTGAGAAGGTTCGTCGTAAGCCGTTTAGCGTTGTGCTTTTTGACGAAGTTGAAAAGGCACACCCAGACATCTTCAACTCACTTTTGCAGATTCTTGAAGATGGTCGCTTAACTGATGCGCAAGGCAGAGTCGTTGATTTCAAGAACACCGTAATCATTATGACCACGAACCTTGGCACGCGCGATATTTCTAAGGGCGTCAGCCTTGGGTTCGCCGATGGAAACGACACGACAACTTCGTATGACCGGATGAAAGCCAAGGTCAATGACGAGTTAAAGACGCACTTCCGTCCAGAATTCCTTAACCGTATCGACGACATAATTGTCTTCCACCAGTTAAGCGAAGATGAGATTGTTGAGATTGTCGATTTGATGATCGCGAAGCTAGACATGCGACTCAAGGACAAAGACATGGCAATCGAGCTAACACCTGCAGCAAAAGCGTTGCTTGCAAAGCGAGGTTATGATCCAGTTCTTGGAGCTCGACCACTGCGCCGCACAATTCAACGTGAGATTGAAGATCCAATGAGTGAAAAGATGCTCTTTGGTGATCTCAAGCCAGGTGAAATTGTCATTGTTGATGTTGAGGGTGAAGGCGACGACGCTAAATTCAACATGCGCGGCGAATTCAAGGGCGAGCTTTCTGACATCGAGATTGAGATTGCTGGCGCTGCCGGAGTAGCAGATTAACTAATTTCGTAATGCCAGTTGAGAGTTTCGACTTTGGAGTAATCGGTGCTGGCATAGTTGGTTTAGCAATGGCGAATCGGGTTCGTGAGTTGCATCCGAATGCCGCTATTGCCGTGTTTGATAAAGAAGATGCTGTTGGCTTGCATGCCAGTGGCCGAAACAGTGGTGTTTTACATGCTGGCTTTTATTACTCGCCTGACACCTTAAAAGCTCAACTGACGCGTGATGGCAACCAGATGCTGCGAGATTTCTGTGCGCAAGAAGATGTAGCGATCAAGAAGACCGGAAAAGTGGTTGTTACCCAGAATGAATCCCAAATTTCTGCATTACAAGAATTGCACCGACGTGGAAATTTAAATGGTGTGTCCACGCAATTGATTTCGCAGGAGCAACTTGCAGAGTATGAGCCACTCGCACGGACTGTGCAAATGGCCCTTTGGTCCCCAAATACTGCCGTAGCAAATCCACTTGAAGTAACGAAAGCGCTCGCCGCCAAAGTTGTGCGCGAAGGCGCCGTTCTAAAACTTGGCCATAAAGTCACTAAGGCAACAAACCAACAAGTAGTTACTAATTTTGGAATATACTCGATTGGCCACGTAATTAATACAGCTGGTTTGTACGCCGACAAAGTGGCCAAGCAATTCGGATTTTGTGACGATTACGCAATGCTGCCTTTTAAGGGACTGTATTGGTACGGCAATTGGGCGCCAGGAAAATTGCAACGTCATGTTTATCCAGTTCCAGATGTCCGAAACCCATTTCTTGGCGTGCACCTGACTGTGACAGTTGATGGCAGGGCAAAAATTGGGCCAACTGCGATTCCAATTTTTTCACGGGAAAGTTATTCGGGTTTTGGCGGGCTAAGTCCAAAAGAAATTTTAGACATCATAGGGATTTACCCCAAATTTTTAACAAGTAGTCATCATGATGTACTTGGTTTGATTAAGACAGAGTTGCCAAAGTACGTACAGCGTCATTTAGTAAGTCAAGCTAAAGCATTGGTACCCAGTATTCGCGCTCAAGATTTCAGGGAGCGAGGCAAACCAGGAATCAGAGCGCAACTACTCGATGTAAAGAACAAAAAGCTAGAAATGGACTTTGTTGTGCGCGGCGATGACAAATCCACACATCTGTTAAATGCGGTATCACCAGCCTGGACTAGTGCCTTGGCTATGGCGGAACACGTCTGTAAAAAATTCAAATAGGATTTTAGTAATCAATCGATAGGTAGTTTAATGAATGAGTCAGTAAATCTAATTTGGCTATTATCTGGATATGTTTCTCTGGGTATCAAAGCGTGGGCACTGTCTGATATTCTAAAGGCACCTGCTGAGGCATTTCCGTTTCTAAATCGGCAAACCAAAAATATTTGGATTGCGATTTCATTAGGAAGTGTTTTAGGACATCTACTATTTGGAGCTTGGGGATTTACTGGCGTTATTGGATTAATCGCCTGCGCAGTTCATCTGGCAGACACTAGGCCAAAGATAAATGAAATGACTGGTCGTAAGTAATTCAAGCAACTCGTGGCAAGTGCCTAAATTTAGTTAATGTCTACCTTGGTTAGCGACGGCAGCAGCAGCTGTAGCAGCAGCTTGTGCGTCTAAATAAGTTCCACCAGCAGTAACTGGCTTTAGCGCAGCATCTAGTTCGTAAACCAATGGAATTCCTGTTGGAATATTTAATTCAGCAATTTCAGAATCACCTATGTTATCCAGATGCTTTACTAATGCTCGAAGTGAATTACCGTGTGCGACTACAAGTACTGTCTTCCCAGCCTGCAGATTTGGAGTGATGTCTGATTTCCAATACGGAATCATTCGATCAACAACATCCGCTAAACATTCAGTACTTGGTAATGCAGTGCCTAAATCTGAATATCGTGGGTCAGCAGTCTGGGCAAATTCATTAGCTGGATCAATTGCGGGCGGTGGTGTGTCAAACGACCTACGCCAAAGCTTGAATTGCTCTTCGCCATATTCAGCTAAAGTCTGGGCTTTGTCTTTTCCTTGGAGTGCGCCGTAGTGCCTTTCATTCAATCGCCAAGTGCGATGAACCGGAATCCAGTGCCGGTCTGCTACATCGAGTGCGATGTTTGCAGTAGTTATGGCGCGGCGCAGCAAGGAAGTATGCAAAACATCAGGCAACAAGTTGTGCTCAGTGAGTAATTCGCCAGCGCGATGTGCTTCTGTTAAACCCTTTGCGCTTAAATCAACATCAACCCATCCTGTGAAAAGATTTTTTTCATTCCACTGGCTCTCACCATGTCGAAGCAGAATCAAAGTGTGATTACTCATGAGTTAATTCTCCTCTGGATGCGTAAACAAATGCGCAAAGGCCTGCAAATTTGCTAAATCCATACCTTTACTTGTGCGCCAAGCCCATTCCCTTTCAATTGCAGACTTAAATCCAAGTTCGAGCAGCACGTTGAAGGAGTTATCACTGGTTTGCAACATCACGCCGAGAAGTTGATCGATCTGGTCAATATTCAAAGTTTCCATAGGCAAGACACCGGATAAATAGATATCACCAAGATGGTCAAGGCAGTAGTTAATTACCAATAGCTTTCGATTTTGCTCCAAGATCCACCGATAGACGACCTCGTGATTTTCATCTGGATTTCGCGCCACAAAGCTTTCAATTTTGAAGACTGAATCACCAAGTGTCATCGCAACATTAACAAATTGCTTGTTGGTGCCAGGCAAAGACACAACAACTGTCTTGTCACCAGCGAATTCAAAATTGAGTTCTTGCTCGGCAAGGTATGCGGTAACTTCTGCAAGTGAGAGCATCAGGCTCTAATCCTTGCCCGCGAGGATGTAACGGCTTCGTTGTAAACAGCAATGAGTTTTTCGGTTGTATCTTCCCAACCAAAATGGCTCGCGTGATCAATCGCTCCAACTGCTAACTTATTTTGTAAATTTTCATCACTTGTCACACGAAGAATTTCCCGTGCCCAATCTTTTTCATCATGGCCATCTACAAGCACGCCACTGATGCCATCACGAACTGCAGTAGGTAAGCCACCTACTCGAGCGGCAATAACGGGGATACCACACGCTTGTGCTTCGATTGCGACCAATCCAAATGATTCGCTGTAAGAAGGAACCGCACATAAAGTTGCCGCTTGAAACCATTTAACTAATTGAGCACGACTTGTTGGAGGCACAAATTTCACGACATCCGATACGCCTAAATTTGTTGCTAATTCAACCAGTGAATCAGGGTGATCTAACCCGCTGCCTGATGGCCCACCACAAATTGCAACAAGCAGTCGACTTCGTAGCTGTGGGGCTTGCTTCAATATTTCGGCGGCAGCCCTAATCAAAATATCCGGGGCTTTAAGTGGTTGGATTCTTCCTACAAAAAGCAAAACAATCGAATCGTTTGAAATGCCAAGTTCCTTTCGAGCGGCGGCTTTGTCACCAGGAATAAATTTGTTCAGATCCACACCAGGGTGAACAACTCGAACGCGTTTAGGGTCGGCGTGGTAGAGCTCAATGAGTTCTTTAGCTTCTGCATGGGTGTTAGCAACCAGTCGATCAGCCGCAGTTACGACTTGCTCTTCACCAATTTCGCGGATTGCTGGCTCAGGTGAATCACCTTTTGCCAGAGTTAAATTCTTTACTCTTGCCATGGTGTGCATGGTGTGAACCAACGGCACACCCCATCGTTCTTGCGCAATCCACCCAACCTGGCCTGATAGCCAGTAATGACTATGAATCAAGTCGTAGAAACCTTCATTTTTTGCAGCCTCTGCGCGAAGTACGCCCGCAGTTACGGCGCAAAGCTGAGCAGGCAAATCTTCTTTGCGTAATCCTTCAAATGGTCCCGCTGGAATGTGCCTTACTAAAACACCACTTGCGAGCTGAGTTGTCTCTGGCTCAACCAACGAGGTAGCACGAGTAAAAATTTCTACTTCGATCCCGCGGGCGGCAATTCGTTTTGCGGTCTCAGCAACGTAAACGTTCATTCCACCAGAGTCACCCGTTCCAGGTTGGTGAAGCGGTGAGGTATGGACAGACAAAATTGCAATCCGACGTATTTCAGCAGACTGCGAACTTGAAGAATTAATTACCATGGGAATCGTTCTCTAATTTAGCGAAAAGCGCCAAACTTTGATACTTCAGGAAAAAATTCCTATTTAGCGTAAGGTTCGCCGGTCACGATATGGATTACTCGGCGGGCAACAGAAACCGCATGATCGCCAAAGCGCTCGTAGAATCTCGAAAGCAAAGTTACATCAATCGCTGCTTCAACACCGTGAGCCCAGTCGTCAGAAAGTACAACAGTAAATAATTCACGATGTAAATCATCGAGAATGTCATCATAATTTTTCATAACATCTGCCAAGTTAGTGTTGCGAGTTGCGATTACTTCACCCGTTTGCTCGACAATTTTGCTTGCTGCCTTACCCATTTTCGCAAACGTGTCACTGAGTTCCGCAGGTATTGAAGGATTCGGGTAACGCAGCCGAACTTGCTTTGCGATGTGCACTGCAAGATCGCCCATTCGTTCAAGTGAGCCAGACATACGGATGGCACCCATAACTAGACGCAAATCAGTGGCCATTGGAGCCTGAAGGGCTGCGATCAAAATAGACATTTCTTCAACATCAGCATTTAGTTGATTGATTTCACTATCGCCAGCAATGACGAGTTCCGCCATGGCCAAGTCATCAGCCAACAATGCATCAGTGGCGCCTCGGATTGCAGTGCCAACAAGTTCGGCCATAGCAACTAAGGCGATATCAATTTGGGCTAGTTGAGATTCATAAGCTTCGCGCATGTTTGTAATTGTAACGGGGCAAAGCCAATTTCTGCACTAATTAATACCAATAATTGACTGACGTGGTGAAACATTAGGCTACATCGGGGTGAACAATCAGTGAAATTGAATGGCACGGTGTTGAGAGCTTGGCAAAAGATTCTATTCTTGGAGAGTGAGAATCGGGCTGCGACGTAAGAATGAAGACATAGTCACCAAATCAAATTCGCAACAAGCACAACGTGTTGCTGCACTGAGTCAAATTCTTGATGTGTTACCTGATGCTGCAGCAATTGTTGATGCTTCCGATCACGTTCTTGCAGCCAGCGGTAATTGTGTTGCAATGGGACTTGTTGCAAACGATCGCATAGGTCCAGTTGAGCTTAAGGCGCTAAATCGAGAAGTACACCGACTTCGCAAGACCCAAACCCGCGACGTAATTATTACTCGTAATGGTTCGCGGCTCGGTGAATGGGAAGCCCGCCTACAAGTCTCTCCAATCGATGAGGATCTGAGCCTGGTTATTGCGCAAGATTTAAGCGAAGAACGTCGATTAAACGATGTGCGCAGAGACTTTGTTGCGAACGTTTCACATGAATTAAAAACACCAGTGGGCGCGCTTTCCCTACTTGCTGAAGCTGTGCAGGCCGCTGATACCGATATCGAACAAGTTCGCCATTTCACTAGTCGAATGCAAATCGAAGTAAAGCGACTAACGGCAATGATTTCCGATTTAGTTGCGCTGTCTCAAGTGCAAGGAGATTCACCACTCCAAAATTCAGCGCCGGTAGAAGTTGCAAGTTTAATTAAAGAAGCGGTAGACGCTACTAAAATTTCGGCTGAACAAAAATCTATCGAAGTAGTGATTTCGGATAAGATAAATGTTGGAAAGATTTTTGGTGATGAAGAGCAATTAAATGTAGCTCTAAATAATTTGATTTCTAATGCGATCAAATATTCACCTAGCGATACTCGAGTAGGTGTCGGTGCTAGACGAGTTGGTGACATGATCGAAATTTCGGTTACCGATCAAGGGCAAGGTATTCCGGAAGCTGATCAAAGCCGAATTTTTGAAAGATTTTATCGAGTTGACCCAGCTCGTTCTCGAGATACCGGCGGCACTGGTTTGGGACTTGCTATCGTCAAGCATATTTGTTCAAACCACGGAGGCGATTGCACTGTTTGGTCGCAACTTGGGCAAGGCTCAACTTTCACGTTGCGCTTACCTGCATATTCAAATGGCTCAATAAATCCAATGGAGGTCGGAAATTAATGACAAGTATTTTGGTAATTGAGGATGAAGAGTCGTTTCGTGATGCTTTGCAATTCATGCTTGCACGCGAGGGATTTCAAGTTTCGTTAGCGCCTAACGGTGCTGAGGGCATGAAGTTGTTTGACGCTGTTCGACCAGACTTAGTTTTGCTGGACCTAATGTTGCCAGAAGTTTCTGGTACTGAGGTCTGCAAATACATCCGTTCAAAATCTTCTACTCCAGTGATTATGTTGACTGCAAAAGATACTGAAATTGATAAAGTCGTCGGACTGGAATTAGGTGCGGATGATTATGTAACTAAACCATTCTCTACTCCAGAATTGCTGGCTCGAATTCGTGCAGTACTTCGTCGTGGAGCAACTGAATTTGATGAGGACCAAACTTTAATTGAAGTTGGTCCAGTTCGAATGAATTTTGAACGCCATGAAGTAAGTGTCAATGGTGTTGGTATTTCGCTTCCCCTTAAGGAATTTGAACTTCTTGAATTCTTGATTAGAAATTCTGGAAGAGTTCTTACTCGGGGGCAGCTAATCGATCGGATTTGGGGATCGGACTATGTCGGTGATGGGAAGACGCTTGACGTTCACGTTAAACGTCTTCGTTCTAAAATTGAAGCAGACCCCGCAAATCCTGTGTTATTAACGACAGTTCGTGGCCTTGGCTACCGGTTTGAGTCATAGAGAATTAGTAATTCGTTCACACTAAATTCATCTAAGTGGTACCCAGTTTTTTAATTAACTCCTTACTGTCAGTGGGTGAGTGAAAACATCCAGCGGACGTTAATGAACACCAGAAAAGTTGCGCAAGGTGATCGCGCATTTATCGGAATAGCCACCGCGTCTGCCGTTTCTATTCTGGCTATCGCCTCTTCAGTTCTAATTTTTCTTAGCTATCGATCTTGGTCCACTTTCACAGAGCAGGGCCTAGCTTTTATCACTGGCTCAACATGGGACAGCACTACAGATCCGGGCACGTTTCAAATTCAGCCAATGATTGTTGGAACATTATTAATCGCGCTACTAGGCTTATTAATCGCGGTTCCAACGTCTATTGCGGTTGCATACTTTATTGAATTTATGGCGCCACCACGTTTAGCGAAAGTAGCAACGACATTCATCGACCTACTGGCGGCTCTTCCGTCAGTAGTAATTGGGTTGTGGGGAATTTACGTGCTTGTTCCGCAAGCAATAAGTTGGTCGACGTTACTTTCAGATAATTTGGGATTCATCCCTTTGTTTAACAATGAAACGGCTAACCCACAAGGCGCTCCATTTATTGCAGCTTGGACAATTTCTATCATGATTATTCCGATCATTACCTCCGTTAGTAGAGAAGTTATGAGTCGAGTGGATAAAGAATTACTTTCGGCTGCATCTGCATTGGGAGCTTCAAGTTTTACAACCGCTCGTAGAGTTGTAATCCCAAACGCGAAAAGTGGAATTCTGGGCGGAATATTATTAGGACTTGGCCGGGCACTTGGAGAAACAGTTGCTATTTTTTTCGTGTTGAATCTAGTATTTGAAACCAACTGGTACAAAATGCTGGAACCACGTGGTGGTAACGTCGCATCTCTAATTGTCTCAAAATTTGGTGAAGCAACTGAAAGTGAAATAAGTGCACTTATGGCCGCAGGCGTTGTCTTATTTATTGTTACTTTAATTGTTAACATGATTGCAACTTCAATTGTGCAGCGCTCCGAAGAGCGGATGGCATCATAATGTCAACACTTCAACTCGTAACACGCCCATTGGATGCTACTCCGTGGGGATTTCGGTCTCGAACGTTTCATGTAGTCATAGCGCTCGCTTCGGTAATTCCAATTTTATTATCCGGAATAGTGGGGATAATTTTTAATATTCCCATTCCGGTCAATCTAATTATTATTTTTTTACCATTGCAGTTAATTGCTGCTATTAGCGCTGCAATAAAAACTCAAGGTAAGCGCGGTATTCCCGACGCAATTCTCAGCGTTTTGGTAATTTTCGCGACTACTTTCGTAGTCGTGATGCTTGGTTCGGTGCTCTATTCGGTTGTCAGGCTGGGTCTGCGTGCGATGAGCGCACATTTTATTTATCAGAATAGTGTGTATGTAACGACCACGACCTCACTTGATTATGGAGGCGCCGGTCATGCCCTGATCGGCACGCTATTAATCGTTGGCTTGGCAACTTTGATTGCAGTGCCTCTTGGAATTGCCTGTGCGGTGTACTTAACCGAAACCCGTGGTCGATTTCGGGGAATTGTGCGGTTCGTTGCGCAATCCATGAGTGGCTTACCGTCCATTGTCTCTGGGTTATTTATATATTCGGTCTTTATCTTTAGCGGAATATCCCGACCTGCAGGATGGCTGGCCTCGGCAGCCCTAGTTTTGTTGATGTTGCCAACGATTATTCGAATGGCAGAAGAAGTGCTCAAACTGGTTCCAGGAGAACTTCGTTATGCCGCACTTGCCCTTGGCGCCCCACAACGGAGAGCATTTTTCCAGGTAGTTTTACCTTCGGCTAAAACTGGACTTGTGACGGCTGTGCTTTTGGGTCTGGCGCGAATTGTTGGTGAATCTGCACCGTTGTTGCTGGTACTTCTCCCAACTCCAATGACGAGTGTGAACGTATTTAGCGGCGAGATGTCCACGCTCCCAACTTTCATATTCTTAGCCTTGACCGCAGGTTTCGATAGCGGCCGAGCACGTGCCTGGGCTGCAGCATTTCTCTTATTGTTTGTCGTTGGTTTAATTTTCGTAGCAGCGCGGATTTTCAGTGGAAAAAAAATAGGTAGATAGGAAATCTTTCGGTACCACAACTAGGAGAAAACAACATGGGTCAAATGCGTGCTGAGATTAATATCGCAAATCACGGAACTGAAAGTCACTTAGAGGCCAGAAACATACACGTCTGGTTTAAAGAGCGTCAAATTCTTTCCGATGTGTCACTACAGTTTCCGATCAATTCAGTAACTGCACTAATTGGACCTTCGGGGTGTGGCAAATCAACATTTATACGAACTTTAAATCGCATGCATGAACTAATTCCTGGTGCAGGTCTTGCAGGCTCTGTTTACTTAAACAATGAAGACATCTATGCTCCTGGCGTTGACCCAATAAGTATTCGGTTAAAAATTGGAATGGTTTTTCAAAAACCAAATCCATTCCCAACCATGACAATCAAGGGAAACGTTTTAGCGGGACTGCGTTTGAGTAATAAGCGGGTTTCTGATGAAGGATCGCTTGTCGAAGGCTGTTTGAATCGGGCAAGTATTTGGAATGAAGTTAAGGATCGGTTAGATGCACCAGCGGGTTCGCTATCTGGTGGACAACAACAAAGGCTTTGCATTGCTCGTTCGCTTGCACTAGCTCCCGACGTTTTGTTGATGGATGAACCGTGCTCTGCTTTGGATCCTGGTTCAACACGAAGAATCGAAGAGACAATCGGCGAGTTATCTAGGGACATGACAATTGTCATTGTTACTCACAACATGCAACAAGCCCAGCGAGTCTCCGACCAAACTGCATTCTTTCTCGCGGAAGAAGGACAGCCAGGAAATGTTGTTGAATTTGGTAAAACTTCAGAGATATTCGTAACCCCAAGAGATCCAAGAACAGAAGATTACGTCAACGGCAGGTTTGGATAACTAGCCCCAAATGTTCACGTAAAAGTAACTCGTTAGTTTCTAATTGATACTTTTAACTTCACTTCTCGGTGGTTTTCTATTCTCAGACCGGACCATCCGGAGTTTACCAAAAGGAGAAAAAATGCGTCGCACTCTAGTTAGCGCCGTGGCAGCTGCGGCTGTTACTGCCTCAATGTTTGCTGCTGTACCGGCTCAGGCAGCCCAGCCCGATATCGCAGGTTCAGGATCATCATTTGCCAACAACTTCGTTCAAAAATGTGCTGCTCAGTACAAAGCGAAGACTGGCAACAACGTTACATATTTATCAACGGGTTCTGGAACCGGTCGGAAAAACCTTACGGCTGCGACAACATACGCATTCGCAGCTTCTGATTCAGTTTATGGCGCTAAGGAAGCTCAGCCGGGACACATTATTGTTCCAGTAATTGGCGGCGCAGTGGGTCTTGTGTACAAAGTTAAGGGTGTTAAAAGCCTAAAACTTGACCCAAAAACCCTTGGTGCAATTTTTGATGGTTCAATTTCCAATTGGAATGACCCAGCAATTAAGAAGTTGAACAAGACGGCAAAACTGCCTGATCTTGCGATCACTGTGGTTTACCGTGGCACAGCATCCGGCACAACTCAGAACGTTCAAAACTACTTACAGGAAACTATCGGGGGTTCTTGGCCAGCTGCAAATCAAACTTGGGTTGGCAAGAAAGGGGCTTCAGTTCCACTTTCAACTGATATGGCCTACAAAGTGAACAACACACCAGGAGCAATCGGTTACGCTGATCTTTCTGACCTTGACCGCAAAGTCACAATGGTTTCGCTAAAAAATGCTAAAGGTCAGTTTGTAAAGCCAACAGTGAAATCTGCATCTGCATTCTTATCTAAGCAAAAGATCAGAGGCAACGGCGAAGTAGACATTGACTTCACTGCGAAAGCAAAGGGTGGATACAACCTCTCTATCGTTACCTACCTAATGATTCCATCGGGTAATCGTGGCGAAGCAGGTGCTGCTGCTAAGGAATTTGCAGTATTCGCAGTAGGCACATGCAGCAAGAAGCCGGCAACTGGATACGCCGGCTTTACAGGCACCAATTACCGCCAGGCGCTTTTCTTCGCAAAGGCTGGAAGTTAAGCAATAAGTAAATAGTGCGTTTAGAAGTGTGTGTGGCCACCTCAAGTGGTCACACACACTTCTATTTTAAAATTTAACGGTTATGAAGTGGAGGAAAAATGAAGATGAAGATGACTGCGAAACGTTTTCTCATTGCAACAATCGGAATCTTAGTTCTTTCAGCATGCACACCTCCAATGCCACCTGAATTTAAAGCACAACTTGCAGAGCGATACGTAACCTGTATAACAAGCGACCTAACAATCGCAGCAACTCCAGAATTAACTGAGGTAGCCCAACTATGGGTCGATGGACTGGCTGAAAACTGCAACGAATTTACAGGAACAGTCTCGGATACATTTACACCAGCTGATGTTGTAGTGGCTGGCGAAACCGATCCAGTGTCTTGCACAGTTTCTTATCAAGCTCCAATAGGAATTGATTCGGTCTCTGTGTTAGTAACTGTCGATGGCCTCGATGGCGTCATTTTCAGTCCGTCGTTACTACATAGGGCGCTATCTGGGCAAATGACATCATGGGCAGACTCCGAATTACAAAATCTAAATCCAGATCTTGAATTATCTGACACTCCAGTTAACTTGCGCTCCAGTGCTCGCCCCCATGATTTGGTCGCGCTCGATTCATGGATGTCTCGGGTAGATCCGGAAGGATGGCCAAACATCCCAGCAAACCTAATTGCCACAGAAGAATTCGATTCAGAAGCCGTGTTAACAGAAGTTGAAGTCGAGGGAACTCTTGCAGTGTTGCCCGCATCATTTACGACTAACAATGCACTCACGACAATTAGTATTCAAACAGCGCCAGATTTGGAACCGGTATACGTAAATACCGAGACAATTGTTACGGCGGGAACTCAAATGAGCCCTTTGACAACTGGATCAATAGTCACCGCGGAGCTTGATTCAAGTTTGCCTGCGCTACCCCCACCAGGCAGCGACACAGCACTAGAGCCATGGCAAGCGATTAATCAATTTGTGATTTCAGTTTGTGCGGGTCCCAACGAAATCGCAGGTAGAGCGTTTGCGTTGTTTGCATTACGACTTGATTCCCAGGGCGAGATGAACTCTGCGGGGTTTATTGAACTCCCCGAGCCGATTCGCATTGCTGGTGTTACCGCTGTTTCAATCGGTTTGCCTGAACCAACTATCCCACCTACTGATGCGCCAGAAGAAGAAGTTATTGATGAGTTGCCGAGTGAAGAGCCCGTTGAGGAGTCAGAGGTAGGACCGACTGACATGCCGAGCGAAGAACCGACACCTTAGATATTCTTTAAGAAGCGCTCGGTGCTGGAGCTGGTTGAACAACTGCAGGCGCGACAATTGCTTTCGCCGGAATCTCAGTCTCCGAATAAATTCCAGTTTTTTCATGTACGAGCATTGAGAGTGGAACCGATTGGCCGCTTTCCAAAAAAAACGAGACATTAACAAATTGACCTGGTACTAATCCAGATTCGCTTGTTAAAACAATTCGATATTCTGAATTAAAGCCAATGTTTACAACTTGTCGGGCTGGAAGTGCAATCAGAACTTCACTTTCAACTGCAACACCTTCGGCAGTTGCAATTTCAATTAGAGCGTCATCTAACGTGTCATCATTATTAATGATCGTCATCAATACTGTTGCCCGAGTGGGATCGGCTGGATCTACAATTACGGTGGCACTGCGTATTTGAAGGGAACCTACATCAGCACTTCGGCCATTTCCGGAGTCACGCTGAGTGGTAGTTGCAGCATCAAATCCAGATGCGCATCCGGCCAGTAACGCGGTTACTGTACTTAAAATAACGGCGAATGCGAAGGTCTTTCGGGGCATAAGTGATTTCCTCTTTTAGTGGAAGTTCAGGTTTTGGCTAACGTTAGTTACCAGCCTACTTGCGCAGATATTAGAGAATAACTCCACATCGACTTCGACTAGCAAACTAGAGACTCTTTAAATTCACTAAAAAACCCATTGTTTATTGGGTTTTTATGGCAATAATACGGCGTGTCGCATGGTAAACTTCTATCTTGTAGTTAATCAAAGGATCAATATAAATGGCTTACAAAGTCGGGGAAACTGTCGTATACCCACATCATGGCGCAGCGGACATCATTTCCAAGGAAAAACGAACCGTCAAGGGCGAAGAGCGCGAGTACTTAGTCCTTAAAGTTCACCAGAGTGATCTGACGGTTCGAGTCCCAGCCGACAATGTTGATTTAGTTGGAGTGCGCGATGTAACAAGTCAGGCAGGCTTGGAAAAGGTCTACGGCGTTTTACGTATGCCATATGTAGAGGATCCAGCTAACTGGTCTCGTCGATTTAAAGCTAATACTGAAAAACTTTCCTCTGGAGACGTAATTAAAGTTGCCGAAGTTGTGCGCGACTTATGGCGTCGTTCCCAAAAGAAGCCACTTTCAACTGGTGAAAAAAGCATGTTGGCGCGTGCCCGCACCCAGTTAATTAGTGAGATCGCGCTCGCTGAAAAAACTGACGAAGTGCGAGCTGGAGAAACTCTTGACGAGGTTCTAGCTTCCTAATGTCAGACGCTGCTGCTGGAAGAGTGGCGGCAATTATTCCTGCCGCTGGTTTAGGACTTCGCTTAGGCGCGGAAATTCCAAAAGCATTTTTGGAATTAGGTGGCCTGAGTTTATTAACCCGTAGCGCTCATGCAATGAGTTCAGTCGCGGACGTGATTATTGCTTCAGTTCCCGAAGATGCCCTCGATGAAGCAAGTATCCAACTTGCCGAAGTGGACGCGGAGATTCATATAGTTTCTGGTGGCGTGCACCGACAAGAGTCAGTTGCAAAAGCGCTTCGTAAAGTTCCGCAAGATGTCACCATAGTTCTAGTGCACGACGCCGCTCGTCCACTTGTTCCAATAAAAGTTGCCCAAGATATTGTGGCTGCAATTAGAAATGGTGCAAAGGCAGTAATTCCAGTTTTACCCTTGGTGGACACTATTAAGCGCGTAAACAATCATGGCATCGCCATTGAGACCGTAGATCGAAATCAATTGCGCCGAGTTCAGACGCCTCAGGGATTTGATCGTGCAACGTTAGATCTTGCGCATGAAGATCCAGCTGTAGTGGCAACGGATGATGCGGGATTGATGGACGCCCTTGGAATTGTTGTGGAAACAGTTGCTGGCGATGAGCGAGCTTTAAAAATTACAACCATGGCCGATGTTAAATATGCCTTAAGTTTCTTGGAGGATTCACATGAGTAATATTCGTGTTGGTACTGGCGTTGATGTTCATCCTTTAGTTTCGGGAGTCCCAATGAACCTGGCTTGTTTGGATTGGCCAGAGGAATCAAAAGGTTGCGAAGGTCATTCAAATGGTGATGTTGCAGCTCATGCGACGTGTGACGCAATTTTATCTGCAGCAGGTTTAGGCGACTTAGGTTGCGTTTTTGGAACGAGTGATCCTAAGTGGGCTGGGGCCACAGGCGAGACATTGCTGAAAGAAGTTAATCGAATAATTAGCGATGCGGGCTGGCGCATTGTTAATGTCAGCGTTCAAGTAATTGCAAATTCGCCAAAAATTGGATCTCGTAGAGAGCAAGCCCAAGTTGCCATGTCGAAGGCACTTTCTGGTGCGCCGGTATCAGTAGCAGGCACTACAACAGATGGCCTTGGACTTACTGGCCGAGGTGAGGGCGTTGCGGCAATAGCTTCAGCATTATTAGAACGAACCACAGATCGGTAACCTTGATCCGTGCGACTTTATGACACTGCCACTCGAGCAGTCCGAGACTTCACCCCGTTAATTGACGGCAAGGTGTCGATGTACGTATGTGGCGCAACAGTTCAATCTGCGCCGCACGTTGGACACATTCGCTCCGGTGTGGCATTTGATGTTTTGGCGCGATGGCTACGAAACAACGGATACGAAGTCACACTCGTTCGCAATGTGACTGACATAGATGACAAAATTTTGGCAAAAGAATCTGTTGAAAATCGACCATGGTGGGCAGTTGCTGCGCATTACGAACGTGAATTCCAAAATGCCTACAGCATCCTTGGTTGCACTCCTCCAACTGTTGAACCGCGGGCAACTGGCCACATCACGCAAATGATTGAACTTATGCAAACTTTGATTGAACGGGGCCACGCTTATGCAGCAGCTGGCGATGTTTACTTTGATATTCGTTCATTTGCAGACTATGGAAAACTCTCTGGTCAGAAAATAGATGACCTATTGCCAGCTGGCGATTCCGAAGGCGATTCTCGGAAGAAAGACCCACGCGACTTTGCGCTTTGGAAATCTGTGAAACCTGGTGAACCTTCTTGGCCAACACCGTGGGGTGCGGGCCGGCCAGGTTGGCACATCGAATGCTCAGCCATGGCACACGCATACTTGGGTGATGCTTTTGATATTCATGGCGGCGGACTCGATTTAGTATTCCCGCATCATGAAAATGAAGTTGCCCAGTCTAAAGCTGCAGGAAAAAACTTTGCTAACTTCTGGCTACACAACGCGTGGGTAACAACTGCTGGCGAAAAAATGTCCAAGTCACTTGGAAACTCATTGGTAGTAACAGAAGTAGCAAAACGGGTTCGGCCGATTGAATTACGTTGGTATTTAGCTAGTGCGCATTACCGAAGCAATTTGGAGTTCTCGGATAGTTCGCTACAAGAGTCTGCAGTTGCGTTCCAGCGAATTGAGAACTTCGTTATGCGGGCGCACTCAATTGTGGGCGAAGTTGATTTAACTAAGACCCCAATGTGCGCAGACTTTGAAATTGCAATGAATGAAGATTTAAATGTTCCTTCAGCTTTGGCAGCGCTCCATGAAGTGGTTGGTGAGGGAAATACTTTATTGGCCAATAAAGCCAAGGCATCAGCAATCAGTGGCGCCCTAGCGTCAGTTCGCAAAATGTTAGACGTTCTCGGTGTTGATCCGCTTTCAGAAACTTGGAATAACTCAAGTAAAAGTAGTGAAAGTTTGGAAACTGCACTTGATTACTTTGTGCAACAGGCAATCGTAGTTCGAGCTGCTGCTAAAGAAAATAAAGCTTTCGAAGCGGCTGACGCTATTCGAGATTCACTTCGCGATGTTGGTATCGCACTAGAAGACACACCAGATGGTGTGCGCTGGAATTTGGAGAAGTAATGGCTGGCAATTCCAAGCGTAAGGGTGCAATTCGAACTTCTAAAAAGGGAGCTAGCGCCGGATCCGGCGGTCAAGGTAAACAAAAACTTGAAGGCCGTGGCCCAACTCCAAAAGCGACTGAGCGTGAGAAACACCCAGCTGCTAAGCGACAACGTGCTGCAGTAAAAGCTGCTGAAAAACGGGGCTCCACTCGAGTAAGTCGCCCGCGTGATCGAGATGGCATCGAATGGGTAGCCGGTCGAAATTCAGTATTAGAAGCACTGCGCGCAAACATTCCTGCTAACGCGTTATACATGCAGCAATTTATTGCCGCTGATGACCGAGTAAAAGAAATTTTGCAACTAGCAAACGATCGTGGTCTGCCATTTCTGGAATCTCCACGTGGTGAGTTAGATCGCAATACAGATGGCGCAGTGCATCAAGGTGTAGCGCTTCGAATCCCTCCTTATTCGTACTTGGACCCAATTGACTTACTTGATCAGTCATTTGATCATGAAGAGGCACCATTTGTTGTGGCACTTGACGGGGTAACTGATCCAAGAAATTTGGGCGCAGTAATTAGATCCTCGGCAGCATTTGGTGTGGATGGTGTCTTGGTCGCAGAGCGCAGAGCGGCTGGAATGACGGCTTCAGCTTGGAAAGCTTCAGCGGGCGCAGCGACTCGAGTTCCAGTTTCGCGAGCTATCAACTTGACCCGCACGTTAGTGGAATTCAAGCGCGCCGGCTGCACCATAATCGGCTTAGATTCTGATGGTGATTCATTTGTCCAGGACATTAAAGCAGATTTAGCGGCTGGCCCAATTGTTTTGGTTGTGGGCGGTGAAGCCACAGGCATGTCTCGATTGGTTCGCGATACCTGCGACATGGTTGTTTCAATTCCAATGTTTGATGAAACTGAGTCACTAAATGCCGGCGTTGCTGCAGGTATAGCGCTCTATGAAATAGCGAAGATTCGTAATCCGTAACAGATTAAATTCTCGTTTTGGGAAATAAAGATTTGTTTCCTAGAATGATCTAGCGTCATAGGGCTGCGGACTGTTGGCCAAGCCTCCTTAGCTCAGTGGTAGAGCATCGCTCTTGTAAAGCGAGGGTCATCCGTTCAAATCGGATAGGAGGCTCCATTAAGTGAGATAGGACTCAAAATGCAGGATTATGGACTTTTTGAGTTGCTGATTTGAGCAGGTGTTTCATAATTAAATTATGCGCTCCAATACTCGTGACAGTCGTCAAGCAGAGATACTTGACGCCGCCTTAGCGCAGATAAAAGAAAATGGCGTTGAGTCATTAACAATGAGTCGCCTTGGCCAACTCACGGGTATGTCACGGCCGGCGATTTATCAGTACTTCGCATCGCGAGAACACGTACTAGCTGAGTTACTTATCAATGACCTTGCAGATTTAGTCAATGAGATTGATAGCCAGGTTTCTGCTTCGACTGATGCGATTGAACAAATTCAAGTTTGGATAAGTTCCTCACTATCCCATTTAGTCTCAGGCGAACATTCCATAATTCGCGAAATCAGTGAAGTATCTTTACCCGCTGATTTACGTGGCTTGGTTCGCGCACTCCATGGTCAATTTATGTTGGGATTGATGAGTCCAGTGCGTGAGCTTGGAATTGAATCAATTGAGTCAGCCTGCAATTTTGTTTACAGCGCGGTCCAGTCAGCGACAAAAAGAATTGAAGCCGGCAGTAATTTTGAGGCTGAAGTTTATTCAGTTCAGAGTTTTGTAGTTCCAGGGTTGTTAGGTATGAAAAAAAGCCAGCCAGGCAATTAGTGCTTAGCTGGCTTTTTTAGTATTACGGACTAGCCACTACTTTTACCGATGGTTTGGTCCCAGACTTTGCATTTTTTGTTTTGATGACAATCTTGCTAGACCCCACACCGTTTGCTACAAGGTATTTCTTAATCATGCTGGCTCGCTGCCTTGCCATTTTCTTATTGGTTTTGCTTGAGGTCCCTGCACTTCGACTAATAGTCGCCGTGATGACAATCTGTGATGCCGCGGCGTAAGAAGGCAAGTCCGTCTTTAGTTTCTTTTTATTTGCTTTTGATAACGACTTTTCACGTAGCCCAAAATTTAATTTGTCTGAAATTATTTTTGAATTTTCTGGAATGCCCACTACGTTTGGTGTTGCAACTGAAGGAGATGCTGCAACTCTCGTCGCGAAGGCAAGTGGCGTGTAAGTCTCAAATGGTGCGTAGTTTGCGCCAGATGCACCGTAGGTATAGATTCCGTAATTTCCAATCGTTGACGTATCGAAAATAGTTGCATTTGCCGCGTCCAATAGGACATCAGAAGCGTTTAGGCTGACCGAGAATGTGCCATCCGGATTCAATGCAACGCCACCTGCAGCAGCTCCTCCAATTGTTGCTAAATTTGCAGCGGGTACCAACCAGTTAACTCTCGAGGAATCACTCTGGGAGCTCTTACGATTTCCAGATGGCGCGCTTACTGATGGTTTCCACACATCCTGAAACTTTCCAAAGGTGACGTAGAAACCACCAAAGGTCCCAGCAAGTGGTGGCCGGGTGCCATTGGTCAACGTTCCATCAGCAAGAAATCCCGATCCAGATATTGTGACCAGCTCACCATTTGGGTTTAGTCCAGCTGTTTTTGTGACTGTAATAGTTGGACCTACTGGCGCAGCTTGAGATGCTGCTGGCGTGGCAGCAATACCGGAAATAACCAAGCTCAACGTGACAAAAATCTTGGATGCAGAGGAAATCGAATTGCGAATGTTCATTAGTACTCCTTGTTTTCTATTTTGTTTTCTATTTTTTAAATTTGATAGGAACGATTACATCGGCTTTGCGATTAGAGGAATTTGTGTGATCGGCACGAGTTACAACCGCACACCTCACAACAGTGCAGTCGACGTTACCGATGTAGCGGGAAATCGTTACAGTTTGTGAAAAGCCGCCTGATTTATTAAATGGTTTTGCAAGTGACTTACCGTAGGCCGGCGGATTTGATGAGATCCAGATCGAACCGGTGGATTCACCGACGGTATTCACGCCACCGCCACAAGGCCCAGGCATCTCGCCTTTGGCATTGACCACACAAAACGCTAAGTAGATGCCGATTTTTCTGTTGAATTTTTTTCCAACTACTTTTACTTTCTGACCATCTTTTACTGTGGTGGTTGAAACCGTGAGGGTTTGACCCTTGGGTCCTTTAACAGTTTTGCCTGCAATTGCAGCCTGCGCAGACGTGGTAAAAATCATCGAACCAAGCAGGAAAGTTGTTGCGGTAGTGATCACCCATTTTTTATTCACATAGCGAAAGTACTAAGAAATTCGAAAGTCACCCTGACACCATGTCAGTACTTTAAGGGTCCTTACGGGACACTAGACAGGTGAAGTTAGTAAATTGCTTTCCAAAATCAGTATTGCTGATGGCGGTTCTCGTGCTTGCAACTGGATGTAGCTCGCAAGTGGCCACCGACGTTCCATCAGCTAAACAACTAGATCTGCAATGTTTAGCGGCGCAAGCCCCATTGCCAACACCGAACCCCCAGCTTCCAGGATTAGGAGTATCACTTTCCGAAACTGAAGTTGCCATCGAGTCGGTGGCTCGAATCATTACAGTGGCACCGGGAACAGCAGAAATTGTTTGGTCATTGGGATTAGGTGATTCTATAGTGGGAAAAGATTTAGTTAGTGTTTTTCCAAACTCAGATTCAATCGTTACCGTGAACCCGGGCCACGAACTGGCATTAGAAACTGTGCTTTCACTTAAGCCAACAGTCGTGATCGCAGATTCCAGTGGTGATAGTTCGGTGGAACTTGAAAAGTTAGTTGAGCTTGGAATTCCTGTGGTCGTAATACCGGATGCAACTTCGTTAGCTGAAATTAATCCCAGAGTTAATTCAGTTGCTAGGGCGCTAGGTGTCATTGACGCGGGGAATTCCTTAACGAACCAAATCGACGCGAAACTAAAAAATGTCACATCAGTGGCGTCTTCAGAATTACGCATCGCATTTCTTTACCTTCGCGGTAATGCTGGAATATATTTAATTGGTGGTGAAGGTAGTGGGGCAGATTCAATGATCACCGCCTTAGGCGCAACTGACGTAGGAACCCAACTTGGTATCGCAGGCTTTGCTCCACTCACTGCGGAGTCGCTCGCAAAAGCAAATCCAGATGTAATTCTCGTCATGAACAAGGGCTTGGAGTCGGTGGGCGGAATTGAAAAACTAATCACACTGCCGGGAGTATCAAGTACTGCAGCAGCAAAAAACAGAGCAATTATTCAAGCGGACGATCGTGCCTTACTATCCTTTGGACCGCAGACCCCAAATGTGATTTCCTGCTTGGCAAATCAATTGGCTCAAGTGGTTACTACTTCCTCATGATCAAAATTAAACCGGGACTTCTGATTGCAATCCTGTCCTTGTTAGTTGCCAGTGCAATAGTGGCAAATCTATCTTTTGGAGCATATCAACTATCGCTCTCTCAAATTTGGCAATCACTTTTTAGTTCGCGTGGCACTGATGCAATTTCAGATTCGGTACTACTTGACATTAGATTGCCAAGAATCATTCTTGGATTAGCGATTGGAATTGCACTAGCTGGCTCAACTTCACTGATGCAAACGTCAATGCGCAATGTTCTTGCAGATCCAGCGCTATTGGGATTGGCTGCAGCGTCTGCTCTTGGCGTCGTTGTTGCCTTAGTTTTTGGCTATGATTTTGGAAGTTTTGCTGCATTTGTATTCGCGTTAATTTTTACAGTACTTGCCTTTTTACTTTTGTTAGTGGGTCATTTTGGTGGAAGAAAAGCAGCATCACAAAATACTTTGATCATCGGAGTGGCTTTAGGGTCACTATTTCTTGGGGTACTTGGAATCTTGGCTACCACACTTGATAACCCACAACTTCGATCAATGGCGCTTTGGAGTTTTGGCTCACTCTCCTTAGCAACGCAGACAACTGCAAACGTTTCCTTGGTTGCTTCACTTGCTGGCTTATTACTTGCTTGGCTGATCGCACCAAAATTGGATTTACTTTTACTTGGGGAAAGGGCCGCCAGCTTACTTGGAGTTGAGACTAGAAAAATCAGAATGTTTGCGTTGCTACTGATCTCACTCTTAGTTACCGCTGCAGTATTCGGGGCAGGAGTAATTGCTTTCCTTGGACTTTTTTCAGTAACAATTGCCCGCGTATTGGTTGGACCTAGACATCGAGTGCTCCTTATAACAAGTGCTCTGATATCAGTTTTAACAATTTTGGTATGCGATCTCCTTGCCAGAACAGTTGCAGCACCGATGGATTTACCAATTGGATTCTTTACCTCATTAGTTGGGGCGCCAGTTCTAATTACAATTTTGCTTCGGAGTAAAAGTGAGTCATAGTCCAGCATTAAAACTCACCAACGGAGTAGTTACCCGGGCTAATAAATCTCTCGTGTCTGACATAAACATCGAATTTCTTTTGGGCGAAATAAATCTTTTGACTGGCCCCAATGGTTCTGGCAAAAGTACGCTACTCCTCGCACTTTCCGGTGAAAAGTTTCTTAGCTCAGGCACGCTTGAATTAAGTGGCATTCCAATTGCACAGATCTCGAAGCGTGATCAACGAAAAAATCGCTCTTTGATGCTGCAAAAAGATGAGGCAATAGATCAATTGAAAGTAATGGACGTCCTTGAATTAATGGACTCCAATACCCAAAAACTGGCACACATAAGTAAATTTATTTCCAGAATGGTTCCAGAAGAAATTATGGCAAAAATTATTAGTGAGCTTTCGATAGGGCAACGAACTAGAGTCTTTCTTGCAGGTGCTGCTGCGCAGGATGCGAAGCTGATGCTCCTCGATGAACCAACAGCTGGCTTGGACATTCAAGCGACTACGCAGCTTGCAACATTTCTATTGGAGCATGTAAAGAATGGATATTCAGTTTTGATAGCCACACATGATGAACACCTAAGAGAGATAGCCAATCGTGAATTCCGAATTCACGACAAAAAATTGACTCTACGAAATCTTTAGTACTTTACTTTTTCTAGGTTTTATTAATTCCTGCACCATTGCGATTCCAATCAAAACCACAATCGCTCCAACAGGTTCATACCAATGCAACTTTTCTTTCAAGAGGATAACTCCAGCCAACGTTGAAACAACAGGTATGGAGTAAGTAACGGTTGACATAGCAATTGCGCCAGCGCGCTCAACAATAACAAATGCAATTACCAGTGCTAATCCAGTTCCCAAAACACCGAGTGCAGTGATGGCCAACATCCCAGTGATTGGCCAAGAGGTAATTTCGTGTGGTGAGGCAATCGCAAAGATTGCGCAGATTCCAGCACCAATAGTTAGTTGCGTAGCAACGGCGCTGATTGGATCAAGATTCATCGGCGTGATTATCTTTCGTGTCCAAATTGCCGAGAACGCGTATCCGATCGTGCAAAGTCCACATGCCGTGTAAGCAAACCAATTTGCTTGGAAGTTAACGTCCCAAACACCGAGTAGCACTAACAAACCAAGAAATCCGAGAAGTAATCCACCAACTCGAAACTGTGTCAGTTTTTCTGAAGGCAGTATTAACACTGCCAAAATTGCAGTCCAAAGAGGCATTGTGGAATTAAGTAGACCAGCAGCGATTGAAGAGATGTATTGAATTGCCCAAGCAAAAATAGCGAAAGGTATCACTTGAGCACAAACTGCGATTAGAGCAAGATGCTTGACTGCTGGACCACGCACGATAAATTTTCGGCGCGTAACTACAACCATTGAAATCAGGGCAAGTGCGCCAAATCCCATTCGGGCAAAAGTTTGTTCATATGGATCAAGGAAACTGCTAGCAACCTTGATGAAAAAGAATGAGAAGCCCCAAATTGTGGTGAGCAGCAACCAGAGTAAGAGCCACTTTTTAGTTGGCTCAGGGGAAGAAGTCACGTGCCTATCTTGTCGCACTGACTCTTACCACTAAGACATGACACCCCGAGATCGGGGGTGATCGGATTTTGTAGCGGCTACGGTTTAGCATTAGTGATGTGAACGAAGCAATGCGCGCCCTATCAGCTGACAACTCAGGAGTACTGCCTGAGCGGGAACAGCAGATTTTGGAATTCGAGCGTCATTGGTGGAAATTTGCCGGAGCTAAAGAACAAGCGATTCGCGAGCAGTTCGATATGTCTGCAACGCGTTACTACCAAGTCTTAAATGCGTTGATAGATCACCCGCTAGCACTTGCTTTTGATCCAATGTTGGTTAAGCGCTTGCAACGTATGCGCGCAGCTCGTCAACGCGCACGCTCAGCTCGTCGCTTGGGTATCGAACTTAAGAACTAGGTGTTAGCCATGACTGGCAGACAAACTTTCAATCAAAAAGTAACCATCCCATTGGTCGTTATATTGACTACGGTTTCTGGTTTGTTTTTTGTTGGCAACGCACTCTGGAAATCTGGCTCGGATCCAGTTGCGCAACCCGCAGTCGAAGTTAGTGCGACTTCACAGCCGATAAATCCAGTGCCAGGACCAAGTTCTGATGCTTTCGATGACCCAAATCTTGATGTCATTGGTCGATTGCCAGTCCTAGTTTTTAATGGCACCGAGACACCAGGCTTAGCAAAATCAATGAGCGATGAACTTGCGATCGCTGATTGGGTTGTTGAAGGAACCGCAAACTGGACCGGTCAGCCCGTAACTGAGACTACGATTTTTTATCCAACAGATGGACTTAGTTCAGCTGAAGAATTAGCAACTCAGACTGGCGGAGTTCTAGTTGAAGCAAGCGCAGAAATGAGTAAAACCGCGCTGACTTTGGTGATTTTTAAATAGTTAAGCCTGCTCGCGACTCCCTTGGGGTAAGCCTTGGATTTTGCTTAAATTGCTTTTTTTCCCACTCCTGATAAAGTTTTGAAACGGTCGTGGTTTACCACTACCAAAAACTAAATAACCTCATCCAGAGGGGCAGAGGGAACGGCCCGTTGAAGCCCCGGCAACCACCGCATAACCATAAGGTTTGCGCCACGGTGCCAATTCCGGCTGAGAACAATGAAATGTTCTTGGGCAGATGACGAAAGGCAAGTTGTTATATGTCGCTAACCATAGATCGAATAGATACTGCGCCGTTTGGTGCCGCAACTCACTTGGTTTGTCGCGCTTGTGGAGCACACGCAAAGCTAGGCGCTGATTACTCCTGTTGGGAATGCTTTGGTCCACTTGAAGTTGCCTACGACTTTGGCACGATCACGCGGGAACAAATCCAATCAGGTCCCTTTTCAATTTGGCGTTACGCTCCACTTTTGCCAGTTCCTGCAAACATTGCGGAATCCCGAAATTTAGCGCCAGGTATGACTCGGCTGCATCGTGCTGATAATTTAGCGAAAGCCCTTGGCATCACCGGAACACTTTGGGTCAAGGATGACAGCGGTAATCCAACGCACTCATTCAAAGACCGTGTTGTTGCAGTCGCACAAAGTGCCGGAATCCAACTTGGTTTTAAAACTTTGGCCTGCGCCTCAACTGGAAACTTGGCCCACGCAGTTGCCGCCGCAGCCGCGAGAGCTGGCCAAAAATCTGTAGTGCTCGTGCCCTCCAATTTGGAACAACACAAGATTCAAGCAACTGCGGCGTACAACGGCCATGTCATTGGTATCGAAGGAAATTACGATGACGTAAATCGGCTATGTGGCGAACTCATCGGGGAAGCAGTTTCTGCAAACTGGGGATTTGTGAATGTGAATCTGCGTCCGTATTACGCAGAAGGCTCAAAGACAGTTGGATATGAAATAGCAGAGCAACTTGGCTGGCGCCTTCCCGATCAAGTTGTTATCCCAGTTGCATCAGGAGCCCTGCTTACCAAAGTAGATAAAGGCTGGCGCGAGTTTGTGAAACTTGGATTAGTTGAAGATCGACCTTGGCGAGTGTTTGGCGCGCAGGCAACAGGATGCAACCCTGTATCAACTGCGTGGGCAAATGGCCAAGAAGTTGTTCGTCCGGTTAAGCCAGACACCATTGCCAAGTCACTTGCGATTGGTAATCCAGCTGATGGACCGTATGCCCTTGATGCAGTTCGTCGCACTAACGGCGCAGTTGGCGATGTCACTGATGACGAAGTCGTTGAAGGCATTCGATTGCTTGCCGAATGCGAAGGTATTTTTGGTGAGACTTCCGGTGGCGTAACAGTTGCAGTAACACGCAAGTTATTAGCGCAAGGCTTGTTAGATCCAACAGCTGAAACGGTAATCGTAAATACTGGTGAAGGACTAAAGACCCTTGATGCAGTCGCAACAGGAAATGGTTTCTCTGCAACAATTTATCCCAATGTCGAATCCGTCGCAAAAGTAATTGAAGGTGCATGATGAGCGTTACAGTCCGAGTCCCAACAATCCTGCGAGCATATGTTGGCGACCAGTCAACCGTTGAAATAGAGCCGAACCCAGAAACTCTGCAAGGCGTTTTAGATGCCCTAGAAGCTATGGCCCCTGGAATTTTGCAGCGCGTGATTTCCGATACGGGAGAGCTTAGACGATTCGTCAATGTCTATGTAAACGATGATGACGTTCGATTCTTGGATGGTTTAAACAGCCCAACTCCAGCCGGAGTGAGCGTATCTATCGTCCCTGCGGTTGCTGGCGGATAAATCCATATTTTGGCCCAAATTCTGTAAGTTAAAATGACTATCTACGGCGATTTTGTGGAAAGTGGCAAATCTGGCTAGCAATAGTGGCGTAGTGTTATTAATGGTCGAAGGCAAGCAATTCGTTAGAGAGCAAGACTCGAAGACAAAGATTCGCGAGCACGATGCGAACTCTCACCTTGGTGGGCAGGGAGCAAGACCCGAAGCGGCAAACGTCGCTTCGACCCATTAAGAAAAGAGATGCCATGTTAGGCACAGTCAAGTGGTTCAACCAGGAAAAGGGCTATGGCTTCGTAGAAGTTGATGGCACTGATCGCGATGTATTCCTTCACTACTCAGCAATTGAAGTAGACGGATTCAAGACCCTGGAACAGGATCAGCGAGTTGAGTTTGAAATCGGCGAAGGCCCAAAGGGTCCTCAGGCAGAACACGTCCGCCCAGTTTAATTAACTCAGTAAAACAAAAGACCCGGTTTACGCCGGGTCTTTTGTTTTGTCTAAAAGCTCGAGTCTGGGGTTCCTGCGTTTCTACTTGCACCGCGAAATAGGCTGGGGTCATGTCAGATCGCGATGAACTCCGCCAACAAATTATCGATAAAGCAGTTGTTCACGGAAAAGTAATTCTTTCCAGTGGCAAGGAGGCTGACTACTACGTCGACCTGCGCCGAGTAACTTTAGATTCCCAGGCCGCGCCAATAATTGGTCGCGTGATGCTCGAGTTAACTAAAGATTTAGATTTTGACGCAGTAGGTGGCTTAACACTTGGCGCCGATCCAGTTGCAACGGCCATGTTGCACGCAGCTGCTGCCCAAGGTCGAAACTTAGATGCCTTCGTAGTTCGCAAAGCAGAAAAAGCACATGGTTTACAGCGACGCATTGAAGGACCAGATGTTAAGGGTCGCCGGGTGCTTGCCGTAGAAGACACCAGCACAACAGGTGGCTCAGTATTAACTGCGGTGGAGGCACTTCGGGAAGCTGGCGCGGAAGTTGTTGCAGTAGCAGTAATTGTGGAACGCGCCGCAGCACCCGCAGTTGAAGCGGCTGGGCTCAAGTATCTCTATGTCTACAACTTGCCTGACTTAGGTTTGTAGATCTTTTTAGTTAAGCCTTAGCTCTGCGGTGTTTTACGAATTCGAACAGGACTGGTAACAAGCTAATGCCCACTATGCCAAGGGTGACGAGTTCAATGTTGTCCGCAACAAATGGGATTCCACCGAAAAAATATCCAGCAAGCGTCAGCGATACAACCCAAAGAATGCCACCGATTGTGCTGTAAGTTGCGTAGATCTTAAAATTCATGCGGGCTATGCCAGCCATGCCAGTAATCACTGGTCGCACAACTGGAACGAATCTTCCAAGCACAATTGCCCGGGGACCGTGTTTTTCAAAAAAGTTTTGGGTTACAACTACGTACTCTTGCTTAAAGATTCGAGAATCAGGTCGCTTAAAAAGTTTTGGTCCAAATTTTGCGCCAGTCCAATAACCAAGTAAGTTTCCCAAAATCGCAGCAATAGACATTCCCACTATCGCGACCCAAACGGGAGCCGAGATAAATCCAGTGGCCAGCAGAACTCCAACAATAAAAAGCAATGAGTCACCTGGTAGAACCAGGCCTATGAATAGTGCGCACTCAATCACCAAAATCCCGCAGGCAACAATGAGCGCCAAACTGCCAAATCCTTTGAGCAATCCCTCAGGATCAAGAAATCCAGCGGCTTGTATGGCTGTTGCTATTTGAAAATGGGTAGTTGCAATCACTCTATGACTTTACCCGTGGCACAATGAAGACGTAGGTAGCGGCAATGCCAAAGCCAAAAATTTTTTAACTAGGAGCGTAAATTATGCCGATTGCTAGCCCAGAGGTTTACAACGAAATGCTAGATCGGGCCAAAGCAGGCGCTTTTGCTTATCCAGCAATTAACTGCACGTCCTCCCAAACAATCGTTGCTGCAATTCGCGGTTTCGCGGAAGCGCAGTCGGATGGCATAGTTCAAGTTTCTTGGGGTGGCGCCGAGTTTGCTTCAGGTCAAGGCGTTAAAGATATGGTCATTGGCGCAGTTGCACTCGCTGAATTTGCCCACGCCGTGGCAAAGGGTTACGGCGTAAATATTGCATTGCACACTGATCATTGCCCAGCAGAAAAACTAGATGGATTTATGCGTCCTCTTGTCGAAATTTCTGCAGAGCGAGTAAAGAATGGACAAGAACCATTGTTTCAATCCCATATGTGGGATGGCTCAGCAGTTTCCATGAAAGAGAATTTGGCAGTATCTGATGAAATGTTGGACAAGTGCGCTGCAGCTCAAACTGTTTTAGAAATCGAAATTGGTGTTGTGGGCGGCGAAGAAGATGGCGTTGAGGCTTCCCATGATGCAAAGTTGTTTTCAACTCCAGAAGATGCCTTGGCTATGGCCGATCGGTTAGGCCTAGGTGAGCGTGGCCGGTATCTAGTGGCCGCAACTTTTGGAAATGTGCATGGGGTTTACAAGCCAGGAAACGTGCTGCTAACACCAGGAATCCTCAAGGAACTGCAGGACGCCGTGCAAGCCAAGCACAACACTAAAGACAAGCCACTTGATTTAGTTTTCCACGGTGGATCTGGTTCGTTACTTTCAGAAATTCGTGAATCACTTGACTATGGCGTAATCAAAATGAACATTGATACTGACACGCAATACGCATTTACTCGTCCCGTGGTAGATCACATCTTTAAAAATTACGATGGTATCTTGAAAATAGACGGTGAAGTCGGAAATAAAAAGATTTATGATCCGCGCGCGTATGGAAAAGCAGGTGAAGCGGGTATGGCTGCTCGAGTGGTTCGTGCCTGCGAAGACCTTCGCTCTACTGGAACGCAGATCAAGTAATGAGTATTGGACAAGATTTGTTAGATGGACCGCCACCTACTTTGTTGCCAGCCGATACGCGAGCATCCAGCGCGCTACTTGCAGGCGAAACACCGGAACAAGTTGCTGCGAAATTCCCAGATGCAAGTTTTGCTTGGGCGGTTCTCGCTGACCAAGCCTGGAATGAAAAACGCGTAATTGAGTCGTATGCGTTTGCGCGAGTTGGATACCACCGCGGCCTGGACTCGCTTCGAAAGAATGGTTGGAAAGGCTTTGGTCCCGTGCCATGGAGTCATGAACCAAACCAAGGTTTCCTGCGCTGCCTAAATGCTTTGGCGCGCGGCGCGAATGAAATTGGTGAAAGCGCAGAAGCCACTCGTTGTGCGCAGTTTTTAACGGACTGTGACCCGGCAGCGACGCAAGCTCTAGCCGAGTAATGGACTTCCATAAATAAGGACTAGCCTTATCTAGGTTCATCGAGATGTAAGGGGAATTGCCATGCCTGCCGTAGTGCTAGTTGGTGCTCAATGGGGAGACGAAGGTAAAGGTAAGGCGACCGATCTGCTTGGCAGTCGAGTCGACTACTGCGTTCGCTATCAGGGCGGAAACAACGCAGGTCACACTGTAGTAATTGGCGAAAAGAAGTTTGCGCTGCACTTGCTGCCCAGTGGCATCTTGACTCCAGAAGTTATTCCAGTAATTGGCAACGGCGTTGTTATTGATGTTGCGGTTTTGTTCGAAGAAATCGATGGCTTAGAAGCGCAAGGAATTAACACCTCGAATTTATTAATCAGTGCTAATGCGCATTTGATCACGCCGTATCACGTAACGCTAGATAAAGTCACTGAGCGCTTCTTGGGTAACTCCAAGATCGGTACTACTGGACGAGGAATCGGCCCATCGTATGCCGACAAGACTTCACGCCTTGGTATTCGAGTCCAGGACCTCTTTGATGAAAAAATCTTGCGTGCCAAAATCGAAGGCTCCTTGCTTAGCAAGAATCAAGTTTTAGTTAAGGTGTTCAATCGTCGCGCAGTAACCGTTGATGAAGTTGTAGAAAATTTAATGGAGCATGCGGAACGCCTGCGTCCATACGTTGCAGATACCTCCTTATTACTCAATCGCGCATTAGCTGAAAACAAAGTTGTACTTCTTGAAGGTGGACAAGGCACGCTTCTTGATGTGGACCATGGAACTTATCCATTCGTAACTTCAAGTAATCCGACTGCTGGTGGCGCTTGCGCTGGTTCCGGAATTGGACCAACAAAGATTACTGGTGTGGTTGGAATCTTGAAGGCCTATACAACGCGAGTAGGTTCTGGGCCTTTCCCAACAGAACTTCTTGATGAAGATGGCGAGAAGCTGCGCACTATCGGCGGCGAACGTGGCGTTACAACAGGTCGGCCGCGTCGTTGTGGCTGGTTTGATGCACCGATTGCTCGCTACGCAACTCGTATCAATGGCCTAACGGACATCTTCTTAACAAAACTTGATGTGCTAACTGGCTGGGAAAAAATTCCAGTATGTGTTGCATACGAAATTGACGGTAAGCGAACTGAAGAATTGCCAATGACACAGACGGAATTTCATCATGCTAAGCCAATTTATGAAATGCTTCCGGGTTGGTCAGAAGATATCAGCGGCGCAAAGACTTTAGAAGATTTGCCAGCTAATGCGCGTTCCTACATCAAATACTTGGAAGAAATCAGTGGTACCCCGATTTCAGCTGTTGGTGTTGGCCAAGACCGAAACGCCACGATTAGCATCAGCGATTTGCTTCGCAAGTAAACTGTGAAAATTTCCGCCACCCAAAATAAGTTTGGCGATCCGATTGGTTTTGCAGTTGGTGAAGTTACCCGCCCGCAACTTCCGGATGAAGCAATAAAACTTTCAGGTCAATATTGTTATTTGGAAGCGCTAGATTCGAACAAACATGCAGCGCAACTTTATGCGGCCTTTTCCTTAGATACTGATGGCCGGCTTTGGACTTACATGCCGCAAGGACCATTTAATAACGAAGCCGAGTACCGCACATGGATTGAAGGTGCCCAGCACAAAGGCGATCCATTTTTTTACGCAATCATTGATATCGAATCCAATAAAGCAGTTGGCGTTGCTTCCTATTTACGGGTTGATCCAAATTCCAGTTCGATCGAAGTTGGATGGATCACATACTCGCCATTAATCCAACAGAAGCCAATCGCAACCGAAGCCATGTTTCTAATGATGAAGAATGCTTTTGACATGGGCTACCGCCGGTATGAATGGAAATGTAATTCCTTAAATGCCCCTTCAATAAGCGCAGCGATGCGGCTTGGCATGTCATTCGAGGGACTGTTTCGCCAAGCCACCATGGTTAAAGGCCATAATCGCGATACCGCCTGGTTTGCCATTCTGGACCGAGATTGGCCGGTCGCCCAGGATGCATTTGTGGCCTGG
>Ga0209390_10001421_pt1 | contig 46424 bp, 53 predicted proteins | sample BON01_FD_187212 | JGI IMG/M metagenome (GOLD analysis project Ga0209390, IMG submission 187212) | Freshwater microbial communities from Lake Bonney liftoff mats and glacier meltwater in Antarctica - BON-01 (SPAdes) (version 2) | ecosystem: Environmental > Aquatic > Freshwater > Ice > Glacier...
CGAGCGGGCGGGCAAGCTTCGCCTTGATCCCGGTGGTGGAGGTAACTTCATCACCGCGCGCGAATTTCAGCGCATCTTCGGGGCCGAGCCGAACCCCAAAGCCGAATGCGTCGATGGAATTGTCGGTATGCAAATGGGTGTCGCCCCACAGGACGGTTTCAGGATATTCGGTCAAGGGAACCGCCGCCTCTGCATTGACCACTTCAGCAGGGTCGACAACTTCAGGCCGGCCCAGCCAATAGGCGCCCGCTCCAAGAACTACCGCAGCCGCGCCGATTGATGCAAATGCTTTGCCTTTGCCCATTCCGTCCCTCTCCATCCCGCCTGTTGTTCCAGCGTGCGGCAGAAATGGGCTGCAGGTCAATACTGGTCGGTGGACACCTTGCGCTTTAACAAGCCGTACTTGCAGGCATCCATCCCTAACGCAGGAATAGGGACGTCACTACTTCTACAGCGATGCTGCCGAAAATTAATATCGTTTGGCTGTGCTGCGTTCTGCGGGAATCCCCCGCGGAGAAGAAACTGCCGTTTGGTATCAGGCCACTAGCTACTACCGGCGCACAAATATCGCCTTAGCCGCCTCCTTGCGACAAGCTGACAGTACTAGCGGAACCGGCTAACGACCCACTAGCGGACATTTAGTGTGCGACCTCACGTGGTGCTGCACAATGGACGTTCATCAATCTAGCTAGCGACGTTGGTCGCGGCACCATTGATGCAACGATAACCGAAATCGATATCGGCTGTCTCTGGGGCCGCATTGACAAGAAAGAATATTCGGCGATTATTCCCGTCTGGGTCGCGCCAGGAATCCAAGGTGGGGTAAATCCGATGAGCGGCGCAAGCAATGGACAGGTGCGGCCTGAAAGAATTGAATTTGTCGATGCCCTACGCGGTTTTGCTTTGTTTGGCTTGCTTATGGTGCATGCGGCTGAAGCATTTGGCGTTGGACTATCGCGAGGGACTGACGATCCGTGGGGGCAGGCCGTTTTCTTCCTCTTCGGAAGCAAGGCTTTCGCAATATTTGCGCTGCTTTTCGGATTCAGTTTCGCAACAATAATGGCCAACCAGCGCGGACGCGGCGTCGATTTCACGGGCCGTTTCGCGTGGCGACTGCTGCTCCTCATGGGGATCGGATTTGTCCACTCGCTGCTGTATTCTCCCGAGATACTCCGCTTGCTCGCGTTTCTGGGCCTTTTGCTGATCCCGCTCGACAGGGTTCGCAGCAACTACGCACTGCTGGCCATTGCGGGCCTGTTTTTCCTTCAGATACCGCTGCTTATCCAATGGCTGTTGGCCCATTGGGGCAATGCCTTTGCCGCGTCGCAACCCTATTTTTTCCGGTCCGACCTTTGGGATATCTTCAGGAACGGTAGCTTGGGAGAACTCATCAAGGCGAATGCGACCGAGGGCAACCTCGTCAAGTGGTCGATAAACTGGTCGTTTGGCAGGGTAAGCGAGATCGCCGGACTGTTTGCTGTTGGCGTTGTCATCCAGCGGACAGGTTTCTTCGCCCGCATCGCGAAAGATCGCGGGATAGCATTGGCACTGGTTTTCATTGCCGGTACCATCTTCGCGATCCTCGAATTTTTCGTGAAGCCGATGGTGCCCGGATCACCATCAGGCGCCGAGTTTGCGATCGGACCCTTTACCGAGCGCGCAATCCTCTTCCAGTGGATAGGAATCAGCGGAATAGTAGCGCAAATCGGGCTTTTGGCGCTCTTGTGGAATTCGCCAGTGCAATGGCTCGTTGGCCTGTTCAAGGGGCCCGGCCGGATGACTCTCACGCTTTATGTCGCGCATTCATTTATCGCCGTTCCCATATTGTATCAGTTCGGGTTCGGAATGGCTGAGGTGTGGGACACGCAACAGAGAGTCTTGCTCGCCATCGCGTTTTTCGGATTGCAGATCCTGTTCGCACATTGGTGGTATGCGCGATACCGCTATGGGCCTCTGGAATGGACCTGGCGCGCGGCGACCCTGAACGACTGGAATGTGCCGCTGCGCAAGCATCCTCAGCCGGCGTGACCAGGATAGCCCAGAGACGGCTGGATCTCACAGCAGTGGATTGATGGCGTAAAGCTGCACGGAACTCATTCCCCGTTGGAAATGGGGCACTCTGGTTGTGATCGGAATGACCGCTTTCCACCCAACAGCGGGAATAACTTGTAGGCCGTTCGAAGCGAAAGGATGCCATGCTTTTAAGGAAAATATAGCAGGCTGACCGAGCGTAGGTTTACGCCTACAGTATTTGCGTGCTAGCATTCCTCTGGGTCGGCGCATTGGGGGATGGAGCGATGCCATACAAATACGGCCACTATTTCGTCGGTTTCGTTTTGCTGGTCACTGTGACCGGTTTTTGGGCGAGCTATTTCACGATGATCGGCAAAGTCCCGCTCGCATTCCACGTTCATGCCGTCACCGCGACAAGCTGGCTGCTGCTGCTTATCGTTCAAAGCCTCGCTATTCACCGCCGTAAGAATGCGTTTCATAAGACGTTGGGCAAGGCGAGCTTCGCCATGTTCCCGTTGCTAATCGTGGGCTTCGTGATGATTATCAACGTGTCGGCGGCGCGCTTCGCGACGCTGGAAAGTCCCTTCATCGCAGTTCTGGGCCCGGCATTCGGGATCGGCATGGCTATCGCCATTACCGCTTACCTGACCCTGTTTTATCTCGCCCTGCGCAATCGGCGCAATATCAAACTCCACGCCGGGTATATGCTGGCGACACCGATGATCCTGTTTGAATCGCCCTTTAGTCGTTTGATGGACCAAGCATTTCCCTGGATGAATGTGATCGGCAGCGAGGGTCCGCGGCAGGTTCTCGATACCATCGCTATTAGCGACGCAATGGTCGCAATTTTCGCGATGACGCTGTATTTAATGGACCGCAAAAATGGCGCCCCGTGGTTGGTCGCAACGTTCTTCGTCCTCCTTCAGGCGGTCGTGATGTGGTTTGCACCCGATATAGCGGGACTGAATGGGCTCTTTGCCGCCTATAGCCAGATACCGCCGAGTTTGACCGTCTTGCTCGGTCTGCTCGCGGGCGGGCTGGCGGGCTATTTAGGCTGGACAAGGGGCCATTCGCCAACGCGGTCCGCAGCGGAAGCCAGTCTGGCCTGACGGTTCGGGGGATCGCCCGCAAAACGTTGATCGGACTGCAAAGGCATTTAAACTGCACCTCGATCCATCCGCGCCAATAAGAATGAATTGGGGCGTCGCCTTGTGTGAATTGCAATAACCGCGTTAAGAAAGACTAGTCAGCGATTGGCCTGGGGGCATAGTGAAAATTCTTATCGCACCACTTTTATTGTTTCTTGGCTCCGCAACCACTGCATTGCCTGTCGGTGATGAAGCGATATCCGGGGCGCCAAGCTATGATGTTTCGGTCGAACGTGTGCAGGATCAAATCTACAATCCATGGACGCAGCAGATGGATGCGGTCGAACTACGGGCTTTCCGCGGCGAAGACGTTGACCGGTTTATCGCTCCCACCATGAGGGTTTCACCCGGCGAAGTTCTAAGGCTAGGCGTGCAAAACAATCTGCCGGCCTGCGAGCCGGATGAAATCGAGCGTCATGAGTACTTTAATTCCACCAACATTCACACGCACGGCCTGTGGGTTTCTCCGGGCGGGAATAGCGATAATGTAATGGTCTCCATCAATCCGGGCCAGCGGTTTGATTATGAATTTGCGATCCCGGAAGACCATCCTGCGGGGACGTTTTGGTACCATCCGCACATGCATGGCTCGACAAGTGCACAGCTGGGATCTGGCATGGCCGGCGCGCTCATTATCGAAGGCGACCGTATACCAACACTGACTTCGCCCGGCGATGTGGACATTCTGTTCTCGCAGCGCTCGGGCCAATCCTTTACGGAACAGATCCTCTTGTTTTCCCAGATCCAGTATGGCTGCTTTAACGAGGCTGGACAGCTCAAGGCGCCAAGATCGCCTGACCCGGATGCACGGCCTTGGGAACACCCCGCATGGGTATGCGACGCGGGTGATATCGGCATGGTGGAAAGCTGGCGCCAGTTTGGTCCGAACAGCGAGTTTGGCTCTCGCCGCTTCATCGGAATTAATGGCGAGATCCAGCCGACCATTGCCGGAATCGAAACCGGGCGTTTCCAGCGCTTGCGGATGATCCATGCGGGTCTGCGCCGCTCAGTCAAAATGAGTATTCGCCGGCTCGCCGACGGCGCGCCACAACTGCGCGACATCCCGGCCGAGGGCCACCGCGCTTGGATAGCCGAGTATTGCACTGGCGAACCGATCGAGCAGTTTCATTTCGCCGATGACGGGCTAACCCGCGATGCTGTCAGACCGGTGACGCAGGCCATTATGTATCCGGGATCCCGTTTCGATACGCTGGCATACTTCGAGCAGCCCGGTTCCTATTGCATGGTCAATGACCAGGCTTGGCGAATGGAGCCCGATGACCAACGCGTACTCGGCATTCTGGAAGTGACCGGCGAAGCGGCACCGGTTGAAGATGTTGCCGCGCATCTCTCCGAGACCCTGATCGAGGCAGCGCAAGCGAAAATAGCCGATGAGCAGGTAAGAGGCCGGATTGTCGCCGAGCTGGTGGACGGAATGCAGCTGGGCGCTTTTTCCTGGCACAGCCCCGTTCTAGACGAGGAAATAACCGGATACCAAAGCGCCAGCATGAGCAGGCTTCCGCAAGAAAATGGCCCGACGCTCTTCGCCATTGACGGGGCAGAGTATGAACATGGACGCATCGACCGCACTCTGACCTTAGGCGATGTCGAAGAGTGGGAAATTACTTCAGGTAGGGGTAGCCACCCGTTTCACATTCACGTGAACCCGTTCCAAATCATCGCGATCCGTGACGAAGAGGGGCGGGATGTTACGCTTGAAGGAAGCGAGGCATTTGATCCCGAATTTGCGGGAATGATTGGCGGCTGGCGTGACACAATAATGGTCAAGACAGGTCACACGGTGACGATGCGCACTCGCTACAGGCGCTTTATTGGTGACTTTGTACTGCACTGCCACTTCGCCAGTCATGGGGACGAGGGGATGATGCAAGGTATTCGCGTGGTGATGCCCGGCGAACATGTGATGCCCAATATGGCCCACTGAGATAAATGGCGCTCCTAGGAAATGAATATCGCGGTCGCCAAGAATGTCCGCTTCCCACCCAATAACTGCCGTTCGATAGCGCATTGAATGCCGCCAAAAGCGGACTGGTACGGCGAATGCCTGTTATGCTGAAAAACAGCCCCTGTTCCGGTGATTAATTCCCCTGTTATCGCCGAATTAGTTTCCTGTTCCTTCGAATATCAGGGAATCGCCTGTTTCACGCACTTACGGCGCTGAAATTAAGGTATAATTTTTGAGGAAAATTGCTGAAATTACACGAAATAGGCCTGTTTAGTGGCCAAAAAGCGATATTTTCCCTGTTAATTCCCTAATAACAGGGAGATCACCTTAGAGACGAGTTCGCGGCGGACTGCGCCGCGCGCCAGATTTTCCTACATTCAATACTACCGCTACAACGTCCATGGTTCTTTGACATGGTGAATGGCCCGGCACGCGCCCGCGAAGTTTCGCGCGCGGGAATTTGTGTCCATTGGCCGAAATCTGAAATTAATTATTGAAAATAAATGGAAATCACGCCCGGACACCAAATGTTGGATGTGTCACTTGTGTCACCTTTTTGTAGGGTTTGGGCGTTTGTGGGGTTTGGACTATCCGCGCAGCACATCCCCTAGGGGTTCGCGGGTTACGGGATAGCCTGCATCATCGGGGATACACAGCCAGCGTTGACCGTCCTGTTCGGCGATATGCGGGGTGATCGTCTGTACCGGGAAGCGGGCGCAATCCTGCGCCGCAGCGGCGAAATTCGGGAATTGGGCCAGCCGCTCGAGATTCCGCCAGGTCGGATAGATGATGCTTAAATCGCCGCGTTCGGCTGCGTTCAGCGCGCCTTGGGCGGTGATCCAATAGAGCTTGGTATTTTCCGTTTCGTCCACCGCAATATCAACTGCGCCGGTGCCTAAATCGGCCAGATAGAAGCGGGTGTCGAACAGGCGGGTGAGGCGCTCGTTCTTGGGGAACCAGCGGGCAAACGGCAGAACCGTATCCAGATCAAGTTGCCAGCCCATTGCTGTCAGAACCGGGGCGAGTGTGCAGGTCTCCAGCAGCATAGCCCGTGCCTCCACCGCTATGGCTGCATCAACTGTGCCGGTGATTCCAATCGCTAGTCCGGTTTCCTCCAGAGTTTCGCGAACGGCGGCGATGCGGTGCGCGGCTTCGTCCAATGGCAGCGGCGTATCGAGCGTGGCGGCGAGATCGTAATCCGCCGGATCAACCCGGCCGCCTGGAAACACTGCCGCGCCGCCTGCAAAGGCCATGTTCCGCGAGCGGGTTACCATGAGTAACTCGGGCGGATTATCTCCCTTCGCCTTTGTTCGAGCATTGCGAAAAACCACTACGGTCGCAGCGGGAATTTCATCTTGCGGGGCAGAGGGCTGAGCGGTTGTTCGAGGTTCTGACATGTGCAGCCTGTGTGGACAGATCGCCGCCAATTGCCAAGCAGCAATATTTCCGCAGCCTGACTGTCGACAAACTTTACATTCAGGTGGGCGGTAAGCTGGTTTTAACCATCAATACCCCAGCAATTCTGCGGTTGGGTAAAACTGGCACGGCCCCTGCATAGAATGGGATACCCCGAATGTTCTTCGATAGAGGCGGGACCACTGGTCTCCCGGTCCCGCCTCCCCGAAGATTTTTTCTCCGAAAAATTATAGGATTTGTGTTCTCTCGCGGCCAGTCCGCTACGCGAACGCCTCCGAGGGGCGGGCTAACCGCCCGGCGGCCAGTCGGCCTTGCTGTCCGCTGGTCGCGGACCGGAACATTCCAAGCTTTCAATGAAGCAACATGTTCTTGGTCGCGGCAGCCAAAGGGCGACTGCCCGCCGCGCGGTTAGCGCGGAAGCCTAAGGGGCCGAACGGCCCCGCCGGCGTTTGAGGCTAAACAAACAACGAGCGCCTTAGCTCGCAGGCTGTACGTTCTTTTCGTCCATCAGCTGCTTCAATTCGCCCGCTTCGAACATTTCCATCATGATGTCGCTGCCGCCGACGAATTCGCCTTTAACATAGAGCTGGGGGATGGTTGGCCAGTCGGAATAGGCCTTGATTCCCTGGCGGACTTCCATGTCCTGCAACACGTCAATGCTGTCATAGCCAACGCCGCAATGTTCGAGGATGGCGACGGCCTTGCTGGAAAAACCACATTGGGGAAACAGCGGTGTGCCCTTCATAAATAGCACAACGTCATTGGCGCTGACGATTTCGGAGATGCGTTTATCTGTATCGGACATGGTTTTGGCCCTAAGTTTATCGGTTGATGCCGAGGCGGCAATTATATCAATTCAGGTGGGAACGGCGGTGGTGAGTTGCAAGGCGTGGAGCACGCCGCCCATTTTGCCGTCCAGCGCATTATAGACCAATTTGTGCTGCTGGACCCGGCTCTTGCCGGCGAATTCTGCCGAGGTAACCTTGGCTGCCCAGTGATCGCCGTCACCTGCCAGATCAGTCATTTCTACTGTGGCATCGGGCATGGCGGCTTTGATCATGCCTTCGATTTCAGGACCGGACATTGGCATAAATTCAGGACTCGCTCATCAATTGGCGGCGGGCCTCGACAGCGCGGTCTTCCAGCGCTGAACGAATGCCTGCTTCGTCAATCTCGACGCCGCTGCTGGTCAGGTCGCCAAGGAGCTTGCGAATTACGTCTTCATCGCCGGCTTCTTCGAAATCAGCTTGAACCACGGCCTTGGCATAGGCTTCGGTTTCTTCCGGAGTCAGGCCCATTTTTTCTGCTGCCCAATGGCCAAGCAGCCGGTTGCGGCGCGCCGCGACCTTGAATGCGCTTTCTTCATCATGCGCGAATTTGGCTTCTTCCCCGCGTTCACGGTCCTTGAAATTGGTCATATATGCCTCCGAATTTGAGCCAGTAAATATATCTGCCCTTGAAATAGGCCGAGACAAGCGCAGTCGCAAGCACGCCGCGCTTTGTTGGAGAAATTAGGCGGGCCAGATAAAGTGCACACCCGGCCCGCAAAAAATCACATGGTAACGACCAACTTGCCAATTGCGCCGCGGCTTTCCAGCTTGGCAATCGCCTCGCCAGCGCGTTCCAGCGGATAGATTTCGCTGACCAATGGAGCGATCTTGCCATCTTCCCATAGCTGGAACAGTTCAGCGATATTTTCGGCATTCTTTTTCGGTTCGCGCATTGTAAACGCGCCCCAGAATACACCGCGAATATCGCAGCTTTTCAGCAAGGTCAGGTTGAGCGGCATCTTGGCGATTCCGGCGGGGAAACCAACCACCAGGAAGCGGCCTTCCCAGGCGATGGAGCGCAGCGCCGGTTCGGAATAATCGCCCCCGACGATGTCATAGACGATATCTGCACCCTCGGGGCCGACGGCTGCTTTGAATGCACTGGCCAGCGCCTTGGAGGTGTCCTTATCGAACGGAGCACGGGGGTAGATGACGACATCGTCCGCACCGGCCTTGCGGCAGGCCTCAGCCTTTTCTTCGCTGGAAACCGCCGCGATAACCCGGGCGCCATAAGCCTTGCCGAGTTCCACCGCAGACAGGCCGACACCGCCAGCAGCACCAAGTACGAGCATCGTGTCGCCAGCTTTGATTTCGCCGCGATCCTTCAAACCGTGGATGGTGGTGCCATAGGTCATCAGCAGCGCCGATGCCTCGGTCAGGGAGACGCCATCAGGTACGCGGAAAATCTTGGCGGCTGGCAGGGCCATTTTTTCCTGCAATCCGCCAAATCCGGTTCCCGCCAGGATACGATCACCGATGTTCCAGCCTTCGACGCCTTCGCCCAATGCTTCGATAGTACCGGAAATTTCGCTGCCCGGTGAAAACGGGCGGGCTGGCTTAACCTGATACATATCGCGAATGATCAGCGCATCGGGATAATTGATCGCGCAAGCGGCAACTTTCACCAGCACTTCGCCCTTGGCTGGTACCGGATCGGGCACGGTTTCGAGGACCAGAGTTTCCGGGCCGCCAGTGGTTTTAGAAAGTAGTGCCTTCATGCTGCAATTCCCTTGGCCAGCCACGGCATTTGCGCCGCCTGACGAGCTTCGTATGAACCAATCGAGGCATCACGTGCCAATGTCAGGCCGATTTCATCGAGCCCTTCGGTCAGGCAAGTCTTGCGAAACGCATCGATTTCAAACGTAAAACGGTCCTGAAATGGTGTGGTAACAGTCTGGGTGCCCAGATCGACCGTAATGGGATCGCTCTGTGCGACTTCCATCAGGCGGTCGATTTGTTCTTGCGGCAAGCTGACTGTCAGAATGCCGTTCTTAAACGCATTGCTGGAAAAGATGTCCGAGAAACTTGGCGCAATTACTGCGGTCACGCCCATGTCGAGCAACGCCCACGCTGCGTGTTCACGGCTGGAACCGCAGCCAAAATTGTCACCCGCAATCAGGATTGGTGCACCGGCAAATGCGGGTTCATCGAAGACATTGCCCGCCTCTGCGCGGACGCTGGCAAAAGCGCCTTCGCCCAGACCTTCGCGGCTGATTGTCTTCAGCCATTCAGCCGCAATGATCACGTCGGTGTCGACATTCTTGCGTCCGAATGGAATGGCCCGGCCAGTGATGGTCGATACAGCTTTCATTAGTCAGTCTCCGGCGGATCAATTGGCGCTGCCTTGGGCGCATTCGCCTTCTTCTCGCGCTGTTTATTTGCATAAAGAAGAGCTGCGGCGATGGCTGCAGAACCGATAGCGGCCCCGGCCATTGCAGCCTTGCCGCCGATCGATGATGGAATTTTCTTGGTCATGATCTACCTATTTGATCGGCCCGCTGACGCATCAAACGCCGGTTGGCCAGTTCTCTCCAATACCGCCCTCTATCCAAATGCATCAGGCGTGTTGGGTCGGCGCTACCTAGCGGTGCAGGTTCTGTAAAGCTGCCTAAGCCGACAAGTCCCGTACATCGGTCAGATGACCGGTAACAGCCGCTGCTGCGGCCATTGCGGGCGACATCAGATGGGTGCGGGCGCCGGGGCCTTGGCGGCCCACGAAATTACGGTTGCTGGTGGAGGCGCAGCGTTCGCCCGGCGGGACCTTGTCAGGGTTCATGCCCAAACAGGCCGAACAGCCGGGTTCACGCCATTCAAAACCCGCATCGATGAATATTTTGTCCAGACCTTCTTCCTCAGCCTGCATTTTGACGAGGCCGGAGCCGGGCACGACGATGGCCCATTTGACGCCCGCCGCTTTGTGCCGTCCGCGCAGAACCGCAGCGGCAGAGCGCAAATCTTCAATTCGGCTGTTGGTACAGCTGCCGATGAAAATGTTCTCAACCGGTACTTCGGACAGCAATTGGCCCGGCGTCAGGCCCATATAATCAAGGCTCTTCGCTGCGGCCGCCTGTTTGGAAGGATCGGCGAAGCTGGCCGGATCGGGGACAGTGCCGCCAATCGGAACAACGTCTTCCGGGCTGGTGCCCCATGTCACAGTTGGCTGGACCGCACCCGCGTCAATCCGCACGCTCTTGTCGAATGTCGCGCCCGGATCTGTGGGTAGTGATTTCCACCATGCCAGCGCTGCGTCCCAATCTGTGCCTTTCGGAGCGAGCGGACGGCCCTTGAGATAGCTGAAGGTTTTTTCGTCTGGCGCAATCAAGCCAGCGCGGGCACCTGCCTCGATCGACATGTTGCAGACGGTAAGCCGGCCCTCGATGCTCATTTCTTCAAACACTTTGCCGCGATATTCAATCACGTGACCAGTGCCGCCAGCAGTTCCTACCACGCCGATAATGTGCAGGATCAGATCCTTGGGCGTGACGCCGGCACCGAGCATTCCGTCGACGATAACTTCGAAGGATTTGGACTGTTTTAGCAGCAGTGTCTGGGTCGCCAGAACATGTTCGACTTCGCTCGTGCCGAGACCGAACGCCAACGCGCCGAGGCCGCCATGGGAGGCGGTATGGGAATCGCCGCAAACAATGGTTGATCCGGGCAGCGAGAAACCTTGTTCCGGGCCGACCACATGGACAATGCCCTGTTCCAAAGCGCTGGCGTCGATGTAACGAATTCCGAATGCCGGAGCGTTAGCCTCCAACGCAGCCAGCTGCGCAGCGCTTTGCGGGTCGGCGATTGGGATGCGCTTGCCATCAGCATCGAGCCGGGCGGTGGTGGGTAAATTGTGATCGGGGACAGCCAGCGTCAAGTCAGGGCGGCGGACCTTGCGGCCAGCCAACCGGAGCGATTCAAATGCCTGCGGACTGGTCACTTCATGAACCAGATGCCGGTCGATAAATACCAGGCTGGTGCCGTCCTCCCGTGTTTCCACAACGTGGGAGTCCCAGATCTTCTCGTATAATGTGCGCGGTTTGTTTGCCATGGCTGCAGAATTAGCGACCAATGGGCCACAGTTGCAAGTAAAGTTGCGCGCAGGAAATGCCTAGCCATGGAAAGGAAAGGTTTGGATACCTATGTTAGGGGTATGACAGCGAAACCCTATACTCACCAAATCAATATCCTACCTGCCGATATCGATTTCATGGGGCATGTTAACAACGCCCGGTATCTTGGCTGGGTGCAGGATGCGGTCCTGTCGCACTGGCGCAATATCGCCCCAGCCGATGCTGTGGCGAGCCGGGCATGGGTCGCACTAAAGCACGAGATAACTTATAGAAAGCCGGCATTTTTAGAAGATCAGGTAATCGCCCGAACCGTGCTGGAAAGTACCAAGGGCGCGCGGGCATTTTACCATACCGTAATTGAACGCGGCGGAGAAGTGTTGGCGGAAATCAGTTCCAGCTGGTGCTGCATAGATGCGAAGACCTTGCGGCCTGCCAAAATCGGTGAAGAAATTGCAAAGATATTTTTCCCGCGGGATGAACCAAGCGAAATTTGATGCGCCTGGGGGTTTTTATTAGATTTCCCGAACTGCAATTGCTTTTTCCGACCGATCGAATGAGCCGCCTGACAATGCCATCAAGCCCTTCCGGAATCGACAGCATACCCCTATATAGTCTGCTATGACCTCGGCTCCTCCTCCTTACAGACGTGGTTCGCAATCTGTTATCGGATTGGCTTTGGCGTTTGCGATTTTCGGGTCGTGGGTAGCAATTCATTTCTACGCGATGTTTGCTTTTGAGCTAACTTGGACAAGTTTGCCGTTGGCACTGGGCCTTGCAGGGCTGCAATGCTGGTTGTCGGTTGGCCTGTTCATCGTCAGCCATGACGCTATGCATGGATCGCTTGCACCGGGCCGACCTGCCTTGAATTCGGCAATCGGCGCGACCTTGTTATTTCTCTACGCTGGCTTCGGTTGGCGCAAGATGCGCAGTGCCCATTTCGACCATCACCGGAAACCTGGATCTGCCGAAGACCCTGATTTCGATGCGGATAATCCGCGCAGCTTTGGCCGTTGGTACATGACATTTCTGCGCCGCTATTTCGGGTTGAAGTCAGTCGTTTATGTATCGAGCATTGTGGCGCTCTATTGGCTGGTTTTTGACGTCCCGGCGGAGAAAATCTTGCTGCTGTTCGGCTTGCCCGCAATCGCGTCATCCCTGCAGCTATTCTATTTCGGAACGTTTCGTCCGCACCGGCATATGGGGCAACACGAAGCCGGGAATTTTGCCGACCATCATAATGCGCGCAGTGAAGCCTTGGGGGCTCTGGCCAGTCTCGCCAGCTGCTTCCATTTTGGGTACCATCATGAACACCATACTCGCCCGGATTTGCCGTGGTGGGCACTGCCCCAAGCCCGCCGGGCAACATTGACACAGGACGCAGCATCATGAGCGTGTGGGCCATCATCGCCATAGTTTTCGCCGCCGTTGCGGGGATGGAGCTGTTTGCGTGGTGGGCGCATAAATACATCATGCATGGTTGGGGCTGGGCATGGCACCGCGATCACCACGAACCGCATGATAATATGTTGGAAAAGAACGATCTGTTTGCAGCCGTGTTCGGCACGATCGTTTTTTTCATGTTTCTGGTAGGGTATTACGTTTCAGCCGCGCTGTGGTGGACTGCTTTCGGGATCACTCTTTACGGTCTGATCTATACCGTCGTGCATGATGGGCTAGTGCATCAGCGCTATTTCAAATGGGTGCCAAAGCGCGGCTATGCCAAGCGCTTGGTTCAAGCCCACAAATTGCACCACGCGACGATTGGCAAGGAAGGCGGGGTCAGTTTCGGCTTCGTGATCGCCCGCGACCCGGCCGCGCTGAAGGCTGAATTGAAGCAGCAGCGCGACGCCGGGATCGCAATTGTCAGGGATAGTGCCGGGGCTTAACCCTCATTCGTTGCGGGTCGCGATCCAGCTGCCGGAGATGATCAGGATGGCCAGCGAAACATACACCCACGGCGCGCCCAGTGTGAACCACGTGAATCCAACCCCCACGCTCATGGCGCCAATTGCGCCAATCTTGGCCGGACGGCGGATGGCGCGTTTTTCCCGCCAGTCGCGCAATTGCGAACCCCACTGAGGGTGATTGAGCAGCCTGGCCTCCCACGCCGGATTGCTCCGCGCGAAACAGAATGCGGCAAGCAGCAGGAAGGGGACTGTCGGCAATAGCGGCAGAAATGCCCCAATCGCGCCCAGTCCAACGGCAAGTAATCCGCCCGCAAGGTATAGCGGGCGCATCTTACGCTACGGCCAGACGGGAAGCGTGTTCTTGCACCAGCGCGATCATATTGGGTACGCCTTGCGTGCGATTGGAACTGAGCTGGTTTTTCAGGTCAAACGGTTCGAGCGCCGCTGTCACATCCATTGATGCAACCTCTGCGGCTGGCTTGTCCTGAACGGCAGATATCACCAATGCGACGATGCCTTTGGTGATGGCCGCGTTGCTGTCTGCCAGAAAATGGAGTTTGCCGTTCTCGCCGGTGGGATAGACCCACACGCTGGCGGAGCAGCCGCGTACCAAAGTTGCATCGGTTTTGAGCGCATCTGGCATATCGTCCAGTTCGCGGCCGAGTTCGATCAGCAGACGGTAACGTTCGTCACCTTCGAGGAAGTTATATTCTTCGGAAATGTCATCGAGTGTTCGCATGGCCTTGCATGTAGTGATCCGGGCCTACAAATCTACCCCGCTGGCGATTGCTTCCAATTTGCGGATGCGTTCCTTCAAATCGGCAATTTCGATCCGGGCAATGCTGATGCCCGCAGACCCGTCCGCGCTGCGGTCTTCGATTTCGCTCAGATTGCTGTGTGACCGGACGGTCAATCGCTCCAATTCGCGTTCCTTCAGCGACAGCCAGCCCTGCCATCCGTGCAATGCGACAAGCGCTACCAGTCCGAGGCCGGTCACCAGAGTTGTTGCAATGATAATCTGATCATTCATGTCCTGGTCCTCCTGCTGAACCTAGCTGCCAATTGAAGTCTATTTGTCGCGCAATTGTTCAATTTCGTCGGCAATTGCTTTTGCTTCGCGGCTGCCGCTGCTGTTCGCGTCGGTGGCGATTCGTTCGAGAACTTTGATCCGTTCCCGCAAATCAACCACTTCGCTCTGCAATTCCTGTTCGCGCTGCGAGACGGCGGGCCGCTCCGTACCATCACGCTCGCGGGTGATTTTATGCTCGGCCCGGCTGCGAGAGCGCATGACCCCGGCAATCGCGGAAATCAGCACGATCAGAACGGCTGCTGTCCAGAAACTCATGGCCGGCTCCCCTCCGCCTCACGCTGCCGCAGCGGGACGCCATTTGCCCGGTCATCGCGCAGCTTGTCGATCTCTTGCGTCAGCCCGTATCCGCCATCGGTCACGATTCGTTCGACCACCGCAAGGCGGTCTTTGATCGACCCCATTTCGGCATGTAGCTGGGCATTTTCCTTGGTTAAACGTCCGACCCGCTCCTGCGCCTCTGCATCGGATTTGGGATAGACTGCCTGCCCCCAGGCGCCGTCAAGCGGGTAACCGTTCTTGACCCTGATCCAAGTGGTTAGCACCCAGCCAGTCATTGCGGCAACGCCGAGGATGGCGATAAGTTGAGGGGTGAATTCAAAAGGCATCAGATGCGTTCCCTGTTTTTTGTTTCGAGCGGTATCCCGCTGTCCTTATGGTCGGCCAAGCGCTGGTCTCTCAGTGCTTCGATCTGTGTTGCGACATCATACCCGCGATCGGTGACGATTTTTTCCAGCACGATCAGCCGGTCAGTCATTTTGTCGATCTGGTCGTTGAGTGCCTGTTTCTCGTCGCGCAATTGCTTAACCTCTTGGGAGTTTGCGCTGCGTGCGCCTTGGTGATCGGTCTTGCCGCCCCATTCATCTTCCAGCGCATAGCCATGCTTGGCGCGGATCCAATTGTTGATGATCCACGCGCCGTAGCTGATTGCAATAATCGCGAGGACAAAGCTGGGACTACCCCAGTCCATCAGACATTCTCCCGCTTGGAAACATTCAGCGGCACGCCGGTATCTCCCTCGACAGCGCGGGTGTCGCGCAAAGCTTCGATCTGGGTGGCGATGTCATAGCCGCGGTCGGTGACGATCCGTTCGAGCACCTGAACCCGCTTTTCCAGTTCGGCGGTATGCGACACATATTGCGCGGCCTTCTCGGCGCTGCTTTCAGCCGTGGCGGCGATGCGCTTTTCTTCCAGCTTTTTCTGGCTGCCGATCCAGACAATGCCGAGCACCATCAGGAACGGGGCGGATACCGCGACCAGTCCAATCAAATCACCCATTTTTCAGTCCTCCCAAAATCAAGTTTTTAGCGCAGTCGGTCGATCTCAGCAGACAGGCGCGGATTGCTGGTGACGTAGTAGGTTTCCACATCGGCCAGGCGGCGGTCAATATCGCGGAAACGCGAGCGTACTTCGCGGGCGGTCCGGGTCGGTGACTGACGGACGCTCTGCCAGTATTTCTGCTCTTCCGGTCCGCTATAAAGATGCTGCGGCTTCTTGTTCAGCAGCAAGCCTGCAATGAAATAAAAGGGAATGGTCGATCCGCCGGTCATGAATGTCAGTGCGATTGCACTAAGCCGAACCCACAGGGCATTGACCCCGGTGTAATCGGCAATCCCGGCGCATACGCCCATCAGTTTAGCGTTCTGCTTGTCCTTGTACAGCGTGGTGCGTTCACCGGTCATTTGTTTGTTCCCTTCTGTTCGGCCATCATGCGTTCCAATTCTCGTAGCGGCTGATTGTCCACGTCCCGGTCGTGCATGATGCGGGCGGTCTTGAAGTCCGGATTGTCCGAGGCGACGAGGCGTTCGACGGTATCCATCCGGTCATCCAGGCGGCGGGCGAGCTGGTATAATTCTTCCAGCAGATTTTCGTCGTCTGGAGTTATCGTGGCCATTGTTTTCCACTTGGTGATGTAGTGAAAGATGATCCACGGCAGACCGATAAAAATTGCGGGAATAATGATGATTGATTCGTCCATCGGTCAGTCCTTCTTCTCAGCGCCGCCCATGGCGCGCTTCATTGCTTCCAATTCCTCGTCGACCTTATCCGCGCCTTCCAGCGCGGCGATCTCGTCGGACAGGGTCGGCTTCTGAGTTCCGTCAGCGATGCTCAGCGCATCGGCGCGGCCTTCGGCATAATCGACCCGGCGTTCCAGTTGATCGAAGCGTGACAGCGCCTCGTCCACCCGCTCCGTGCTGAGCAAGGTCCGCAGCTTCACGCGGTTTTCAGCGCTTTCCAGACGGGCCGCGATGGCGGTCTGGCGGCTGCGGGCTTCGCGCAGGCGGTGCTGCAACTTGCCGATATCCTGTTCATACGCACGCAGGGCATCGTCCAGCACGGTGATTTCCGCGGTAAGCTGATCAGCCATGTCGGTGGCTTTCTTCTTTTCAACCAGGGCGGCGCGGGCCAGATCTTCGCGATCCTTGCTCAGCGCCAATTGTGCTTTCTCGCCCCAATCGGCCTGCAATTTGTCCAGCTTGACGGTGTGGCGGTGCATTTCTTTCTGGTCAGCAATAGTCCGGGCCGCGCTGGCACGAACCTCGACCAGGGTTTCCTCCATTTCGAGGATGATCATCCGGATCATCTTCGCGGGGTCATCCGCTTTGTCGAGCATATCGTTGAAATTGGCGGCAATTATATCACGTGTACGGCTGAAAATTCCCATTAAGGGTACTCCGGAAAAGTTGAATTCGCCCGACTGTCTGGCAGTGCCTTGGTTCGGGTGACTTTGAGTTGGGGTGGGGCTGCGGCGCAGGCGCTCCACTTCGCTTTCGAAGCGGGATGAAGCGGTACGCTCCGGCCCGAGGGGGTTGGTATCGGACTGATCTGTCATGCGAGCTCCACTGCCTCACAATTGATCGTCGCGGCCTGCGCCGACCCAAAGACGGGGGCCATCTGCATCTGCGTGCTCATCGCTACGAAAGCGACCATTGCAAGCATGCTGGCAGCTGCGGCCTGGCCGAGCTTGGTCTGGAAAAAGCGACGATCGTACATTGTGTGGTCCTCCGAATGTTCTTGTTCACCAATTAGCAAGGAGCGTGCCAAACTGCCAAAAACGGGCGAATTCCGCCGTTTTCTTTGGCTCCGCACATTTCTTGTCTGGCGGGACTTGCCAACAATCAGGAAATTTTCCTATAGGTTGGGATCATGGAGCGCGATAATCAGTTTATTGGCCAGTCGGGGGCCTTTCTCGACGCGGTGGAGCGGGCCAGCCGTGCCGCACCGATGCGCCGCCCGGTGCTGGTTGTGGGCGAGCGCGGCACCGGCAAGGAATTGATTGCCGAACGGCTGCACCGTCTGTCCGAACGCTGGGGCGAGCCGCTGGTGATCATGAATTGTGCCGCCCTCCCGGAAACGCTGATCGAGGCTGAATTGTTCGGCCACGAAGCTGGGGCCTTTACTGGCGCTACCAAATCCCGCGTCGGCAGGTTCGAAGAAGCCGACAAGGGTACGTTATTTCTCGACGAACTGGGCACTTTGTCGATGGGCGCACAGGAACGATTGCTGCGTGCGGTCGAATATGGCGAGGTGACTCGTATCGGATCATCCCGCCCGATCAGTGTTGATGTCCGGATTGTCGCGGCGACCAACGAGAATTTGCCGAAGATGGCGCAGCAGGGCACTTTTCGCGCCGATCTGCTCGACCGGCTGAGTTTCGAGGTGATTACCCTGCCGCCGCTGCGGGTGCGCGAGGGCGACATCGAGGTGTTGGCAGAATATTTCGGGCGGCGGATGGCGGCGGAAATCGATTGGGAAAGCTGGCCCGGCTTTTCCGAGCACGTTGCGCGCCAGATGGAAGAATATCCGTGGCCGGGCAATGTTCGCGAATTGCGCAATGTCGTGGAACGCGGCGTATATCGGTGGGACAATTGGCAGGAACCGATCAGCCATCTGGTGTTCGATCCGTTCGACAGCCCGTGGACACCGTTCGAGCCAGCCAAAAAGGCGGCCCCAAAGGATGAAGTCGCCAAAGGTGTTTCTGCTTCTCCGTCATCTGGCGCTCCATTTGATCCGGAGAAAGTCGACGATCTGCGCAGCGCAGTTGAGGCGCATGAGCGGTCCATCGTCGAGCACGCCTTGGGCAGGCACCGCTGGAACCAGCGCCAGACTGCCAAGGCGTTGGGGCTAAGTTATGACCAGTTGCGGCACTGCATCAAGAAGCACGGTTTGGCCGATGGCGGGGCACAATCGGACTGAAGTGTTTTTGGTCCTTGCATTGCGCCACCGGCTCACCTAATCAGCGGCCATCCCGACATTGTCTTGATGAAGTGGGGCTGGCGCCAGACGGGGCCGGCGCGAAACTGCTTTGTCATTTATGTCTGACACAACCGGAGAATGAATGGCCGATCTGGCACGCCTGACACAGATTATTGAACCCGAAGCGGCTGCGCTCGGGTATGATCTGGTGCGCGTGATCATGACCGGGTCCGAAGCTGGTGACGGCGAACGGGCCTTGCAAATCATGGCCGAGGATCCTTCGACAGGACAATTGCTGATCGAACAATGCGCGGCCTTGTCGCGCGCTGTATCCGGCAAGATCGACGAGTTGGAGGAATTGGGCGAAGAATTGATCGAGGGAAATTATCACCTCGAAGTCAGTTCGCCCGGTATTGACCGTCCACTTACCCGGGCGAAAGACTTCGCCAATTGGTCGGGGCACGAAGTCAAGGTCGCCCTGATCGAGAAAATTGACGGCCAGCGAAATGTGCGCGGGTTACTGACCGGGATCGAAGATGATACGGTTAGTGTTGAAGACAAGCAGGGCACGCGGATTTCATTTCCGCTCGGCTCGATCCATTCGGCAAAGCTGGTCCTGACCGATCAGTTGATTGCCGCTACCAAGCCGCTGGATACCAGTGGCACCGATGAAATTTCTGAAGAAGAAGAGAAGGCTGACGACTGATGGCCAGTGCAATTTCCGCCAATAAAGCAGAGCTGCTCGCAATTGCGACCGCCGTAGCTACCGAGAAGATGATCGACAAATCGATTGTCATCGAAGCGATGGAAGAAGCGATCCAGAAAAGCGCCCGCAACCGCTATGGCGCCGAAAACGATATCCGGGCCAAGCTGGACCCGCTGACCGGCGATCTTCGCCTGTGGCGCGTCGTGGAAGTGGTCGAGGAAGTCGAAGATTACTTCAAACAGGTCGATCTGAAGCAAGGTGAAAAGTTGCAGCCTGGCGCCGTGGTTGGCGATTTCATCGTCGATCCGTTGCCGCCGGTTGATCTGGGCCGGATCGATGCGCAATCCGCCAAGCAGGTAATCTTCCAGAAGGTCCGCGATGCCGAGCGTGAGCGCCAGTTCGAAGAATTCAAGGATCGCGCCAACGAAGTGATCACCGGTGTGATCAAATCGGTCGAGTTCGGCCATGTAATCGTCAATCTCGGCCGCGCAGAAGGCGTTATTCGCCGCGACCAGCAGATCCCGCGCGAAGCCGCCCGGGTGGGTGAGCGCGTGCGTGCGTTGATCACCAAGGTAGAACGCAACAATCGCGGCCCGCAGATTTTCCTCAGCCGTGCACACCCCGATTTCATGCGCAAATTATTCGCCCAGGAAGTCCCGGAGATTTACGACGGTATCATCGAAATCAAGGCCGCTGCCCGCGATCCGGGTTCCCGCGCCAAGATTGGCGTGATCAGCCACGACAGCAGCATCGACCCCGTCGGCGCCTGCGTCGGCATGAAGGGTAGCCGCGTTCAGGCCGTCGTGCAGGAATTGCAGGGCGAGAAGATCGACATCATTCCATGGTCAGAAGATACCGCGACTTTTGTGGTCAACGGCCTGCAGCCCGCCACCGTCAGCCGCGTTGTGCTGGACGAAGAAGAAGGCCGCATCGAAGTGGTTGTTCCTGATGACCAGCTGTCGCTGGCCATTGGTCGCCGCGGCCAGAATGTCCGTCTCGCCAGTCAGCTGACCGGTCACCAGATCGACATCATGACTGAAGAAGAAGCGAGCGAGAAGCGTCAGAAGGAATTCTCCGAACGCTCCAAGATGTTCGAGGAAGAGCTCGACGTCGACGAAACGCTGTCCCAGCTGCTGGTCGCCGAGGGCTTCGCCGAGCTGGAAGAAGTCGCCTATGTCGAACTGGCTGAACTTGCCAGCATCGAAGGCTTTGACGACGATCTGGCTGAAGAATTGCAGAGCCGCGCTACCGAGGCGCTGGAACGCCAAGAAGGTGCTGCACGGACTGAACGCCGCGAGCTGGGTGTCGAAGATGATTTGGCGACCATGCCGCATCTGACCGAGCAAATGCTGGTCGTGCTGGGCAAAGCAGGGATCAAGACGCTGGACGATCTGGCTGATCTGGCGACGGACGAGCTGATCGCCAAGAGACGCGAAGCGCCGCGCCGCCGGAACACTACCGACGGCCCGCCGCTCAAGCGTCCGCAACGCACCGAAGACAAGGGCGGAGTGCTGGGTGTCTATGGCCTTTCCGAAGAGCAAGGCAACGAGATCATCATGGCGGCCCGTGCGCATTGGTTCGAAGACGAAGAGCCTGCGGCTGAAAAGCCTGTGGTCGAAGCGCCGGTCCTAGAAGAGCCGGCTGCAGAAGAGCCAGCCGCTAAGAAACCAGCTGCCAAGAAGGCTGCGGCCAAGAAGGCTGCGGCGAAGAAGCCTGCCGCCGAAGAGCCTATCGCTGATGCGCCTGTTGCTGATGCAGCCGCCTCCGACCCACAGGAGGCCGCCGATGCGGACTCCACACAATGAGCGCGTAAATTCCGCCAAAGCTATTCACCGTAAGATCCCTGCTTTTGGGTCTGAGAAGCCATGCCCCGAACGCAAGTGCATTCTGTCGGGTAAGACGGCTCCGCGGGACAGCTTGATCCGGCTGGCGATTTCGCCTGATGGGCCGGACGGGACGGCGCAGGTTCTGCCCGATTTGCTGGCACGGGCCCCAGGGCGCGGTGCATGGTTGGGCGTTTCGCGCACAGAGCTTGAGGCGGCTCTTGCCAAAGGAAAACTGCGCGGCGCGCTGGCTCGGGCATACAAAGGCGCAAAATTGGAAGTGCCCGATGATTTGCCTGATCGGATCGAATTGGGCCTCAAGCGGTTATTAAGTGACCGGCTGGGCCTCGAAATGCGCGCCGGCAAGCTTATATTGGGTTCCGACCGGATTGCAGAACAGGCCCGGTCAGGCCGAGTGGCGATGCTGATGCATGCCAGTGATGCAAGCCAGGACGGCCGCCGTAAGCTGGATCAGGCCTGGCGAGTTGGCCGGGATCTCGAGGGCTCCGGGCAGCAAGGAACACGCTTGCCACTGGACCGGGCGGCTCTGTCTGTGGCATTGGGCCGCGACAACGTCGTCCATTTGGCGCTTGCCGATAAGGGATCGGCCGAACGGATCATGCCTGTTCTGGCGCGACTGTTACATTTCCTGGGGGCCGAAATGGCCGGAAATGATGCCGTGAATGACGCCGGTGGGCCGCATATTGCGGATCATCAGGGCGACGAATTGAATTTTGAAGGATAGACGAGCTTTATGAGCGATACTGAAGACAAACCGACACGCACCCGCAAGCCTTTGGGCCTTTCGCGGGCCGTCGATGCCGGTGAGGTCAAACAGACCTTTAGCCACGGACGTACCAACAAGGTTACGGTCGAGGTGAAACGTCGCCGCAAGCTGGTGAAGCCGGGCGAAGCCCCGCCAGCTCCTGCTCCAACCCCCAAGGTTGCGGCCAAGCCTGCTGCCAAGAAAGCGCCAGCTTCAAACGAAACCGCGCAGGAACGCGTCGCCCGAATGCAACGTGAGGCCGAGGAAGATCGGCTGCGTTCAGGCGAAGAGAATCGTCGCCGCGAAGAAGAACAGAAAGCCAAGGCTGCTAAAGCCGAAAAGAAGCGCGCCGAAGCTAATCGCGAGGCAGATGAAGCCAAGGCCGAAGAACCGGAAGCCACGGCCACTTCGGCGGCCAAGAAATCTCCCGCGGTTGCTGCCAAGGTAGCAGCCAAGGAAACGGCCAAAAAACTTGATGCAGAAGCGGAAGCTGTGGTCGAAGCGATCATTGCTGCCGATGAAGCCACGCCTACGCCTGCAGCGCGCCGTTTCACGCCGGTTGCCCGGCCTGAAACCAAGCGTCCGGAGAAGAAAAAGAAAGAAGAAAAGCGCACCAGCAAAACCGAGGAAGATCGTCGGCGTAGCGGTAAGCTGACCGTCAATCGCGCGCTGAACGAAGACGAAGGCGCTCGCGCCCGTTCGCTCGCGGCGCTCAAGCGTGCTCGGGAAAAGGAACGCCGCAGCCATGGCGGGGGCAACCGCAAGCCGCGTGAAAAGCAATACCGGGAGGTATCTGTTCCCGAGGGGATCACGGTTCAGGAACTGGCCAAACGGATGGGCGAAAAGGGTGCCGATCTGGTGAAAGCCCTGTTCAACATGGACATGATGGTCACCGTCAACCAGTCGATCGATCAAGATACCGCCGAATTGTTGGTCGAGGATTTCGGCCACACCATCAAGCGCGTTTCCGAAAGCGATGTCGACATCAAGGTCGCCACGGATCTGGATCCGGAAGAAACGCTGCGGCCCCGGCCTGCAGTGGTCACGATCATGGGCCATGTCGATCATGGCAAGACCAGCCTGCTCGACGCTTTGCGCGGCACGGATGTGGTCCGCGGCGAAGCGGGCGGGATCACCCAGCATATCGGCTCGTATCAGGTCACTACCAAGGACGGCGCGCAGATCACCTTCCTCGATACGCCGGGCCATGCGGCCTTCACTGAAATGCGTCAGCGCGGTGCCAATGTAACCGATATCGTGGTTTTGGTTGTGGCTGCCGATGATGGAATTATGCCGCAGACGATCGAGGCGATTAAGCACACCAAGGCTGCGGGCGTCCCGATGATTGTTGCGATCAACAAGATCGACAAGCCGGAAGCCAATGCGAAGAAAATTCGCGAACGCTTGCTCGAACATGAAGTGATCGTAGAAGCGATGTCTGGCGATGTGCAGGACGTTGAAATCTCTGCGAAGAACAAGACCAATCTTGATGAATTGCTCGAGAAAATCGCGCTTCAGGCTGAATTGCTTGAATTGAAAGCACGCCCTGATCGGCCTGCAGAAGCAACTGTGATTGAATCGCAGCTCGACAAGGGTCGCGGCCCCGTCGCGACGGTGCTGATTACCCGAGGAACCCTTAAGAAGGGCGACAACTTCGTGGTTGGTACCGAAAGCGGCAAGGTCCGCGCGATCGTCAACGACCAAGGCAAGCAGATCAAGGAAGCTGGCCCGTCCATGCCGGTTGAGGTCCTGGGCCTTGGCGGTGTGCCAAATGCCGGGGAACAGCTGGCTGTGGTCGAAAACGAACAGCGCGCCCGCGAAGTGGCACAGTATCGCCAGGAAAAGGCGACCGAAGCGCGCACCGCATTGGCACCGACCAATTTCGATGCGATGTTCTCGTCACTCAAGAACGATGTGGTCGAATTCCCGGTATTGGTGAAAGCCGATGTGCAGGGTTCGGTACAGGCGATCAACACGGCGCTCAACGCTCTGTCGAACGATCTGATCAAGGTGCGTGTGCTGCATTCCGGTGTTGGCGCGATTACCGAAAGCGACGTGACGCTGGCGGCTGCATCCAATGCCCCGATCATCGGTTTCGGCGTGCGACCCAATCCAAAGGCCCGCGCATTGGTTGCGCGTGACCGGGTCGAGATGAAGTATTTCGATGTGATCTATCACCTGACCGACGAAATCGCGAAGGAAATGGCTGGCGAGCTTGGCCCCGAGAAGATCGAACACGTCATCGGCCGGGCAGAGGTCAAGGAAGTGTTCAAGTCGGGCAAGAAGGACAAGGCGGCTGGCCTCATGGTCATCGAAGGCGCCATCCGCAAAGGCTTGTTCGCACGCCTCACGCGCGAAGATGTCATCGTATCCGCCACGACAATTGCCAGCTTGCGGCGTTTCAAGGACGATGTGGACGAAGTCCGCTCCGGCCTCGAATGCGGCGTGGTTCTGGAAGACACCAACGATATCAAATCGGGCGATATGCTCGAGGTGTTTGAAATTGAGGAACGTGAACGGGTTCTGTAATTCTATTCCCCTCCCGCAGGCGGGAGGGGTTAGGGGCGGGCCTGTCCTTCCCGAAAACGGGAAGGGGGAATATTAGAATGACCCAGTACGTTGCCTTTCTCGGGTCGATCAATGTCGGCGGTAATCGGCTGATGATGGAGGATCTGCGCGCTGCACTGCGCTATGAGGATTTCGAAGATGTCGAGACCGTCATTGCCAGCGGCAATGTGCTGTTCCGGCATGAAGAACGGCCAACGCCGGGGCTCTCGCAGAAAATCGCCTTCATCATGCGTGAGGAATTCGACATCAATACTGTGGTGGTCGTCCGCAGCCGCGAAGAAGTGCTCGCGGCGATTGCGGAAAATCCCTTTCGCGGCGAAAATGACGATAAGTTCGTCCATGTCCAGTGGTTGGAGCGGCAGCCAAGCCCGGAGGAATTTGCGGATTTGATCGACAGTTTCGTCGGGCCAAACGGGACCGGCAGGGGCGGCGAACGGATGGCCGCAGGGACCGGCGCGTTGCATATTGATTACGGCGAAAGCGTTGGCGAATCGAAATTGACCGCAGCGTTTATCGAACGCAAATTATCCACTCGCGGTACGGCGCGTAACTTGCGCTCGCTCCAGCGGATCGCTGACAAGATGGACAAGAGTGATGGCTAAAACCCAATCAACCCCGGAACGGCAATCAGTTCGCGTCCTCAAGGTAGGCGAGCGGGTACGCCATATATTGTCCGAATTGCTATCCCGTCAGGAAGTACATGACGACGTGCTGACAGCGCGATCAGTCTCGGTCACCGAAGTCCGGATGAGCCCCGATCTGCGCAACGCAGTCACCTATGTGAAGCCCTTGCTGGGCGAGGAAGAAGCCGTCGTGATCAAAGCGCTGCGGACGCATACTGCGTTTTTCCAGCGCGAAGTGGCAAAACGGCTTGGCCTGAAATTCGCGCCCAAACTGACCTTCCGCGGCGACGAAAGCTTCGACGAGGCGGAACGGATCGAAAAGCTGTTAAGAGATCCCAAGGTGACCCGTGATCTGGGCGAAGAGGAATAGGCCTAGCTTGCCGCAATCGGCGCGCTAGCCGCCGGAGCGACCTCACCGGGAATTTCGATGAACACCGATGCGCCCGGCCCTAACGGCACATCGAGCACCACCCAGCCGATCGCAAGTCCAATCCCGACCACCATCAGCCCGATGGAGTATGGCAGCATGGTCGCGGCCAAACTGCCGAGCCCGAAGTCTTTCTGCCAGCGCTGGCAGAATATCAGGATGAGCGGGAAATAGACCATCAGCGGGGTGATAATGTTGGTTGCGCTATCGCCCACGCGGTAGGCGGCAGTGCTCATTTCCGGGCTGATCCCCAGCAGCATCAGCATCGGCACCATGACCGGTGCGAGCAAGGCCCATTTGGCGCTGGCGGAGCCAACAAACAGATTGAGCACGCCGGACAGCAGGATGATTGACGCCAACAGCGCCCATGCTGGCAGGCCGGACGAGCGCAAGGCGTCTGCGCCCTCCACCGCCAATATCAGGCCCAAGTTCGACCAAGCGAACATCGCCACGAAATGTGCGGCGGCGAAGGCCAGCACCATGTAATAGGCCAGATCCGCCATACTTTCGCTCATCATCTTTACCAGACTGCGATGATCAGTGATGGTGCCTGCTGCTTTGCCGTAAGCCCAACCGGTGAGCAGAAACAGCAGGAAAAATGCCGCGACCAGCGATTGATAGAACGGTGTCAGCCGCGCTTCTGGTGTTGCATCTTCATTGATCAGCGGAGTACCCGGCCCAACGGTAAACAAAAGCCACAGGCCGATGATGAACAATGCGGCCAGACCAGCCCACTTCAGGCCCTTGCGCTCGTCCGCCGTCAAATCACGGTCGCTGGCTTCCTCTGCGGTGGCGGAACCGGCCATTGCCGGGTCCCATTTGCCTAGCCGCGGTTCGATCATCTTGTCGGTGACATACCAGATTACCGGTATGAACACGACGACCATCGCGGCGATGAAATACCAATTGCCCGCGATATTGGCGGTGTAATCCCCGAACACGGTCTCAACCGCTGCCTCGGTAATGCCGAACAGCAGAGCATCCAGTTGCCCCGGCAGGAGGTTTGCGGAAAACCCGCCGGACACGCCCGCAAAACTGGCGGCGATCCCCGCTATCGGATGACGTCCAGCAGCATGGAAGATAATTCCGGCTAGTGGGATCAGTACGACATAGGCTGCGTCAGCCGCCAGATTGCCCATCATCCCCACCAACACCACAATCGGGGTCAGCAGTGCAACAGGCGCACCGCGCACGCCGGCACGCATGGCGGTGCCGAACAGGCCCGCCCGCTCCGCCACGCCCGCGCCCAGCATAACCACCAACACATAGCCCAGCGGGTGGAAGTGGGTGAAAGTCTTGGGCATCTCGACCCACAAGCGTTGGATATTGTCCGCCGACAGCAGGCTGGCCGCGGCGATTACGGTTTTGGCACCGGTTGCTTCGTCAACTTCTGTGGGGTGGGATGCTGACCATCCGGCCAGCGAGGCGACGATGGAAACCGCAATCAAGCCGGCAATCAGCCAGAAGAATAGAAATACGGGATCAGGCAGGCGGTTGCCGGTTCGTTCGATCCAGCCAAGAATACCCTTTTGGCTGCTGGCTGGTGCCACTTCCGCTGCGCTCATGAAAATCCCCAATTAATCCGGGTCGGTACTTCGCAGGTCCGCTCGGACGCGCTAGGACGACGATATTATGGCCAAACTCTATTTCTACTATGCGTCGATGAACGCGGGGAAATCAACCACCCTTTTGCAAGCTGATTTCAATTACCGCGAACGCGGTATGGCGACCATGCTGTGGACCGCGCAATTGGATGATCGCAGCGATGATAAGGCGATTGAGAGCCGGATCGGGCTGGGCGCAGAGGCTCATCGTTTCGCTGGCGAGACGGATTTGTGGACCGCAATCAGCGCGGCGCATAAACAGGTGCCGCTTTCCTGTGTACTGGTCGATGAAGCCCAGTTTCTGTCGAAGGATCAGGTCTGGCAATTGGCGCGGTTGGCCGATGAAGCGGGCATTCCCGTCCTTTGCTACGGATTGCGGACCGATTTCCAGGGCGAGTTATTTCCCGGCTCCGCTGCGCTGCTGGGCATTGCCGATACGCTGGTGGAACTGAAAGCTGTTTGCCATTGCGGCCGCAAAGCCAGTATGAATTTGCGCGTGGATGAAAGCGGCGCGGCGGTGAAGGCTGGCGCGCAGACCGAGATCGGCGGCAATGACCGGTATCTGGCGCTGTGCCGCAAACATTTTAGTGAGGAGCTCAGTGGCTGACCTTTCGGCCATTCTCGAGGATCATCCGGTCCGGCTGGAGCCGCTGGAGGAGCGCCATCTGGAGCCCTTGCGAGCCGCCTGTGCGCAGGACCCGGACATCTGGAAAATCTATCCGGTCAATATGTTGGGGGAGGGGTTTGATCAGGCGATGGCGAGGTTTCATAGTCTCGAAAGCTGGGTGCAGTTTGCCGTTATTGATACCGCTAGGGATAGTTTGGTCGGCATGACCAATTTCATAAATCCGGATCAGTTTGGTGTGGTGGAGATCGGCGGAACCTATATCGCTCCATCAGTGCGCGGGACCGGTTTCAACCTGCGGGCCAAGAAATTGCTGATCGATCACGCCTTTGCCAATGGCTTTACGCGTATCGAATTTCGGGTTGATACGCGCAACAAACGCTCGATGGCCGCAGTCGCCAAAGTGGGCGCGCTTCACGAAGGAACCCTCAGGCGCAACCGTATCACCTGGACCGGTTACGTCCGCGATACTGCCGTTTTCGGACTGCTACGCGAAGATTGGGCTGGTTGACGGCGCCGCGCCGCCCTATCTGACCCGAATGGATAGCTTTACCCCCGAGAATCTGCTGCTTGCCGCGATTCTGATCCCCTGTCTGATCATCGCAATTGTATTCCACGAAGTCGCGCATGGCTGGACTGCGCTGGCGCTGGGCGATTCAACCGCCAAGGATCGCAATCGGCTCAGCCTAAACCCCTTGCGGCACGTTGACCCGGTGGGGACAATTGTGGTGCCCGGCGCGATGCTGTTTCTTGGCGGACCTGTCTTTGGCTGGGCCAAGCCGGTGCCGGTGATGAAGAACAGGCTCAATAACCCGCGCTTCGGGATGATGGCCGTGGGCGCGGCTGGACCGGCGATGAATTTCTTTTTGGCGGCCGTTGGTGCCGTGGTGCTTGGCCTGTTCGCGACTTACTTCGCAGGGGCAAGCAGTGAGTTCATTGAAGTCGCCGGACAGGCGATGACGACCTTTATTGTGATCAACATATTCCTCGCCCTGTTCAATCTATTGCCGATTCCGCCGTTCGATGGATCACATATTGTCGAAGGGTTGCTGCCGCCAAGTGCCGCGCGGATTTACGAGAAAGCCCGTCCGGCAGGAATGCTGCTGTTTTTCGGCATCATCGCGCTCAGTTGGTTTGCGCCCGGTTTGGGGGTGGTTGAAAACTTCGTCTTGCCGCCGGTTACATGGGCTCTGAATCAGTATCTCGAACTGGCGCGGTTCGTGGCCGGTTCGTAGATTCAACTTGCGCTGATTTGATCAACAAAACGGGCTTGCGGGTGGGCTTTTAGCAATTCGGCGAGCCAACGATCCCGCTGCTTCAGCTCCACACAGGCCACGATACAGCCGCCGAACCCGCCACCAGTGAGTCTCGCTCCGATAGCACCCAGTGTCTGTGCATCGGCGACCAATGCATCGATGGCGGGCAGTGACATCTCGAAATCGTCCCGCATCGAGATATGGCTGGCGTTCATGAGCGCTCCGAATGCCGCAGTATCGCCTGCTTCCAATGCAGCAACCGCCGCGAGCACTCGGCGATGTTCAGAGGCGCAATGGCGCGCGCGTCGGCGGATGATTTCGTCAACATCCTGCGCCGCTTCGATTGCCGCCGAGTCTAGCAGGCAAATATCGTATTGTCCGAACGCAGTGCGGGCCTGATCGCATTCATCCTTTCGGACGGCGTAGCGGCCTTCGTTCAGATTGCGGGTTACACCGGAATGGATCACCACCATCGTATGGCTAGCGGGTAGGGCGACCAGCCGGTGTTCGAGGGTCTTGGTATCAAGCGCCATCGCTTGACCGGGGACCGCCAGCGCGACTGCCATCTGGTCCATGATCCCGCAGGGCACCCCGATGTAATCATTCTCCACCCGCCGGGCAGCCAGCGCAATACTGACGTCCGATAAATCCGATCGGGCAAGCTCTCGAGCTGCTTTGAGCAAAGTCACAATCAGCGCTGCGGAGGAGGATAATCCCGCACCATGGGGGATCGACGAACAGATGTGGACGTTGGCGCCGACAGCCAGCAATCCGAGCCGCCTTGCTTCGATTAGCGCGCCCACCGCGGGGTCCGCCCAGTCGCCCTGCGCCGGATCATCGAAGCTGCGTTCTGCCTGGCTGTCAAAGCTATCCGCGCTGATGATTAGACGATTGTCGCCGCGCGGTTCCAGCGTTGCGGTCAGCGAGACGGACAGGGCAGCAGGGAGAACCATTCCGCCATTGTAGTCGGTGTGTTCGCCGATCAGATTCACCCGTCCGGGACTGGTCGCCGCAACCTTCATATCAAACAACGCGCAACGCGGCGGCGGCGGCATCTGGCATAACGTCTACCGTGAATACCCCGGTATGCTGCTCGACCGAAGCGAGATATTTCACCCTTCCCGGTGCGCGGAGCAGGGGGTAGAATTGTGCTGTCCAATGATAGCCAGCCGATCCGCCATTGGGCGCACAATGGAGCGCAAACATGGTCGGCGTGGGTTCCCCAAAAAACGCGTCATAGCGGCGGGTTATATCGCCCAGCAATTCGGCAAAACCGGCGCATTGTTCCTCATTCGCTTCCCACAATCCCTGCTGTTGTTCGCGCGGGGCGATCCAGACTTCATAGGGGAAGCGGGCGAAGCGCGGGCAGAATGCGGCCATTCCGCCAGCCTCGGCTAGGCCATAATCCGGCATTGACAGGCTGATTTCTGCTGCGAGATCGTAGCCTGCTGTGAAGGCGCTTGCGGCTTGCTGCTGGACCTGCGGGACAGTGCCGAAACCATAGATTTGCCCATGCGGGTGATGCAGCGTTACGCCCACAGCATCGCCGCGATTTTCAAACGGCAAAACATAAGCGCAGCCTGCGTTGAACATAGCCTCGTAACGGTCGATCCACACCGCAATCAACAGGCGGCGGCGGTCTTGGCCCAGTGAATGCAGATTGCCCTCAGCATCGGGGGAATAGACGATCACTTCGCATTGCCCGATGGCTGGCTGTTGCCGGATCCCGGCTAATGCAGCTGGCTCGGGCGCAAGAGGGTGCAATCCGGCAAATTTATTGTCGAACACTGCCAATTCAAAATCCTCGAAGGGGATTTCGGTTGGTGGTCCGTTCGCTTTGGTGGGTGCCAATGGATCGGCGCTGGCGGCGGGCTTGAAGGTCCGGTTCTGCCGGTGCGCGGCATAAATATTCCATTCCCCGCGCAGGGGGTGCAGCCGCAATTCCCCGCCGGTTGCAATCCGGTCTGTGTCCCGCGGCAAAAAAGGTAAATTGTGCTGAGTATATCCATACAGGTGCAGCATCCGTCCGTCGGCCTTGGCCAGACTGCGCCGAAAAACCGACCTTCCAGCGGGGGCAGAGGCTAGCTCGGCCATATGTTCAGAATTGCTCACGCCGCCTCGTCTGTCTGCAAATGCAGGATGATACAAGTATCGGGATAGAGCAGCGGCAGCTGGATGCCGTGTTGCATTAGCGCGCTGCCGCTAAATACTCTGCCGTCTGCGAGCAAGTCCGCCGCTTCGATGATCGATGGCATGGTGATCGACGGGTGGCTTTCCGGCCAGATCATACGCAAGCGGTATTTGCGGTCCGGATCCAACCCGTCCAACCTAAGGTGCGGGGGTAGGGGAGCTGGATGGGTGTCTAGCAAAGCGCAGGAAAACAGCGCTTCGGATTGGTCCGTGCTGACAACACCCATGGCATTGAGGAAATCCGGCGTGTCGATCCGGTAATGGTCACCCGAATGCAGCAGGGCGCGATGCTGATTATACAGCGCAATGGCGCGGGCGAGGGTGGCGCGGTCGGCAGCACTTTCTTGGGCCAGGGCGACTTCCATCCCCATGTGACCGAACATTGCGGTAGCGGCGCGAAAAGCCATTGGCAGCGTGCGCCGGGTGATGTGACAGGTGGCCGGGCCGACATGGCTGCCGGTGACCGATAGCGGAAAGAAATGGCTTGCCCCGCGCTGGATTGCCTGACGGGAGCGGGCGTCATTATTGTCCGATGTCCAGATCCGGTCGGTATGGTGCAGTATACCATAATCGGCGCGCCCGCCGCCAGACGCGCAGCTTTCGATTTCGAGTACGGGGTGGGCGCGGCGCAGGCGGGCGATCAGATCATACAGCGCCCGCGTTTGCCGATGCATTGCGGCGCGCCCGCCGCTGGCTGAGTGTAGCGTTTCGCGGTTCATGTCCCACTTGATGTAATCCACCCTGTATTCGCGGATGATCGCATCCATCGCTTCGAACAGATATTCGAAAACCTCTGGCTTCATCAGGTCGAGAGCCAATTGGTTGCGGAATGGGGTAGTCTCGTGGCCCTTGATTCCAAGCACCCAATCGGGATGTGCGCGATACAGATCGCTGTCGAGATTGATCATCTCTGGTTCGAACCAGATGCCAAACTCCATCCCCAAATCGCGAACCCGGTCTGCCAGCGGGCCGAGGCCCTCGGGATAGACATCGCGCGATACAGTCCAGTCGCCCAGTCCCGCACCGTCGCTGCGCCGCCCGCCGAACCAGCCGTCGTCGAGCACAAATCGTTCTGCCCCAACTTCGGCGGCGAGTTCGGCCAACTGAAGCAGCTTTTCGGGTGAGTGATTGAAATAGACCGCTTCCCATGTGTTGAAATGCACCGGGCGTGGTTTGTCGGCAGTCCGGCTGTCCAGTACCTGTGATCTCAGGTGCCGGTGGAAACGCTTTGACAGGCGGCTGAGGCCATCATTGGTCGTTGCTGCGAACATCACCGGCGTTTCGTATCGCTCGCCAGCAGCCAATTGAATCTCGCCCGGCAGCAGTAATTCGCCCATCTGAAGCACGGCGCGGCCATCGGCGAGGCGGTCGACCCTCAGCCGGTGGTTGCCGCTCCAACCGAGGTGGAAGCCAGCGCATAGCCCATCTCGTTCGCTTGTATGGGCGGCGCTGGCCAGCAGGCCGGGGAAATTGTCATGACTAGTCCGCCCGCCGCGGTTCTCGCGCAGATAACTGGCGGTGCTCAGCTGATGATGCTCGGTGGAAAACTCTCCTGCCCATTTGCCAGAGAAGCCGGTCACTTGGTTCAGTCGGTCATCCTGCGGCAGGCATAGCGCGGCGCACCAATCCACTGTTAGCGGCTCGTCCCGAAGGTTCTCAACCACGCAGCTCGCGGTCAGCATATCTGTTATGGAATCAATTGCCAGATGATGCGTGACTTGCACCCCGCATCGCGAATCCGTGCAGCAGATCGTGGCCGTATGTTCGCCAGTCTGTTCGGTCCTTACCACCCGTAAATCGGGGAGCCAGTCCATCCCCTGCCGTTGTATCACAAGCCCCGGAGGAGCTCCGCTCCAACCGCCCAATTCGCCGGACAAGGTGGGGTGGACCACTTCGGTCGGACCGCCGTGATAATGCTGGCGCGTGGCCAGCAGCGACAGCTCCGCCGGATCGAACCCTTCGAACAACGCGCCCCAATAGAGGATGTAAGGCCGTTCGCCCGCCACAGTGGACAGCAGCAATAGGCTCCTCTCGCTGCGGATCAGGGTCATGCTGTCAGGAACGATCATGAACGGCATTTATCAGGTCTGCGCGTGAATTCCACTTTGGAAACAGCCGCGTCTTTCGGTGGCGCTTTTGGGCCCATGCGGCTAGGTGGTCTGGAATGTCAGATACCGCACGAACCAACGCCCAGAAAAAACCTGCGCCCCACGGCTGGATCATCCTCGACAAGCCGCGCGGGCTTGGCTCGACGCAGGCGGTTTCCGCGGTGAAGCGCAATTTGCGCGAAGCGGGTTATGCCAAAACCAAGGTAGGTCACGGCGGCACACTCGACCCGCTGGCCGAGGGGGTGCTGCCAATTGCGCTGGGCGAGGCGACCAAAATGGCTGGTCGAATGCTGGACGCCAGCAAGACCTATGAATTCACCGTGCAGTTTGGCGAGGAGACCGACACACTGGACACTGAAGGCGAAGTGATCCGCCGCAGCAACCAGCGCCCGCCCATGGCGGCAGTTGCAGCGATACTTAAGCACTTCACCGGCGAGATTGATCAGGTCCCCCCTGCCTATTCGGCGCTTAAAGTTGACGGCAAGCGTGCCTATGATCTGGCGCGGGCGGGCGAGGAAGTGGAGCTGAAGACGCGGCGCGTGACGATTTACTCGCTCCAGCCGGCGTCGACCTATGAAGCCGGTGAATTGCCCGATTCCACCTTTTCAATCAGTGCTGGACGGCCCGATCCATATGACCCCGGCGCGCCGCTTGAAATGGCCGATGCCGTTACGCTGGTTACAAATGTAAGCAAGGGCACCTATATACGGTCCTTGGCGCGCGACATTGCCCATGCGCTGGGCACAGTTGGCCATGTGACCTATCTGCGCCGGATCAAGGCCGGTCCGTTCGATGAGTCCCAAGCGATTTCGCTGGACAGATTGAACGAAATCGGTAAGGGCGCGCGACTTGAAGACGTAATTCTGCCGCTGGAGGCAGGGCTGGACGACATCCCGGCTCTTACCCTCAGGTCCGACACGGCAGAGGCGGTCCGCCAGGGCCGCGTCCTCACTGGACTGCCCCAAGCTGACGGGCTCTATCTTGCCAAGCACAATGATGTGCCTGTGGCGTTGATGGAGGTTTCCGGCGGGACGGTGAAAGTCGTCAGGGGTTTTAACTTTCCCGATGTCGCGGAGTAGAATTGAATGACGATTACCGCTGAAAAGAAACAAGAAGTTATCAAGGACAACGCACAGACCACGGGCGATACCGGTTCCCCGGAAGTTCAGGTCGCGATCCTTACCGAGCGCATCCGTAATCTGACTGACCACTTTAAGGCGAACCACAAGGATAACCATTCCCGCCGTGGTTTGTTGATGATGGTCAACAAGCGTCGCAGCCTCCTTGCATATCTGAAAAAAATCAATGTGGAGCGCTACAACGCGCTGATCCAGAAACTGGGTCTGCGTAAGTAAGAATTTCGTGAAACGGCGGCTCCAACGTGGGCCGCCTTTTTGCATATGGGCCGACTCTGCAATTCGGCGGAGAGCCTACAGGGCGCAAACAGCCCTGAACCGGTCCGGGCGTATTCCCGGAAACAAGAAGGCCCCGCGCGGCAATATGGCTGGCGGGTTCATAAGGAAAATACATGTTCGACACTAAAACCGTATCGATGGAATGGGGCGGCAAAACCCTCACCCTCGAAACCGGCCGCATCGCGCGTCAAGCCGATGGCGCCGTATTGGCTACTTATGGCGAAACCGTGGTGCTTTGCGCCGTGACCGCCGCCAAGAAAGTGAAGGAAGGCCAGGATTTCTTCCCGCTGACCGTTCACTATCAGGAAAAATTCTCCTCCGCAGGCAGGATCCCCGGCGGCTTCTTCAAGCGTGAACGCGGCGCGACCGAAAAGGAAACGCTGACCAGCCGCCTGATCGATCGTCCACTTCGCCCGCTGTTCCCAGAAGGTTTCTACAACGAAATCAACGTTATCGCGCAGGTCATGTCCTATGATGGCGAGACCGAGCCTGATATTCTGGCGCTCATCGCTGCTTCTGCCGCGCTGACCATCTCCGGTCTGCCCTTCATGGGTCCAATCGGCGCAGCTCGCGTCGGTTACGAAGACGGCGAATATACGCTCAACCCATCACAGTCGACCGCTGCCGAAGGCGCCCTCGACCTGATCGTGGCCGCCACCGGCGATGCTGTAATGATGGTCGAATCCGAAGCAAAAGAACTGTCGGAAGAAATCATGCTTGGCGGCGTCATGTTCGCGCATGACGAGATCAAGAAGGTCGTAAACCTGATCATCGATCTGGCTGAACAGTCTGCCAAGGAACCTTGGGAAATTGCTGTTTCGGACCATTCGGCAATCAAGGACAAGCTGGCCGGTGTAGTCGGCGGCGATATTGCCGCAGCTTACAAGTTGACCGACAAGTCCGAACGTTCCAACGCATTGAATGCAGTCCGGGCCAAGGCCAAGGAAGCTTTCGCTGACGAGGACGGTCAAACCCAGATGGCAGCGGGCAAGGTCGTCAAGAAGCTGGAAGCTGAAATCGTTCGCGGCGCTATCCTCAAGGATGGTCAGCGGATCGACGGACGTAAAACTGACGAAGTTCGCCAGATCGAAGCAATCGTTGGCTTCCTGCCGCGCGCGCATGGTTCATCGCTGTTCACCCGCGGTGAAACGCAGGCGATTTGCACCACCACGCTGGGCACCAAGGATAGCGAGCAGATGATCGACGGGCTGGAAGGCCTGACGTACACAAACTTCATGCTGCACTATAACTTCCCGCCGTACTCGGTTGGCGAAGTAGGCCGTTTCGGCGCACCAAGCCGCCGCGATATCGGCCACGGCAAGCTGGCATGGCGCGCTCTGCGTGCGGTGCTGCCAGCCAAGGAAGATTTCCCTTACACAATCCGTGTTCTGTCCGACATCACCGAGTCCAATGGCTCGTCTTCGATGGCGACGATTTGCGGTGGCTGTCTGTCGATGATGGATGCCGGCGTGCCGGTTATCCGTCCTGTTTCGGGTATCGCGATGGGCCTGATCCTCGAAGGTGACGAGTTTACCGTTCTGTCCGACATTCTGGGCGATGAAGATCATCTGGGCGACATGGACTTCAAGGTGGCCGGTACCGAAGAAGGTATCACCACGATGCAGATGGACATCAAGGTTGCCGGGATCACTCAGGAAATCTTCGCCGCTGCGCTCAACCAAGCCAAGGCCGGCCGCGCGCACATCCTGGGCGAGATGGCCAAGGCACTGACCGGAGCACGGACCGAACTTTCAGCCCACGCACCGCGTATCGAGACGATGCAGATCGACAAGGCGAAGATCCGCGACATTATCGGTACCGGCGGCAAGGTTATTCGCGAAATCGTCGCGGAAACTGGCGCCAAGGTGGACATCGATGACGAAGGCCTGATCAAGATCAGCTCCTCCGACGTCACTCAGATCGAAGCAGCCCGTAAATGGATCGCTGGCATCGTGGAAGAAGCCGAAGTCGGCAAAATCTACGACGGCAAGGTCGTCAATATCGTCGATTTCGGTGCATTCGTGAACTTCATGGGCGGCAAGGACGGTCTCGTCCATGTGTCCGAAATGAAGAATGAGCGCGTTGAAAAAGTCTCCGACGTCCTGTCCGAAGGTCAGGAAGTTAAGGTCAAGGTCCTCGAAATCGATCAGCGCGGCAAAGTCCGTCTGTCGATGCGGGTAGTTGATCAGGAAACTGGCGCAGAACTGGAAGATACCCGTCCTCCGCGTGAAAAGCGTGAAGGCGGTCCCCGTAGTGGGGGCGGCGATCGCGGTCCACGTCGCGGTGGCGGCGGTTCCAGAGATGGCGGCGGCCGTGATGGCGGCGGTGGCGACAAGCCAGCTGGCGGTAATGAGGGCGGAAGCCCCGATCACATGCCAGACTTCCTTAAGGACGACTAAACTCGTTCCCCAATGGAACAAAAAAGGCCGCAGGGAGCGATCCCTGCGGCCTTTTGGTCATTTGCACCCCATGTGATACTCTTTCGAAATTCCAGAGTCGCTGCAATCCGATTGGCGGCTGTATTAATCCAACGGGTCGATCTTGCTCATATTTTGATGGGAGCTTTACCTATGTCTGAAGTTATTGATGAAGCCCGGCTGGAAGAGATTGCCGGGAAAGCGGTTGGCGACGTTGCTAGCGCCTTGAGCATATTCATGGCCTATCTTGGCGATCAAGCGGGCATCTTCGATACGCTTGACCGGATGGGACGGGTAACGCTCGACGGGCTGGCGCAAGAGACTGGCCTAAATCCAAAATACCTGCACCAATGGCTCGGCTCTGTGTCTGCGGCCGGCTATGTCAATTACCATGCTAAGGACGAGACGTTTTCCATTTCACCTGAACAGGCGTTGATTTTCGGGCGAGAGGGGCAGCCAGCCTGCATGCAGGGGTTCTTCCAAGCTGTCGTTTCGCAGTATGAGAACCACGAGAAGTCGGTCAATACATTCTCATCAGGCGAGGGCAGGCCGTGGAGCGATCAGTCGCAGTGCTGTTTCTGCGGGACAGATCGGTTCTTCAGACCTGGGTACGAAGCCATGTTGGTCAGTGAATGGATACCATCGCTTAAGGGCGTCGAGGAAAAGCTGACAACTGGAGCAAAAATCGCCGACATCGGTTGCGGGCACGGATCATCGAGCATCCTGATGGCGGCTGCATATCCTAATTCGACAATATATGGGTTCGATTTCCACGCGCCATCAATTGAGCAGGCCAAGGCGAAGGCCAAGGCGGCGGGGGTAGAGAATGTCTATTTTCAAGTGGCAAGCGCGCAGGATTACCCCGGTGAAGACTATGATCTCGCCTGTATTTTCGACGCCTTGCACGATATGGGCGATCCCGTTGGTGCCTCTGCGCATATCCGCGAAACACTCAGCGATGGCGGCACATTCATGCTGGTAGAGCCGATGGCCGGTGACACTATGGCGGAAAACATGCACCCACTCGGGCAGATTTACTACGCGTTTTCAACGACCGTCTGCACCCCCTGTTCGTTGGCGCAGGATGTCGGACTGGGCCTCGGCGCGCAGGCGGGGCAGAAGCGTTTGACCGGGGTGTTGAACCAAGCGGGCTTCACCAAAGTGAGGCGTACTTCCGAGACTCCGACCAATATGGTGCTTGAAGTAACTGGTTGAACAGCCATTTACGCGGGGTACCGGGGCTGCGAGGAAGCTCGCGGCCCTTTCCTTTTGGGCGCGCGAGGTGCAGATGCAGCGCATAATTGCAGTGGGTCAAATCGGACCCGGATTTCAGAGGTAAATTTCCTTGGCAAAAGCCAGCCCAGTCCCGCATTTTGAACTTGCCGGACACCATATCGCCCCGGGAACCAGCGAAACGATCGATATTCCGGTCAGCCGCTTGTCGACCCATACCGAGATTTCGATGCGCGTGCGGGTCGTCCACGGTAGGTATCCTGGACCGGTCATTTTTGTCAGCGGCAGCGTGCATGGCGACGAGATTATCGGCGTTGAGGTTGCGCGCCGCTTGCTGAAGGAAGTCTCACCCAAACGGTTGGCAGGCACGCTGCTATGTATCCCTATCGTCAATGCGTATGGCTTTGTCGCGCATCAGCGCTATCTGCCCGATCGGCGCGACCTCAACCGCTGCTTCCCGGGTTCAGCCAATGGCTCGCTAGCGGCGCAACTGGCCCACCGGTTCACTCAGGAAGTTATCGCCCGCTGCAGCATCGGGATCGATATCCATTCCGCCGGATTGCACCGCGAAAACCTGCCGCAAGTTCGGATTAGCGATAATCGGCCGGTGGCTGCTGAACTGGCCCAAATCTTCGGCACCCCTGCAATAATCGTATCAAAACTGCGCGAAGGATCCCTGCGCCAAACCGCCGCAGATCATAACTGCGATGTTCTGCTGATGGAGGCAGGTGAGGCATTGCGGTTTGACGAATTGAGCATTCGGGTAGGCGTGCAGGGTATCCTGCGGGTGATGGTGCATCTGGGCATGGGCGTGAAACTGCCGCGCAAGGCGGGTGCAAAATCCATTCAAAGCCGCCGGACTGTATGGCTGCGCGCACCAGAGGGCGGCATTTTTCGCGCTACCAAGGGTAGCGGCGCGTTTGTCGAGAAGGATGAGCCTGTTGGCTATCTCGCCGATCCCTTCGGTGATATGGACATTCCCGTCGTCTCGCCGATTGCTGGGGTGATCATTGGTCGAAGCAACTTGCCTGTGGTCAATCAGGGCGATGCTTTGGTTCATGTCGCCGAAGTGGCAATACCCGGCACTGCATCGGACCGCCTGAGCGACATCGAAGAAGCAGCCTTCGCCGATGGCCTGTTTGACGAAGATGAGATTGTATAGGCTATGATTGCTCGCATATTACTCGGCAAAGCGCAGGTCCCCGGTGGGGAAGAACTGAGCTTGTTTCGCCATGGCCGCGATTTCATCATCGTGCTGGACCGCAACGAGCTGATGAGCACCCGGATGCAGTTTTCCGAAGAACAGCTCGCCGATATGACCATCGACCGGGTCGATAATTCCGCACCGCATATTTTGGTTGGCGGTTACGGAATGGGCTTTACCTTGCGTGCTGCGTTGGAGCGGATCGGCGTCAAAGGCCATGCGACCGTGGTAGAACTGGTGCCGGAAATTATTGAGTGGGCGCATGGCCCGATGGCTGAATTGACGGGCGAGTGCCTGTCCGATTCCCGCGTTACGTTGCGCATGGCCGATGTTGGCGATGCGATCGAGCAAATTGCTGATGGCGGCGAGCCGGTGGATGCAATCCTGCTCGATGTCGACAATGGCCCCGATGGCCTGGTGCGAGAAGCCAATAACCGGCTGTATTCCCGTGAGGGACTGCGCTTCGCCCGCTGCGCTCTGACCAAAGGCGGAGTGCTGGCGATCTGGTCCGCCGCGCAGGACCACAAGTTCACTCAAAAACTGGAATCATGCGGTTTCGATGTCGAAGTCCGAGAGGTTCGCGCGCGGCCCAACAACAAGGGGCCGAGGCATACTATCTGGTTTGCGAAGCCCCGTTAGAACGCCGTCCTAAAAGCCGTAGATCAGAGTAAAGCGGCTGAGTGTGTCAGTTTGCGCAGCTCCGATTGGCGGATTTGTATCGTGTTCGGCTGTGTAGGACAGGCGTGCCACCAAGCCGTCGCCCAGGCCTGTCTCAATTCCTGTGGCGGAGATGTAGGTACTGTTGCCCGACTGGAAGTATGCGCTGGCTTCTTGCGTCAGCTTCAAGCGTTCCGACAGACTGAAATCGAAATCCAGCGCAGCCAAAGCGGCTACATTATCATCGCTGATGCCGGTCAGGAACTCGGTCTTGCGATAGGCTGGGCCAGCTTTGACCGACAGATGCATATCATCCAGATCGATCACCCGGTAGCCGGCGCCGCCCGACAGAGAATATCGCGCTGAATACCCCTGAAACCTGTCGCGCTCATATTGGGCAAGTCCATAGATAAACGAGCGGTCGGACAGAGCGTAATTTGGCTCATAAGCAACCAGAAACTGTTCGCGGGTGGTTACCCCGTTGCTACGCTGAAAATCCACCAATGCGCGAAATTTGTGCCGCCAGTCGATGCCGATTCGATCAAGCTTCAGATCGGCAGTAATACCGGTGTTGCTGCTGTTGCCGGTGTAGCGGAAGGCGCCGATCTCCCCTTTCCCGCTCCAATTATCGAATAGGCCCGCTGCCCTGATCGCATCTTCTTTTTTGAGTGCATCGGAGGCAGCAAGCATGTCTTGTTCAAGCGCGAAGCCCGCTACAATCTGGTCGACCTCCGCGATGTCTTCCGGATTGGTGACCTTCGCCAGTTCGACTACAGTGGCGACCTTGCCGGCATCACCGGTCGCGATGGCTGCATCGATTATTGCACGGACTGGAGCAGGTAGTTCGGCAGCGGCGATGTGCGGAGCGCACAGCAATGCGGCTGCCGCGGCAGCGGAGTACCTTCACAAATTCATAATGGTATCAGCCCTTCATCCGCATGGTGCCGAGGAAGTCCATTTTTCCGAGCGGCACGCCTTTCATCCGTAGGATGTCGTAGGCCGTTGCCGAATGAAAATAGAAATTAGGCTGACTGAAGCTCAGCAGAAAATCCTGTACGGTAAAGTCGAGCCGGAACTTTCCCGGAATTTCAAAGCGCATATCATTATCCGCGAGTTCTTCTAGCTCAGTCTCGGAAACCGCCTCTAGTTCAGCGACCGTCTTTGAAAGCACTGCGCGCAGTCCATCGAAGGTGTCGGGAAATGGGCTCATATCCGGCGAAACCACGCCTTTACGTGCACCGGCGATGGCCTGCGAAGAGTGGGTCCAGCAGCATTTCACCTGATAGGCGAATGGCAGCATGTCGTCGGCTAGCTTTGCGCCGATCATGTCGGCATGTGGAATGCTGTTTTCGTCGCAATAGGCCTCTGCCTTGCCCACCATTTTCTGGACGGCACCGACGACCTGCAACATGTTGGGGATCAGTGCGGAATGAAGTGAAAGTGCCATTTGCGTTCCTTAGTTGTGGGTGTTTGTCCAATCCCTAGCTGTCCGTTGCTGTGCGGGGCAAGAGGGCATTAGAGGGCTATGCCAGATTAAGAACGGTGTCTGTCAGGCGGGCAATTTCTTGCGGTTGATGGCTGACGTAAATCATCGGGATAGCCAGACTTGGTCCGAGCTGTTCAATCATGGAGAGAATTTCTTCGGCTCGGGCATGATCGAGTGAAGCAAGGGGTTCGTCCAGCAGCAGGAATTTCGGATTGGCAAACAGTGCGCGGGCTATCGCTACACGGCGGGTTTCACCGCCGGATAAATTCGCAGGCCAGCGGTCCATCAGTGCGGCAATGCCAAGGACATCGATGATCTGGTCGCGGTCAATCTGGTCACCAGTCGCTCCGCCTAGCCGTTCGCCATAGGCCAGATTGGCCGAGACCTTGAGGTGAGGAAACAACCTGGCATCCTGAAATACGTATCCCGCCCGGCGTTGTTCGACCGGCACAGCAATGCCTTGGTCGCGATCGAATAAGGTTCTGCTGCCGATAACGATCCGCCCCTGATCCGGCGCGATCAGGCCTGCGAGGCAATTGAGCAAAGTGGTCTTTCCCGCGCCCGATGGTCCGGCCACGCCAATTGAGGCGGCTTCGCTGCTAAAATCCACCGATAGTGCGCAGTCGCCGACCCTGTGCCGAAGGTTGATCTCAAACGACATGAGCCCGCCCGTTCGTATTGCGGCGGATCAACCATTCACTGACCATCAGCGCGGCCAATGAAAGAAGGATCGAGATGATCGCCAGCCGGGTAACAGCTGCCTCCCCGCCCGGAACTTGTAGGCCGGTGTAGATCGCCAGCGGCAAGGTGCGGGTTTCGCCCGGTATATTAGCCGCAAAAGTGATCGTTGCGCCAAATTCGCCCAGCGATCTGGTGAAGCCGAGCACCGCGCCCGCTAGAATTCCCGGCAGGGTCAGCGGCAGAGTGATGGTCCGAAAGGCGTGCCAACGGCTGGCCCCAAGCGTCTGCGCCGCTGCCACCAACCGCCGATCAACCGCGTCGATCGACAGGCGCATAGCGCGCACCATCAGAGGCAGGGCCATGACCGCGGCTGCCAGTGCGGCACCGGTCCAGTGGAATACCAGTGTAATGCCGAACCAACGGTCGAGCAGAGCGCCAACAGGGCCGGTTCTTCCCAGAAGGATCAACAGCAGCCAGCCGGTCACAACTGGCGGTACAACGAGCGGCAAATGGACCAGAGCATCGAGCAGGCTGTGTCCGGAGAAGCGCCGCCGTGCCAGGACCCAAGCAAGTGCGTAGGCGGCCGGCAAAGTTACCGCGACTGCCACCAAGCTGACCTTGAGCGATAGCAGGATGATCGACCATTCAAGCGCACTGATCATCGCTGAGCCAATCTGAAGAATTGATACTTGGCAAAGATTGCTTCGGCTTCTGGTGCAGTCAGAAATGCGAGAAAGGCTCGCGCGTCGGGATTAGTTGAACTGGTCAGCAAGGCGGCTGGATAGCGGATCGGCGGTTGGGCAGCTTCGGGGATTTCGGCTGCTAGTCTAACTTTGTCAGAAGCTGCCAGATCGCTGGCATAGACCAGTCCAAAAGGCGCTTCTCCGCGTTCGACCAGCGCGAGCGCTGCGCGGACATTCTCAGTCGGAGCAATCTGCCCAGAAAGCTGCTCCCACAGCCCGAGTGATTGCAACGCCATCTTGCCATATCGTCCCGCTGGGACACTCGCCGGGTCTGCCATGGCCAAGCGTTGTTGGCCCAACAGTATGGGCAAGCTATCCAGATTTCCAGAAATCTCGCCGCCGTTTGAAGACTGCGGCGACACCAACACCAGCCGGTTACCCAGCAGGGCCAGCCGGGTGTTATCGGCCAGCAGATTTTCAGCTTCAAGAACATCCATCCACTGTTCGTCTGCCAACAGGACAATGTCTGCGGGCGCGCCACTCCGTATTTGCCGGGCAATCACAGGCGATCCGGCGAAGGACAGAACGGGTCGGTCATGGCCCCGCGCGGCCCAAGCATCTACCACTTCCTCCAACGCTTCCTGCAAGCTGGAGGGGGCCATTACCACCGGGCCATCGGCCGACGATTGGGATTTGCCACATGCTGATAGCGCCAAAGCCAGAATCAGGAAAAGCCGAGCTACCACAGTCATAGTCCGTCGATGGGGCATAGTGGCAACTCAGGCAAGAGGGCGCGACCGCTCTTGCTCGTCCAGCGAGCCAAAACAAAACGACCCGCCGTTTCTGGCGGGTCGTTTTGTTTAAATATGGCGCCAGCTGATTAGCGGACGCGCGGCCCACCAAATGGCAGCGGCGGGGGCGGACGGCGTGAACCGCGGGGCAATTGTGCCTGAAACGCCCGTCCACAATGTTCGACGCAATAAGGGAATCCCGGGTTCACATCCACGCCGCAGAAGTGGAAATCCGGTTCACCCGGGTGGCCCATTGGCCAGCGGCATACCTTGTCGCTCAGTTCCAGAAGGCTGGTCTTGTCGGCAATTTCAGCACTAGGCTTTGCAGGCACCAGACGGCGCGGCGGGGCAGGCGGAATTGGCGGCTGCTGATCACCGGGTCCCTGACGCAAAAATCCGCCAGGTCCAACCGAAACGATCTTCGGCAGACTGGTGGACGGATTAGGCATCGGCTGGGACGGAATGTCCTTGCCTTCCGGTGTGGCGTGCGACGCAACAGGTGGAACAGGGCGGGGCGGATGCTTGGCCGCTTGGGTCCTGACGACAGGCCTCGTCACTGGCTTTGGCTTTGTTTTTTGGACCGCCGGTTTCGTCGCAGCGGCGCTCTTGTCGTTCGACTTTACCGGCGATGGGCGTGATTTCAGGCCAAGACGGTGCGCCTTGCCAATTACGGCATTGCGGCTCACACCGCCCAGTTCTTCAGCGATCTGGCTAGCGGTAGAACCGCCTTCCCATAATTTCTTCAGGGTGCCGATGCGTTCGTCAGTCCAGCTCATTCACACGAATCCAATAATAAAACAGGTTCAGCCGGTCTTGCCAGCGGAAGCTCATGGCACTAGGCGCGACCTCATGGCCGATCAAGCCCGCACCCAACAAAACTCTGAAAAGTCCGGCACCGCTATACACGGTGCTGGAAGCTTCACCGACGGAGGACGCCGGTTCAGCCCGCGCGGCGTGCCGATCATTCACGGCATTAATCGCATTGGGCTGTGGAGTCTCTATATTAAGGAGGTTCGGCGATTTCTCAAGGTGCAGACGCAGACCATTTGGGCTCCAGCTGTCACAACCCTACTATTTCTGGTCATTTTCACCGTAGCATTGGGCGGCGCCGGTGATCGTGCAGAGCGTCAAGTGCTGGGGGTTAACTTTGCAACCTTCATTGCTCCGGGTCTGATAGTGATGGGTATGATGCAAAATGCCTTCGCAAATTCCAGCTTTTCGCTGCTTGCCGGAAAGATTCAGGGCACCATTATTGATCTGCTTATGCCGCCATTGTCCGAGGGCGAGTTGATGGCTGGCATCGTGCTGGCCGCGGTGACTCGGGCGATTCTGGTTGGATTCGCTGTCGGCTTGGCCATGGCGCTATGGCCGGGTGTTTCGCTATCCGTGGCGCACCCATGGGCGGTTGCTTGGTTCGGTCTGATGGGTGCAATAATGCTCGCTTTGTTGGGCCTTTTGGCATCAATTTGGGCTGAGAAATTCGACCATAATGCCGCGGTGACCAATTTCGTGATCGCCCCACTTTCGCTGCTATCTGGCACATTTTATGTCATCGATAATCTGGCGCCGCTGTTTCAGACAATTAGCCGGCTCAATCCGTTTTTCTATGTGATTTCAGGTTTCCGATTTGGATTTCTTGGGCAAAGTGACATCGGCGCCACCAATACGGCCGTGCTTGGCGCGGCGGGCGGTCTGGCTTTGCTCAATCTGGTAGTTGCCATTATTTGCTACAAAGTCCTTCGTTCCGGATGGAAATTGAAGGATTAGGGCCGCACTTCGTGGTGATTTTCAGATTGCCACTGCCATCTCGTTGTTTTTCAAGCCATTCGAAGCCGCCCTCGTTTAATGCGTCAGGGAACGACGCATCCGGTACCGACCATCTTCGAAATCGCTGAACAATTCAGACACGCTGGGATGTTCCACCGGGCCGCCCTCTGCATCGCCCAGCAGGTTTTGCTGGCTAACATAAGCTACGTAGGACGATTCCTCGTTTTCGGCGAGGAGGTGGTAATAAGGCTGTTCACGCTTTGGTCGAATGTGTTCAGGGATCGATTCGTACCATTCTTCGCTATTGGCGAAAACTGGGTCGATATCGAAAATCACCCCGCGGAAATCGAATGTACGGTGGCGCACGACATCGCCGATGTCGAAGCGGGCATTAGCATGGCGAGGCACATCAATGGTGCGTCCGGCGGCCTGCGAAAAGAACTGGATACGTTCCATAGATGAGGAATATAACCCTTCGCACTTGCGAAACAAGCTGCGTTTAACGTTGCTCCACAAGTCGGATCGCTCCTCGCTTCACCGCGATGCTCGTCAAGGGGCTTGGCAAGCTGGTGCCCTTGGGCTAACCGGCGCGCTCCCAAATCGACCTGGGAGCGGGCTGGCCCCGCAAAATTGCGCGCCGCGGAGAGATGCCGGAGTGGTCGAACGGGGTAGTCTCGAAAACTACTGTGCGGGCAACCGTACCCAGGGTTCGAATCCCTGTCTCTCCGCCAACATCTCAATGCGAATCAATGAGATGGGCATCACG
>Ga0209390_10001422_pt1 | contig 46401 bp, 37 predicted proteins | sample BON01_FD_187212 | JGI IMG/M metagenome (GOLD analysis project Ga0209390, IMG submission 187212) | Freshwater microbial communities from Lake Bonney liftoff mats and glacier meltwater in Antarctica - BON-01 (SPAdes) (version 2) | ecosystem: Environmental > Aquatic > Freshwater > Ice > Glacier...
TTTCTCTCAAAAGTAAATTATATAATTCTTTTTTGAGAGAAGAGTATTAATATTTTTTTGTTTCAATGATTTTGATAAATAAAGTATATTTGTATTTTAACTATTCTTTTTTCTCTCAAAAGTAAATTATATAAATCTTTTTTTTTCTCTCAAAAGTAAATTATATAATTCTTTTTTGAGAGAAGAGTATTAATATTTTTTTGTTTCAATGATCACAATTCCGCTTTCAATATAGTAAGAGTCGGTTTTTTTTTCTCTCAAAAGTATATTTGTATTTTAACTATTCTTTTTTCTCTCAAAAGTAAATTATATAAATCTTTTTTTTTCTCTCAAAAGTAAATTATATAATTCTTTTTTGAGAGAAGAGTATTAATATTTTTTTGTTTCAATGATCACAATTCCGCTTTCAATATAGTAAGAGTCGGTTTTTTTTTCTCTCAAAAGTATAATTGTATTTTAACTATTCTTTTTTCTCTCAAAAGTAAATTATATAATTCTTTTTTTTCTCTCAAAAGTAAATTATATAATTCTTTTTTTTTATCTCAAAAGTAAATTATAAAATTCTTTTTTTTTCTCTCAAACGTAAATTATAAAATTCTTTTTTTTTCTCTCAAAAGTAAATTATATAATTCTTTTGTGAGAGAAGAGTATTAATATTTTTTGCGTAGCAAAAACACCCGACTCTTTTCAACAAAGTAAGACGTTGAAAGCGGAATTGTGATTAATATTTTTTGCGTAGCAAAAACACCCGACCACAAGCGGAATTGTGTGTTGAAAAAATGTTGAAGAACCTATGGTTCTACGATAAGTATATCACGTACTGGTTCTCTTTTATATGTTATATGTTTATAATCAAAAGAATGTGTATATTTATTTTTATTTCCAATTGTATTCTCTAATAAAAGTATTTTTCTACTAAAATTTGGATTATAATTATAAAATTCTCGCAATTTTGAAAACAATATTTTTTTTTCATCATCTTTATTATCAAATATTAAAGAATATTTATATTTTAGATACAACTTCAAATATGGTGTAAATATAATAACAATTTGTTTGATTGGAAAATCAGAAGAAATTTTTATATTTTTTCTATTATTACATATATTATATACATAAATCATTTCAATAATTAAATTACATAATACAATTTCAGTATTATTCGGGATATAATTATCAATAATATTTTCTCTAATCAAATATTCAAATTTTCTAGTAAAATCACACAAATTAAAATTTGTTAAAAAATACTTATGTATTAAGTCCGGAATCACTAATGTTTGGAATCTTATAAAAAAATAAATATTATATAATGAAGACTTATTAAATGGAATATTGTTAAATGGATTTTTAATAACTAAAGGCTTAGAGAAAAAAAAATTTGAATTTGTTAAAGCATTATTAATAATATTTATCAAATCGTTAATGTTGAATAAATATCGGTATTTATTTTGATATAAACAAATAATACCTTTGTCGTATATTTTAATTGGTGTTAATGACATATCTTCATTTACTATTATTTTACTTTTTTTAAATTTACAAATATGTGAAAATCTACTTAAAGCAAAACTTATTCTTTGTATTTTATTCAAAATATTGAGAAAATCTTCTTTATCGTAGTTATTCAAAAAACAATTATCTAATGTTTTTTTTATAAAACTATATTTTTTTATTATATTAATATCAGAAGTATTTTTAAAAATATTAAATAATAACCCTATAAGAGTATTATTTGTGAAATTTTTTGTACCAAATATTTTTTCTATTACAATTAAAAAAATTTCCATAATATTATTATATATTAAATGTTTAATACATAATAAGAATTATAATAAATAAGAATAATATTCTTGTTGCTTCACAAAAAAATATTTGCAACTTTGAAAGCATAATCGTAAATAATAATAAATTTTTTTTTATTTGAAATATTCAAGGGTATAAACAGTATAAATCTAAAAACCTGGATTATAATCATTATCGTTGCTAACATATGACGATTTTATATTGATTACATTATTTTGAATAGCAATTTTATTTATACCACACGGGTCGTCAGGGTTTTCTACGTCACCAAAGAATTTATCAATTTCATCTATTTCATCAACTGGTTTATATTGGCTTATATTTTCAAGTTTCTGCATCTCTTCTATATCTAAAACAACTTGAAACGAACTTGTTCCATAATATCCTTCCTGACCACACATTACATTTGCTGAAACACCTCGTAAAGTATCCAATTCAGCATGTCTTGCTGCTTTCAAGAACATCTCTGGTGTTTCCTCAAAAGATGCTTTTGCTATTGGTCCTATATTGTCATTATTGATACCATGTCTGAAAATTGAAATCATTTTACTTGTGAATGTCATTCTATCAACCAAAACACTAAAATTGTGATAATTTATATATGTACCATCAAATTCAATTACTTCTGCAAGTTCATTATAAATTGATTGTCGTGCTGCTTCAATTCCTAATGTCTTAAATACTTCTACAATATCATTACTTAATGTTTTGGATGCATCAATATAATCCAATGCAAGAACATCTAACATATTTGTTCCAACAGTATCTAAAACCCAAATATCTTTTTTTGCAAAAACTCCATTATTTTCAAATACGTTATTTTTAACTTTTCGTAAAATGACTTTATTTATATTTTTTACACCTCTTAATACAATATTTTGTAATATTTGGTCTTGTAAATTTTTCAATATATAAATCTGGTCAGATTGGTCTAATGGGTTTACCTTTGTTTTCTTTTGTCCACCTCTACTTGTTCCTGATTTAATCACTTCATTCATTCTAATTCTGAATATTAATTTATCAGAATTGTAATCGGAATAAATACAATTTATCTGATTTTCATAAGAATTTTTCAATGTGAAATTAACATCATCCATAGTTATATTTTTATCCAACATAATTTCTGCATCCATTTCCATTCGTATTATCCATTTTGATTTTGTATCTTCATCATTACTCAAATTCACCTCTGCACATTCTGAAACCATATTCTCAAATTCTTTGAATTGTGAGATTGTCTCTTTATCATCATCTATCAATGTATTCAAATCATCAGGATCGAAACAAATTTCTATAGATTTTACAATCGATTGTAATTTTGTATGCTCCAACATATACATTATCGAACGAGCTTTATCCTTTTGTGTTTCATCTTCTTCCTTTAAACGAATTGTTAATGACGGATTTTTTGGTTCGCTTGATAAAGACAAAATTTCTTCTATTCTTGGAACACCACGTGTTACATTAGATTTTGATGCAACTCCAGCAAAATGAAATGTATTTAGTGTATTATGCACAAGCACACCATAATCAGTCATAAATGTTTGATCGCCAGGAACAGTGAAATCATAAACATAATTATTTTGTTCTGGTGTGTAATACTCAATATGAATTATTTCATCCCAAACAACATGTGATTGAATTGCCTGTTCGATAAGAATTAACTCATTATGAATTTTATTTGAGTCTTGATGATTTTTGAATATTTCATAATACATTTCTAATGTTCTACGTCCAATACTTTCTTTATTTTTCCAATAACCGTAAATTTTGCTTTGTTCGGGCAATTGTAATGTTTTTCCACAATGAGCAATTATTTCACCAAGTCCATTAATTTTATCAATTTGTTCTCTTAATAATTTAACATCTGTTCTAGAAATATAACTAACAATATTTTGTAATTTATCAGCATTAATGGTTGAACCAATTTTTTCTTGATAAATATTAGCATACTTTGACGAAATATTTAAATGATATAATTTATTATTATTTTTGTTTTCACAATTAATGTAGCCAAATATATCAAAATAATTTAAAATCAGTGCGAGGTCTTTTATTAATTGTTCACTACGACCACAACATCTAATTTGGTGGCGATTTTTATCACATTGAAATTGTCCATTTCCATCAAAATAACCTTGAAACAATCCAGATTTAAACTCATCGGATGCTGTAAACGCAAAATCAGGAACACGTTTAACATAACAGCTCGTCCCACATGTATTCAAAAGCAAATAAGCAAGTTCTGGAAAATTAAATTTGACTGTATTTGATAAACAAAATTCTCCTTGTTTTTGTTCGTCACGACATAATTTTCCAAATACTGAAGCCATTTGTTGAATGTTTTTAACATAAACATCTGAAACATTTGTAATACTAATTTCATTATAATTTAAATTCCCTGCTGCTAAATAAGCACCAATAAACCATCCAAATTGTTTATCTAATTTTAGTATAATATTATTTTTTAGAGTAATAGTTTCATTTGTAAATAAATTTTGTGCTTTTTTACATACTGGTATACGCATTCCTTCTTTCATATCTTTTCCAACAATAGGTACAACTTTATGATTTTCTCTAATAAGATGACTGTGACTTGGTGTTGTTTCAACAATTCGTCCGCTCTTTGTTTGTATTTTCATAAACTGACCATTTACAGGATGTTTGCTGACATGAGATATTTTACTCCATTGAATATTTTCTTTTTCGCCTACACTTTGAATATAATATTCATTATTATCCGTTTCAAGTATAGTTTCAACACTATCTGGATGTCCTGTATTAAAAGTTAATTGTTTATTATTATGAATAATATCATCAATAAATTCGCCAACAACAATTGTTTTTAACTCGCATATTCCTGTTTCTTTATTTTTAATTAAAATTTTATGCTGCGTATTATATGGAACTGACATTTGTGTTGATACTTCACCAATACTTTGTCCTGCAATCATTCCCACCATTTCTCCAGGTGCAACAATTGCACGTTTATAGTCAAGTATGATTGTATCCAAAAGAACAGTAAGTGCATTTTTATTAAATCTCTTTACAATCAACAAATCTTTAGGAGATAAATAGTAATAATATAACGTTTTGAATAACATTGTTGGTGGTGCGTAATAAATCTGTTCTAACTTTGCGTAAGCGTATTCAATCATTTCAAAAGCTTCAACAATAGTAATATCTACCAATGAAGAGTTATTGATATTACATTGACCTTGAACATTACCAATAATATATGAAAACGCAACAGGACAATTTACAACTGAATCATCTTTGTTCTTGAATACATTTTTGATTATATCGCTTCTAACTTTTATCATCATATCAGTATATTTACTACAAATCGCAACAAGTTGTGGTTGTTGTTTTTTGAAACGTGTTAATGTTGATTTAAGTAGAATATTAGATAACAATTTAAAATTTTCGTTTTCTTCAGGAATATTAAAATGGGAATAAATCTCTTGAATACTCATAGAGACAATAGGCATAATTTGATTTTCAACTTTTATAGTATCAATATTATCATCGCCATATTTGAACTGAACAATTTTATTTTTATTTGTTCTGATCGTCATATCATAATTAACCATTAAATCTTCCAATCCTTTGATCAATCGTCTTTGTATATATCCTGTAGTACTTGTATCGGCAACTTGCAGACCGTTAGCCAATCCAAAATTTAAAGTGGAAGGTATTGTCAAGTCATACATCTTTGGATTATTTTCAACTCCGATTATATTTATTTCAGTAATAGCATCCAAGACTACATCATTATGTTGCTTGAAATTTGTATCTACATCATTCCATATAATATCTTTAAGTTGTTGATTCTTTTTATTTGATATAAGATTTACTTTATCTGTGAATATTTTACCCCAATTAGAAGAGATAGATAATGTAAACGATGACTTGTTATTTATGGTTTCAAATACTTTACCAAATGCGCCTATTCTTGAGCATAACATATTAATATCTTCTATCAATCTTCTTGATGAAGAAGAAGATTTAATGTTATTTTCTCCAATAATTGCATCTCCTGTGAAATAACCATTCAATAATCCAATAATAAATGGTTCAGACGCTGTAAAAGATGCAACAGGAACATGTTTCTTGTCTTCTTCATCACCAAGTAATTCAGTTATAAATCTGGTTAAAATTGGGCTATATGCTGATATCCCACAAATATTTGTATTTTCTGTGTAAATAATAGAATACTTATCAAACCATTTTTTTACAAAATTATTTATATCTTCGCAATTTTGTCTTATGTTAATAGTGTCATTATGAACATCACCATTTGCTATAAATAGTCCAATTAAAATTCCATTTTCTTCATTCAAATCAAATTTGTCATAAAAAGTCGATTCACTATTTACATTATTACAAGTATATTTTGGTATATCAATACTATCAACAATAACAGGAGGATTACAAAGTTGTAACGTGACAGGTAAATAATCGCCTATTTTAATTTCTGGTGTATTAGTTTGAATAAACTTGGATTCTTCTTCATTCCAAATAAGAAGTGATTTACTTTCAGTTACAGTAACACTTCTACCTCCGGAAGTTTTTATTTCGTATAATGCTGTTCCTGGATCATGTCTTGTAACAGCTGTTACTGCTCCCCATGTAACAATTCCGTTCTCATCAGTTGTAGGAATATAAACATCGCCGTCATTAATATTCAATAACTCCATTCGTCTTTCTGTAAAATGTTGAACTTTTGATTTATTTTCACGATCATCTAATTTATGGTCAATCCACTTTCCAATCTCGGTATAATTAGCCATTTTATTTTCAATGATAATGATTTGTGTATCCCATGTGACAGATTTTACAGCTGTATCAATTAAACCTACACGCCCACCCATTGCATGAAAGAATAATTCTTGTGGAGATAATCCGTTAATGTAAGAACTTTCAACAAAACCACGAGCACTTGGTGAATCATCAAATTTACTGTAATGCGGTAATGTGCGGTTTTCAAAACCATAAGGGATACGTTTTCCATCAACATTTTGTTGACCAAGACATGAAATCATAAAGGATATATTTAAATCAGATCCTTTTGACCCAGCATTAACCATTGTAACAAATCGGTTGTCTTTTCCCAAACTTCGTAACCCAATTTTTCCAGCTTCAGATGTAGCTTGATTTAAAATATTATTGACTTTAGTTTCAAATTCTTGTTCATTAGTTTTTCCTGTATTGTTCTCAAAAACACCAATTTGCGTTTGGTCAATCAAATCTTTGACATCATTTTTTTTTTTAGTTATAATATTGATAATTTCATTGTTAATTTTATCATCTGAAACCAAATCACTAATACCGACACTAAATGAGCTTGATTTCATATATTCTGTAATAATATTTTGTAAATCATCAATAAATTTAGCGGAGGCCATATTTCCAAAATCATTACATGTTCTATGAAGTAACCCTTTAGTTCCTGCACCTAAAACTCCTTTGTCCATTTGTCCACGAATGTATTCACCATTTTTGATCTCCAATACTGTATTAGATGTTTTGTAATCATCTTTTTCATCATTGAAAGCTTTAGTTTTATATCGTAATGATAAAGGCGGCATTATTTGACTTAATAAATCAAAGCTCGTCAATACATTACCTAAATTATTTGCGTTATTTTTAGCCAAATTTTTTGCAAATTCATTCTCATTAACCCCGTTAAACATCATCAACATATTCATTGCATCTCTTGGTGTGAATTTAATATCTTCTCTTGTGAATTGATAACATCCAAGCATAGAATCTTGATAAATACCAATAATTGACGAATTATTCGCTGGACTTATAATTTGATACGGCACTGCTGCTAAATATCTTAATTCTGCTTCTGACTCTGGATCTTGCGGCATGTGTAAATTCATCTCATCTCCATCAAAATCGGCATTATATGGTTTTGTATCTGCTACATTCATTCGGAATGTATCTCCACGTGTCATAATTTTTGCAATATGACACATCATACTCATTCTATGAAGTGTAGGTTGTCTATTAAACAAAATTGCATCTCCGTCCATCATATGTCTATGAACAATATCACCTTCTTCTAGAACAATTGAGTTTTTTATATAACGCAATGTAATCGATTCACCATTTTTCTTCTCCAAAATTTTTGCTCCCGGATGAATATCAGGGCCATTTTTCACTAATTTTGTAAGAAATGCTTTATTAATCTTATTTACTACAACAGGTTTGGTAATATTTTTGGCTATTTTCATAGGAATTCCTAATTCACTAATTGAGATATTTGGATCAGCTGTAATAACTGAACGGGCACTAAAATCTACACGTTTTGCCATCAAATTTCCTCTCATACGACCACCTTTTCCACTCAATCTATCTTTAATTGATTTCAATGGTCTTCCAGACCTTTGTGCAACGGAAGCAACACCAGGCATTTTATTATCAACTTGTGTTGCTACATAATATTGTAAAACAGTAGTCCAATCATCTATCACATTTGCAGCAGCATTATTTTGTATTTTTTCTTGTAAAGTTTTATTTGTTTTTATAATGTTAACCAATATATGACTCAAATCATCTTCTGATCTTTGTTGTGCATCATGTTTTACAGATGGTCTAACTGATGGAGGTGGAACAGACATTATTTGACAAATCATCCAGTCCGGACGTGACCAAATAGGACTGAATCCCATAAAGGTAACATCTTCGTCCGATATTCTCTTGAATATTTTTAAAACTACCTCAGGTGTCAAAGGAACTACAATATTTTCACCCCCATCTTCAGTATTTTTCCATTCAGCAAATATAGAAGCTAATCCTTCTTTTCTTATTTTTGTTGGCTGTAAACAACCACAACCATCTTCAGTATCTTCACCGCATCTTTTAATTTTACTTCCTAATGCAAATACATATTTCCATCTATTCTCTCCTTGAAGTTTCATTGCTTGATTATATTTTTCTTTATTTATTAATAATTTGCTACATTTGAAACAAACACATCTTAAACATTTCAAAATAGTATTTATATATTGAATATAAAATACAGGACGAGCTAATACGATATGACCAAAATAACCTGGAGTGGTCATATAATCTAACCCATCTGTTGGGCATATCAATCCGGGTTCCAAAACACCCATTCTTGGATCAAAAAGCCCCCCTATTACAGGTTTATTATTTATATATGTATCTCTGTTTGTTATTTCGGCAACTGATCCTTTCAATATTTCTTCTGGAGATAAAATACTAAATTGAATACCAACAATTTTAGAACATTTCACCGAATTTAAATTAGAGTATTTAGACATTTGTTATATTATATTGTAATATTTAGATTTAGATTTTTAAATCAATTTTATTTTATTCACTTAATAAATAAATTATTATCTTTTTGTGAAGTGAGAATAATATTATTATATCTACAGTCTCTTTTCAATACCGTGTTGAAAAGGTGTTGAAAAAGATGTTGAAAAGATGTTGAAAAGACGTCGAAGGTTTACCTGACAATTTTATTTTAGTAAAATAAAATTGATTTGAATTTAATGCTAATAAGTAGATATATAAATATTTTTAACAAAATGGCACGTGACACCAAAAACAAACAATCTAAAAAAGAAATCATGAAAAGACAAGACTTATCATATAAGACAAAAAAAAATAAAGATTCAAGCAGTGAAGATGATTATTTAACTGATAGTAGTGATTATGATGAAAATGAAGAAGTAGAAATGAGTAAACACGAGTATAATAAGTTTTTGAGCAAAATTTTCCCGTCAAAACATATATCAAAAAAAATAAAAAGTCATAACAAGATTGAAAAAATTATTAAAGACGATGAATTGATAAAAAGAAAGAACACAAAAAAAAAAGATAAAAGTAGTAATAAGAAACGTATTGATTCTGAAGAAGAAGAAGAAGAAGTTAAACCTGTTAAAAATAAGCGTAGAAAGGTTATAAGAGAAGAAGAGGAAACAGATTATGATTCGGATTCGGATTCGGATTCGGATTATGAAACGGAATCCACAGATGATGAAGATGAATATAATTCAAGAAAAAAATCTAATAAATATAATATAATATTTAATATTGGTGCAGTAAATGACGATACCGAAGATGAATGGGAAACTGATGATGATTCAGAAACGGATGATTCTGAAGCGGATGATTCTGAAACAGATGATTCTCTTTGTAGTGTTGAAAATGATTCAGGAGATGATTCTGTAGATGAAAAAAAATCTAAAAAAAAAAATGATAAAACCATTGAAACCGAAGACAATACTACTATTATAAAAACTAATGATATACTTTCTAAATTAGAAGAAATATATTTAGGAGATAGCAAAAATAAAACGATCCAAAAATGTATTGATGTTTGCAAAGAAGATATTAAAAATAATAAGTCAAAACAAAACAAGAAGGATAAAAAATGTAGAGATAAAAATTTGAAAGACTTCAAAAAGATTATGCGTGAAAAAAATACAATGAACGACGTCTCGTTCTTTAAAAAAATAGGTATTGCTGAACAGAGTAAAATTATTACTGAATTAAACTTAATTAATAAAACTACATGTATAGAAAAACCATATAGAATGACTTTACTTGAGTCTGACATGCCTATATTATTCAAAGGGGCCGCAATGAAAAAGATTAATTCGCTCGTTTATATGGAACCAGGAAGCGGAGAATTCTATAAAATAAAAAATTGGGTTGATACATTTATGCGATTACCTTTTGGCAAATATGAAACTCTTCCTGTTAATATCGATGATGGTGTTGAAAAATGTCATGATTTTATGGAAAATGCTAAAAAAACTTTAGATGAAGCTGTTTATGGTTTAAATGATGCTAAAATGCAAATTATGCAAATACTTGGTCAATTAATAACAAATCCTAAAGCTGTTGGTTGTGCAATTGCGATTCATGGAAATCCGGGTACAGGAAAAACATCGCTCGTTAAGGAAGGTATTAGTAAAATCCTTAATAGACCTTTTGCATTTATTGCGTTGGGTGGTGCAACAGACAGTAGTTTCTTAGAAGGTCATTCATATACATATGAAGGTAGTACATGGGGAAAAATTGTTCAAATATTGGTTGATTGTAAATGTATGAATCCAGTGATATATTTTGATGAATTGGATAAAATAAGTGATACACCTAAAGGGGAAGAAATTACAGGTATTTTGACACATTTGACTGATACAACGCAAAATATGCAATTTCACGATAAATATTTTGCAGAAATTGATTTTGATTTAAGTAAATGTTTGTTCATTTTCAGTTATAATGACGAAAGCAAAATAAATCCAATTTTGAGGGACAGAATGTATAGAATCCAGACATCAGGATATAATCAAAAACAAAAAACAATTATTACAAATAATTATTTATTACCAAAAATACAAGAACAAGTAAAGTTCAAAAATACTGATATTATTATACCGGATGAAACGTGTCATTATATAATTGAGAATTTGTGTGGTAAAGAGGAAGGTGTTAGAAATTTAAAAAGATGTCTTGAAATTATTTATACAAAATTAAATTTATATCGTCTCATGAAACCAGACTCTAATTTATTTGAAGAAGAAATGAATTTGAAAGTATTGTTCCCGTATACAGTAACTAAAGATATTGTTGATAAATTAATAAAAATGGATGAAAAAAAAAATATTGTTCCGTTTGGTATGTATGTCTAAATATTAGAGTAGGTTACGGAACCGATCATTGGTGGAAAGCCAACATAACCCCCCGTTTGCGAATACGTGAAACTGGAAAACCAACACCATGTAATTGGAAAGCTAACGGGGGAAAACAATCCGACCTTCGCAAGTCAAAAGCGTAATTTTCATGATTAAAATGAAAATAATAATATTTTTCTATGCAAAAAAAAAGATTTATATAATTTACTTTTTTTTGCTTCACAAAAGCGGAATCGTTCCTGGAACTTGATATATTTAATAATATAATAATTTAGAATTAAAATATAATATATATAAAATGGTAAATCCAGATTTAGATGAAGTAATTATAAATCTTAAAGTTATAACATCATTACAAATTAATACAAAGCTTTCAACTTCAGGGGTATTTTTGAATATAGAAAAACAAGGTTATATACCTGAACGTTTTCTTAGATGGTATCGGAATGATAGTAGAGACGAAGCTATAAAAAAAATAGATAGAATAGTTCAAAAAAGTTTATGTTTTATAAAAAGTAATGATATTGACGCTAAAGATATTACACATTATTTATTGAAGTCTAAAAATGGTTTAATGAATCTTAAAGAAACATATTCGAATTGTATTCAAACAACAGCACGTCTTGATACAATTATTGATAAGATTACTTCGTTAGAAGAAAAATATAATGAGCAAAAATCAAAAATACATATCTTTGAAACAAGCAAGTCTGTTGTTATTGATAGTGATATAAAATCACATATAAATATATTTGATGCATGTGATGCGTCTGAATCTCTTGATACTGACATCTAAATAAATAAATAAATAAATAAATAAATAAATAAATAAATAAATATTATTTCTCTCTTCATTATTACGAGAGAAATAATATTGTTACGATAAGTTATAATGTATATTCATAACGTTATAATATTTAGTAATCACTATAAGGTACATTATTACCAGCACGTGTTACTAAGTAGTTATAAGTATCTGTGTTCATACAAGCACAACCCATAGAACTTGAATAAGTGCTCGGGCAACATTCAGGTTTAAATGGTATGCTATCAAATAAAAACATTTCCCCTTCTGGTAAAGGTAATGGTCCATTAGGTCTATTAATAATTTCCTTAACAGCTTTAGAAAGTGGTTTGTTTGCTCTTACAACTAAATTAGGCATTCCCCAAGAAGAAGTATTAACTTTGCTGTGATCACCAAGTGTATAACCTGAAGAGTTGCCATAATTTGTGTTTGCTCCGATAAAACCTTCTTTGGATATAATTTTTACACCTTCTTTTGCTCCTACAACTCCAGCTGATACTGCTGCGTGAGCCATACTTCCTGACGCCGCTTTATTTTTTGCTTCATTTCCTGCAGCAACAGCCATATTTCCCATTCCTTCTATAATTGCAGACATATTAGAACAACTGGAAAGTGTATTAACAACGAGGATTAAATAAATAATACCAATTAGAATTATTATCTCAAGATTAATCTTGAACCCAAATATTGAAATTTCATGCATATTATACATATTTGATAGATAATAAATTTTTATTAATTTTTTCCTAAAATTTTATCAATTCCAGAGTTATAATCACAAATATTTATTTCATTAACAACAAATGTTTTTCTATCAGTAAGTAAATGATAAAGTATTTTTTTTTTAGTTTTTAATTTTTGATTTTTAATATTTAATGAATTTATTGATATTAAATTTGATTTTTGTATATTTATGTTTGGTGCTCCAACAATTATTTTAGATTTTCCTAAATCATAAGTATATTGTCCTATCAAATCGTTCCCATTGATTTGAACTAAACCATAAACTTTCTCTCCGTTCTCTAAAATATCTCTAACGTCAATATTTTGCAACATTTTATGAGTTCCATCTTTAAGTTTTATTATTGTATCTCCAGATAATCCTCCATCAAAATATTTGTGAATATCTATTGTATTATTACTATCAATTCCGTGTTCTTTAAATATTTTTTTAAAAATATTAATATCTTCATCAAAAATCTCATCCCAGTCTGTAAAACACATATTATTTATAGTAATAGTTTTTGAACTTGTATTCAAGCAGTATAAATGTGGTTCATTATAATTTATTTTTTTTGCTAACGGGTGTTTGCTAACAGGAATCCACATAGATTTATATTTAACGATATGTGAGTCTGATACTATTATTCCATTCAAGTCGTAAATTATTGATCCTTCAGTGACAACTTTAATTTTACTAGTAACAATATTATTATTGTCAAGTACATTTCCTACTTGTATATTAAAAATGGTTTTGTTTGTTCCATCATTCATTTTAATCAAAGTATTCTTATCAAAACATTTAACTGATGGTATTCTTGGTATTGATAAATCGGGTCTAACATTTAATATTTGAGTCATAAACACTAAAATTATTGACATTGGTATCGATAATGCAATGAATATACCTGTATTTGCGATTGCCGCACCCCATGTAAAAGGTGTAATCCACATTATCACTATCAAAAACGCTAATGTTATTAATATAGTTATTATGAATTGTGCTATAGTTCCCATGAGTGCTTTAAGTGAGTAATAGGAACCTAAAAACATGAATAAACTGGAAACAAGTATTCCCTGTACTTTAGACATAATATCTTTAACAGTTATGATAATTTGTTGTAAAGGAATAGTTGTATTTATTACACGACCCATAATTTCCTCACTTATTGATTGCATGAGAGTTCTTATTTTGTCAAACATTGTTCTAATTTCATTCAATGAATTGCTGATAGAACTGGTGAGTTCTGTTAATTTTTTTGTAGTGAATGATAATGGTGATAATATTTCACCAGTTATACTTGTTAAAATATTTGTAGTGCAAAAGTTGAAATTTTCTTTAGTGAAATCAGATATACTCATTCCATCAGGTTTATTAATCAATCCTGCAAAAGGTATAACTTTAGGCGAACATCTTTCAGCTACCCAATTATCTTTAATAGGCTGAACATTTATCATTACAAAACAATATAAACACATAAGTATTAATATAATTGTTATCAAAATTACCATTAATACAGATGAACCATATTGATCAAAATATGACAAATTATTGTAATTGTTTTGTATATTTTCAAATGAGATACCATTTTTATGATCCATATATTATACTTCAAGAAAATTATACATCCAACTAAATTGCAAAATGGTCTTCCCAGTCCCAAAATATCTCGTTTCCTATTACTATTTTATTGTCACTTGTTATTAAACAACTAAACCATTCTGCTTTAGTTTCTGTTTTTTTTGCTCTTGAATATTCTTCTATTTTCACAAACTTTTTATTAATTTTATCAAATATTAAATGAGAACCGGTTACTTTTATATCTACACCATTTACACCCGCATTTTCTATCAAATAAAACGGTACACTGTTATTTTTATTATCAATTTTCATTGTTGAAATCACAATACTACCATTTTTTAATATATCTCCCAAATTTATATCTTTCATATAAACAATTTCACCATTTTTCAATTCTATTTGTGTATCTGGGTCAAAACATTTACCTAAAGTTCTTACTAATTGTCCAGTTGGTCCGTTCCATGTACTATTCATGGTTTTTATGCTTCCATCCATTACATATAATAATGTTACTAATATACCAATTGTTTTACCCATTAAATCACGTATTCCTATAATAATTTTTTGAAATTCTATTATTAAATTTAAAAATACACCGAAAACATTTTGAATAACATCAGATGTTAATGTTCTTATTTTGTTAAACATTTCTCTCACTGTGTTTATCTCACCTACAAAATTACCCAATATTCCAGTTAATGAAGAAGTTATAAACGTTAATGGTTGAAGTAAATAACCCATAAAATTACCTTGAATGTTTTGAATACAATAAGTAAAATCTTTTTCAATGTTATCAGATAGAGGCATATACATTGGATTGCAGCGATACAGTGGCCAATTAGCTTTTATTTCTTGAATTGACGTTAAATAATACATAGCTATTATATATGCCATAAAACCTAAATTTATATATATAAAATTGATCCAATTTTTACCCGTTGGCATTGACTTATATTATTACAATGGACAAAAATATTATTCGGTTAAACTAAATGATAATTTGTTTTCTGCGTTTGGTATTTTTGATTATTTTTTTGTTTGTTTTCTGCGTTTGGTATTTTTTTTAGTTTTTTTTAATTTATTTCTCCTATTTTTTGTCTTATTTTTTCTACTTTTTTTATAACGGCGTTTTCCACCTTTGAATTTACTCGCATTTCCATCAAATTCCGATAATGCTTTCATATTTGCTTCAATTGATGCCATTTTTACAATTGTATCATTTGGATTATATTGAGTATTACTTGCAAGTGTACCATTATCAGGAAACTGGGCAACGCTTATTACTCCTTCTGCACCTCCTCTTTTTTTTGTATTACCACCACTTAGTAATCTATTAGCGGTATTTTGCTGAATATTTGCTGCTTGTTTGGTGTTTAAAGCACTCTGATATGGGTCGCCATTTCCTGTTACATCAATTGTAAACGGTTTAAATACAAGCGGTTGTGACATTATATATATAATAATATTATTTTATTAAGGAAACATTGGTTATCTAATATAATAATATTGTTTAATTCGGCTTAAATATATCTTCATGTTGTAATATAATATATCTTCAAAGTTATGGATGATAAACAAAGATTACAACTTCAAAATATGATTAAGACTAATAATGTGGAAGACCAAACCAACTTAATACGCAATTTGAAACATAGTCAAATATTTAGGACTGAAATAAATAATATGATTATGATTAAAGCTAAATATCGTAATAGAGAAACAGAAGTTGATGATATGAACTTGGAATATGTTGAAACATGCAAATTTTTATTCACATATTACACTGATATTTTCAATAAAATTAAAAAAAACGAAATTGATTTATCGATTTTAAATAGTTTTGTAGATGTGCTTAAACAAATTGAAGATGGAGAAATGGATCAACATGAAGGTTCATTCAAGGTCGGGACATTACTTAAAAAATTGTATATTGATAGTGCTTTAAAAAAGGCGGACAAATTAAATGAAAAATACCCCCAAAAATCTATTGAAAGAGAAGTTGTTCCAATTTCGTGGAAACAATACAAATATTCAAAAAAAATTGATTAATTTTATTATTTTATTCAAGTAATTATATAATAAAATGAGTGATATTAAAAAATCTATTCCCGTTAGAGATACACGACCTAAATATAAAGATATCATCAAAAGTATTTATGATAGTAATACAAAAAATGATAATGATAAAACTGAATGTGAGTATAAGACTAATCTATTATCTTCCAAACAATGTGAAGTTAAAACAGCTACATGTAAATTTCCTAAAATTGATAAGATATAATTTGTTTTAAAAAAGATATAAATATATTTTTATATGTTACTGTAAAGAGAACATGAAGTTTTTATTGATTGTAGAATCTCCGTCAAAATGTAAAAAAATAGCGGATTTTTTAAATAAAAATGATTCTTTTAATATTTATGAAGTCGTCGCAACTATAGGACATATTACAGAATTGAAATCCTTAAGTAATATTAATATGAATAACTTTCATCCTACATATGATTTAATTGATTCCAAAAAAAAAAATATAAATATTATTCGTGCAAAAATTAAGGATAATTATGAAATAATTTTGGGTTTAGATAACGATAGAGAAGGCGAAGCAATTGCATATCATATATGTTCCATATTAAATTTACCTCTTACAACAAAAAGAATAATATTCAATGAAATAACTGAAAATGCGTTACAGTATGCAATCAAAAATCCAATAATCATTAATATGGATATAGTAAGGGCGCAGCAAACACGACAAATATTAGATCTACTTGTAGGATTCAAAATAACTCCTGAATTGTGGAATTATATTCCTGAAAACGAAAGAAACAACATTCTTTCCGCAGGTAGATGTCAAATTCCTGCATTAAGAATAATTAGTGATTCTTGTTCAAAAGCAAATACACATGGAGAGAAAAGTTATAATATAATTGGTTATTTTACATCCAATAATATACCTTTTTCTCTCAATACAAATTATAATAACGATACAGAAGTTAAACATTTTTTAAATTGTGAGAAAGAATATAAACATGTTTATAATTGTGACAAATCTATTAAAGTATCAAAAAAACAACCTCAACCTTTTACGACATCACGATTACTGCAATCTGTAAGTAATGAATTACATTTACCACCAAAAGAAACCATGAATATGTGTCAAAGTTTATATGAGTCTGGTTATATAACTTATATGAGAACTGATAATGATAAATATAGTTCTGCATTTATAAATGAAACCAAAAAATACATTATTAATAAATATTTGGATGGTGAAAAATATATATTAGAAAATATTGATTCACTTAACACTTCTTTCTCTATAGAAGACGATACTAGTCAAACGTTCCATGCACACGAAGCTATAAGACCTACTAATATTTCTCTCAATGAACTACCAGATACAATAAGTTTAAGAGAGAAGAAATTGTATAAATTAATTTGGAGAAATACATTAGAAAGTTGTATGTCTCCAGCATCATACTTTTCATTAACTGCTAATATTACTGGTAATAATAATACAAAATTCAGTTATACAAGCGAATTAATTGATTTTGCAGGTTGGAAAATAGTTGCAAATACACCTTCTTCGAATGTTGGTGATAAAAATTATCATTTTTTGCAAAAAATCAAAGAAAATACTATATTGATTTATAAAAAAATTATTGCCCAAATGACAATACAAAATATTAAATTACATTACACAGAAGCTAAATTGGTGCAAATTTTAGAAGAAAAAGGAATAGGCAGACCATCTACATTTGCAATGCTTGTAGATAAGATCCAAGAGAGAGGATATGTTAAAAAAGAGGATATTAAGGGACAAGAAATCATTTGTAATGATTATGAATTAGAAACAAATCAAATAAAAGAAATAGTAATAAATAGACAATTTGGAAACCAGAAAGGTAAATTAATAATACAACCATTAGGTGTAAAAGTAATTGAATTTTTAGACAAATATTTTATAGATTTATTGAATTATGATTATACAAAAAATATGGAGGATAAGTTGGATGATATAGCTAAAGGTATTAAGGTTAATGAATTATGTAAAGAATGTAACGATCAAATAAACAAGTCATTAACTTATTTGAGAGAAAATGTTACAAAAGTATGTAAAAAATCCAATTCTTTAGGTCAATATGAAGGGCATGATGTAATTGTGCAGAAAGGTAAATATGGGTTATATGCAACATGGGGTAAGAATACCAAAACATTGAAAAAATTAGGAAATAGACCAATTGAAAATATTAAATTCGAAGATGTAATACAAATATTAGACGAAGAAGGTAGTAATATTATTAGGAAAATATCCAAAAATATTACCATAAGAAGTAGTATTAAAGGCGATTATATTTTCTTTAAAACAGATAAAATGAATAAACCCGTTTTTTATAATATGAACAATTTTGAGCATGATTATAAGTTATGTGATATAGATATTATAAAAGATTGGATTAAAAATTCATATGATATTTATTAAGTATAAGTACCTGAATTTGGATCAAAAATTCTATATTTTTTTAATTGTTGAGGTGTATAAACTGTAAATTCCAATGTAAATGTATAACCAAATGGACCAAAATTCACAGCCTGACCATCATGATACCGCAATTTTATTTTTAACTTTCTTATTCTCTCTGCAGGAGGATTCCAATATTTATAAGCTTTAGAGTCTTTATCGATGAAACTTGATAATGTTGAAGTAGGTATAGCTATTTTAGCAAATGCAGAATTTACTCTACTATTTGTTTGATTATGTTCTAAAGTATAAGTACTCAAATTATATGGTGATGTTTCATCAATAATATTTAATCCTTCAATTTCCATATAAAAACTCTCTTCTCCAAGTAAATTAAGTTTGAAAATCGCTTGAAGCCAATAAACTTGCGAACCTGGTAAAGATGGATCCGGATTTAACCAATAACCATCATCACCTGTTTCAACATCTCCGTAAAAAAAGCGCGGTCTTCCGTTAAAAACAACCCCAGAAATAGGTTGAGTAACTTCTCCTGTAAATGATCTATGATTACATCTTGTAAAACCCAAATATGCAGGTAATCCCCAATTTGAAAATTCGGGTAACTTACTACGACGAATACAATTAATATTATTTTGTTCTACTAATAAATTATTTAAAGCTAAGGATTCGTTAGTGATTACAAATCCAGAACTACGATTACCAAACCATAAATGTTGACCTACTTCATTATAAACAATAACAAATTGGCTATATAACCCAGATGCTTCAAACTCGGGTATCAAACTGGAATATCCGTTTTCATCAAAATAATTAATAATATAATTAGAAACAGCATTATTGAATTTGTTAGTCAGTTCTTTTGCCATTTGAGATGAATTATAATAACCATCTTCAATTACAATAACATAATCGTTTTGTATATTGTTATATAATGCAACAAAAATAGCATTCTGTAAAGTGTCGCTAAAACTATGTTCTCCAGGATTATAAGGTAAATTAACTTTGAACATCATAGTTACATTAGAATTTAAATACGAGAAATTGCTATAATTAAATGGAAACTTCCAATCACTTAGTTTAACACTCACTACATTTGTATAATCTTCCGGGAGTTCTATTTCGAACTTGCTGGATTGTGGATACTTTGTATAATCTCTATCATCTGAATGAATTGAAACATATTTTTTAAAATATAAATACTCTTGAGAGTTTGGTATAATCGGGTGATTAGTGGACGTATTAAACGACTTACCAGAAGTATCATTTATAAAAGGATTATTGTCCATGATATATAATATAGATAATATATCTAATATAATATTTATTAAATTATTATATTAGCAAAAAAAATGTTAAAAACTTTATAAACAATGTAATATATCTTCGCAGTGTTATATATATATATGGAAGTTTGGTATGCGAATGTTTATAAAGGTTTTATATTTACAAGTGTTATTTTGTTTATACTATCATTAACTTTATCAAGCGGAAATATGAAAATAGGTGCTACAATAGCTGGTTACACAACATTAGCATTAAGTATTTTTCTTATTATGATATTTATGTTAAATGTATATTTCAAAACCACTTCAAGTTCTTTCAATTTACAAAATATAATCAATATTATATTTCAATTAGGACCGATTATGTTGACACTTTTTCTAATAATTATATTGTTAGTTCTTAATATCAAAAATAAAGATAAAATTACTGATGGTCATGTATCTGACAGTTACAACAAATTTACTAATATATCTACTGTATTATTGCTATTACAAACATATATTATTTATTCAAATATAAAAACCGAATCTTTTCAAAAAAATGGGTCTATCTCTAAAGTTACATCAAGTTTAATTTATTTGATAGGTGTCATAACTTCATTATGTAGTATCATATTATTCACTATATTACAGATATATACAACAGATGGTTAAAGATAATAGACACACGGTCAATCAATCTTTGTGAATTTATAAGTCAAACCGTAACTGGTATTGGTTTCCCATATTCCTGAAATTTTGAGTATAAATGATGTATTATTTTTCGGAATATTATAACTAAATATTTTTATATTACCATTTTTAAATTGTTCTGTTATTTTATATTGTGGTGTTTTATTTTTTATTCCAATTTTATATAAAATTTCATTTTCAATTCTTTTAATATTTTCGGTTGTTTCGATATGACGAGCAACATCAAAAATACATTTATGTTTATTGTAATACTTTTCTGTATCAATAAATGTAAGTTGTATTAGTAAATATATTCCATTCAAGACAAATTTTTCTGTTGAATATAATAAACGAATAAAAGTACTTTCATTCATAATATTATTTTTTATAGGTTCGCAAAAATATATACAATTTGAATCATATTGGTCAAATCTTTTTATAATATTCATTTTCTTAATTATTATTATTGCAATAACGTTTTTAAATCTTTTTTACAACTTATTTGCTTTATCATTCGTTTTCTTGAAAAGTTAAAGTTTATATTCGTATAAATAAATAAAGAATTATTTGGTTGTTATATAACAATATGAAATTTTATGAAAGTCATTTTGATGAATATATAAGTGCTAATCAAAAGCAGAGTTTACACCCTAAACTGGAAAAAATATACGAAAATAATTTCCCTAATTCATTATATGATTTCAAAAATATTATTTTATATGGACCATGTGGTGTCGGAAAATACACACAAATGTTAAGTTGTATCAAAAAATATAGTAATACTGATTTGAAATATGAAAAAAAAATTAGTATGACATTCAATAAACAACAGTATTATTTTAAGATTAGTGATATACATTATGAAATAGATATGTCTCTCTTGGGTTGTAATTCTAAACTTTTATGGCATGACATATATCAACAAATTGTAGATATTGTAAATACAAAAGTTGACAAGACAGGAATTATCGTTTGTAAATATTTTAATGAAATTCACAGTGAATTATTGGATAATTTTTATAGTTATATGCAATTAAATGGACTTATTTCATGTAATATTAAATTCATCATTATTACTGAAGAATTGAGTTTTATTCCAGATAATATATTAAACTGTTGTCAAGTTATCAATTTAAGTAGACCATCAAGAGCTGTATATAACAAATGTTTACAAAATAAATTGTCTAATCAAACGATTCTGGAAAATATAACTAATATTAAAAACCTTCATACATCTAATAATGAACTTATGTTGAATTATAAAATTATTTGTAATAAAATAATTGAAAATTTAATTAACATCGATGATATGAAATTTTTGAAGTTTCGTGATATTTTATATGATATTTTTATTTACAATTTAGATATTACTGATTGTATTTGGTATATTATTAATGTACTTTCACAACAAAATAAAATTAATATCGAAGATTTGTCTGAAATAATGATAAAAACATATGTTTTTTTTCAATATTATAATAATAACTACCGACCAATTTATCATTTAGAAAGTTATCTATTTTTTATTGTTAAAATTATACATAAATTTTAATACATTAGTGAACAGTAAGTTCCATAATATTCGTAAATTTTAATACTTAAAGTTATTATTTTTAGATTATATTATGGATTATATAATAGCTTGTGAAATATTTGATATTATTTTTTGTAATTCGATTAAAGAAACTAATATCACAATTTCATTAAAAGATTTAAAAAAAAAATATCATAAACTTGCATTAAAACATCACCCAGATAAAAATTGCAATACAACTGAATCTAATAAAACGTTTAAACAAATTAACGAAGCTTATACATGTATTAAGAGAGAAATATTGGAAGAATCTGACAATAACCATATTCACCATGAAGAAGAAACACACGTTTATACGGATATATTACAGATATTTATAAATAGCATATTAGATGGAAATTATACTGACATAATTTCAAAAATTATCAAGGATATTGTTTCTGGTTATAAGCAAGTTTCGATAAATTTATTTGAAGATTTAGATAAAGATTCAATATTAGTACTATATTTATTTCTCTCAACACATAAACAAATTCTTCATTTAAGTAATGATATTTTAGAAGAATTTAAAAATATTTTAATATTTAAATATGAAAATGTATTTATTTATAATTTAAATCCATGTATTAATGATTTATTGAATAACAAAATTTATAAATTACCTATAAAAGAAGAAATTTGTTTAGTTCCTTTGTGGCATAATGAATCATATTTTGATGTTGCTGGTTGTGAAATAATTGTAATATGCGAACCTGAATTGCCAGAAAATATAACAATTGATGATGATAATAATATTTTTATAGACACACAAATTTTAATTACTGATTTACATATTCTTATACGAGATAATTGTGATATTGATGTATCTATAGGTGAACAAATATTCAAAATACCTATTTGCGAATTAAGATTAAAGAGAGAACAACTTTATAGAATAAAAAATAATGGATTATCTAAATTTAAAAATGATGTATATGATATATCCGAGAAAGCTGATATTATTTTCAAAATTACACTTAAATAATAATTCACATAAAAAAAAATATTATTACAATATGAATTTCGTAATAATATTATACATTATTATGAAAAAAATCATTTGATTTTGATTTTTTATTTGATTTTTTATTTGATTTTTATTTTTTATTTTATTTTATTTTATTTTGATTTGAATTCGATTTGATTTTGATTTTGATTTTTATTTTTATTTGATTTTTATTTTTATTTTGATTTTTATTTGATTTTTATTAAGCTTTCTTTTTGAGAAGAACTTTCTTCTTTACTACTACAGTATCGCTTACAGGAGCAACCACTGTTTCAACTACAGGAACAACTACAGGAACATCTACTGGAACAACTACAGGAACATCTACTGGAACAACTACAGGCTCATCGTCTTCTTCACTATCGCTATCACTATCTTCAACTACACATTCGCCTAATTCTTCATCTTCTTGAGGCACAAGTGCCTTCATTCTTTCTTTATCCTTTGTTTTTGGTACTATAAAACACCTTCCTTCCATCTCCTGTTTTGGTTTCTGGACAATTGCTTGTTTTAAATTCCACGTAATTGATACTTTACCATTAACAAACCATAACCCACCACATTGGATCAAGTTAATTACATGTGTCTTGGATTTGAGATAATCCAGAGGAGACAAATGATTATTTACCTTTCCGTTGATATATAATGGTTCACCTTCTTCATCATAAATCTCTGATTTCCATGTTCCACTCCAACATGGAATTTTAACCATAAGAGTAGGAGGTTTTGAAAGGTCAAGCTCTTGTGTTCCTTTAATTTTAGGATGTCTTAACATAATATTAAATTTTTCATCCATAACTTCAGAACTTGTGATTGTTTTACCGAACCATTCTTTTGAATATGTCATAGCATCCTCTTTTACTTTAGCTTCAAGTTTTCTCATCTGTGTAAGGAACTCATCACATTCAGCATTAGGATAATCAGAATTCGGAAATTGTAAGCTCATTGTGTATTTTCCAGTAGTATTACCTTGTTGATCCTTACCTTCTTGTGCCCCCCATGTCATAATTAGAGGAGTTGAAATAGTAAGAGAATCCTTAAAATTTTTATTATAGAGATTTACAACTTTTCCACCAGAAGCATGTGCTTTAGGTGCAGAGTATGAAAATACACTGGTGTCGATATTTGTGCCGTCTATGATTCTATCAGTCATTGTGATTGTGTGTATGATATATAATAATGAGTTGTCTTTAAATCAATTTTTTTTTAGACATAAAAAAATGAATTTTGGGGTTTCGAAATATTTATAACATCATATATCATTACATTTTATTTTTATTTCTATTTTTATTTCTATTTTTTATTTATTTTTTTATTTCTATTTTTTTATTTATCAAAATTATTTTCAACACCTTTTCAACAAGGTAAGACGTTGAAAAGACGTTGAAGAACCTTCAACTTTATTCTTAGTATGCTGAAGTTTCTTCAACGTCTTTTCAACATCTTTTCAACACAGTAAGGCGTTGAAAAGAGGTTGAAAAGAGTTATTATATATATAAAATAATAATTAAAAGATTTATTATATATATATATATATAACAAATGAATATTACAATTAATAAAAATAAAAAAAAGAATGATAAAAAAACATATATGGATGAATATATGAAATCAATAACAAATAATTGTGACAAGTTTGATATTAATAAAAATAATTTTAAAAATGTTGATAGAGACGAATTAGATGGTCTTGAAGAATTTATTCCATGTATAAATAATTATGATAATATAATAAAACATAAATATACTTTAAAACACTTGAAGTTTATAGCAAAATTTTATAAACAGAAGGTAGGTGGAACAATAAAAGAATTAAGGTCAAGAATTTACACATATTTGTATTTATCATATAATGCATTAAAAATTCAAAAAGTTTTTAGAGGAAAATTACAGAGAATATATAATAATTGTCATGGTCCTGCTTTCAAAAATATTAAATTATGTGTAAATGATACAGATTTTGTAACACTTGATGAATTAACAAAAATTAAATTTAACAATTTTTTCAGTTATAGAGATGAAGATAAATTTATTTATGGATTTGATATAGTTTCTCTCTATACATTATTTACAAATAGAATCAATAATAATGATAAAATAAATAATCCTTATAACCGTAATAAAATACCGGATAATGTTTTATTTAATTTAAAAAAAATTATTCGTATAAGTAAAATATTAAAAATGGATATCGATTATGAAATTGAAGATGAAGTAATTGAAATGTCGCCAGAACAAACCTTAAAACATAGGACATTATCTTTATTCCAAAACATCGATGCATTGGGTAATTATAGTGATCCAGATTGGTTTAACTCTTTGAATATTAATAATCTTTTAAAATTGATGAGCGAACTTAATGATATTTGGACGTATAGAGCTCAATTAACGGATGAATTGAAACGCAAAATATGTCCACCTTATGGTGATCCCTTTGCTAATTTTAATTTTTCTTATATTAACGGAAATAATGATATAAATAATATAAAAAAATATGTACTGACTATTTTGGAAAAATTTGTTAATAATGGTATCGATAATGATAGTAAAATATTAGGTAGTTATTACGTTCTCGGTTCTCTTACACTTGTTAATGAAAATGCCGCATTTGCAATTCCTTGGTTATTTCAATCAATGATTTACTTTTAGAATATATTATTAGTAATATAGTAAAACCATGCTATCATAACAATATATAATATTATTGCAAAATAACTTAAAAGGTAGTTATCTATATATATTATAATATGGCAAAATCTAAATCTTCCACTTCCACTACTACTACCACCACTTCTTCTTCTGTTGAACCATTAGTTTCTGTTGCACCAGTTACTACTTCTGTAAAGAAGACTTCGAGTTCTTTATTACCTGTTGAAAGTTTATCTTCAAGTGATGTTACACCTTCTGTAAAGAAGGTTAAGGTTAAGGCTGCAACCTCTGTAGTTCTTGAATCTTCATCTGTAGTTGCTACTGAATCTGTAGTTGCTACTGAATCTGTAGTTGCTACTGAATCTGTAGTTGCTACTGAGTCTGATCTTATGGTACAATCTACTGAATTCTTCTCTAAGCTCCAACAACTAGGTGTATTGCTTTCTTCTTTAAAGGCAGAGTATCGCACAATTGAGAAGAAGTGGACGAGGGAATTAAAGTCTGCTAATAAGCAATCATCAAAGCGAAAGCGTAAGGCTGGAAATCGTGCCCCGTCCGGGTTTGTCAAGCCTACAAGAATTTCTGATGAACTTGCATCATTTCTCGAAAAGCCAATGGGTGCTGAAATGGCAAGAACTGAAGTAACTCGTGAAATTAATAAGTATATTCGTTCTAATAATCTTCAAGATAAGGATAATGGACGCAAGATCAATCCTGATACTAAACTCGCAGCACTTTTAAAACTTGCATTAACTGATGACCTTACATATTTCAATCTTCAACGATATATGAGTCCTCATTTTGCAAAAGCTTCAAAGGATGTTGCCGCTGTTGCCGCTGTTGCCGCTGTTGTCGCCGCAGTTACCGCATAAAAAATAAAAATAATAATAATAAAATAAAAATATAAAAATAAAATAATAATAAAAATATAAAAATAAAAAAATAAAATAATAATAAAAATATTTATTATTATTTAAATTTATCATATCATTATTCAAATACTTTCAAGACGGCGGAAATATAAATCCTTCATTTATTAAAATTCTTTTTGCACCATCATAATCAATAAAACCTTTTTTTATATCAACAATATCACAAATTTGTAAATCATTTGGACTATTATTTATATCAAACAAATTGCAAATATTTTGTAATTTATCTATATTTTTAATGTAATTTGTATTATGATACAACCAATCGTAGAAATCATCAAATATATCCTGTCTATGAAATTTTTTGAATAATTTCAATGTTTTCTCCAACGTTGGGTGGTCAATTAAATAATCATTTAAATTATAATCTGTTCCAGATAATACACAAATTTGTCTTAATTCTTTCTGTGTAATACCAAGATTATCTAAAATACCTTTCATATTGTATATTACTATAGTGTTTTTCAACAAACTTAAATAACGAATTATATTGTTACAACCATATACAAACATATCCATATCATCACTAAGACAACCCCACACTTTATTTTTAATTACTAATGATGCACATAATACATCCGCTTCTCCGGGTGCATCATAATATGTTGCCCCATATACTTTAATCAAATTCTTAACTTGATTTATTTGTTCTTTGTTAATATATACAAACTTTTTTTTCAATTCAATCATATTTTTTATTACTTCTTGTTTGTCATTGTTTTTATAATTATTACACTCTAAATCTGTTTTTAGATTATTATATTCATTCTCAAATTTTTGTTTATCATCTTTCCTTTTTTTTATTAGTTCGTTTTTTTCTTTAGGCGGTTTTCCATCAAATATAAATATTGGTATGATATTATAGTATCTAAATATTGATAACATCAAATATATGTTTTCAATTAAATTGCCTTCTGTAGCATATTTATAAATATAAATGCTTATGTCTACTGCAATTTTCTTGCCTGACAATTCAGATATATTCGTAACTTTTATTGATCGGCCGCATTGATCTCTCAAAAATTTATTTAGATATCGTATTCCCATTTATAATTGTCTTTTTTATTTTTAATTTATGATATATTCCATTATTCAATTCAATTTTATTTATTTTAAGTATATATTATATAAAATGTCACAAAATGATGATTTAAAATATGTAACACGTTTATTATCCATATTTAATGAAGAAAATATAACAACGATTAATCCCAGAGAATATAATTATAATATAATAAAAAGAAGATACAATCTTACTGATAAAGATATGGATTTTTTGGCGAAGTTAGTAAAGCCTGAATTATATAATAAGTATTTTAAATCAGTAGAAGAAAGTAATGGAAATGAATTACGTGAAATATATTTGAAAGTATTAGAAGATAAAAATAATTATAACAAAATGGGTAATCCATGTGATAATGGAACTGAAAATTCATTTTCATGGATTAATAATGTTTTAATGTCTCCGTCACATAATTTTAGACCAATGATAGATGTAAATACAAATCAACTTATACCTAAATATTATAAAACGCAAACTGAAGAACAAAATAAGGATTTCATTAGTGACATAAATTATCCCGAACCAAATGGCGAAATACAAAATATACCACAAATATTACCTGCTATTATTAATAATAATATCAATAGTATTCAAAAAGTTCTTTTACCTTTAATGGATAATATCATACCGTTATTTAATACAAAATTACTAACAGATGTAGGTAATTACGAAAACGGCGGTGGCAGGAAAATACAAAATACAGGGGACATGCCTTTGTATTTTGTTGTTGGTCGTTATGTTAATCATTCAATTGTTCATATATCAATAATTGTTTTAAATGGAGGTGACAAATATTCAATTGGTTTTGGTTATATTAGAGAAAAACAGGGTACATCGTTATCATTACCATTAAAGATAATCGGTATCAATGAAGGGTCAATTTATACTCCAGATTCTATTTTTGATATTACAAAAGATAATTATAAAATTATAGATATAGGTATATTTACAACTACACATATTAAAAAGATTCAAGATATTTTGAATAATACTTTGTCAGTAAACATTTTAATCGGAAATATAACAACTAATAATATAGGAATAAGAAACGGTAAATTTTCGTGTTTGATATTACAATTAAAAACTAATTATTCGTTGTGTTCAACATCAAATAGTAATGATAATTTAAATTGCACATCATTTGTTGAGAGAGTATTTACAAAGCAACGAATTGATTGTACGCCTCGTTTAATTAAATATATTACAAACATAGTTGAACCTGATTATTGTAGGAGAATTGGAGGTGATTATACCTGTAATCAAATAGATTCTATAATATATTATTATATTAATAATAATGTTAATGATTTATTAAAACTTTTGAATTACTGTGATAAAACTGGTAAGAATTGTAATATTTTAGGTGGAAAATATATTAAAAAGACAAAAACAAAAAAAATGAAAAAAAGAAAAAAGAAAAAAAGAAATTATTATAAAATTACAAGAAGAATAAAAATTTAAACCGACGAAGATTTTACCCTAATTCACATAAACTCATTCTCATATTTGTTAAAATAAAATCGATATTTTGGTTTGATTCGGCTTGTTGAATATATGTTTTATTTATTTTTTTCAATAAATAATCTGTTGAATCAATATTTTTTATCATGGACTTGGATTTATATTTTTTATGTATAAAATTACAGAATTCAATTTGATTATCATTTGTTTTTTTAAATTGCATGAGAGACAAATTATTCGTTTTACACCAATATAAAAATGATTGAAAATTATTCATCAGAATTGTTTTTATTACGAAATATGATAACACGTTTGTTTTTTCTTTATACATTGTATTCCTAAGACTTTCACTATATTCAGTATCATCATATAAATCAATATATTTCAAACCCATATAATTTAATGCTTTGGACAATTGAAAAAAACTATATTTTCTCTCATAATTAATAAAATAATTACTATTTTCTAAAAATCTATCTAAATCTGTTTTATTTTTTAAACTAATAAAACTACAAAACAATGCATTTACTATTTCCGCCCAAAATTCAGCATATGATTCATATAGGTTTACATTTGAATCTACAGGAAATATTGATAATATACATTTATTACATAAATCGGTGTTCATACTTGAAAAATCCATATTGAAATTATGAAACGATTCGTGTATTAAAACTTTGAACCATTCTTCTTTTCTATAAATTACAATTTCAGAATCTACGATACAAGTTGTTGTAAATGCTGTGTTTATATTTGTTTCATCAAGAACATTAATTTTTAAATTAGGTATTTTTTTTTCAAGTGATGTCATGTATAAATATATTACAATACTTTTAGAACATTGTTTAGTATCGTATTCATTCAAAATATAAAACCATTGTATTATTTTATCTACATAATCATTATATAAACTAATAATATTATTTTCAACCGTAATGTCTTCTATAACAAAAATAATTTTTATATTTCTCTCAAATATATCAAATTTATATATAATTTCATTCATCGATGTTTCATCTATATGATTTATTATTGATTGAGGAAAATGTTTGTAATTAAAAGTAGATGGTTTTGATATTTGAGAGACATTATTGATTTTTCTTATATTTGAATTATAAAATTTATCACCTTTATTTTTTTTTATGGATTGTAAATATTCATAAGAATCAAAAATTTCGTTATAAAGTTCTGTTAATATGTTATTTGTTCGTTTAGTGTTGTTTTCATTATTGATATATTTTTTTCGTTTGAAAAAATTCATTAATAATTTACTTTTTTCTGTAAATTTCATTGTAATATATGAAAATATAATTTTAAATACATTTATATATATATAATAATGGAACAAACTCAAATTATAATTATTTTAGCATGTGTTTTATTGTTATTGATTATTATTAAAAATGTAATTATTTACCCGCCAACTATTAGTAATTGTATGTCATATAAGAATGGTTGTTGTTTTGACGGAATTACTGAAAAAATGGATTTTATTGGAACAAATTGTAAAAATTTTCCAATTCGTCCTGATACAAACCCGTTTTTAGGTGGTTGTTCAGGAACACGATTTGGTTGCTGCCCAAATAATGTTACAACAAAAATGGATTTTATTGGAACAAATTGTAAAAATTTTCCAATTCGTCCTGATACAAACCCGTTTTTAGGTGGTTGTTCAGGAACACGATTTGGTTGCTGCCCAAATAATGTTACAGCAAAAATGGATTTTATTGGAACAAATTGTTGATTAGATTGACTGTAAAAGGAATAATAAATATTGTGATATATTATCTAAAGTTTCTACGGGGTTTACAAATTACTATTTGCTCTTATTAATTTATTTCTAATTAGCATTAAATTTTCCGCAATAACAGGTTCTCTCCCCTTTTTTAATTCTACAAGTTTTGCGTCTTTAGTTTGTATTAATAAATTTTTTAAATCTTTATTTTGAGTGAACTTTGCATATTGAGCATTATAAAGTTCTTTTTTATCTCTTCCATTGAAAAAATCCGTGTCTACTTCAATATCTTTAGATCTTACCAAATTGGCTTGATATTTTCCATTTCGTCCTCCTGCACCTTTAGCCATCAAAGGAATTTTTGATATGTCACTTCCTGATTCAATTGAAAAACTTTGATAAAAACCCGGATTTGTTTGTTTAAATTTTGATGCTTGATAATAATTCTCCACACTATTCCAATTACGATTATCTAATGTAAAAGGTTGTAGCCATAAGTCATCTAATTTTTTTCTCCATTCAGGTATAGTATTTAATGTTGAGAATTCTTTCAACAATTCATTTGGAATTTTCTCTCCACTACCTTTACCAGATAATTTTTTATCATTGGATCTATTATAAAAAGAAAAAACAATGTCGTCACGATACAAATTCTTCAACCTTGATTCCAAAAAATCTTCATGAATATCTTCAACAACCGATTTAATTTTATTTATATTTAATTTGAATTCATCAAATTCAGGAATAATTGAAAAAACACCAGCATTCTTTTCCATACATTTTTCAACAACCATTTTTTTAATATCATATGGTAATTCTTTAAATTTAAAAATTAATTTATTTTTGTATCCAATTAACTTGTAATGATTGCCTGTGTAATCAATAATTATATAATAATCTGGATTAAAAAAACCTTGATTTTGCAAAATTGTGTCATTTAATTGGCCGCATTGTAAAATATTATTCAAATCGCTAATTTTATAAGACTCGCTTGACAAAGTTATAAATTTAATATTCAATATTCTCTCTAATGTAGAAATAGCCCATGTTTCTGCCCAAAAACTGCAACTCTGTATAACTTTTTTGAATTTCTCAAGCGTATCAATACCTTTCATAAATTTAAATTCACTTAATATTTTAGCACTAACTTTTTTCTCGTAGACCAATCTATCGTGTGCTTCTTTAACAACTTTAGCTTCTTCAGACAAAATTTTTTTCTCATTACGGTCTAAAACATTTGTAAATCTTTCTCTCAAGCTAATATATTCTAATTCCAATTTTTTTATATTATTTGTATCATTGACTATTACAGTATTATACATATCAAATTGTTCTTTATAATTTGTTAATAAAGATTCATCTGCTTCATTTGCTAATTTTTTTCGTATTTTTTGAATAGAAGTTTGTTGTGCTATACTTGAAAATGAATCTCTAATTGTTGCAAATAAACAATCACCACCTCCTTCATTATCAACAATGGAATAGTTGTTGTTTTTCATAAACTTGGTTATCCATATATCATTTTTATCGATATGATATTTATCTTTAATATTTTTAGCTACATTTGAGGTCTCTTCTTTCAATAATGGTCTTATAGGAATACCTTTTGTCAAAATAAATATATCTTTTCGTTTATCAGATATTTCTTCTTGTTCGTTCAAATCCTCTTCATCATTCAAATCCACTTCTTCAAAACTATTAATATCTTTTTTACTATCGCTTAAAGGTTCATCAATTTTCTTTCCAAGTTTAGACAACATTTCTTTATTCACAAAATTATATACAAGAGGTTGATTAAGTTTTTCAACATCTAAATTATTCATATCATCTAAAAAGCTTATATAATTACTTGCTTCTAATTCATAAACACCAATTTGAATAACTTTATTGTTATGTTTAACTAAATATACAGGAAAATAAAGAATATTTGTAGACTCAAAAGTATTTTTAGAATTACCAACTGCAATTATAACATCAACACCTTTTATTTCAACTTGATATAAATTTGATTCTTTTTGTAAATCATTATTATCAACAATTTTTAACTCTGGATAACTAATAGTTGTATTAATTTTTGATAATACCATTCTATATTTTATAATGATATTTTTTATTACTTTTCACCGATATCCATAAACTTAAAAATAGATTTATTTGATAAACTTGGATATGATTTTGAAGTACTGTTTGAGAAAGTTTTTATCACCTCCAAAATAGGCGTACCATTAATCAAGCAAATATCATCAATAGATTCAAATAAATCTCTACTATATAATATAAATAAGTTTTCAGTTAATTCATCAACTTGATTTTTTTTATTTTCTTGTGTGATATAACACGTAATTTGTGTCAATAAATTTGTAATAATTTTAATAATTTGTTTTTTTGTAATAATATTATTAATCATAAGATTAACGAAAAAGGAACTCAGTGATTTCCTTCTCTCATTATCCTTATTATTTTTACAAAAACCATCATAATCATCATTAGGGTGTACATATTCAATAACATCAAATAAATCCATAAATTTATCAAAACTTTCTTCAAAAATTTTTCGCATAGGTTCATAATTGGAAATTAAATCGGAATAAAGATCAGCATAAATTTTGGAATAAAATCTATTTGTAGATGCTATTTCAAATATACATAAACTAACTTTTATCATATTATCAGAATCAATATTATTAATTTCATCAACAATTTTATTTCTATTAAGAACATAATTTTTATCTGATAATTTATTTAAATAAGAACGTATAGTGTCCATTTGAGCATCAAAACCTATTTTTTGATCAATTTTTGTTGATTGAAATGACCGTATAGTATCCCAATCTTCAGCAATTTCATGATTATTATTTTTACCTGACTTTTTTTTTGGAATTTCTATATTTTTTTCTCTCTTTTGAAATACAGGTGTTTTTATATAAGTAGGAGAACCAACTTGTAATGATAAGTTTGATATGAATTTTATTGTTTCTTCAGGTAACACAATATCGAATCCTTTAAAAATAATATTATTAATATCTTGAAGAGTATATATCATATTGGTCGACATTTTTATTATTGTTATTATATATAAACACATAATGTTTATATCAATTTTTTTTTAATATAAATTAAAATAAACTTAAATACATTTATTGTAGTTATATATACAATAATGACAACTATTGATAAAGAATTTGTAAACAAGAATGAAAAAGATGAAAAAGATGAAAAAGATAAAGATGAAAAAGATAAAGATGAAAAAGATAAAGATGAAAAAGATAATGATAAAAAAGATAAGGATGACATGTCTAATGAATTTACGACTTGGGACGAACTTGATATTAACAAAGATATTTTAAGAGGTATATATGCTTATGGTTTTGAAAACCCAAGTCCCATACAGAAAAAATCAATCAAACCGATTATTAATGGAAAAGATATAATTGCTCAAGCACAATCGGGTACTGGTAAAACTGGTGCATTTGCAATTTCAGCATTAAACAAAATTGATTTGAATGACAATAGCACCCAAGTAATGATTATTTCACCAACAAAAGAACTGACAATACAAACGGCAACTGTTGTTTCAACAATAGGATGTATGATGAATGGATTAATAATAAAAACTTTATATGGCGGGAGTTCTATTTATGAAGGATTTGGGTCGTCTGATAAAAAACCTCATATTATCTGCGGTTGTCCTGGTCGTATATTTGATATGATTAGACGTGAAAAAATTAAAACAGATAAAATTAAACTTGTTATTCTTGACGAAGCGGATGAATTATTGTCTTCTGGATTTAAAGAACAAGTTTATAATATTTTTCAATATTTTAGCAATGATATACAAGTAGCTTTATTTAGTGCTACATTACCAGAAAATATTTTTACCATTACAGATAAAATTATGCGTGACCCGATTAAAGTTAGTATCAAAACCGAAATGCTAACACTCGAAGGTATTTCTCAATATTATGTAGCTGTCGAGGATGATAGACAAAAATACGCAACACTCAAACATATATTTTCTTTTATATCAATGTCTCAATCAATTATTTATTGTAATAGTGTTAAAAGAGTTGCTGATTTATACGATGCTATGAAGGAAGACGATTTTCCGGTTTGTTGTATTCATAGTAATATGGAAAAGACTGATCGTGAAAATGCATTTAATGATTTCAAAAACGGTAAATGTAGGGTTCTAATTTCGTCAAATGTCACATCAAGAGGTATCGATATTCAACAAGTTAGTACAGTTATCAATTTTGATATACCAAAGTGTGTTCACAACTATCTACATAGAATTGGAAGAAGTGGAAGATGGGGAAGAAAAGGTGTAGGCATAAATTTTATTACAAGAAGAGATACGGCAAATCTTAAGGAGATTGAACAACATTATTCTACACAAATAATGGAAATGCCTTCAGATCTGGGTTTTATTAATAAGTTTTAACCCCTCTTACGAAGAGGATTGTTTTCTCTCTCGGTACATTGAAATATTCTTTTATAAAAAAAAAATAGAAACTTTATATACGGCTTCGTAAAAAAATTTTATTATATTTCAAAATATAATAAAATGACCGATATAGAATTTAACGACCAGTTCAAATTGCCAATTTATTATAATGACGAAAAAGTTGTGATAAATTCAAATATTGTAAATGATTTAGAACTTATTAAAAGTATTGATATTTCATGTAATCCTATTTATAGTTTTTTATTTGATTCATCAAATGAAATAAAAGAAACATTTTCGCCTTTTAGAGATAAAATTACAGAACAATTTTCGGAATATTATACTACTGACAAACAATTTTTAAAAGAGACACAAAATATACTTACTACATATTCCCCATTAACTGAAGAATACAAATTAAATAATATAGTTGATATTTGGAATGAAGTGAAAAAAGATAATGGATTTAAAGATAAATATTTTTATGTTGATTGGAAACAGTGGGAATTTCTTAATAAATCCGAACAATTCTTACAAATTTCAAGTATTTACAACATGGCTTCTCCAATATTTTCTCTATTTTTACCAATCATAATTCTAATTATTCCTTTTTTTATAATTAGATTGAAAGGATTAAATTTAACAATGGTTGAGTATATAGATGTTCTAAAAATTGTCATTTCGCATCATGCTATCGGCAAACTTTTCACAAATTTCAATAATAGTACACTGAATCAAAAAGTATATTTATTATTATCTGCTGCATTTTATGTTTTTTCAATATATCAAAACATTTTGTCATGTATTAGATTTAATAGTAATATGAAAAAAATACATACTCATTTCATTCAAATTAATCAATATTTAGAACATACTATAGCATCTATGAATAATTTTCTAAAATATTCAAACGAACTTTCTACTTATCATAAATTTAATAATATTTTATATCAAAAAATACAAATATTAAATGACTTCAAAACTAAAATTTCTTCAATAACTGAATATAAATTGTCTTTCACAAAAGTATTTGAAGTTGGTAATGTATTGAAATGTTTTTACGAATTTTATGAAAACAAATCTTACGAAGAAGCTTTCTTATATTCATTCGGATTTAATGGTTATATTGATTGTATTAAAGGATTACAATTTAATATAAATGAGAGAAAAATTAATATTGCACAATTTACTACGGAAAAGAAAAAAAATTGTTTTAAAAATAATTATTACGGACCATTGAAAAATGATAATCCTGTTAAAAATAATATTAAATTTAATAAAAATATAATCATTACTGGGGCTAATGCTTCAGGTAAAACTACTATTCTTAAATCCACCATTATTAACATTATACTTACACAACAGTTCGGATTTGGGTTTTACGATTCTGCTATACTATCTCCATATAAATATTTACATTGTTATTTAAATATACCTGACACATCTGGTCGCGATAGTTTATTTCAAGCGGAAGCAAGACGATGTAAAGAAATTATAGATAGTATTGATAACGACAAAAGTCATAATCATTTTTGCGTATTTGACGAACTTTACTCTGGAACTAACCCTGATGAAGCAGTTAGTAGTGCTACATCATTTATGGAATATTTAGTAAAAAATAAAAATGTTTCGTGTTTATTAACTACACATTTCACCAAAGTTTGTAAAATACTTAAAAAAAATAAAGATATTTTAAATTTTAATATGAAATCTTTAGATGATAATAATAATAAAATTAAATACACATATGAATTACAAAAAGGAATATCTCGGGTCAAAGGGGGAATTAGTGTTTTATGTGATATGAATTACCCAAAAGAAATTATACAAAAAGCATTATCAAGATTAGAACGAAGACAACAATAAACAATTTGTTCATAGAATCATCGACGAAATTCTTTTCAACTTCATACCACGTTGAAAAGATGATGAAAAGACGTTGAAGGTTCTTTGATAATAAAAAACGATTCGTTAGTTAAATTAATAAATTTTATTATATTTTGTATAATGTTGTCTTCTTTGAAAAATATATTTACTCTCTCATTTTTTGTTAATTTAGGAATAGTTACATTAATCGTATCTTTATTAGTTGTATTTATTGAATCTAAAATAAGACAACAAAATCACAAAATATCTTCTATGTTAAGCCTTGTCTCTTCTCTAGCTGACGAAATACATAATGTAAGAAATACAAGAGATTTAAAAATTATGAAAGAATCTAATGTTTTACCAATTAATAAATTGATTGATGTATCTGATTGTGAAGATGATGATGATAATTGTGTAGTTAATATAGAACTTGATTCTGATTCTGATGATGACAATTCTGATTCTGATGATGCTGATGGTGATGATTCAGATGATGATTCTGATGATCCTGATGCTGATGACGATGCAGACGATGATGATGATGATGATGATGATGTAGATGATGATGATGCTGATGATGCAGATGATGAAGCTGAATGTTTAGATATAATTGAAATTGGAGAGAAAAATAATAATATAAGAGTTCTTAATATGGGGGGGGTACGAGATTTAGAAGATAAAAATGATAATTATAGTGATGATGAGTTTGAAAACAATGAATTGGAAGAATTGGAAGAATTGGAAGAATTGGAAGAATTGGAAGAATCGGAACAAATTTTGGACCCATCTGGCGGAGATTTAGAACCTTTGCAAAATTATCATGAAGATGAAATAATCAATACAGATAATGATAAAAATTCAAACATATATGACTTGAAATCTATTAATATTTCTAATTTAGAAGAAATGAAATTGGATGAAACAAATTATAAAAAATTATCAATCAACAGACTCAGAATGATTGTTGTTGAAAAAAAAATTGTTGATGAATCATCAAAATTGAAAAAACATGAATTATTAAAATTACTCGAGATTGAATAATATTATTCTTTATTTTTATCTATTATGAATATATACATATAATGTCTTGGGCTCAATGCTACAGTGCTTCTAATAATACACATTTCAATTTTCCTCCTATAATGGCTGATGGACGCAATTATGCATCATGGCAACCTGAAGCCGTCATAAATCAAAGGATTCAAAATCAAGAAGGAATAAAATCTAATTGGGATTACAGACAATATATGCAAAAGAATGGATTACATATTATGAAATATAATTCATTAGAAGCATGTTACGAATTAGGATTAGATCCACATACACAAACTGGTACTACACCATCTACTAACGTTCCTTTCACTTTCCGCAATACATTTGATACGAATACACCTGGTTTTGGTTATCGTAATAGTGATTTGAAAAATCCTTACTTAACCAGAGAACAATTGAATGCGAGAATGGTTTCGCCGTCAATAAATCCTAAAAATTTTTAACGACATGTATTTCTATTTTATCAATCTAGATATATTGGATAATCACAATTATTCTGAACAGTGTTACTATAAAAAACAATATAATGACTATTTAATCAATAATTATTATAAATGAAAATTCTTAGTATTGATGTGGGAATTAAAAACTTGGCTTTTTGTCTATTTGAGAGAATTAATAATAATAATCTAACAAATTTATCTCAAACAGTAAAAAATCAATACAAAATTATAAAATGGGATGTTATTAATATTTCTGAAGAAAATACATTAAAATGTAATTTCGTTGATGACAAAAATATATGTGATAAAGTTGTAAAGTTTAGGAAAAATCATCAATGTTTTTGCATAAAACATTCAAAAAAGCAACCTTTTTTAATACCGAATAATGAACTAAAACTTTCATTTATTAAAAAACAGAAAATTTCCACACTAATTGATATTGCTAATAAATATAAAATCATATATACTATACCAATTAAAAAGGCACAATTACTTTCTTTGATTAATGATTATATTCAAGAAAAATGTTTTGAAACAGTTATCGCAACTAATGCATCAAAGACTGATTTGATTACTATTGGACGTAATATTAAATATAAGTTTGAACAAACATTTATTGAAACTAATTCTTCAAGTGAAAAACAATTTGCAGAAATAATAGATCATATTGTGATTGAAAATCAAATAAGCCCAATAGCAAATCGAATGAAAACAATTCAAGGAATGATAGCACAATACTTTATTATGACTAACAATACTACAAATATTGAATTTGTATCCGCATCTAATAAACTTAAGGATTGTGATAAAACAAATAAAATTAAATACAGTGATAGGAAAAAATTAGGTATAGCTATTTGTTATCAAAAATTAAACGACGAATTCAAATCAGATAATATGACAGAATATTTTAATAACCATAAGAAAAAAGATGACCTTGCTGATTCATTTTTGCAAGGCTTATGGTTTATTAATAATAGAAATTTATAACCATAATATATGTTATCCAGGCTTATTTGAGAGATACCTGACAACCATAATATATGTTTATCTGTTTTATTACTTAAAAATATATTTTTGATAAATAAATATATGAATACAAATTCTGTTGATACGCTTATCATTGAAAGAGAACAATTCAACCTTGAGGAAATACAATATTTAGATTTATGTAGTGATATTATTAATAATGGTATCAAACGTGTTGATCGAACAGGAACAGGTGTTTTATCTAAATTTGGTGTTCAAATGAGATTTTCTCTGAGTGATAATATTTTACCATTATTAACAACAAAACGTGTATTTTGGCGAGGAGTTGCTGAAGAATTGCTTTGGTTTATAAAAGGTTCGACTAATTCTAATGAATTATTTGACAAAGGTATTCATATTTGGGATTCTAATGGTTCAAGAGAATTTCTCGATTTAAGAGGTTTGACGGAAAGAGAAGTTGGTGATATTGGTCCGGTATATGGATTCCAATGGAGACATTTTGGGGCAAAATATATTGATATGCATACTGATTATACCGGACAAGGTTTCGACCAACTTGCTGAATGTATCAAATTAATTAAAACAGACCCTTGTAATAGAAGAATTATTATGTCTGCATGGAATCCTTCTGATTTACATCTTATGGCATTACCCCCGTGTCATATGTTTTGCCAATTCTTCGTTGATAATGAAAAAGGCGAACTTTCGTGTCAAATGTATCAAAGGTCTGCAGATTTAGGATTAGGTGTTCCATTCAATATCGCAAGTTATTCATTATTAACACATATCGTAGCACAAGTATGTGGTCTTAAAGCTGGTGATTTTATTTATACTATTGGCGATGCTCATATTTATCTTAACCATATTACTGCTATTGAAGAACAATTATTGCGTGATACAAGAAAATTTCCAAAAATAAAAATAAATAAAGAAAAAACGGATATTGATTCATTTGAATTTAGCGATTTCGCAATTACTGAATATAATCCTCATCCTGTTATTAAGATGCATTTGTCAGTATAATTAAATTTTTAAATATCAAGGTATTGACTGACAAAACGATTTGAATACGGCACATCTGTGCCGTTTAAAATGTTCGTCGGTTTAAAACGTCGGAGTGTTGTTTGAAATATTCAAGTGTATAAATTTACTTGAAAGTAATTCATCAATATTGCTAATTTATCAAAAAATCAAATATATATATATATTTGTTCGTAAGACTTAAAATTATATGTTCTAATTAATGAATAATAAATGAACGACATGATTGAAATTTCAGAGTTTGATATTAATGATAATTGGAACGACGAGCCCAAGAAATCATCTAACTTCGGTGGGGGTTTAGAATTCTTGATGAACGATAAAGTTAAAGAAAGTATTAAAGTTACAAGTGATATTGATTTAGAAGATTTGAATAATTTAGAGAATGAATTGAATAATCTTAGTGATATTCCTACAAGTTCATTTCAGAGTAAATCTGATTTATTTGGTTCTGGAGACGATAAACAATCATATGTACGATTCAATGACGAGCCTTCTGTTGGTAAATCTACTGCTGATACAAGTAGCAACGATTCTAAAACGTGGGATGGGTATGGTAAGTTCAATAATATACCTTTAAATCCTGATAAAAATATACCTATTGAACCCAAACTATCAAAAGAAGAAATGTTAAAAGAAAAATTCAAATATCTTAGAAAACTTGATGCTTTGGAAAAAAAAGGCGTTGATTTATCTAAAAAGTATGATATGGAATCTTCTCTTATAGAAATGCAAGGCGAATATGAGACAATTATGGATGAAAAAACAAAAACTAATTCAGTAAAATTTCAAGGCAATATGCTTATGGCTGTGATTAATGGTATGGAATTTTTGAATAGTCGTTTCGACCCTTTTGATATTAAACTTGATGGATGGAGCGAACAAATTAATGAAAATATTACTGATTACGATGACATTTTCGGCGAATTACATGATAAATATAAATCAAAAGCATCAATGTCACCAGAACTAAAATTACTTTTCCAATTAGGCGGTTCCGCTATGATGATTCATATGACTAATACAATGTTTAAATCAGCTATGCCTGGTATGGATGATGTTTTTAGACAAAATCCAGACCTTATGAAATCGTTCCAAACAGCAGCTGTAAATTCAATGGGACAAACGAATCCTAATTTTAGCGGATTTATGAATAATGTTATGAATAATGATAATTTACCTCCTCCTATGCAAACACAAAATGTTAATATTCCTAAATCAAGACCCGGTAATAATGAATCTATGGGAAGAAGTAGTTTTGTTGATGATGGAATCAATATGCGAGAGACATCTTCAAGAGTCAATAATGACAAAAGTTTTAAAAGAAATGAAATGAGAGGACCTTCTGATATTTCTGACATCATATCCGGACTTAAAACAAAAACAATTAATATCCAACAACCACCGCAAAATGCGAATGAATCTAGTACAATAAGTATATCTGACCTCAAAGACTTACAAGATGGAACATTACCTAAAAAAAGCAAACGACGTGTCAATTCTAACAAAAATACTGTAAGTTTAGATATTTGATAAACAACAAAAAATATTTTCAATGTTTTTTCGAGTTCTACTATGTTGAAAAGATCTGAATGTTCAGCGATAGAGAAAAAAAATAAACTAAAATAAATATAAATATAAATATAAATATATATATGTATATATATATGTATGAAATAACAGCATATAGTAAAAAAAAAGCAAAACAATTAGGTGTTACAATAAAACCATCCACCATAAAATACAAGAAAATAGATGTATTCAAAAAAGATAAACTTATTGCTTCAATTGGAGACAATAGATATAAAGATTATCCTACATATATTTTAGAAAAAGGCAAGGCTTACGCAGACAAACGACGAGCGTTGTATCACGGAAGACATCTTAGTAGTATTGAAGGTATTAATGGATTTTATGCCAAAAATATATTATGGTGATTACTAAATTTTAGAGACAAATGGAGAGAAATATAACATTATTTTATCAACTGATTTTTTTTACAAAACATTGAAATTTACTGTATTTGAATATAGAGATTTTGGATATATGTAATTAACAACTTGAATACCATATGTTCCAACAATAGCATTTGATGGAACTACAAATGATAATCTTTTTGAACCTAAAAATGATACAGATAAACCTTTATATTGACCAAAATTGACTCTTGAATACCCCATCGGACCAAAAATACTGAAATTGTCACCGTCTATAGTTATAACTGTAAATATACCATAAACTGATGAATTAACAGATAAACTATTAATTGAAGGGGATAAATCTGGGTATACAGGAACATATTTTCTACATTTTACTGATGAAGTATTATCTTTTATTGTATTTATCATTGTTTACATACATACATATATTTATTTACGCAAATTATTATTAATAAATATATCATGAAACCCAACTCCCCATCCCTTTCCTGTTCCCCATCCCTTTCCAACTCCCCATCCCTTTCCTGTTCCCCACCCCTTTCCAACTCCCCATCCCTTTCCAACTCCCCATCCCTTTCCTGTTCCCCATCCCTTTCCAACTCCCCATCCCTTTCCTGTTCCCACCTTCGCAAAGCAAAAGGTATTGGCTTGGATTTCCTGATTTATGTAAGTAAATTATTAGTAATAAATATAAATATATTTTGTAAATAAAATATATGGTTGATAGTGATATAACAATAATAAATAAAAATGGTATTAAAATCATAAAATTAAATCAAGGGACATATTCAAATACTTTGTCATTTCAAAATGACAATTATAGTATTGATAAATTGATAAATTTAGATTTATTAAAACTATTATTTGATATAAATGAACAATATTATGAATTTGTAAATTTAGAAAAAATTAATGAGAATGAAGCTAAAATTATAATTGTAATAAAAAATTTATTTCAAGATATGGGGGTTACTCAAAAATACTTAAATCTCAACGTAAATATTACAAGACAAGAAAATATTATTATATTTAATGTTACTACAATTTATGAAGAACCAGAATATATTTCACAGGATATTGAGCTGATAGATATTGACACATTAGTTATAATTTGTGAGATAATTTCATCTCATACAATAAACATCAAATCAATTTTGAATTTTGATTATGTAAATGAAACAAGAGAATATATACCACTTTTTTTAGAAAAAATACTGGCATCTATAGCTGTAAAAATATTATATAATGTAAAACAATTTATAGACAATATTATATTATAATATATTATTACGAAGATGTTTTATAAATTATTTAAACAAATCCGATTCATCTTGATAATATTTTTTACAATATTTACGCAGTTTATGTATTATAAAATAACTAAAAATTATAAAAAAACCATTTATAATTTAACATCTATACTATCAAAAAAAAATATATTATATGTCAAAGTTTTTCAAGCAATTGCAATGAATAATAATCTTATTGATGAAACTATTAATAATGAATTAATTAAATTTACAGATAATGTGCCTTACACAAATGAAGATATTGATTACGAAACATTGTTTAAATTACAACAAAAATACGATATTAAATTCTCAAGTTTAAAGCCAATAAACTCTGGAATGATTTCTCTCGTGTTTAAGGCTGTTAATGATAATCAAAATATAGTAGTTAAAATTAAAAGGCGGAATATTAATTTAATATTGGAAGAATCAATAGACAACTTATTATTTTTTATTTATTGCACATCATTTATATCTTCTATAGATAAATATGACCTTTCATCTATAATTCGTAAAAATATTTGTTTTGTCAAGTCACAAACAAATTTTTATGAAGAAATTAAAAATATGGAATTAACAAAAAAGGATTGTGAAAATTTGAAATATATACAAATTCCTGATTCATATCCAGATGTAACAGATGAATTCCCTAATGTAATTATTATGGAATATATACAAGGTCTTACAATTAATAATATCGATCCTAAAGATAATGAACTTTTTGCAATAAAATTAATACAATTTATTCTCACTACCTTTGTTATGCATAGTCATGTTCATGGTGATTTACATAATGGAAATATATTATTTATTAAAGATGATGATATTTATAAAATTGGTATTTTAGATTTTGGTATTGTTTATAATATAAATGATAAATTCAAAGAAATGGTATTTGACATAATTATTGAAATATTTACTACTGAACCTAGCGTTATTGCTAAAAAAATTTTACAATCGGGGTTAATTGAACCTCTTGAATTGATAAATAAATTACCTGAAGAACATTTACAAAATATAATAAAAATATTAACTGATGTTATTGGTGATATGCAAAAAACAAAAAATGCTGACCAAATTAAAATATATGAATGTATTTTACAATTAAAAAATTACGCAAATAATAATAAATTATTAGAATTGGGATTACATCCAAGTGACGATTTTGTTAAAATACAACTTATTATTTCTATGTGTCACGGAGTAATAATGACTTTGTGTAAGGATAATTTTGTAGATTTATTTAACACAACTTTGAACGAATTGTTTCATACGAAAGAGCTTATCTCGGAATCATAGACTCCTTTTGCGAATACCTGAAAAAACGGAAAGCCAACGCACAATTCCGCTTGTGGTCGGGTGTTTTTGCTACGCACAATTCCGCTTGTGGTCGGGTGTTTTTGCTACGCACAATTCCGCTTGTGGTCGGGTGTTTTTGCTACGCAAAAAATATTAATACTCTTCTCTCAAAAAAAAATTATATAATTTACTTTTGAGAGAAAAAAAAGAATTATATAATTTACTTTCGAGAGAAAAAAAAGAATTACATAATTTACTTTTGAGGGAAAAAACCGACTACAAGCGGAATTGTGATCATTGAAACAAAAAAATATTAATCACTCTTCTCTCAAAAAAGAATTATATAATTTACTTTTGAGAGAAAAAAGAATAGTTGAAACAATAATATACTTTATCTATAAAAATCATTGAAACAAAAAAATATTAATCACTCTTCTCTCAAAAAAGAATTATATAATTTACTTTTGAGAGAAAAAAGAATAGTTGAAACAATAATATACTTTATCTATAAAAATCATTGAAACAAAAAAATATTATATAAATCTTCTCTCAAAAACATTTATATAATTTACTTTT
>Ga0209390_10001424_pt1 | contig 46390 bp, 32 predicted proteins | sample BON01_FD_187212 | JGI IMG/M metagenome (GOLD analysis project Ga0209390, IMG submission 187212) | Freshwater microbial communities from Lake Bonney liftoff mats and glacier meltwater in Antarctica - BON-01 (SPAdes) (version 2) | ecosystem: Environmental > Aquatic > Freshwater > Ice > Glacier...
GAAACAACCGCACGTCAATACAACCTTGAATCGACACTACGAAAACGAGGCCGACCACGCAAGTTTACCCATGCCACCAATTAGGCTCCTGACCCTTTTTCCTCCTCTTTTTCCTCCTCTAAAATCTGACGCATCAGGTGCTCCACAACTTGTCTTGTTGAATCGTTGCCAAGTCCAACTCGACTCGCAGTGCGAGATGATTCTAAATGCTTCACTTGGACGAAGGACTTTCCTTCGGACGCTCTTCCTATTGTTACAACAAAGTCTTCTTCATTGATAATTTGTTTGCTCATCAGTCAATCCCGCATTGTGAAATAATGGTTTGCAATTGTTACCCTTTTTGCCGCATCAACCGCAAGAACCAATCCAAGAATTCCTGGCCCGCCAAGTCCGCCGCCAACTCGCTTGGATTATCAACACCGGCCAAAAACTCAAGAATATGCTTCATTTCGTGGCCCACAGTGAACACCGCCTCCTTCACCGATGACAAGCTCTGGTCAGTCAAATGAATAAGAATACGACCTCGTCGGTCGCGAACAAAGTCACCGCCGATACGCCTGACAAATCCAAAATAGTTTATTCCCTCTTGGGCATCGTCAACAACACCTCGCACAATTCGTACTTTCGATGAATCGATCATACCAAGACGCCCCAACATCATCGAGAGCGATCTGGCACTAATCGGCCTCAATACGCGTTGGTTTAGTGCGCGTGTCGTGGTTGAGCTGTAGTAACTCTGCAGGCTTTGCAGCTTCGTCGCTGCGGCATTCAGCCTTCCAGTCGCCGCCGCTGCTTTTTCAGCGGCTTCAAGATAGGCACTCGCGGAGGTGGTGAATCCAATTACTCCGAACAGAGCCTGAATGGCATTGATTGCAGCCGATTTTCGTTCACCGGTCGCGAGATCTTTGCCCGCCTGGAGACCGCTCGCTCCGGCTCCGATCAATTCCGTAATTGCGATCGCAGCATAGGCCGACTTGGAGAGCTTGCTGTATCGTTCCCCAATGGCGGCCAAACGGCTGAGCTTTGAGAATTTTGAAAGCTTGGCCAACTTGCCGACGATCAGCACAGTTTCCGCGACATCCTGTGCGAAGTGAAGTCCCGCCATGAAGTATCGGCCATCTACGATGTCGGTCGCGGAGGCTCCACCAGGAAGAATGCCATAAAGGATTTCCGCAAAGCCCCAGCGGAACTGCGAAGTCGGAATCTCAATCAATGATTCCCAGATCGACTCATTGGACTGCCACATCGGGAAGTCACCGACAAGATTCACGACAGGGGAATACTTAGTGTAGCTGTTCATCACCGGATAACTTGGCGAAGACACACTGACCGTGCGTCCTTCGCTTGTGAACTCATAAACCATTTTCCGACCGAGATACTCGACGATGATGTAGTGGCTTCCACCAGGCCACCACGGTTTTGAATCCTGGATTTCGGCCGCTGCATCGGGCTCGGTTCGTCCAGGCGTCGTCAGATCGTTCTTGAAGATTCCCACTTCCTGCAGTTGGCGGAACTGGCTGGGAGTGAGCTGATTCAACTTGCCAGAGCCCAACAGACCTTCAAGTTCTTCCTGCAGTGCGGCAAACGCGTCAATTTCCTTTACTGCCTCTTCTGCCTCCAGAATCGCCTGGCGATACTCTGGGTCTGCCTCCAGCGCATGGGCGGCATCGATTTCTGCTTGCAATGCCGCTGCGTGCTCCATGCCCATCGACAACGTACCGCCAATACCCATGAGAGGCGCAATCGGAGTCACTGACGACGGAGCATCTGATGTCGTGGGGTCGGCATACAGTCCAGTCAGCCAGTCAAAGAAGCCCGTTTCGGCGCTTGCAGGAACCGTGGGTTCTGTTGGCAGTGTCGCAGCAGCAGGTTCCGCCTGAACAGGGAGCGGTCCGGTCCAGATGTTGAGGGGAATCGAGGGCCTTGATGGCGGGTCGATAGGTGCAGGGGTCTCGTTGATCGGGATGGCTTCGAGATTCGGGTCCGGCGTTTCGTCGTTGGTCGTGCGGGTTTGTGGTTGCTCGGGTTGAGTGGAGACGAGTCCGCCGGTGAGCAGTGTGGAGAGCTGCCGGGCGGTGGATGTGGTGCTGGTGGTTTGTGTCGCGGGCGGATCAAGGGACGGTTTCACCACGGTTGTGTTGGTGTCCGTGTGGCTCACGAGTCCCCGTTCCCACGTGCCTTTGGCGGAGGCAAGGTCCGTGCGAGCGCCGGCGAGCGTGCGGTCTCGCTGACCAGAGGCCTGGACGGTGGCTTTGTTGAAGTCGCGAGTCGCTGCCGACTGACTGATCTGCAAATCCGCCTGATGCTGCAGCATGCCTGGCAACTGGACGACTAAATCGCCGCCGACAATCTCGGTTCGCCCGACGAGGTAATCCGTCTTCGCTCGATTCACGCTGCCAAGGTAGTCGGCCGCCAGGTCCGCTTTATTGGCAAGTGCCAGCCAGAACGGATTGTTGTGGGCAAGTCCGATTGTCGCCCCGTGCCAGCTGGCATGAGCGGGAGTTTTGTGGTTAGGCAAAAGGAACAAACGCGAGGCCGCCCCGGTTGGCTCGTCCAACCGGAACGGAAAGTTTTTGCACGATGCAACATGAGCAACGCAGCAAAACTTAGCTTCCTGCCAGGAGAGCTGGGCAGGGGAGCGATTGCTTGCGAACTCATGCTAACTTCAAAACGTCCGGTCCTGCCGGGCGAGCCGGCGAGGGGCCGCGGAGTTCAAAAAGCTGCTATGGAAATGTCGAAAGGGACATGTACCGATCTGTTAAAGCAGAATGTCTCAATACTGTTCGGCACGGGATTTGCGCGGCGGAAGCTGCCAGGGCTTTCGAAATTCGTGGCTTTCACTGGCAATCACCGAAACGCCTGGAGGCTTCCGCTACAAAGTGACTACCATTGGGCTCACGCCCAGCCGCTCGCCGGGAATTTTGGTTGGGCGAATAGTTGCAGCAAAACATTGCTCCGATCAACTGTAAACGTCCTTGATGATGCGGAGATCAGGCAGACAGCAACTTAGCGGTTACTGAAAAACCTTTATCGGTCCGGGCTTCGGCGGCAGGCGTCTTGGCCGAACGAGCTGCGCTTTTCACACAGGGCTCTTGTGCAATACACTGGTCAGGGGTCAAACTGTTCTGTGTGTCCAGACAATGACTCCGTGGGTGCGATTTGTTTGTGGAGAACTTTGATGTCCGACTCAACATCTGCCGTCTCTGGCAGCACTAATCACCAGCCATGCCCTGGATCTGTTCGCCCGCTGCGGAGTGACCGGCGAGCGTTTCTGGTCGCGTCAGCCATGGGAGTTGCGGGACATACTTTTGGGCGGCCGTCGCAGGCGGCGGCTTTTGAGCAGACGGCGGTCAACTCGGGCAAAGCCAAATCCACGATTCTGTTTTTTCTCTGTGGCGGAGCGTCTCACATGGATATGTGGGACCTGAAACCACGGGCTCCGCTGGAGTATCGCGGGCCGTTTCAGCCGATCGAAACGTCCGCTCCGGGCGTCGTTTTTTCTGAGCACCTGCCGATGCTGTCGCGTCAGGCACATCATCTGGCGTTGCTGAATTCTGTTGGCGCGAAAGTGAACACCAATGATCACCACGCTGGCTACTACTACAACTTGACCGGCCACGTTCCCGACGCCACCTTTTTATCACTTGGCAACAACCGTACTCCTATGCCCGATGACTGGCCTTTCATGGGATCGGTCGTGGCATCCCGGCGGCCTCGCCATGAGTACCTTCCCAACGCAATCACATTGCCTCACAAGCCAAGCAAAGCACCGTATACTCGACCAGGCCAGTTTGCCGCACGACTGGGCGTGGAGCAGGATCCTTTGTATCTGCAGGGAAGCCTTGAGGAGCCTCTGAAGTTTCACGCGCCTTCGCTGGAACTGCTGGCCGGCACGGATACGACACGCATTGATCTGCGCCGTGATCTGCTGACCGCTGTCGATGGCACACGACGTGATTTTGACGAAGTTCTGCAGGCCGGAACGTGGACTCGTCAGCAGCAACGAGCATTTTCACTGCTGATGTCGTCTCAAACCAATTCTGCCTTCGATGTGGCAAAGGAACCGGAATCTGTTCGTCAGCGTTATGGACAGACCGTCAATGGCATGAGCTTATTGATGGCTCGACGTCTGGTCGAAGCGGGTGTTCCCTTCATTACTGTCTTCTGGAAAGAGAATGAAAAGTTGGCGAGTGCCTGCAAGAGCGCGGGCGGTTGGGACACCCACGGGAACAACTTCAACTGTTTGAAGGACTTCCTGCTGCCTGAATTTGATCGGGGATTTTCTGCACTGATTGAAGACCTTGCCGATCGCGATCTGCTGAATGAAACCGTGGTGATGGTGACCAGCGAAATGGGACGTACTCCAAAAATTGGCGATCCGCGATCGGGCGGCATCTCTGGAGCGGGCCGCGACCACTGGACTCACTGTCTGACCGATGTAATGGCTGGAGGTGGAATTAAAGGCGGTCAGGTTTATGGGTCCAGCGATCGGCTGGGCGAATATCCGCAGGAGAAACCGATCACGCCAGCTGACGTCACAAAAACCGTTTACCACGCAATGGGTCTTGAGGACCTGCAGGCGTTCGATAATCAGGGACGCCCGTATGATCTCCTGGCCGAAGGCAACGCGATCACCGATTTATTTTAACTTTGAGAAAGTCCAGACATTCCTGAAGAGGTCCAGTGCTGAGGAACGTGTTTATGCTGACGCTGAGTATGTCGGCCTGGAAAAACGCAGATGGCGAGTAAGTGAGAAGGATTTGCTGAAAGAACTGGAAACGATTTATTGCCAGCACCGGCAATCGCTGTTTTCCATTGCGATGACGGTCACTCGCTGTGCAGGGCTCGCGGAAGACGCCGTCCACGAGGCCTTTCTACGGATGTGCCAGAAGCCGGATCGACCGGCAGGCAGCCTTGTGGCTTATGTGTTTGCAGCCGTTCGAAATGCAGCGGTAGATTGCCAACGACGTCAGTCTCAACAACAGTCGCTTACAGAATCTCTGTTTCAGCAAAACCTACCGGAGATCAATTACCGACCTTCAAACTCACCGGCGGCTCTGATGGACACCACCGAACAACAGCTCCTGCTGAAGGAGGCTATTGACAAGCTGGATGAGGTCAGTCGCCAGGTGGTGGTGATGAAGATTTTTGCGGAACTGACCTTTGAGGAAATTGGTGAAGTTCTGCAAACCCCCGCGTCAACCGCGGCGACTCGCTATCGACGAGCCATTCAGAATCTGGAAGATCAGTTGAGGAGAGACATTCATGAGTGACCTGGAAGCAAAGATTCGAGGCCTGGATTTGCGGGCCCCCGGTAATACTCTGGATGCCAGAGTTCTGGCCGCCCTGCGTTCTGAGGCCGCGACAGAGGACAACGTCGGGGTGCCGTTACCCGAGCACACTTTACACCCACACGTATCACATCAACATCAATCAACGAATCCTGCAAAAGCAGGGCGACGCGGAATTGTGATCACCCCTAACTGGCTGATGTCGGCCGCATGTATGATGATTGGAACGATCGTCGGAACTTTTCTGCCGCCGGTTATTCCCAGGGCCTCGACACATAAGGCAGAAGTGACCACTGGAACGTTTTCACACGCGGATCCTCAGGACAGCACCAGCCCGATGTTAACGGGTAACAGCCCTTCCGAATCCATGGACGATCAGAATACGGTCGGCCTGAAGCGGCTGGCAAGTTCTCAGATCGTGGAAAGCTTATGGGTGTCACCGACTGCTGCTGCTGCTGTGGCGTGGGAGCAACAAACCGGCAAAATCTTTAACGTCATCAACCACGTGAATGATCGCCAATTCAATATGTGCCGCGATTGCCATCGTGTGGGCGGCTGATTGTTAGTGCCCGATTTTGGAAGATCGCCTGACCTTCGTGAAATTCGATTGCTACTTGCGTAGAATGCTGGAGCTTGAATCTGTCAGTTTTGGAGTTCATCCAAAGTCGAAAGGGCGAGCTCCTCCGAACCAGACAGGCATTTCACTTGTGGATGCCGAATCGATCCCACCAGTTCACTCCCACCCATTTCTATCCCCCCAGATACCGTTTTCTTCATGAACGCTCTGAAAACCATCGTCCTTCTTTTGATGCCCGTGCTGCTTTCCGGTTGTGGGCAAAGCTCAGCGGTTCGTGAGTATGAGGTTCCGCGCGAAGACGAAAAAGTGCTGACCTCAGATTTGCTGCGTGATCAGTTTAAAGCTGTGCCGTTCCGCTGGAAGGTTCCGAGCACCTGGCTGACCGCGGAGAACGATCAGTTCAGCGCGGTCGCATGGACAGCAGGACCATCGGGTGCGACCGCGAGGATTACAGTCAGTGGTTTGGCCGGAACAGCGGGTGTGGAACCGCAGTTCACTCGCTGGCGGCGCGACCAACTGAAGCTGCCGGAAATTGATCCGGCGGAAATGATGAAAACGGTCGAAACAGTGGCCCTCAAGGGGCTTACTGGTCAATGGATTGAGATCAAAGGCGAATCAGAAACCATCATGGGAATGATTGCGGCCTATAAAGATAAACTCTGGGTCTTCAAATTTCGAAGTGCGAACGCAACGGCAAATGATCAGCGAGCTGCGTTTCGCGGATTCTGTGAGTCTTTGACGGCCGAATAATGTTCTGAAGAATATTGCGATAAAATCGCTCTTAATAAGGAAAGACGAAATGTCATCCACATCCATGCCTGGCGGGTTATCCTCCATGAACGACGACGCCAAGGCGTTGTCCGGAAACATCGAAAGCGGCCTGCTGAAAGCCGTTCGTACATTGGCTTCGCTGAAGCTGACGTGCGGATTGTTTGTGCTGGCCATGATTGTTGTGTTCGTCGGCAGCCTGGCTCAAAGTCGACGCGACGTCTGGCAGGTGATGGCAGAGTACTTCCGCACATACATCGCGTGGATTCAGATTCGCGATCTCTTCCCGCCGTCCATGTTTGGAGACCAGGGCGATCGCATCGCAGAAAGCCTGGGAGTCTTCAGCAAGATTCCATTTCCAGGCGGATGGACAATCGGCTGGATTATGCTGGCCAATCTGATCGCAGCCCATTCCCTAAAGTTCAAAGTCCGTGCGAGCGGCGTTCGTTTGCTGGCCGGAGTTGTGCTGGTGGTCGTTGGACTGCTGATGACGTTCGGAGTTGTCTATACAGGCAATATGCAGACCGGTGTGGAATACGGTGACACGCTGCTGAATCCAGATCAGATCTGGTATCTGCTGTTGAGCGTCATGTGCATTTCAGGAGTCGCCTCGCTGGTAACAGCCCTGACGGCAAAATCCAGTTCAATGCTTTCGCGCGGTGTTCTGATTGCGATTTCTGCCATCCTGATGGGCGTCCTGCTGTATTTTGTGATTGGTGGCGAAGAAGCAAAACTTAACCTGTCTTCCATGCGAATTCTCTGGCAGCTTTTGAAGGGAGCCGCCTGTTCTCTTGTTCTGCTGCTGGGTTCGAATCTGCTGTTTGATAAACGCGGCGGGATCGCACTTCTGCACTTTGGCGTGGCGATGCTGATGATCAGCGAACTGCAGGTCGGCTTGCTTGCGAAGGAGAACATGTTGTCGCTGGTGGAGGGCGAATCGTCCACCTTTGTCCGCGACATTCGTGAGCGAGAACTGGCCGTGATCAGTCAGCAGTCGGATGGAAAGGATCACGTTGTGGTCATTCCGGAAGTGCGACTGTTGAATGCAGCAAAATTCGCAGAAGCAACTTCGGACACTGACAGTGATAAGCTGAAGGATGCAACGGGATCCAGTCTCGATGCTCGTCAGACCATCAGCCTTCCGTCATTGCCATTTGATGTTGTCGTGCGCCGGTTTTATCGCAACAGCCGCCTGCGTGGACTTTTACCTGACGACGGTTTGCGTACAACAGACGGCCTGGGCTCATTTGCGGCTCCCGAACCTCTTGAACCCGTCACGGGGATGGATGACAGTCATGATCAGAGTGCCATCTATATGGATATTGTGAACCGTGGATCCAGCAAGGTGTTGCAGTCGATGCTGGTGGCTCAGAACGTGAGCGAACTGCGTGGCGCACCTCTGGCCGAAAAGGCAACAGTCGACGGTAAGGACTATTATTTCTATCTGCGGTTTCAGCGAAACTATCGTGATTACGACGTGAAGCTGCTGGATGTCAGCCGCACAAATTATGTGGGATCGGCGACGCCTCGCGACTATCGCTCAGAGATTGAGATCACGAATCCTCAGGACGGGACTACGGACAAATTTACGTTGTGGATGAACAACCCGCTGCGTTACAAGGGCGAGACATTTTATCAGTCCGGATTTCAGGCGCTCGACGGCGGAAAAGAAGCGACTACAATTTCGGTCGTGAACAACACGGGCTGGATGCTTCCTTATATTGCGTGCATGATTGTGTCGTTCGGAATGTTTGCTCAGTTTGGTCAGACACTTTTTCGGTTTCTGGATAAAACCGAACGCACAGCAAAGAAGCCGGCCGCTCAGATGAATTCACTTGCAGGCGACGCCCGCCCGGGATTCGCGCCCGCGCTACCGGCCTCTGACGCACAATCCCCAGAGGCTGAAAAACTGCCGTGGATGGTATCTTATGGAATCCCGCTGCTCGTCACTCTGCTGTTTGCCGCGTGGCTTGGCAGCAAAATGCGGCCGCCGAAAGAAGACCCGGAAGCAATGAATCTGTATGGATTCGCTCAGCTTCCGATTGCCTGGAGCGGACGCGCGCAGCCGATTGATTCTGTTGCCAGAACGCAGTTGCTCGTCACGTCTCACAAGTCCGAATTTGTCGGCGAACTGGAATCCGCAGAGCTGGGATCTGAGAAGCAGCGAGCAAAATTGCTGAAGGCATTTTCTAAGACATGGCCGACAGCTCCCAAAACGGAGCTGGAAACATTCAACGGGTCATATACCCAGTGGATCGACAAAATCTCCACGATCACTTCGGTCGGCAAGGACGCTGTTGAGGAGCGAATGCGGCCCCTGATGACTCGTAAAATGCCGGCAGTTCACTGGTTTCTGGATGTCATCAGTCGTCCTGAAGTGGCAGCTCGCCATCGAGTCATCCGGATTGAGGATGATCAAGTTCTGTCATTGCTTGGCCTGGAAAAACGTGGCGGCATGACGTATTCGATGGTGGAAATTCAGAAGAACATGAAGGAACTGGAATCCATCCTGAAGAAGGCTCGTCAAAAGCAGCGCGATAAGCAGGAAAACTCCATGTCGACGATGGAGCGTCGCGTCGCTGCGTTGTTTGAATCGGTCAGCCGTGTGGATCAGCTGTCGCAGATGTTCCTGATGAGAAAGGCTGACGGATTACTCAGTGCTTACGTCGACTGCTGGCGAATCCTGCGACTGCTGGGAAATGATCCGGCCGTCATGGCGGTTCCCACGGGCTCTGCGGATGAACAGCGATCCTGGGAAACACTTGTCGGATCCAATGCGGTCCGTCAGCTGAACGAACAGATGAAGCAAAACAAGTTATCGACTTATGAGGAATTTGCAGCGTACATGCGCGAAAAACTGCCGCAGGAGTTGGTAACAAAATCTGTGATTGGGAGCTACTCCATTCTGGCTCAGGGCTCTGCGGATGCAGAGCAGTCGACAAGTGACGGCACTGAAATTCGAGCACGTGCGACGGCAGCGATTTCACGAGTTGACGATGGATTCCTGCGACAGATTCTGGCTCTGATTGCCGCTGCAGACGCGGGCAAAACGGCCGAGCAGATTGCGGCCGACGTTCCTGTGGAAAAGGCGCAAGAAATTGCCGCCGAACGGATCTCGTCTGAGATGTTCGAAGTGTTTTCTGTGATCTCCGAAAGTGATCCTCAGGACAAACGCCTGCTGCAGATCCGATCCAAACTTCAGCAGCTGGGAACGGATGACACGGCCACGCTGGCGGGTGCGATGAATGAAGAGCTGGCAAAGCTGGTCTGGGATGATATTCACCAGCGAGCTGGCCACTTATTGCCGGCAGGAGAATGCTCAGATACCTTCGACAAAACATCGGCTGCAATGGCGTCGTTGCTGACTGCCTGGCAACAGGGAGATGTGAACGGCTTCAACACAAGTCTCCAGGATTATCGCAATTTTCTTTCGTCGGGAGCGATTCCGCATGTGGACATCAACACGGTGCGAAAGGAAGCCTGGTTCAATTTCTTTGAACCATTTATGAAGGCGATCTATCTGTATCTGCCAATCATAGTCCTTTCGTTTCTGGGATGGCTGTTCTTCGGAAATGTTCTGAGGCGGACGTCGCTGTTTCTGTTGGTGCTGGCATTTGCTGTCCAGTCGTTTGCCCTGATCATGCGGATGCAGATTTCCGGTCGTCCTCCGGTGACCAATCTTTATTCGTCAGCCATCTTCATCGGCTGGGCAGTGGTGATCGCGTCGTTCGTTGTGGAACTGATCCTGAAGAACGGCATCGGCAACATTTTGGGAGCGTCCGTCGGAGCTGGAACGCTGGTGATCGCTCACTATTTGGCTCGCGATGAAGGCGACACATTGGGCGTGATGCAGGCAGTTCTGGATACGACATTCTGGCTGGCGACGCACGTGGTGTGTATTACGCTCGGGTATGCGGCAACATTTCTTGCCGGCATCATTGGCTTTTTCTATTGCGTGCAGGCCTTTCTGGGACGATCTCTGTCGGCAGGTCAGTCGAAAGCTGACTTTGCAGTTGAGCTGAAAAAGTGCGGCAAGCTGGTCTATGGCACGCTGTGCTTCGCGATCTTTTTCAGCCTTGTCGGAACGGTTCTGGGTGGCCTGTGGGCTGACGATTCGTGGGGCCGGTTCTGGGGTTGGGATCCAAAGGAAAACGGGGCGATGCTGATCGTGCTTTGGAATGCCCTGATTCTGCATGCCCGCTGGGCTAAGTTGGTGGATGATTACGGAACCAGTGTCCTGGCAATGTTGGGAAACATTGTGACGGCCTGGTCGTGGTTCGGCGTCAACGAACTGAAGGCCGGCCTTCATACGTATGGATTTACCGAAGGTCGACTGCTGGGCCTGGGTGTTTTTGCGGCCGTCCAGTTTGCCATCGTAATTGCCTTCGCAGCTTATGCACTTGCCTCTCGGAATAACCAGAAGCCTATGATCTCAGCAAAACTTTGATCAGCACCCAGACCGTATGACTGAACCTCTTGCGTGGATCAACGGAACTCTGAAGCCGTTTTCTCAGACAGCAGTCCCGGTCTGGGACCTTGGACTGGTAGCCGGCGCTGCGGTCACGGAGATGGCTCGTACCTATCGGCATGAGCCATTCCGGTTGTCGCGTCATGTGGAACGGTTCGTGGGATCGCTGGAGGCACTTGGGTTTCCGCAGCCGTGGACGAGTGCAGAACTGACTGACGCTGCCACATCTGTGGTTCGGCGCAATGTCGCGCAGATCGGAGACTCTGCAGATCTCGGAATCGTGCTGTTTTCTACCGCAGGTTCCAACGCGACCTATCTTTCGGGAATCAGCAACCAGACCACGACGGTGGTGCATACGTTCCAACTCCCGTTTCATCTTTGGAGATCTGGTTTACTGCATGGAGTACGATTGCGTATTCCGCAGATGTGCCAGATTCCTGAGTGCTGCTTTCCTGTCTCGCATAAGGTCAGAAATCGACTTCACTGGTGGCTGGCCGATCAGGAGGTCAGCCGGATTGAACCTGGCAGCAAGGCGCTGCTGTTGGATTGTGATGGGTTTGTGACAGAGACAAGCACTTCGTGTTTCTTTGTTGTACACGATGGGAAGGTCGCAACTTCCAATCGGGGTGTTTTGAAAAGTCTCAGCGGTCAAATCGTTGAAGAGCTGGCGACTTCTCTGAATATTCCATTTGAGCGTCGCCCGATTCCTGCCACAGAACTTGACAACGCAGATGAAGCATTTGTGTCGTCAACGCCTGTCGGGCTTTTGCCGGTCAGCCACATCAACGGTCGACAAGTGGGGATGCGAGATTCACAAAGCATCTATCTTCAGCTTGCGCTCGCATGGAACAGCCTGACTGGAATCGATTCCGCGCGACAAATCCTTCAGACGTGAATCTCTCGACGGACATTGAAATATTGAGAACGCATCACAAAGCCGGGACTGGCTCCGGAAAAAAAGGACCGAGAAACTTTTCTCAGATGCAGCGTGTCCCGGTTTTATTTGAGCCTCTAAATCAACAAACTGCGTGTCGTTTGGTGATTTGAATTCTGTTGAAGAATAACTGAAGGGTTGACTCCGGTGCTGAAGAGCTCTCGTGTTTTTTCCGTTGTATTGTGGGCTTCACTTTTTGCGGACTGCCCCGCTCTGCTGGCGACTGAAAAAGTGGAGATAGAGTTCGTTGGGACGGCACACATTCCAGGGGATGCCCGCGACCGTTCGGGTGATGCGGCTCTGCTGGAAAATGGCGAACCTCGAAATCGCCTCGGTGGTTTTTCGGCACTGGACTATTCGGATTCCCAACACGTTTTTGCGGCCTTGTCGGATCGAGGGCCCGATGATGGTGCCGTTGGGTATCCCTGTCGAATTCAATTGTTTGAGATTACAGTTCGACCTGGCAATGCAGTCCCGGTGGAAGCTACCAATACCAGTACCATTTTCTTCAGTGACAGGCAGGGGCTTCGATTTACAGGGTCGTCCGCCATGATCGCAGCAACGAATACAGTTTCGCATCGGCTTGACCCGGAAGGCTTTCGTTTTGGTCCGGACAAGTCCATGTTCGTCACCGACGAATATGGTCCGGTGCTGATTCAGTTTTCTGCGGCAGGCAAGGAACTGAAGCGATTTGAATTGCCAGACCATCTTCTTGTTGCGAATCCGCATGCCGACAAGAAAAAGGAAAACCTTGCGAACACTTCCGGGCGCGCATCAAACCGCGGCATGGAATGCCTTGCGCTGTCTTCCGATGGTACGAAGCTGGTTGCATTGATGCAGAGCGCGCTGATTCAGGACGGTGAAAGGACCGAGGACGGCGTTATACATGGGCGAAATTGCAGGCTGGTAGAAATTGAAATCTCGACCGGTCGACTTCGCGAGTTTGTGTATCAGATGGATGGTGTCGAACACGGTAACAGCGAGATCGTTGCGTATGGGCCGGAAGAGTATCTGGTACTTGAACGAGACAGTCTTGCAGGTGAAAAGGCCGGCTATCGTAAACTTGTTCAGGTGACGCTGGCGGGAGCGACAGACATTGCGGGAACGAAAAGGCTTCCCTCAGGGAATCTGCCTCAGGAAATCTTGCCAGTGAACCGCAGCGTGTTTCTGGATTTCCTCGATCCACGATGGAAGTTGGCGGGTGAGTCGATGCCGGAAAAGATTGAAGGACTGACGTTCGGGCCTTTGCTGAACGATGGCCGTCGAACTCTGCTTGTAGGAACCGACAATGATTTTGAGTCGGCCGACGAGTCACTGATCTGGGTTTTCGCTGTAAAGATGTAGAGCTCCCGTTGACGCACACACTCGCAGCGTTATCGCTTATTCAGAAATGAGGCGTGACGAAATGGATTCTGTCAGGAATTCGAATCGACTCGTACCGCTGGAGCGGTTACCACCGAACAGCAAAACTTCAGGATGTCCTTTTCCGTTGATTCCCGGCATAGCCTCAGTATGGTCATCATGAATGAAAGGCATGGAGCCCAGGTCCACAAACTTGTTGTCGGCAACGTCGAAGAGACAGGAAGAGTTGAGTTCAACATCATCGCCGGTGAGCGGGTCATGTTCTCCACCAGCGAAAAAGAAATAGCGGCCTGAAAACCTGTGGCCCGAAGGAAACAGGTCGAAAGCAGAATAGTCGCTGCATCCCTTCTGTGGTCCGTCCGGAGAGTAGTTGAATCCCTGCATCGTGGGCCCGGGCGAGAATTGTCCCGACTCGATGTTGAGGAACCAGGTATCATCGGTTGTGAGACCGTCTTGAGTATTCTGCCCTCCGGCGACGAAGATGCGGTGATCAAAGGTTTCAAACGCCTTCATGTCCTTCAGTGTCGTCGGCAGCAGACCCGGAAAAGTTGTCCATTGATTAGATGCGGGATCATAGATTTCGGCGTTCCTCTGTGCGCCGCCGATGACGACGACGCGTCCGTCTTTGAGTGTGAGCTGTGCATGCAGTGCTCGTCCGTCTTTTAGAGGAGCAGCTGTGGAAAACCTGTTCGTTTCGGGATCATAGAGATCGGTACTGGTTGTTCCTGAACCATTCAGCGAGTTTCCCTGGGTGCTGCCGCCCGTAAGCAGAATTCGTCCATCTTTCAGCATTGAGATCCCAAAGCTGTGCCGCGCTGCGGACATCTTGTTTTCGACTGGAATGAACGACAGTGATGCCGGGTCGAACAGCTCTGCAGAATCCAGAACGGCGGATTCGCTGAAGGCGCTTGCGCCGCCGGCAAAAAGAACCTTGTTATTTTTCAGCGAGATTGCATCCAAAGACCATCGGCCGATGGACATTGGGCTGGCAGGTTTCCATTTGGCGTCAACCGGGTCGTAGATTTCTGCAAGTGCCAAAGCAGAAGCCCCGTGAAGTCCTGGAGCAAGACCGCCGGCCGCGACAACGCCTCCGTTGGGCAATGGCGCCGCTGCACCGAGAACGTGGTTTGTGAGCAGTGTTTTCGAGCTGTCGCCATCCTTCCAGACTCCGGAGGGACTTTGTGGAGCTGGTGATTGTGCAAACGTTTTCAAACTGTTTGGCAGGAGGAAAAACACAACAGTCAGGATCAGAGAATGTCGAATGGAAGCATGCATTTTGGATTCCTTTGTGTAAGCTGAATCGTTGGCACGTGCGCGAGACGATTTTTGCGGGTTCTGCGAATTTCCGGTCAGCGGGCATTGGACTTTTCTGGAGTTGTGCTGGAGTTGTTTGGACTTCCAAACAGACTAAATTACGATTCTCCTGGAAAATCGTAATTAACTGGGAGCGAACTCCTGAATGATGTTTCGGGTCAATGGCATTTTTGATGTGACGAGTCAATATGGCAAAGAAGCATGGTATTCAGTTTGAGAAACTTGTGGACGCTGTTCGCCCGGGAATCAGGGAATGCACGGTCCAGGACGTCGTCCGCAGACAGGCGATGGGGGATTCGTTTGTCCTGGTGGACGTTCGTGAAGAGAGCGAATTCAACGGTGCCCGAATTCCAGGCTCGCGACATCTTGGCAAAGGCGTGATTGAGCGAGATATCGAAGAACAAATTCCCGATCCTGCGACTCCGCTCGTGCTGTACTGCGGCGGTGGTTATCGATCCGCGCTGGCAGCGCATAATTTGCAGCTGATGGGCTATACCAACGTGATTTCCATGGATGGTGGATTTCGCGGCTGGAAAGAAAGCGGTCTGGAAATTGATTCCACTCCGCAGAAAAGTCCGTCATGATTCGGCCTTCAAAGCTGAATCCCATCAGACTGCCCCCCGAATTGTCACATCCGTCCTCCGGTTCTACCAATCCTCACTCTGCCACAGCGAATTGAGTCATGCAACAAACTGCAGCCACGTTTGCCATTCATTTTGATCGTGAAGATCAATCCAATGCGGTTCGCGATCTGATCGCCAGCAACGAACCGCATTCTCTGCGAACGTTTACGCCAAGTCAGGCCGTTCTGGCAAAGTCGGCCGGCGTTTTTCACTGGACGCCTGAAGGCCGACGTCTATTCGACTTCACTTCCGGAGTGCTTGTCGCCAACCTCGGTCACAACCCGAAGCGCTGGATGAAGCGTTTCACCACCTATCTGGGCTGGAATCCGTCACACTTCAATTCCAGCGAAGACGGTTTCTTTCAGGCGGTTTCATTGACTGCTTACAACGCCATCACCGAGTTGGAAGCAGAAGCCAGCCGCCGGCTCGTTGCCAATCTGCAGGCCAGCAAAGGCGGCAGTCAACTGGACACCGTGATCTGGGCAGCCTCCGGTTCCGAAGCCGTTCAGAAAGCCCTTTGGGCGTGTATGAAACATGATCCGAATCGGGAAGGCGTGCTTGCGACCCGCTTTGGTTTCCACGGAAAGAAGGGACTCAGTGGAGCCGTGACTGGTTCCGAAAGCGATTCTGAACGTGATCCGCGAGTCCACTTCATCAGCTTCCCTCGGGAAGAATGCTCAGATGTGGATCATCCAAAGAAGGCCTTCGATCCAGCGCTGTATCGTGCAGAACTCGATCGGATCTGGAAAGATTCGAAAGGGACGATCGGCTGTCTGATCACAGAACCGTATCTCGGCGGCGGCGGCAGCTATCATCCGCCAAAAGAGTATCTGCCGATGCTGCAGCAGTTTTGCCGTGAGCATGACATCCTTTTCATTCTTGATGAAGTCCAGGCCAACTTCGGACGCACGGGCAAAATGTACGCATTCGAAGCGTACGGCATCGAACCGGACTTTGTCTGTCTGGGCAAAGGGCTTGGAAACGGCGTGCCGGTCAGTGCGGCTGTCGGACGGCGCGATGTGTGTGAGGCGATGGGATATGGAGCCACATCGGACACATGGAGTGCAAACCCGCTGTCATCCGCTGCCGTTCTTGCAACACTTGATGAGTTCGAAACGACCGACATCATTGCAAGGACTCAACACCTGAGCACAATTTTTCTTGAGGGCCTGCGACGTCTGAAGCAGACGGGGCTGATTGTCAACGTGCGCGGCGAAGGCATGGTCTTCGGAATTGAATGCGGGCCGCACGGAGACAAGACGCCCAATCAGGTGGCCAACGCCATCGTCGAACGCTGTTACCGCGGCAACGACAGCAACGACGGAATCCATCTGCTGGGCCCGCTGGCCAACTGTGTCATTCGCATCAGTCCTCCGATGTGCATGACCGATGAAGATGCTCACCATTCGCTGCAGTTGCTGTTTGATTTCATCAGTGATGTGGCCAAAAGCTGAAAGATTCTGAACCAGAGGCAGAGATCGCGCCAACTTGGCGGGGCCTTTAGCTGGGCTTCGGTTTCCACACCGTTGACATTGCGATTCCATTGAGCGGGTTTATTCCATTGAGCGGGTTTATTCCATTGAGCGGGTTTAAGGATCGGCCCGTCGCAAAGCAATCCGTCAGGGCCGCTGCGAGCCGTCGGTTTCAGGCTGGACCACTGCCAGTCCTGGCTTCGCTTGACCATCTTCGCCCGCAGCCGATTTCGCTCCACGCAGCACAGTCAGATAGTGCTCATGGGACTGAACGGGAAACGCCTTGAAGCGCTCCTGCACCTATCCTCTTCGCCGCGGATGCGGCGGCAGCGCGTAGCCCAATGCTTCAGCGTGGGGTTTGAATCGCGTCTAAATCATCTCGGCCGTGGATACGGCCGCAACAAAGAGCGGCAGTTGAGCCGCCGGGGTTGCTTCCGCCGTTCCACGGCGGACACTGGCTGTCCCACCGTGCCCCACGCTGAAGCATGGGGCTACGCGCTGGGCTCGTTCCACGAGCCGAATCACTGTCGCAGGCCACGACGCCCTTAACCACCGCGACCCGCTACGCGCTGGGCTCGTTCCACGAGCCAGATCACTTCTCGCCCCATGTTGGCTTGCCCGACATGAGCGCAAGTTTTGAAGTTAGCAAACGAGCCCGACAAAACCGGCTCCCCATGCCGGCTCGCCCGGCAGGAAGCGAAGGTTCACCCGGCACGATGTGCCGTCGTTCTCAATCCTTTAAACCGTTCTACGCGTCAAGCAGAACTTTCGTTCCGGTTGGGCAAGCCAACCGGCGACGTGTTCGGAAGACCGGTCGTTAACTGTAAAACTTTGGCTCCTGCTGGACGAGCCAGTAGGAGGCCTTTGCAAAGCAGAATGGGGTCAGCGACGGTCTTTGGTCGTCCCGCTGGTCGGGTTGTGGATACCATTTCCTCGACTGACCTTTTCCAACTCGCCATCGGCCCGACTAAAGCTGACATGCACCGGTTATCAGGGATGTTGATCCGAAGGCTTGTCGACCCGTCAGCGTTCGAGGACCATGCACGTTCTCTGTCACGCGTGACGGGAGAAAAACGATCCCCGATGCAGAACCCCCTTCAATCGAAGTCTACGCGCCATGTTTCGCCTTCTTGCTTTTTATGACGGACGCAGACTCGACCGCGAATTTCTTCTCGTCAGAGACAGCAGCTACGTCCTGGGCCGAGCTGATGATGCGTGCCTGCAGACAACCTGGGACGATCGCATTTCCCGTCGCCATGTGGAGCTTGCTGTCGACATTCATGGGGCAGAGATCACACGGCTGTCGGATGCATCCAATGCGGTGTTTGTGGACGGTTCCGAAGTTGCCCGAGTCAAGCTTTCTTCTGGTCAGTCATTTGTGATTGGGTCGACGCGGTTTGAGTTGCAGCAGGTGACGCAATCCGATTCGCCCGGCAGTGGAGTCGTTCAGCAACTGGCGATTGACCGCCAGCAGTTGCAGCGAGTCCGTTATGACGACGCGGCCAAACGCATCGAAGTTCTGACCAGCCTGCCGGCGGTGATTCGTGAGTCCGGGGTGGAACGCGACCTGCACGTGAGATTGTCGAGCCTGTTGCTGGCGGGCATTCAGAATGCGGACGGTGTTGCGATTGTCGGTTTATCAGAAAACCTTCGGCCTCGTGTGTTTCATCAGGAACAGCGTTTTGAAACGGGCACCCTGATGCAGCCGAGCGTGCGGCTGATTTCCAATGCGATGGAACAGCAGACGACCGTTCTGCACGTCTGGGATGCGGTTCAGACCGGCAACCCGCAATACACACAGGTCGCTGGTTACGGATGGGCGTTTTGCACACCGTTCACGGATCTCAGCAGCGATCGCGCTTTGTATATCACAGGCCGCAGCGAACCGGAAAGTCTGGCTGCGGGCGAACGCCGACTGCACGCCGACATCAAGTTTACGGAGTTCATTGCCGACATCGTCGGTTCGCTTCAGCGACAGCGACGTCTTGAACGTCAGCAGTCCGGGCTGCGACAATTTTTTTCTCCGCCGATTCTGGAAGCGCTTGGGCGTGATCTGGACACATCTTTGCTGGAGCCTCGTGAGTGTGATGTCACCGTTCTCTTCTGCGATTTGCGCGGATTCAGCCATCGAGCAGAAGAGGAGTCCAATAATCTGACGGGGCTGCTGGAGCGAGTGAGTCTTGCGCTGGAGGTCATGACCAGTCAGATTCTTCGATTTGGTGGCGTGACTGGCGACTTTCAGGGCGACGCGGCTCTGGGATTCTGGGGCTGGCCCATTAGTTCCGAAGAATCGCCTTTAAATGCTTGCCGAGCGGCTCTGGCAATTCGTGAAGAGTTTGCCAAAGCTCAGGCCGATCCCACCAATCCGTTGAAAGACTTTGAAACCAGCATTGGAATCGCGCATGGCAGGGCGGTCGCGGGTAAGATTGGAACCAGGGAACAGGTTAAGGTCACGGTTTTTGGGCCCGTCGTAAATTTGGCCAGCCGGCTCGAAAGTATGACTCGCGAACTGCACGTTTCGGTGCTCATTGATGAGTTCCTCGACCAGCAGATTCGCCAGAAAATGTCGCCCGCAGAAGGGCGAGTTCGCAGGTTGCTACAGGTCTTGCCTTACGGAATGGACCGCACGCTGATGGTCAGTGAGCTGGTTCCTTCGGAGGAACGTCTGCCGATGCTGACCGATCAGCATCTGTCCGACTTTGAAAAGGGTGTGACCTCTTTCATCGCCGGAAAATGGGCCGATGCATGGAAGTACCTGCATCGGATGCCGGCCGAAGACCGTGCCCAGGACTATTTGTCGATGATGATTACACAACAGGACCGCAAAGCGCCGCCGGACTGGGATGGCATTGTTCGTATGAAAAAGAAATCCAGCTGATGACGCATGTGAATCTGGAACGAGCCGACGCAGAAACAGATCTGCTGCTCAGACTGAAAGCGACTCCGGAAATTTTTGAGCTGATCGCTCGGAGTACAACTCTGGAACTGGCCGGGCAAAAGAAACTGCGGGACCAGTTTGATCACGAACTCGTGCGAGCCGCCCTGGCTGTTCACGAAGCGCGCACAAAAGCGGCCGGCCATCTGCCGCAGGCTGAGCAACTTTGGCTGACTCGTGTTGGCCTCGAACAATGCACCGCGTGGGAAGTGGCTCGCCACAAAGCCGGACGATTTCAGAATGCTCCGCGAGTATTCGATCTATGCTGCGGGATTGGCGTCGATGCGTCCAGCATCGCGGCGTTCACGAACGTGATCGCCGTCGATAACTCACCGTCCATGTGCGTGCGCGCCGCCTGGAATGCCGACATCTGGGGGCATTCAGAACGATTTGAATCCCGATGTCAGGACGTTTCAGACGTCAGCTGGTCGGGCGAGATTGTTCATGTCGACCCTGACCGACGCGCGGACAGTGATCGTCCCACCAAACGGCTGGAACAGTATCAGCCCAATCTGGAATGGATGCAGAAGCTGACTCGCACAGCCGTCGGCGGCGGGATCAAGATCGGACCGGCCAGTAATTTTCAGCAGAAATTTCCGGGCTGCGAAATTGAACTGATCAGTCTCAATGGAGAATGCCGTGAAGCCACGGTCTGGTTTGGATCACTGGCCGGTGAACACATTTTTCGCGCCACCATTCTGCCGACCGGGGAATCCATCAGTGAAGATCCGCTGTCGGCATGGACCAACACAACAACGGAAGTTGGCGCGTTCCTGTTTGACCCGGACCCGGCCATCGTACGATCGGGACTTCTGGATGTCATGGCCGAACAGAATCAGCTGCTGCGGCTGGATCCCGAAGAGGAATATCTGACAGCCGACAGACTGCCTCAGACGGGGTTTGTCACCGGCTTTCAGGTCGAAGCGGTTCTGCCCAATAACCTGAAGACTCTGAAACAGCATCTGAAGACATGTGCGTCGAAACACTATGAAGTCAAATGTCGCCGGATTCCAACGGAAGCCGATGCGGTTCGCAGGCAGCTTCCAACCGGCGAAGAAGCACCTCGCGTGATTCTCTTTGTGCGAGTCTCGGGAAAAGCGGTCATCGTAATCGCAAGGCGTGTCACAGAAGCCGCGTAGTGAACGGCACGGACAGGCAGCAGCCCTACACGTTCCTCAGGAAAGGGTCTCCGGAGAAGAAGCGGCCGGTGATTGTCGAACTTCCAGGAAACGGCGGCTACAAAGATTCTCTGGGCGATGAATGCAGCGGATGTCCGGAAGACTGTCACATGGGATACGGAATGACAGGCGGCCAGGATTTTCTGACTTCAGTGCTTCATAATGAAACCGATTAACAGAAATGACGCATCGGCCATGAGCACCTGCGACTTCAGCGACCCGCGCATTGATGAAGGAATTCGTCTGTTCAACGAAGGCGAATTCTTTGCCTGCCACGATGTGCTGGAAGATTTTTGGGGCGAACAACTCTGCTCGGAGAAACCCTTTTTCCAGGGGCTCATTCAGGCGGCGGTGGCCCTGTTTCACTTTGAAGAAGGAAACCTGGGTGGAGCCCGGCGGATGAGTCTCTCCAGCCGGGCTTACATGAGCTCATTTTCTCCGTCACTGGGCGGAATTGATGTGGCACGGCTTTTGGCAGATCTGGACACCTGCTTTCACGAATTGTGCCTGCCGCATGCTTCCTACCCGGACCACGTTAAGCTGGCCCCTGCGCTGATCCCAAAGATCCACCGCCAGCGTTAGCGCCGGCTGCGTCACCAGTGCCAGGCAGTTCGTCGAACATGCGAGAAACCAGTTCTTCATCCATCGGCGGGCTCAGAAGACTGCCAACGACACCGCACACTGAAGAAACCAGAATCCCCCAGATCAGCGGTTCAAAGCCAAGGAGATAATAGGGTCGAAACTTGGTAGCCGCACCAATCGCCTGCTGCGGAATCAGGGAAAAGATCCCGGTCAGGTACAAAGCCAGCACAACGAGTGCGCCGCTGATCATGCTTGCGAAGACGCCGGTTGTTGTTGCTCGCCGCCAATAACAGGCCATCAGAGCGGGAACAAGAAACGTGGCCGCTGCTCCTGACGTGCTGAAAATAATGAAGGCCTGAAGATAGTTGACGGGATACCAGCTGACTGCGACGGAAATGATCCCGGCAACAATCATCGTGCCCCAGGCAACTCGCCGCAGATGATCACGGTCGGCGTCGGGACGAATCAGCCGCTGATAAATGTCGCGAACCACACCTGATGACAACACAACGAGATACGAACTGACTGTCGCCATCACGGCACCGAACGGAGCAGCAAGAATCAGTCCGGCCACGAATGATCCGCCCGGCCATTCGCTGGTCGTCATGATCGCCATTCGCGGAATGATCTGATCTGTGCTTTCCAGCGACGGAATCAGCGCCCGTCCGCAAATGCAGATCACAATCAAAGGCAAATAGATGCCCATATTGTAAATGCTGAGCAGGTAGATCGAGCGGCGAATGACGTTCGTGTTCTGACTGGCCATCAAACGAACCAGCCCCGCCGGAGCTCCCACTCCGCCCCAGATCCATACGACGAAAAACGAAATCGCGAGCGATAGCGGAAGAAACTCGTGCGACGAGCCGTCGGCCATGAATCCCGGACCTGACACAAAGCCGGGACCCGTATTGGCCAGCGACGTTCGCGTTGCCTGCTCAAGCCCGCCCGCAGCGTTTAAAGACGCCACAAGTAAGATCATTACGCCAATAAACATCAGCAGGCTCTGAAACAGGTCCGTCCACACAGCCGCCAGGAACCCGCCCATCAGCGTGTATCCCACAACGGTGATGGCAAACACCAGCAGCCCAACGTGATATCGGGTTTCCGAAACCGTCACCGTGTCTTCTGACAGCGACAGCTCGCCGCCACCTGGCCATGCGAGCTGAATCACGATGGCCCCCGCCTTGAACTGAGCGAACATCATGAAAGACAGGTACAGCAGAATGAAGATCGTGCAGGTCAGGCCCAGAGCTGGACTGCTGAAGCGAGTCCTGAACAAATCCGGAACGGTGATCGCTCCCGTGCGGCGACTTAGCTGAGCCAGACGCTTCCCCAGAATGCCAAAGCCAGTGACCGGGACCACCATGTAACTACCGATCCACAAGGCCACAATCCAGCCGTGTGAATATACCATCGAAGGAAAACCCATGAACGTCCCGCCGCTCTGGATGGTGGCTGTGAGAGCCAACGCCCAGGCTCCCAGTCCTCGATTGCCGAGAAAGAAGCCTTTCATGAAGCCACTTTTCTCAGTGACTCTGTTGGCCATCACACCGATCCACATGGATCCGGCAATGAAGAGAATCAGCATTGCCATGGCGCCATAGCCCACGCTGGGAATGGCGGCTCCATCGGCGGCGAACAATACGGGAAGCAATAACAGGCTTGTAAGTTCAATCATGATTAACCTCCCAGTCCAAGATCATCTGCGTCTTCCACATCCTTACCCAGATCCCCGTCGTGAACGAAGACAAGGCCAAAGACGATCGAAACCACTGTTGAGGCGGCCCAGGGCACCACGATCCCCCAGAAGATCCAGTCGGGAAACCCAAAGACAAGCTTCAGATCTTCGGCCGATCGGTGATATCCCATCCGATAGCAAACGGTGATGGACCAGATGGCGGCAGTCAGCCAGATGCACGTGACAATCAGCGCTTCTCGAAACGACGAATGCACCAGAGGATCAGTTTTACGAGTCATAGAGCGGATACTCAAAGGGCAGGAGAAACCTGAACGGATGGCGGGAGATGCATGCTAAACATTGTTGATGGAAGCAAAAGTCAATTTGACCCTCTCCGGGAAGGAATGCCGGTAAAGAACCACAACCCGGTGGAGCAACTGAACCTTCATCCTGTCAGCAACGGCGACGTGCAAGCGGCAGAGCCCGTCATCGTCGGACTCTTGCAAGCGGTCTGTTGATTTGGTCTCAGCCGAGCTTGCTTACGATTAATCCGACTCGAAGAGGGCGCGGTTCTCCGCGCTGCCGCAATGAGCCCAGCCAACGGTCGATCTGACAGCCAGCAACGAAGGAACAAGCATGGTCACACGGCGCAGCCAGTTTCGCGGTGCGGTGCACCATGTCGATGCTCATGTTTCATGTGCCGGCGAACGCAGGAACGTGTCATCCCTCGTCAGCGTTCACACGTGAAGTCAGACGTGTCTAAACGAAACGGACCACGGTGATCTCGATACGATTCAGGGGCAGACTAATCACCAATCACAGCAGAAGAGGGCGACAGCGAGAAACGCTTTTAGCAATGCATCATGCGGGGCAGCATAGAGGGCGGTCGAGTCAGGCGAGAGCCCATTGCTTCCACCAGAATGTCAGAAAACACGGGGGAAACAGGCTTCAATCGCTTAAGTGGCAAAACAAATTTCTTCGCAGCGCAACGAAAACGGCTGGTAGTTTGCACTACCAGCCGCCGGAAGATTTCCGAAGAAGTCAGAAGACTACTTCTTCTTAGCAGCCTTCTTAGCAGCCTTCTTTGCAGCTGGCTTTGCAGCTGGCTTTGCGGTTGCAACTTTCTTCGCGGCCTTCTTAGCAGCTTTCTTTGCCACAGTACGTTCCTCCAAAAAAATTTGAACTTGAGTGGCCGTCCTGCCGCAGCTTACCGGGCTTAAAAACAAACAGGAGCAACCACGGACCAAAACATCAGTTCATCAATGTCCCCATGACAAAGATGACACAGATTCCATTCTTTGCTGATGTCCGTCTTGAAGTCCGCTGTTAGGCATTTCCTTCGCCACGTTCATCCGATTTACAAACAACAAGAATCTGCTGTTGGTGTTCGGAATCGTAGGTGATCGAATGAATAACGCAAGACTGTTCCGCGTGTTTCCCATGCTCATGCAAACTTTTTTTTTGCCCCTCATCAGCAGACTTTGCAAGGCTCTCACAGAGTCCCGTTGAGCTTTATGATGAACACCGACAAGACCGTCTGATCAGAGGCTTCAGGCAACTCATCAATGATCATCTGACATCATTGTTCAACGCCGAAAAAGTATCTTCACAAGAGGCCCATCACGCGCTTCAAAGAGCGATCTTCAGACTCATCACAGCCTGCCCTCAACATTGCATCACGGTTCAAAAACACTGTTTTTTATTGTGTTTTTCTCATCCTGATGACAGAGTCTTCACGGCACGAATCACTCAGTGATTCCATCGAGGTGCAGATCCTTCAACACCCTTTTCATGTACTCAATACTCTGCACTGCAATGTGCTGCGCGCCGGGCTTATAGTCGAAGACTTCGACCGAGACCCAGCCCTTGTATTGAGACTCAATGAGCGCCTTCAGGATGGGATGATAGTCCGTTTCTCCCATGCCCGGACCAAGCAGATTGGTGTCGTTGACATGAAAATGTTTGCAAAAATTTTTGTGACGATCGATCAATGAGGGTACCGACTCCATCTCTGCGCCCAACATCGCTTTGACATCCTGATGCAGCATGATGGTCGGATGATCGACGCGTTGAATGATCTCCATCGCCTCATCACATGTGTTGATGAAGTTGGTCTCCTTCAGCGTCAGTGGCTCCAGGCAGAGCGTTACCTGCTGCTCTGCAAATGTGTCAGTCACTTCCTGAAAGACTTCAACGGCAAAATCGGCCGCTTGTTCTCGTGTCACACCAGGCAACAGGTTGCGCTGCATAGGCGATCCAAACACCATGATCTGGCCGCCAAGGTGGCGACAGACACGGGCCAGCAATCGCAAATACTCAATTGTTTTCCTGCGAATTGCAGCATCAGGGCTCGTCAGATACAGGCCGGTCGTTTTAGCCAGCATCCAGTGCAAGCCGATCACTTCCAATCCATTTCGCGCGGCTTCGTTCTTCATCTCTTCAAACACGGAGACTGGAACCGAGGCGAGGTCCAGTGAGATTGTGAACGGGGCCACTTCGATTCCCGTGTAGCCAGCTTCAGCCATAAGATGGCATTGAGTGGCCCAGTCTGTGTTTTCGTACAACTCATGGCAGAGGGCAAACTTCATTGAGGATACTCGTTAAAAAATTGAACGAAGGAAACATGAAGCAAATGATCAGGACGCAGCATTGATCTGTCCAGACATGTCAAGAATTCCCAGAGTCGGCTTCTGGTTCCCGTACGTCTGTGACATCGTGCAGTGTGGTTCGAAGCTGAACAAGCGTCGTCGAAACCGAGCCGCCAGATATCACTCCGAACTTGCGAATGGACTGGCCGATGATCCTGCACAGTGGTTCGCATTCAATCACTTAATGAAGTCCCGCCCTGATATTATCGGACGCTCTGAATCAATTATCGCACTTGTTGCAGCTGTAGGGATTTCGCCGAAGAGTTGTACTGCGCACGCAAAAGTCGCACAACCAAACCGTCAACGCGTTCCATTCTGCTCAAATGTCGATGGCCGGCAACAGGGTTTGACCTTCAATTCCCTGTGACGTAGATCCTGTATACACCGGGATGCCATCACTCTCGGAATCGGTCGTTCATGCCCAACACGATTCCGGTGCAGAGTTCTTTGTGAAGCGTCTCTCATACATCGCAGTTTGAAGGGATCAGTCGCGTGTCCATCACTCCGTCTTCGAGAAAAGAATCTGCCAGTGAAGGTCTCGACGAACTTTTTAATCGCGTCAACATGCTGCTCGGTGAGCCAGCAGTCGAACGTAGAGACCATGGAAAGTCGACGGAAGGCTTCGTCCCACGCCAACCACGCTCGATGCGCGAAACCGGCGTTCCGCCCGTCATGATCGAAAAGATCATCATGCGGTTCCTGTTTCAGGTCGGGCTTGAGACCAGCCGCAAAATCGCCAGTCAGACAAAGCTGCCTTTCAAAGTCATTGAACCGATGCTCAAGCAGCTGCGTCAGGACAAGCACATTGACCTGGCAGGCACCACATCGACTGGTGACTCAGAGTTTGTGATCACCGAATCCGGACGCGAGCGAGCCCGTCGGTATGCCGAAGAATGCACCTATTTTGGCGCAGTGCCGATTTCTCTCGAAGACTATGTCGCTTCCGTGAGTGCTCAGACGATCGCCGGTCAGATTGTCACGAAAGACGATCTGCGTCGCGCTTTCAAGGGCCTGATTATTAACGAAGCCATGATGAACCGTCTTGGACCGGCCATCAATTCCGGCCGCGGGATGTTTCTGTTCGGCGAACCAGGGAACGGTAAAACAAGCATCGCAGAACGAGTCACAGAGGCCTTCGGCACGACGGTCTGGATTCCCCGCGCAATCGCCATCGAAGGCGACATCATGCGAATCTACGATCCGGCGGTTCACGAGGCCGTCGAAGATCAGAGCCAGATCGCCAGCCTGATGGATTCACAGGATATCGATCGTCGCTGGGTCCAGGTCAAACGCCCGACTGTGATTGCGGGTGGTGAATTGACGATGAACGAACTGGAAATATCCCTGAACCCGACATCGCGGATCTGCGAGTCACCGCTGCAGGTCAAAAGCAACTGTGGCACTTTGGTTATCGACGACTTCGGTCGTCAGAAGATGCCTGTTGACATGCTTCTGAACCGATGGATCGTGCCGCTGGAAAAACGGTACGACTTTCTGAACATGCCGAACGGCAAAAAGATTCAGATCCCCTTTGATCAGCTGATCATATTCTCAACCAACCTGGAACCCAAAGATCTGGTCGACGGAGCGTTCCTGCGTCGTATTCCGTACAAGATTGAAGTGCCCGATCCTTCAGAAGCCGAGTTCCGTGATCTGTTTCGCATCATGTGCGACAAGCTCGGCTTTCCGTATGATCAGGGCTCCATCAGCTATCTGATCGCCACGCACTACAAGGCCATTAAACGTCCGTTTCGCCTGTGTCAGCCGCGCGACCTGCTCCTTCAGGTGCGCAACTACTGCCAATATCATTCGGTCCCGCTGCAGCTGAGCCCGGAGGCATTCGATGCGGCTGTGCTGAATTACTTCTCCGTGATGGAGTAGGAAGTCAGGCCGAGGTAACACGCCACCTGAACACTGAGTACCTTGACGTCTTCCGCCAGATGGATGAAATTCCGGATGCAGTGCATGCCCGCATGTGCTGAGACTGTGAACTTTTGTTCCATCCGGAGGACGATCCAATGCATACCCGTCGACGCCTTTCACTGTTCGCCGTTGCTGTCACCATCGCAACGGCTGTTTCCTATAGTTCGCCGGCAGAGGAAGCAAATTCCAAAACGCCGACTGCGGCTGACGAACCCAAGCCGACAGTTCAAACGGAGAGCGAAACGGATTCATTTGACTGGGTTCGAGTCACCGACAAAGCCGAATGGCAGGCTCGCGATTCCAGCGGTGAACTTGTCTATAAGGATAAGCTCTGGATCCTGGGCGGCTGGTTTGATTCCTTTGCCGCTCCACCACGAGACGTCTGGAACTCGGGCGACGGCAAAACATGGAACAAAGTGACCGAAACGGCACCGTGGAAGTACAGCGACCTGCCTATGACCGTCACGTTCAAAGACAAAATGTGGCTGATGGGAGGCTGGTACAATGGCCGCCTGGAAGGCCACGGCGCAACGAACGAAGTCTGGTCGTCGACGAACGGAGAGCAATGGGATCTGGAAACGCCCGCCTCCGGCTGGAGCCCCAGAATTGCCGCAGGTCTGGTCGAATTCAAAGGCAAGATGTGGGTTCTTGGCGGCACCGAAAACTACTACTTCGGCGATCAGTCCAGTTTGAAGAATGACGTCTGGTCGTCAGCCGACGGGAAGTCGTGGAAACTGGAGACCGAGCATGCCCCATGGTCAGCTCGTTCTTATTTTCAGGCTGTGGTGCTGGACGGCAAGATCTGGGTAATGGGTGGAGGCAACTATGTTCCCGACTACCATGCGAAGAATGATGTCTGGTGTTCTGAGGATGGTGTCCATTGGGATCTGGTGACAGAAAATGCCCCATGGACACCGCGCTTGTGGTTTTCAGCGGTGACCTATCGAGACCACATGTGGGTGATTGGAGGTTGGTCCAACAACCCGTCACGAAACTGGGGAGACGTGTGGTATTCAAAGGACGGCCGCTCATGGACCCAACTGGAGTCTCAGGTCACATGGAAAGAACGTCACGAACATTCCTCCTATGTTTTTCAGGACAAAATCTGGGTTGCTGGAGGCCACGCGCAGCCCCTGAGCAGTGAAGTCTGGTCACTGAAGCTGCCCCGGAATTTCCCCGAACCCTGACCCGCATCAACAAGTCCGCATGAACTGCCGATTCACGAACCGCATTGTCTGACGCTGCTTCGTTTGCCTGCAGTAACTGCCGAATGGGGGAGATACCCCAGGTCGGTCGTCCTGTCTTCATATTCGCCTCATTCTGTAATGCCGATAAAGATTGAGGTTAAGTGTCGCCGGATTTTTGGCAGCACGCAGGCAAGTGTGAAGGACAAAACCATGTGCGGCATTGTTGGTTACGTCGGATATCGGCCGGTTGCAGATCTGCTTCTGGAGGGCCTGCATCGGCTGGAGTATCGAGGCTACGACAGTGCGGGAATCGCAGTCCTCGGCACGCATGCGATTGAGATCCGTAAGAAAGCGGGACGAGTTTCTGAACTGGGCGGGCTTCTTAAAACTCAGCCAGTGACCGGCAACATCGGGATCGGCCATACGCGATGGGCGACTCACGGCGCAACGACTGACCAGAATTCCCATCCGCACGTCGGGGGGAACGGAGAAGTCGTCATCGTGCATAACGGCGTAATTGAAAACTACGACATCCTTCGCCGCCAGCTGCAGACCATGGGCTACGTGTTCCGGTCTCAGACAGACTCCGAAGTGGTGGCCCATTTGCTGGCCCACAATCTGGAAGAACAGATCCGACTCAACGGCGCGCCGGATGATGTCGACACATGCCTGCGAGCCGTTGCGGCAACTCTGGATCGGCTGAAAGGCACTTATGGTCTTGGCATCCTGTTTCGCGATCTTCCGGATACCATCATCGCCGCTCGCTGTGGCAGCCCGCTTGTGATCGGCGTCGGTGAGGACGAATATTTTCTGGCGAGCGATGCCAGCCCGCTGGTCGGTTATACAAAGGAAGTCGTTTACCTCTCCGATAATGAAGTGGCCGTGCTTCAGGCCGATGGTGTTCGGATTGATCATCGCAGCACCGGCAGCGTTTCCGTGAGTGTGCAGACACTGGAGCAGGTCGCGGCCGACACGGATCTTGGCAACTTTGAACATTACATGCTCAAGGAAATCTACGAGCAGCCGACGACAATCGAAAACGCTCTGCGCGGGCGACTGGACAACGAAGAAGCCACCGCCGTGATCGGTGGTCTTAATCTGACTGCCAAAGATCTGCGACGCGTGGATCGCATCGTTTTGACAGCCTGCGGAACAAGCTGGCATTCAGGTCTTGTGGGCGAGTATGTCCTTGAGGAATTTGCTCGCATCCCGACCGAAGTCGAATACGCCAGCGAGCTGCGTTATCGCAATCCGCCGATGAGTGACCGAACTCTGGTGTTTGCCATTACTCAAAGCGGAGAGACGGCCGATACTCTGGCCGCCATGCGAGAATGCAAACGCAAGGGACATCCGACGCTGGCGATCTGCAATGTTGTCGGCTCCAGTATTGCACGTGAAGCCGACGGTGGAATTTATCTGCACGCGGGACCGGAAATCGGGGTTGCTTCCACAAAAGCCTTCACCTCGCAGGTCACCGTCCTGACACTGCTGGCTCTGTATCTGGGACGTATGCGGCACATGTCTTATCCGGCGGGCGGCCGCATCATTCGGCAGCTGCGTGACATGCCCGAAAAAATCAGCAAGGCTCTGGAATGCCACGCCAGGGTCCGCGAAGTGGCCGAGAAGTATCAGCATTTCAACAATTTTCTGTACCTCGGTCGGCTCTACAATTTCCCTGTGGCTCTTGAAGGCGCGTTGAAGCTGAAGGAAATCAGCTACATCCATGCCGAAGGATATCCGGCGGCCGAGATGAAACACGGGCCCATCGCTTTGGTGGACCAGCAGACTCCAAGCGTCTTCGTGATTCCTCGCGGCGGCATTTATCCAAAAGTTGTGAGCAACATGGAAGAGATCCGTGCCCGCAAAGGACCGATCATTGCCGTCGCCTGCGAAGGGGACAAAGATATCGCCCGGATTGCTGACGATGTCATTTACGTTCCCGATGTCGAAGAATATCTGCAGCCGCTTGTTTGCGCCATCCCACTGCAACTGCTGGCCTACCACGTGGCGGTGCTGCGCGGCTGCAATGTGGACCGGCCTCGAAATCTGGCGAAGAGCGTGACGGTGGAATAGGGGACAGGCCGCTTTCTCAGAAAAAGAAGCGGCCCTGGTGCAAAGCCGATAATAACCCCCGAGTGAACTCGGGGGCGTTTGGCCAATGGCAGTCACTTTGAGATGAAATCACTGTAGCGGAAGCCGCCAACGCTTTCGGCATGCTGGCTTATCAGGCCAACAACCGAAACGCTTGGCGCGTCCCGCTACAAAGTGACTGCCACTGGGCGTTGACCTTTGGGGCCATCGAACGCGGTGATCGGCAGCTAACCTCAAAGGCGATCTGCACCAAGCGTTCCCTGAAGTTCCGAAAGATACTCCGGACTCAGCACATGGCTCAGACGCTGACGGGCTGCTTCAAGCCGATCGGAGATGCCGAGTGCGATCTTTTCTTCCGCATACTCGGTACTGTTCTGAAACATCTCCAGAGCCTCCACGTGACGTTGCCAAAGCTGCTGCTCACGCAATTGACGCAGCCGCAGACGATCGGCATACCACTCCGATGCCAGCATGGATTCCAACGTGAACAACTGGCGAATTGTCGGCTCGCTGATCGTTTTCCCTTCGTATTTCCCTTCCACCATGATGTGCAGCAGGGCCTTCAAAGGCGGACACGCCAGTTCAATGGATCCATCTTCAAAGTACGTCCGCGCAATCCGCTCCTGAGCCTCAGCGATAAATAGAATTCCGTCCGCGAAGGCGGCTTCGTCCTGCGTCTCTGGCTTCAGGATCGAGTTGTCGAAAACTTTGTTTGGATTATCAAACACACGTCCGGCAAACCGACGAATAAATCGGCCATTGATTCGCCATCCCAGCCGACTGGCCGGAATCAGTTTGCCGTTTAATGTGAAATCTTCCAGCTTATCGAGCAGCTGTTCGCCGATCAAAAACTTCGGATCACGCTCCTGAGGACTCATGCGACACCAGATCTCCGGGATCAGCAGGCTGACGTCATGATCCACGCGAACAGTGCTGCCAATGTGTCCGGCCGGCGTGGAAAATCCGCCAAGCCCGGTCAACAGGTAGCTCACCAAAGCGTTGTTAAGATCTGTGATCGGACGCAGGCAGTTGAACGGTCCCTTCGTCAGTGCGCCTTCACTTCCGGCGCCGGTCGTTGACGGACTTTTGCCCGACAACGCGCTGATGAAATCCATGAACAGTTCAGGCAGTTCCTGGTAATGCACCGGGTTGTACACAGCAAGCGGGCGAATACCTTTCGCCGGTTCTGCCGGGTTATTGCGACGGCCAATCAGCACGGCCTGCACTGGCGAGTGCACAGGCTTGTCGAGCGGCACAGCGCGGGACAGTCGAATGCCCATCTCCGCCACGTAACGATTCACCGGATCGATCAGATCGGGCCGCGGCTGCAGATAGCGGGGATTCTTGCTGGCCACACCATTGACCATGCGAGGCGTGTTGGAACACACCACAAAGCTGTCGTCCGCTTCCTGCATTTCGTGCAGCAGGCGCTGCATCGGCAACGTAAACTGACTCAGGTCTACAGGTCGGTCACAGATTTCATTGACCTGCTTCCGAGCCAGGGGCTCGAAGTTCACAATGAAATTATCCGACCGAGCCAGATCGGCTTCCGTTTGCTTGTCGAGCCCGCGGTGAATCGCGTCGTCCGGCCGCTGAAACAATCGAAACTCACAGTTTCGAACAAACTTATAACTGACTTCCTCGGTCAGAACATTGCCCAGATGCTGCAACGCTCGGCGAGGAACAATCACAGAGACACTGATGTCGTCTTCCGTCTGGACCTTTTGAGCCGGTGCAAAGTCCTGCCGCAGCTTATACGTTCGCCATGTATTCTTGCCCAGCAGACCGATTCGCAGATAGGTTCCCACCAGCTTGCGATCGCCAAACTTCAGTTCATGGCCTGGATGGCCGTTGACAATGTCCACAGAGAAAAACTTACGCCATTCTGCCGGATCACCGGCATGCATCCGTTTGATGATGAAGACAACCGCATAAATATGGTCAGGAATCTGCTCCAGCCATTCGTTGTAGGCGTCCGTGTAATCCGGGGATGGAGTCAGCAGCTTGATAACGCTGCCCAGCGAACGTCCCTTGTCCAGAATTTTACGGCTGGGGACTCGGGCATAGTCCGGCTGGACGCTGCCATCCGGGCGCCAGCGATCAGTGTAATTGCGATCGAAGATCTCCTGGATCAGATCCAGGTCATTCTCCGCATCCGCAATAAAAATCGGCCCATGCAGCAGATAGTCGGCGATGGATTTGCTGATCTCGCTTTTGCCACCTCCACTGACAGTACACGGCTTATGGCAGAAAGCACCTTCGAACAGTGTCCCGATCAACCGCCACGAAGGAGCGGCCGGATGCTTTTCAAGTCGCACCTTGTAGCCGGAGGGAGTCACATAAATGTGGCCCGGCCGCAGTGGAATATGATGAGACTCACTATTGTAGTGCCAGGAGACTCGCTGATCGCTGACAGTAAAACGAGCAGTTTCAGAAACGTAGACCACGGTCGGATGCTGCCTGTCGACAGCGTATCCTTCCGGTTGAACATCCATCAGGGCGCCAAAGTCCCGTACAACATCCGCAAATGTGCGATTATTGTACTTCTTGCTGTCGGCGTTGAACTCTTCGCCCAGATTGAAACTGGCAAAGGCCATCGCGCCACCCGCATGTTCTTCTTCGACCTGGCCTGAGAGATTGGCCGCGTAGCTCAGCTGCGTCTTCACTTCCTTTTTGCAATAACCGTAATAGTTATCAGCAATTACAGTCACAATGACGCCTTCTTCGTCGCGGCAGGTGATCTTGAACGGAACTCCATCGTTGTACTTTTCGTCTTCCGACTTCCAGCACATTCCGTCTTCACGCTGACGCTCGGTCGCGTCATCGTAATGCGGCAGACCGACGTCCTTCTTCAGCACGTCAACCAGATGCGGAGCCAGAATCACGCAGCCGGTGTGGCCGCTCCAGTGTTCGCAGTCGAGCGCTGCGTCATTGACAGGCAGGAATGGATCGCCAGCATTACCAAAGATCGATTCCACAAAATCCAGATTGCTGACCAGTGCCCCCGGGGCGAAGAACCGAATTTCCATGGACTGCTCACTGCAGAAACCCTCCACTTCCGGACACAGAACCGGCCGAATGAGCAGCGACACAAAAGCACTGGCCGGATTGGGATCATGATCGGTAAACGGCAGCTGCAATAGTTCGGATGGCGGATTCATCGCGTATCGAAACAGCGCCGCGAATGTCACTTTCGGCACAACTTTTTTGTCTCGCGGAATCGGCAGCCCGCCTTCCGTCACGTGGAATGTGCCGACCGTAGTCCGCCGGTCGTTGGTTGGATTGTGCAGCACTCCGTTGCGGACTCGATATGAGGCGCCATATCGATTCGTGTATTGATCTCCATCGTGAGGCAATGACAGTTCGCGAGCAATGCTGTGACGATCGAGAATGATCGAAAGATCGGGCAGTCGCATTGCGCTGCAGCCTTTCACTCGGTCAAAATAACGGCGCAAAAATGCTTCGATGCGGACATCAGCCGGGCAGTGGATCGAATCCAGTCGCTTCAGACGATGATGGTAGGTGCTGAGCAGCCGCGGTGCGCCGAGCCGATCATGGTCTTCAAAACATTTGGGAATCGGAAGACCGTTCGCCAGCAGCTTCAACACAATATAGCGAGTGATGCTTGCTCGGGATTCTGCAAGTTCTTCACCGGACTGATGTGAAACAAAACCAATCGATTCTTCCAGATCACGAAGGGACATCGAGCCAAACCCCTGAAACGAAATTTCAAATGCATGCGAACAACAGGTCAGCTGGCGACCGGTTCAATCAGCCCGGTTTCTGCAACGACGCCCGCCTGTGGCTCACTGTGTGAGTGCCATTCAATAATGGTCGGGCGAATTGCAACAAATTGAGCCCGCTTCTGCGAGAAACTCGCGGTGGTGTCTGGACGTTTTTCACGCAATAAAATGATTCAGGGACTCCGTCGTCCACCCAACGGTCCATGCGGCGAGGTCAGTGTGCTCGAATTTCCGATGCCATTCAGACGAAGAACCCCTAACAACGGCGTTTGCCAATATGCGAATCGAAGGGCCCATCGCAAAAACAGCCGGCAGCAAAGAAGACATTCCGCGTCCTCAACTGACTGGGCGAAGAATGTTCGGCAACGCTACATTACGCCGGTCTCTGTCAGTCCGAACGATCGTCAATCAGGAAAAAAACGATGACAACCACGTCCGACGGGAACTCACTCAATACCGCCGTCCCTGAAAAAAAACGTGGAGCCGTCGTGGCGTTTCTGGACATGATCGAATGGCTGGGAAACAAATTGCCCGATCCGGCCGTACTGTTTGTCTTCGGAATTCTGACGGTCTGGGGCATGTCCTGGATCTGCTCTTCCATTGCATTCACCGAATCACTGCCGGGCAAGACGGAGACCCTTCGCATCGTCAACATGCTGTCGCTCGAAAAACTTGCCGACTTCCTTTCGAAGATGACCGAGAATTTTGTCGGTTTTCATCCACTGGGAGTTGTCCTTGTTGCGATGCTTGGCGTGGGAGTGGCCGATCATTCCGGTTTTATCAATGCCGTCCTGAAATCAATGCTGAAGGTAACTCCCCGATTCCTGCTGACTCCTATGGTGATCTTTGTCGCTGTTATCAGTCATACGGCGGCGGACGCTGGTTATGTGGTTGTCATCCCGCTGGCCGGTGTGATTTTTTATGCGGCCGGACGACATCCGCTGGCGGGAATTGCCGCAGCCTTCGCAGGAGTCAGTGGTGGTTTCAGCGCCAACTTTATTCCTTCTGGAATCGACCCACTGCTCGCTGGCCTGACAACATCGGGCGCAAAGCTGCTGGATCCTGGCTACCTGATTAATCCTCTTTGCAACTGGTACTTCACGGCCGCTTCCAGCCTCTTGATTGTCGTGCTGGGCTGGCTGATTACCGATCTGATTATCGAGCCAAAACTTCGTTCGTCAATTGTGGATGGCGATCCCAATGAAATGCCAAAGCTGCCGGAACTGAGCGGCCGTGACATCGTTGGCATGACCTGTGGCCTGGCTTCGATCGTGATCTGCGGCACGCTGCTGACGCTGTGGGCGCTGATGCCCGGCTCATCGCTTCAGGCCGTTCCGCCAGAAGGAGAAACCTGGGAACTGTATCGACGGCTCACGAGTCTGCGCCCGCCAGCCGCGAGACTGATGGGATCGATCGTTCCTCTGATCTTTATCTTCTTTCTCATTCCGGGACTCGTCCACGGATTTGTCTCGGGCACTTTCAAAACTCATCGCGATGCCATCAAGGGCATGAGCCGCGCGATGGAATCGATGGGCTATTACATGGTTCTCGTTTTCTTTGCCGCACTCTTCATCGCTTCGTTCTCAGATTCTGGCTTTGGCGCACTGCTGGCCGTTAAGGGAGCCAATTTTCTGAAGAGCATGAACGCCTCTCCGACGGTGACCATCGCGGGCATCATTCTACTGACAGCGACAGTCAATCTGCTGGTCGGTTCGGCTTCCGCAAAATGGGCGATGCTGTCGCCGATCTTTGTTCCCATGCTGATGCTGCTGGGGATCTCACCTGAATTCACTCAGGCCGCTTATCGCGTTGGCGATTCCACGACCAACATCATCACTCCCATGATGCCCTACTTTCCACTGGTCGTCGTTTTCTGCCAGCGTTACGTCAAAAACACCGGCGTCGGAACCGTGACGTCTCTGATGCTGCCCTATTCGATCAGCTTTCTGGTGCTGTGGTCAGCCTTTCTGTTCCTGTATTGGCAACTCGGTTTGCCTCTCGGCATTCAGGGCGGATACGAATACGTTCCGTCGCCAACGCCTTAACATACGCCGACCAAAAATCGCCTACGTTTAACCCGACTCGAAGAGGAGGCGAATAGTGACCCGCCTCCTCTTCGAGTCGGGTTAAACGGTTGAGTCACCGAAGAGTGTTTTCTGATCAGTCGAACTTCACCTGAAATCCCGAGATCATCATTCCGGCGTCCACGGTCAGCGTCTGACCGGTGACCAGTTTGCTGCCGGTGATCAGGCTGACGATTCCATCAGCGATGTCTTCCGGCTGACAGACACATCCCAGCGGCAGTGTCTTCTCATAGGCGGCTTTGATGCCATCATATTTTGACCCCAATCCTCCCTGAGTCCAGCGGCCTTCAATAAACCCCGGGGCCACACCATTGACGCGGATCTGCGGGGCGAGCGTTCTTGCCAGTGAAACGGTCAGATTGTCCAAAGCCGCCTTGGTGCAACAGTAGGGAATGGAACTCCCCTGGCCCAGCTGAGCCGCCACACTTGAAACATTCACGATCATTCCGCCGCCGACGGCCAGCATAGGTTCGCGCACGGCCCTGGCACAATGAAACGCGCCGACAACGTTGACCTTATACATCCGATCCCACGCCTCGTCTGAAACAGCGTCAAGATCATGAAACGGAATAAACTCGGTTGTGCCCGCACAATTCACCAGCACATCCACACGGCCAAGTTCCTTCATAGCAAAGGCGACCATTGCTCGGCATGCAGAGTCGTCCGCAACGTCGGCCTGGAAGGCGAACGCTCGACGACCAAGCGCCACGATGTCGCTCACAGTAGCCTCCGCTTCCTGCGCCGAACGTGAGTAATTAACGATCACGTCATAACCGAGCCTCGCCAGCGCAAGGGACGTCTCTCGTCCAACACCAGTTCCGCCGCCCGTGACAATTACCACTTTGTTGATCGATGCCATTGTCTGATTCATTCCTTTTCTGCTGAACGGAAAAAAAGCCTGCGAATCCATGCGTTGTAACCGAAGAAGCTTTCTCACGACGGTGGGATATTCCGAACCCACGCCGCTGACGATTTACGTCAAAATGTTTATCGTGACCTACCTTGCCTTTGCGCTGGGCCTTTTTACCTACAGTGCGTTTCAGTTCGGACAACTTCTTGTCAGTGCCGATCTGCAGAAATACTGGGAGCAACGTCGCATGGATTCACTGATCGAAAAAACATCCCGACATTTCATCGTCTGTGGCTATGGCCGCATGGGCTCAACGCTCTGTGAATACCTGCATTCTCGCCGTCAGCCATTTGTCGTGATCGATCAGGATGAGAAAGTTCTGGACGACAATTTCCGCCAGCAAAAATGGCTGTTTGTTCTCGGCGATTCTTCGCAGGATGAAACTCTGGAACGCGCGGGGATCAGTCGAGCTCGGGGTTTGACGACGGTTCTGCCCACCGACTCCGATAATCTTTACGTCGTTCTGTCGGCACGCCTTTTGAATCCAGCAATACCTATCGTTGCCCGAGCCAGTGACGATCGAGCCGCTCAGAAGATGATGCAGGCCGGGGCAACCCGTGTGATGAATCCGTTTTCATCCGGCGCGATTCGAATGGCCCGGTTCATGCTTTCACCAAGTATTGAAAACTTCGTTGAGGTGACGGAATCTCAGGGCGTCGACTGGGAAATTGCCGACGTTCAGGTGCCCGTGACATCGGTGCTCGTGGGAAGAAAACTGAGTGAAACAGGGCTGCGTGATTCCGGCATCATGCTGCTGGGTGTCTGCCGAACCACGGGGGAGAAATTCTTTCCGCCGCCCGGTCATTTGATCATCGAACCTGGCGACAAACTTTTTGCTTTCGGCAATTCTGAAGGCGTGGCCATTTTGTCCTCGCTGCTGGAAAAACCTAAGAACGCCTAACACAAAAAAAGCAGGCGGAAGTGTCAAATCTGACATTCCGCCTGCCATGTCGAAAAAGGCCTGAAGCCACGCTGTGTGCTACTTCTGCAGCAGCACGTTCACGCCCTTTTTATTGGACAGAACGATGTCCGGTTTCTTGTCATTGTTCATGTCATAGATCTCAAACTGGGTGCCGACGCCAGTTCCGAGCCCCGCCACAATCTGATGCGGCGTGATCTTTGGCGCCTTGCCTTTTTCTCGTACCACTTCGAACCAGTACATGACGACTGGATCATGAGCACCCGGATCGCCTCCGTTATGCGCAAAGAATCGCTTGCCTGTTACATAGTCGAGCTGTCCATCGCCATTGATATCAACCCGTTCCACGGCGTGTGTCTGCGAGAAAGATTTGTCAATCTCGTGCAGAGTCCATGCGCCTTCTCCAGTGTTCTCTGCCCACCAGACCCCAAACGTATGAGCCGACGACAGAAACAGGTCCATATCCCCGTCACTGTCCAGATCGTCTGCATAAAGATTGGAACAAGCTGGCAGCGGCTGATCGCCGTTGTCAGTTTTGATTCGAACAGGATGAAAGGCCCATGGTTTTCCTGTTGTGATGTCCCCAGGATTCTGCCACCAGCCGTGAGCGATCAGGATGTCTTTATGACCGTCCCCGTTCATGTCTCCTGCACCCAAACCATGATAGTACTTGAACGTGCCGTTCGCATTTGGATCACCCGGCTCACTGACCGCATGAAACGCAAACCGCTCGGTCGCCTTGTCCGGCTTTGGAATCATATTGAAGCCCATCTGAGCTTCCGGCTGTGATCCCAGAATGAATTCCCGAATGCCGTCGCCGTTGATGTCTTCAAATTCCGGCGATTCGTTGCAGGCACTGGTCCAGATTTCAAACGGCTTCCAGTGAGTCTCCTCGCCAGCACCCGGATTCTTGTACCAGTGGTACGGATCACCGGGAAAACCAATAATCACAGCATCCGGAAGACCGTCTGCATCAATATCCTGAGCAAAGTTGGCAAAGCTGTTGCTGTACCCGACGCCCGCGACGAATTCGCCCGGCATACGAATCTCATGCAGTTTCCAGGCAGTACCATCCACATGCTGTTCGGTTCCCGGTTTAGGAGCCTCATACCAGACATCGCCCGCAATCACATCCACAGCACCGTCGCTGTTCAGGTCAGCCGCAGCCACACCTTCCGAACGAAAGCGCTCATCCAGTTTGATACGCACCCAGTTTTGATCATCATCTGCCTGCACTCCGTTCATCAGAGCCGCAGCCGCAAGGGTCATTAATACTCGTTTCATCGCCTGTTTCTCCTGACCAGTTCTGTTCCAATGTCAATTTTCAATTCGATAAACACTTGTGCCAGTTCTTAAAAACATGGCTTTCCCGGCAACGGCTGGTGATGCCATAAAGCCGCTGTCCAGTTTGTTCTGTGCCAGCTGTTTGAATGTGTCACCAGCTTCCAGCACAGTACAAACTCCGTCCTGATTGAAGAAGTAGATCCGTCCTTCAACTTCAAGGGGTGATGCAGAATAGTCGCCCGGCAAACGCTCAAACCAGACCTCTGCACCAGTGTCCGCTTTCAGGCTTCGCACGATTCCCTTGTCACTGACAAAGTACAGTCGCCCATCCAGAGCAATCAGTGATGGTTTTTGAGGAATTTGCTTATCCGACATCCAGTTCACATGACTGCTTGTCACATCGCCTTTGCCTGTAAATTTGACGGCGACCAAACGCGACTGCATGTAGCTTGTCGCCACGTAGACTGTGTCCCCGGAAATCACCGGGCGAGGCACTGTCGAAAATCCAAGCTGGCCGTAAGACGCCTTCCAGATCTCGCTGCCGTCACGCGCATCGTATCCATAAACCCAGTTGGCTGCCGGTGAAATCACAAGCGGCCGATCATCAATTTCCACAATCAACGGCGTGCCGTAAGCTTTTTGCAGCTCCGGCGTCGGGTCCATCTGCCCGGAACGCTTTGTCTGCCAGATCACTTTTCCAGTCGCGGCGTCCAGAGCCACGATGGACTGAGTGTCAGTGCCATCCAGATGCATGATCACTCTGTCTCCCCAGACAACTGGTGAACTGCCCGGACCGTTCTGATGATCCAGTCTCAGATCCGCATTTCGCCACAGAACTTCGCCCGTATTTCGATCGACTGCCGCAGTGCCATACGTTCCAAAGTGAAAGAAAACGCGATCGCCGGCAATGACGGGTGTCGGCGATGCATAACTGTTAAGAGCATGCTTGGGTTCCGGTTCAGAAATTTCGAACAGGTCAACGGCCCGCTCAATCGCACCGGTCTCACGATTCAGCTGAATGGCCTGCAACGTCAACTCTCCCACAACGTCCAGACCGTTTGAATTCTTCAGAGTTTCCAGCCGCTTTTTCTGTTCCTCAGCAGTCAGCTCGCGAGTGATCGCGGTCGTGATCCAAAGCTGCTGCCCCGAAATCACGGGAGACGAGTGGCCAGCGCCAGGGATGTCGGTTTTCCATTTCACATTCTCAGTTTCACTCCAGGTGAGCGGCAATCCGGCAGCATCCGAATGCCCCTGACCACCCGGCCCGCGAAACTGAGGCCACTCGTCATTGGCTCGAGCGGAATTAGAGACGCCCAGCCCCATGGCCAGCGCCGACAGAACAATAAATGCGAATAACTTCATGGATCGTCCTCTGGAGACAGAAAGTGAGTCAGCGGCTGCAGACTGCGATCAACGCCATCCTGCCTGGCTAAAGAATAGAGGGACACAGCGTTGAATAAAAGTAACGAACACGCTCAAGCAATCAGCTGAGCCCAGCCCCTGAGCACAACGCCGTTAAGGATTTTTCGTCGAAGAAAAGAGCCGTTTTTCGTAGCCGAAGTCGTGAGACTTCGGAAGCGTTTCATGGCAAATGTCCGAATTCTCACGAATCCGGCTACAAAAATCCTTAACGGCGTTGCCCTGAGCGCATGCGTCTGACAGCCTGATGGCAACAGACGTCACGCCCATCAATGCTCCGATTATCAATGCGCCGCTCATGGCTTCGGACGCGAATATATCTGCTTCCCGCCAAGCCACGTCTGCTGCACCGAGATCTCTTTGACCTCGTCCACAGGGCAGGTCAAAATGTCGCGATCGAGCACAATAAAGTCGGCCAGTTTTCCAGGCTCCAGCGACCCTTTTTCCTTTTCCTCAAACGTGAGCCAGGCATTGTTGATTGTGTAGAATCGCAGTGCCTGTTCGCGAGTAATCCGCTGTTCCGGATGCAGAGGAGCGTCGGCCCATCGCGGCTGACGTGTGAGTGTTGTCCAGATTCCGAGGAACGGGTTGTAGGGATTGACGGACCGAAGACTGCCGATTCGTTGCATGTGATCCGATCCGCCACCCACGACGACCCCATGTTCAAAGATGGTTTTGTAAGGCTGAAAGTAAGTTGTCCGTTCTTCTCCGAATTGCTTCAGCAATGTTCGTCCATCCAGATGCAGCCAGATGGGCTGAATGTCGGCGACGATCCCAAGTGCCTGCATTTTCTGGATCGATTCAAGACTCATAAAATTGCAGTGAGTGATACACGGCCGCTTGTCACGAATCGGGAAGTCCTGATTGACTCGTTCGTAAGCTTCAATCAGCGCCTGCACCGCTCCATCGCCCACCGAATGAGCCGTCACCTGAAGATCATTTTCCAGACAGTACTTTGCGATCTCATACATCCGATCGGGCTGAATATTGAGCACGCCGCGGTATTCCGGATCGGTGATGGAATAAATGGAGCTGACTCCCCACGGCTTCTGCATCCACGCGCTGCCGGTCAGCATTCCCCCATCAAGAAAAACCTTCACGCCGCGCACCCACAGCAAATTATTGTACTCGTGCATCGGATGATCGGCCGCCCGACGAATCTGTTCTGCCACTTTGTCCCATTCACCATCCGGGTTTACGCCCCAGCACAAAAATGTGCGACAGGTGAGCTTATCTTCCTGACGAAGCGAATCAAAAAGCTTCACGTCCTGCTCACCTCCACTGCGCTGGACGATGCTGGTGATGCCGACAGAATTGTAATCCTTCAGTAGTTTTTCCAGCTGTGCTTTTCGCTCTTCTGCAGACGGCGATTTTTCGGAAGACTCAGTTTTAATGAATCGCCCGGCCGCACGAATCACGCCGGTGGGTTCGCCCGTGGCCGGGTCCATCTCAATCTTGCCCGGCAGTCCGTCCGTGATTTTGAAATCCTTGTCGATACCGTTCAGCTTCAAGGCCATCGAATTGAGTGCCGCATCGGGCCCCGTTCGAAAGTAAACCGGGTTGTTGGGCGCCACAAGATCCAGTTCGTGACGATTCGGAAACCGCTGGTCTCGCAGACGCGTGATGAACACCTGATTCATGATGATCCACTGACCGTCGTCCAGACTTTCGGCTCGTCGCTGAACATACTTCAGAACATCGTCAATGGTCTCCAGTGGTGGAATCTCATGATCGAACTCGTAAACAGCAGCTCCCGTGGCGTGTACATGAGAATCAATCAGACCAGGCAACAGTGTTTGCCCGTCGAGCGCGATCAGCTTCGTGTCGGGGCCTGCCAGTTTAAGAATATCTTCATTGCTGCCAACAGCCTGAATTCGATCTCCTCGAACGGCCATGGCTTCAGCAATCTCGAAGCTGCCGTTCACAGTCACCACTTTACCGTGATGAACAATGACATCCGGCGATTCGGCCTGACAGAATCTGTGCAGGACAAGCAAGGCAAGAACAACAGCCGACTGTTGACACAGCGATCGTATCTTCATCAGAGCACTTCCCTCACATCGCGAAGAAATCAACGGCTCAAAAAGCCCATATCCCGCATGCACGTTGCTGACATCGCTCGCTGCGGCTCTCACAGATTGTGAAGACCGGAAGCTCATTCAGCAATGAACGAGCGATCCCAGCCCGATGAATGGCGGTGAATCCAGCCGAACACGGCAGATCACTCGGGCTGAAGCCCGAGGCTATCAAGACGCGACCGCTCCGCACCCAAGCGCAGGTTTAATCATTGACCCTCACAACGCCGCAAACGAACAGACTTGTCTGGGATTCGCTGCGGAGCAGCGGAGTAACGATAGCCTGTGGCTTTAGCCACAGGTTTCGATGCTCCCGAACATCAAGCTGCGGAGCAGCGATGTCACGCCACAACTCCACAGTCATCTCAGAACTTGCCCCGTAAACGGAGAACTCAGCATTCGCATCACGCAGCGCACGATGGACTACACCTGCAAGTCAGAAACGATGTTCAATGACCGGTTGAATCGTCCCAGCATTCGGCTGGAATTTATTCTCAATTCTGCGCGATTTACGCATCTTTCCAAACTGGGTGACATGATTGTTGCTTCTGTTCCTATGCTCAAGCGGTGATTCTATTCATCGACTCTTCAGGGAAGGAAGAAATCATGCCAGGCAAGGCGGCGAAGGTTCCATTGTCCGAGAAGCAGTTGGAACTACTGCACAAGATAAGTCGCGAGACCACAGCGTCGGTGCGTCTGGTTCAGCGTAGCCGAATCATTTTGCTTGCGTTTGAGGGATGGCTCAACGAAGAAATTGCCGGCGAAGTCAGCCTGAATCAAAGGCAGGTGGGACGCTGGCGGCGACGCTGGCAGGAGTCATTCGATGCGCTCGTCAGCATAGAATGCAGCAGCCCAACGGCCGCGCTGCGTTCGGCGATCGAAGAGGTTCTCAGTGACGCACCCCGGCGTGGCAGTCCAGGCACGTTTACTGCAGAACAGGTGACTCAGATCATTGCAATCGCCTGTGAACCCCCGGAAAATTTCGGGCGACCGATTGATTACTGGACCGGGCGTGAGATCGCTGATGAAGCGAAGAAGCGTCGCGTCGTGCCGTCCATTTCCGCTCGACAGGTGAATCGCTATCTGAAAGGCGCGGCGCTGCAACCCCATCGCTGTCGGTACTGGCTGAACACAAAGGAGAAGGATCCGGACGTTTTTCAGACTCAGGTTGAGACCGTCTGTCAGACGTATCTGGCGGCTCCGGAACTGTATTTCCAATACCATACGCACTGCGTCTGCACGGATGAAATGACGAGCATTCAGGCTCTGGAACGAACGGCCGACACGATTCCGATGAAGCCCGGTCATCCGGAACGAATTGAGTTCGAATATGGACGACACGGAACTGTCTGTCTGATCGGCAACTGGGACGTGGTCGAAGGTCAGATGATCGCTCCGACCATTCGCGCCACGCGCACCAACACGGACTTCCTGTGGCACATTTTCCACACAGTTCAAACCGATCCGACTGCGGGTTGGGTGTTCATCGTGGATCAACTGAACATTCATTGCTGCGAAGAACTGGTTCGTTACGTCGCCGACCTTGAAGGCATCCCACAGTCGCTGCTCGGGAAGAAAGACCGCAGCGGAACGCTCAAATCCATGAAGTCGCGTCAGGAATTTCTATCCGACAAGAGTCACCGAGTTCGCTGTGTCTACCTGCCCTTACATTCGTCATGGCTGAACCAGATCGAAACTATTTTTGGCATCCTGAGGGGGCGCATTTTGCGTCGCGGAGATTTCCATTCGACTGCCGAACTGAAACAACGCATGCTGGACTTCATCGCCTATTTCAACAACACGTTCGCCAAACCATTCCACTGGACTTTCACCGGCCGCCCCCTCTCAACCAAACGCGATTTTCGCCCAAAAACATGGAAGGAAAAATGGGTTGCAAAACAACAGTTCAGGATAACTTCACCCTCCATGGCACACTAATTCAGCCGTCCGTGTCTAGCGCAGTTGATTGGCATGTGAAGTAATGCTCTTCAATGTTTGCAGCCGAGATTGTGCAAGGTTGCAAATGTCGTCGTAGGAAACGATGCGCATGTCAGAGTGTTCTGTATTTGGGTGATCCTGTCGCAGATCGAGCCATTCGTTTTGCCAGGAATTCCGACCGATGATGAGCAGCAGCAGCTTTGGCGATGCGAGGGAGCGTCCGAGTTTTGCCTTCTGTTCCGCTGCCGTTCGCGGATCATCAAAATACCTGCGGTATCTGCGGCCAGCGGCGCTCGGCGCGAGCGTGGCTCGGAATTGAATTCGAGCTGCGTGGGTTTCCTGGAAATCAAGCAGAATTTCGAAACCCGCCACAAGCGCCCACCGGGTCCGAGTGCCGATAAGACTTTCAGAGAGCACTTGAGACACTGCAAAACATCGGCTCAAACGCGATTTCAGTGCTCGCCAAATCAGTCCAGAGGCACTTACTGTACATTCACACCTCTGCTGGTTTTGAAGCGCCCAATGACACTGTCAGTTCTTCAAGGCCTGCCTGAACGATTCTTCGGCATTCGTTTATGTTCATTGTCGTAATCTCCTTTCCTGTGCAGCGAACAGCGTTTTAAAAATGCTGCCGCTCGCTGATTTCTGAAAATGGAGCATGGCAAGTCAAGGTGGAGTCTTGGCCGCAGGCCAAGCAGCAGCGCACGCCGCAGGCGGAAGCGGACCTTGACGCAGTGCTAAGATTAAGACTGCCAGCGAGCGAACCACTTTAACAACTTTGCGTCCGTCAAACACCGTTCTCGTTCCCTATGTATTCGCGTTAGGGATGTGCAGTGTGCGCAGCAGTCCGGCCTGCCGGACGTAAGCGTCCGGTGAACCGCATCTTGTGAGGGTTTCTATTCTGAGGGGGATTTTTTCCCGTCCTGGAATGGAGATCATAGCAATGGTGCATCGACTGCGAAGTGTTGACAAAGAAGAGTTTTGGCG
>Ga0209390_10001425_pt1 | contig 46382 bp, 39 predicted proteins | sample BON01_FD_187212 | JGI IMG/M metagenome (GOLD analysis project Ga0209390, IMG submission 187212) | Freshwater microbial communities from Lake Bonney liftoff mats and glacier meltwater in Antarctica - BON-01 (SPAdes) (version 2) | ecosystem: Environmental > Aquatic > Freshwater > Ice > Glacier...
CCCCCCGCGGGGAGAAGGTGGCCGTTAGGCCGGATGAGGGCGCTCGGCTTGCAACCGCAAAATACTCAGCAAAGAAAAACAGAAACACAAACCCCTCACCTTGGCCCTCTCCCCCGAAGTGGAGAGGGGACAATCGCAATTGTCCTTCTCCCCCGCGGGGGAGAAGGTGGCCGTTAGGCCGGATGAGGGGGCTCAGCCTGCAACCGCAAAATACTCAGCAAAGAAAAACAGAAACACAAACCCCTCACCCTAGCCCTCTCCCCCACAGTGGAGAGGGGACAATCGCAAGATGCTCGATGCGACGACCAAAAAGTTTTCCGGCGATCACCCGCAAAGGTGCTGCATGCACCACGAACATCAAAAATTTGTCCTAATGAGCGTGTGCAACACCTGCGTGATCGTGGCCGCCGCTATGGCCGTGATCATCATGACCATGTCCGCCGTGAGCATCTTCTTCCGGTTCCTCAGGGAATTCCGTCAGCTTGCCGAACGCGCCGGAGAGTTGCGCTGAACCGCACAGGAGTGCAATGCAGGTCAGCATGGTGACGTAGATGAACTTGCCAGCGTAATTGCTGACCGTCAGACCAAACAGAATATGATTGCCATCGACAGGAGGAGCCACTGCGCCCCAGACCAGAACGGTCACAAACATCAGCAGGAAGACGCCAATCATGCCGCCTCGTCGCAGGATCGGAAACGCTTTGGCCCAGTTGACCGCGAACGTCCAGAAGCCAATCCACGCCAGCAGCGGCAGCCACGGCAGAATGACTCGGACGAGATTCACAACAACATTCAGCAACGACCGGAGAACATCCAACAGACTGCTGAAAAGATCAAACAGAGCTTCCATGTAATGTCACCACGAATCAACAGAGTGATTGAAATGGGCTTGAAAACGTCCCGGAACCGCCCAGAGTGTACGAAATTTGATGGCCGGAGTGCCAGTAAGACACGCCCACGACTGTTCGACATCCTTCTTTTCGGAACCGAGACAGCCCTGCGTGAACAGCCTCTACGGTTTCACAGCTCCGCAACCGCTGTTGGCAGAAGTCAGGGCGGCGTCCAGAATTCGCTGCGTCTTAAGAGCCACCTCGGGCCAGAAGGCATCGCGTTGACCGCTGAGCACCAGAGCCGCAAAGTTGCGGAACAGAGCGGTTTCCTGAGCGTTCTTTGTGTTATTGCTGTACTCGGGCAACTGATGCGTCTTCAGGAATTTTTCCATCACGAAGTCGCAGCCATCTGCAGAAAACTTATGATTCCCGACGTCAAAGGTGACTTCGTTGCCAAAGTAAGGCAGGACGAAGTCATTGACCTGCAGATAGCCTTTTGAGCCGCTGATATGAGCCCACTGCTGATGGTTGGTGCGGAACGAGTTGAAGAATGTCGCTGAGACTCCGTTGGCAAAGTGCATCTCACCCTGGAACTCCATCGGCACCACGTCGGAGCTGTCGGCTCGCTTGACGCCGTTCAGAATCCGTCCGCGGACTTCGATCGGCATTTCATACTTCATCGCAAACAGAATAATGCGAATCGTATACCAGCCGAGATCCCCCAGACAACCGGCCGGCTCCAGCTGACTGCTGGCTCGGATATTGCTCTGCACCCACGACTCATCGGCACAAAAACTGAACTGACTGGCAATCCGACGAATCTCGCCGACGCTTTTGCCATCATCCAGAACCTTCCGCATGGCCTCCAGGCGAGCACTGTGCATGAACATCACGCCATCCATAAACTGGACGTTCGACACGCTGCAGGCGTCCACCATTTTCTGAACATCGGTCGTGCTGACGCCGCACGGTTTTTCGACCATCACATGCTTGCCGGCCTGAGCTGCTTTCACGACCCATTCCGCGCGAATGCCGGTCGGAAGCGGAACATAGACCGCGTCGATGTCCGATCGATTCAGCAGTTCATCGTAACTTCCGACGGCATCGACATTGTGAGCCACAGGAGCGGATGCCTGGCATTCATCGATAAACTGCTGAGCCTTCGCGACCGCTCGACTGGCCACCGCTGCGACCTGACCGTTGCCTGAATTGGCGATGGAGTCCCAGTTCTTCTTTGCGATGCCCGCGGTGCTCAAAATTCCCCAGCGACAAATTTTCTCGCCCATTTCCCTGACCCTGCTTATAACGTCGTTGCTTGTTCAGACTTCTTACACAACCGATTTCCCAGTCGAAAGCGATGGAAGCCAGTTCCGTGCCGGATCGTGGGCAATTCAGCCGCTTTCCTCAAGTCAACCTGAACGTATCCTCAGCAGATTCCAGGATTGCCGCGATTCTGGCGCCCGATTTACGGGTGAAGACGGAATGCGGCGTTTTGAAGAGTTGCCACGTTGACTCACACCGACGCAGGTTCGGGTTGCAATTCGATGCAGCCGCTGATTTCTTCGAGCTCGGCCAACATCGCGTCAATGGTGTGATCGTCGCGCTCTTCAGCGGCGAGTTGAAGTTTACAGGACGGTTCCGTGAAGGAGTTAAAGCCAACGGTTCCGCCTGTTCCTTTCAGACGATGAGCCACCTCGCGGATCTCCTGGTAGTCCATGTTGCTCTGAGCGACTCGCAGATCTCTCATTGTGTCAGCAATGATGCCCACGAACGATTCCACGATCTCTCGAAACTCCGGAATCTCCATCGGGAGAGTCGAATGAATCGGCCTGCGAATCTTTGGGGCCACGTTTCTGTTGACTAGCCCAGACATATTGAGTTCCGCGTCACGTAGTTCTACCGGAACGCCTGGCAGTTCGTTCAGCAGCGCGTCCAGGAAATTTCTGTTGCCCGCACGCTGTTGATCGAAGTTTGCCAAGCCGAGCGTGTGAGTGACGGACGAATCCGCCTGCATGAATTCCTGAAACAGGCGACTCATCTGTTCCTTCGTCATCCCGATGCCCGTGTCACGGACTTCGAAGCGAATGAACGGTTTACCATCGTTGTGCAGCATCGAGGCGACAATTGTGACGCTGCCGTCCGCGGTGAATTTGATAGCGTTGCCGACAAGATTCATCAGGATCTGTCGCAGGCGTGTGGAGTCGGCGTGAATTGTTTCGGGAATTGTTCCGTTTACCTGGATCGAAAGACCAAGCGACTGTTGTTCGGCATTAATGCGAAGCACATTCACCACTTCGGTCATCAATTGATAAGGGCTGCATTCGCGAATTTCCAGATCCAGCTTTCCGGCTTCGATCTTGGAAAAATCGAGAATGTCGTTGATCAGTTCGACCAGATGCGTGCCGCTGGCATGAATCGTATCCAGATACGTTGTGCGTGTGGCTTCTGAATCTTCCAGACCACGTCGCAGGATGTCGGTGAATCCCACAATCGCGTTCATCGGGTTACGAATTTCGTGGCTCATGTTGGCCAGAAAATCGCCCTTTGCCTTGTTGGCCGCGTCCGCTTCATCTTTGGCCACGCGCAGATCAATCTTGTTCTTCTCCAGCTGAGTCACATCGTCCAGCGAAACCATGACGCCGCGAATCGTACCTTCATTTCCAAACAGCGGAGAACAGTTGACCTTGAAGATCTGGCGATTCCGTTGCGGATCCACGAACTCCATCGTGACCCCGGAAACAGGCTGTGACGTTGCACCGCATTCGGTCCAGGGCATTTCTGTTTTGTCGTCGGTTCGTTTCAGCTTCATCTCACCGGCCTTTCGGCCGATCAGAGAGTCGGCCGAGCGCTTGGCCGTGCGAGCCAGCGCGTTATTGACCAGCAGAATCCTGTCATCCACGCTGACGATCATCAGACCTTCGTTCAGAATATCCAGTGCTTCTCGAACACGACGCGGAACAGCTCGCGATGGATCAAGACTCTTCAGAACAAATTTCAGAAACAAACGGAACGAAAAGAAGCCGAAGAAGGCGACGAACGAAATCAGCTTCATCTGAGGATTTTCGAAAAACGAATACCAACGCCCGGAATCCAGCGGTGTAAAACTTACCTCCAGCTTGCCCCAGATATATCCATCTGCCTGAGACAGCGGAACCTGCATGAATCGATTATTGGATTCGTCCCCCAGCTCGCTCGGCCAGTGATGAATATGATCTCCGGCGGCAATCACCAGCGTTCCATCCGTACGTCGAACACCGATGCCGAGCACCTCCTTTTGGCGATCCACTATGTTCTGCAAAATCATCTCAATGCCGGAACGATCATTGTTCGTCAGCAGGACCGACGTGCTGAAGGCCAGCGATTCTGTTAGCTGGGCGCGTCCCTGAGTGATTTCAACATTCTGGTCCGGAAGCAGGCCCACAAAGCTGGACGTAATCAGAAGCCCGATCATCGAACACACCAGGCCGAAGCTGATCCGGGATGCCGCAGTCATATTTTTTAGAAGAGTCATATTCTTAACCAGTCAGTCAAGGAGGCAAGCAGGAGGAGCAGATCGCCAGTTGCGTATTTAGAGGCTCTAACAAAAGTGGGACAGGCACCCTCCTTGCGTCATCTTTCTCGGCAAGATACGGGAGCCAGTCCCAGTTTTGTCAGGCGTTCTTAGTCGTCAACTGGCTCGACCGGATCCGGCGGTACCGCGTCGGTATTCAGTTTCGCCTGCTGGCGATCCACAATTGTCTGCAACGATTCTTTATCATCATCTTTGCCATCTCCATCAATCACCAGCAGCGGGTCCAGCAGCGTCCATGCCGGGATCTGTGACAGGAAACCGGACAGCAGCATTCCTCCGCGAACCGCCCAGATCAGGTATCCCACTGAGAACCCTGTCGTGACGACTCCCACTGAACCTACGACTCGGCCTTCCAGGCGGACATTTCGAGTCAACTTCTCCTCGAAGAAGCTGACCTGTTCGCTGGCCTGAACAGAGAGATCCCGATACATCTGCTGTCGCTGCAGTTCCAGTGTTGTCAACTCACTTCGGGAATCCCAGTTCGAATAGAAAAGGTTGCGGCCTTTCGCGAACGTATCGCTTGAATCGGATCGTCTGGATTCGTCTCGATCGAGCTGTCGAATGCTCCCGTCTGAGATCGACGGTTTGATCTGCAGAATGTCTATTGCCGCCGCCACTTTCTGATTGTACAGACCGATCAACGCGTCCTCATCACCGATTGATGCTGATGCTGATGTTGCCGTTGTTACCTGAGTCATGACATTTGTTCCAGGCGGTGTCCCGGCACTCGAAGGGCTGGAAGAACCAGCACCTGTTGACTGTGATTGCGCTCCCGTACCGCCCGACGTCTGAGATGAAGTGCTTCCGCCTGAGGCTCCAGTCCCCCCGGGCGCTGAGGAGCCGCTGGCAGAATTCGAACCGGACCCCGAAGTCGAACCGGACGATGAGCCGGATCCGGAAGAGCCTCCGCTGCCACCTGATCCAGAGCCGCCAGTGCCCGAAAAGGGAGCGATGATGTCGAGCGATGCTGTCGCTGTCGCTCCGACCTGGACGCCATCTGTACCAGCGTAAGTAAAAAAATCAGCTCCGAAATAGCCTGCATTCGGTTGATAGACGAATCTGCCGTTGGCGTTCGTTGTCAGGCTTCCGTGACTCGCCCCATCTATCAGAACCGCTGTCAACGCATCGTTGTCGGGATCCACATCATTGGCGAGGACTCCCAACCCCCCGATCGTCAATGGGGTATCTTCATTGACAGAGTAAGACTCAGCATTCGCGACTGGACGTTCGTTGACGTCAGTGACAGAAACGGCAATCTCCTGGGTGTCTGTCAGCGTTCCATCACTCACACGGACGACAACCTTATAGACCCGATTGGCTCCGCTATCGGCGGGTGTCTCGTAATCCGGAGCAGAGACAAACTTCAGGGCTCCCGTTGAACTATTGATCGTGAACCTAGCGGCATCCGCTCCGCCTGAGATGGAGTACGTCAGTGTCTGCGCCGGCAGGTCTGCATCCGTGGCGATGACCGTGGTGACGGAAGTTGAATTCTCGGCCACGCTGATGGACGTTGTCGTTCTGCCGCCGTTGCTTGTGATTATCGGAGTGTTGTCGTTGACCGGCGTGACGGTGACTTCAATGGCCTGCGTATCCACCAGACTTCCATCGCGACCGTGAGTGAGCAGATGAATGGCCGAGACGTTGCCGACCTGCTCAAGCTTTTCAGTAATCTGCGAAATGCCATCCGTGTCGGAATCCAATCGCAGAATTCGAAAGTCGCGATCCGTGTGGAACAGTTCAGAAAAAAGAGTATCAGCATCGTGTACGCGGTAGTCGATCACGACCAGTTCCGGCCCGCGAACACTGGCGGAATCCCCATCAGAATTCGCATCTGGGTCGGTGACCTGAACATCGTCGTCGGTGAAAGAAAAAGCCTGGTCATCAAGAACCGCGTTGGTCGACAGTTCGCTCCATGGTGAATCGTCGGCCCGGTCTTCCTCGAGAATCGTCGCTTCGAACAAAGATTCAGCAGCTTCTGATTCCATCAGCGACGCGTCGGAATCCGACATCCCAGCGACCGCATCCACCACCATGGCCACGGGCGAAGCGCTCATCAGAATGCGGTCTTCAAGGCGCGCAGCCTGAACCATGACCGGACGGCAGGTCAGATCAACCCCTGCGGATTCCTGCTGCAGCATATGCAGCACCTCGTCCACCAGGCACTGAACGCGATCTTTGAGTTTTCGGCGATGAAACACCATGGTTAAGATCCGACTAATCGCTCGAACCAGGACATACTGAGGATCCGTGTGTCTTCGTTACATAGCGCAACGCCGGCCACGACCGGCAGACTGTGGCATTCTTTAACTTACAACATTCCCCGCAGGGTCGGATGCACCCAGCCATGATTCCGCAAATGAACTAGCTCACCCAATCGATGCATTTGATTTTGGTGAAACAGTCGTTTCGTTGACTGGGCCCTCCGGCAGGAAACGCCTCATGAAAACCGCTTATATTGCGACCTGGCAATTTGGGAAATTTGAAACGTTGGTATTACTTTGTCCGAACGAAGCAGCCGGGACGACCAACATTTCTGTGATCGGAATTTGCGGCCTGTGACGATTCTGGCTGAAGTTGCGATTACGTACGCAGGGTCACTAGCTCGTGGCTTTTGGCCATCGGTCTTCATCTAAATTTGACGCCGTCCATGATACAGCCAACACACAGAACCGAGCAAAAGGAGACGGCTGCCATTCGCAGCCCGTTGGCTGAATGGCTCCGCCGATGTCTGCGGGAACATCGCGCAATGGCGGCTCTCGCGACCTCCGCCGTCACTGTTGTGACTGCGGCCGCGTTCTTGCCAACCGGCCTGCTGCTTTCTGCCGCGCAGTTTGGTACCTCCGACACATTCCTGGGAAATCCGGCGGCTCAATCCAGCCAGTCTTCAGGCATCGAAATTGTCCCTCGCGGCGGAGACTCCGCCGCTGCTTCAGTTCCTTTCCGACCATCCGCCCGGGCAATTTCTCGCCCCGTCCCGGTTACCGCCGCGCGTCCGATCACGGCCTCACGCGCCCGAGCAACACAGCAGCGTGCCGTTCTTCAAACCCCAATTTTTAGTGCGCCTCAATCGATCAACGAGTCCGCGCGTACGGCGGTCTCAAGAACAGCGAGCGGCAGTCAAGCGGCCGCTCCGAAAACTTCCGCGAACTTTGGCCATTCGGGACTCTGCGCGCCTCGTTCGACGCAGCGACGGGTCGGCAATAATTTTGTTGAGGCCTCCGGAATTGCCAACCTTCCGCATGCCAGCAATTCGCCAACGACTTCGAGCTCACGAAACGCAACGGCTGTTACTGGCGCGGGCCCCACTCGACCGACCACGTGGCAGGATGGGGAATTTCCAGATCTGTCGATCCCGGCCGCACAGTCCGATGCTCAATCGCCCAGGTCTCCCGTTCCTGCAGTGCCCGTTCAGACAGCAGATGGTCTGGTGCCGTCGAATCCCGGCTCCTCAGAAAGAAGTGTTTCTCCAGCTCCGCTGAACCATGAAGAACTGTCGACACCATTGTCATCTCCTGAGCCGGTCACACAAGGTCCCGGTGTTGCTTCATCGCCGCCAGCGCACCCATCTCAGCGGTCGGTTCAGGCTCCGGCGTTGAACATGTCAGACGCGCGTCCCGGAACGTCTGGATTCCGAGCCAACATGGAGGCGGATGGGTCTCAGTGGATCATCCCGTATCTCGGTCGAACCGGCATGCTGCCCGGCGGCATCGAAGAGTCTCCGACGCCGGCTCCTTCGGTGATCATGCCTGAAAACTTTGCCGCATGGTGGGATGGCATGGTCCAGCAGCGAGCCGGCATTGCTCCGCGGACATTGGCCGTGGACGTAACATCCCTGGTTCAACAGGCGCTGGTGCATTCGCCGAAGGTGCAGGTGCTGCAGGCCGATCCGGAAGTCCAGCAGCGTGTGGTCAAACAGGAAGAGGCCGTTTTCGACTGGCGTGCGTTTCTGGATTCGAAATACGATGACCTGAACGACCCGATCGGTAATACCCTGACGACAGGAAACAACGACAATCGCTTCACCGACCATCATTCGGTCTCATCCGGCGGCTTGAAGCGTCGCACATCCACAGGCGGTGAAGTTCGGCTGTCACAACAGTTCGGCTATCAGGACAACAACTCACGATTTCTGCTGCCGAACGCTCAGTCAACTTCACGTATGGAGCTCAGTTTTCGGCAGCCGGTGCTGAGTCGTTCCGGGACGGTTTACAACCAGAATCAGATCGTGCTGGCGCGAATCAGCGCAAGCTCGGCCGGCGATGAAACGCTGGCAGAACTGCAGAATCATCTTTACAGCGTGACGGAATCCTACTGGAAACTCTATCGAGCTCGCGCGGAATTTCTTCAGAGACAGAAGCTGCTGGCCGCTGCTCAGAATGTCATGAAGACGCTCGAAGGCCGAAACCAGGTGGACACGATTCCTCGTCAGATTCTGCGAGCCCGTGCTGCGGTCGCACGTGCGGAATCCCGGATGCAGCGTGCCGTGACGGACATTCGCAATGCCGAATCGCAGCTGCGCCTGCTTGTGAATGATCCGGAAATGCTGGAAGGCGGGCCGGTAGAATTTACACCGACCGAAATGCCGTGCATGACGGAATCGCCTGTTGGACTCCGCGATTCCCTGGAAACTGCGCTGGTGAATCGGCCCGATATTTCTTTTGCCATTCGCCAGATGCGAGCCTCCAGTGTCCGCATGGGTGTCAGCAAAAGCGAGCTGCTGCCGAAGCTCGATTTTATTGTGAGCTCCTACGTAGCGGGACTGGAGAACAAAGCGCAGTTCGTTGATTCCTTCAACAACCAGTTCACTCAGGGACGACCCGGTTATACCGTCGGAATGGAATTCGAGGTGCCGCTGGGGAATCGCGCGGCCAAAGCAAAAATGGAACAGCGTCAGTGGGAACTGAAGCGAGCCATCAACAGCTTCCGGACAACCGTGGAAACGTCTCTGACGGAAGTGGAAATCGCCAGCCGCGAAGTCGACACGTCATGGCGTGAGCTGCTCGGAAGATACCAGGCCATGCTCGCCGCCCAAAACGAAGTCAGTTATCTGCAGGATCGTTTTGACGTTTTGCCGATGGTTGAAGAATCGTCGATGCTGCTGCTTGAGGACCTTCTGGACGGCAACGAGCGACTCGCCGATGAAGAAGCAGCATTCTCTCAGGCTCAGACAAACTACGCTCTCTCAATCATTCAGCTGCGACGCGCCACTGGCACAATGTTAAGGTCTCGCCACGACGTCCCTGAACTGAACAATCAGGATTCTGAATGGATGCAGACACGCGTTGAGCAGGCGGCCCTGGACGGTCATGTCATAACAGGACGCACAGCCAGCACAGCTCAGAACACGCCGGCTCGCCCCGTGGTTCGAGCACCAGGCGGATTGTTGGCGAAGTCAACTGCCCCGGAGACTCTTGTGGCCGCACCGATTTCGCGCACAAAACCCGTGAGCATTCCGAACATCCTGGAGACCTCAAACCCACCGGCTCCAAAGACAAAGATCGGCGGTCATTCGTTCGGAAACGGATTCTAAGAACGCCGGACAAAACTGGGACTGGCTCCGGCATCTTGCGAAAAATGCTCAGAAAAATGACGCAACGAGAGTGCCTGTCCCGCTTTTGTTCGAGCCTCTGAGTTTGTTTGAAAAATTGACTGCCCATTTGTCGCCGTTGTTTGCTCGCGATTGAGATGCCATGTTTGGACGAAAGCCGAGCGATACTGATTCATCGACCGCTTCCCGCGGCATCCCACGGGTCGCGTCGGCATCCACATCGACGTTTGGTGGTTCTGACGAGAAGACGCTGGCGAAAACAACCTCCGCGGAGCTGATTCCTCATATCCGGGCGCTTGCCGAAACTCTCCAGTCGGCGACGGAATCCGAGCTGATCGCCGAAGTCAATCAGGTGCGTCGCGAGCTGGCCCGCGGTCATGTCCCCGCGGAGCCGCATCTTCTGGCCGCCGGCTTATCGCTCGCCTGCGAAGCTCTCCGCCGAACCCGCAACTTCAATCTTTACGACGTCCAGCTGCTTGCGGCGATGGCGATGTCGCGCCGTTGTATCGCGCAGATGCAGACCGGCGAAGGCAAAACGTTTGTGGCTCTGGCGGCCTCATTGCACCTCGCCATGACTGGCCGAGGTGTGCATGTGGTGACACCAAACACCTATCTGGCGGAACGCGATCAGCAGCTCGCGGCAACCGTGGCCAGCGCTCTGGGGCTGACGGTGGCTTTGCTGCCGGAAAGAGTCGACGCCTCTCAGAAAACTCCCGCGTATGACGCCGACATCACCTACGGCACCGGCCATGAGTTTGGTTTCGATTACCTGCGGGATCAGCTCACACTGCGTCAGCAAGCACAGGATCGTCTGGGTGAGCGGCTGTTGCGGCAGCTGGAACATACCACGCCTTCGCAACGACTGACGATGCAGCGAGGTCTGACGTTTGCCGTTATCGATGAAGCGGACAGCGTGCTGATCGACGATGCCAGTTCCCCGCTGGTGCTTAGCTTCGGATCCACGGAGACAGCTTTGGATGCGGACGCCCATTTGACAGCAAAAGCGCTGGCCGCGGAGCTGAAGCGGAACGAAGAGTTTCTGCTGGATGTAGCGACCGGGCGAGTCGTTCTGACAGCAGCCGGTGTTCGTCGCTGCCATGCTGCGGATGTTGCCATTCCCGTGCTGCAGCTTGTTCGACCGTGGACCGATTACGTGCAGCAGGCCCTGCGGGCTCGTTATCTTTTCCGACGCGATGTCCATTACGTGATTCAGGAAAATGAAGTCCGCATCGTGGATGAAACCACCGGCCGCATCTTCGAAGACCGTTCGTGGCAGGATGGTTTGCATCAGGCCATTGAGGCCTCGCAGGATCTGAACGTCACGGCGGAGAAAACTTCGGTCGCTCAGGTGACACGTCAGCGATTCTTTCGCCTGTATGAACACCTCTCAGGCATGACGGGCACGGCGGTCGGATGTGAGCGCGAACTGCACGATGTCTACAGCCTGAATGTTGAAGAGATTCCTCTGCGAGTTCCCTCACAACGCATCCTCTACCCGGCTCGTTTTTTTTCGAACAGCGCTGCCAGGAATGAGGCGATTCTGGAATCCGCGATGATGTTTCGCGGACTCGGCCGCGCAATTTTGATCGGAACGCGGTCCATTTCCGACAGCGAGTTTCTGGCCAGCAGACTGACGGATCGTGGTCATGCGGTGCAGCTGCTGAATGGATTACAGAATGCTGACGAGGCCGAAATTGTCAGTCAGGCCGGGCAGCCAGGAGTGATTACGATTGCCACAAATCTGGCGGGGCGAGGCACTGACATTGCTCTTCATGAAGACGTTGTGCGTTGCGGTGGGCTGCATGTGATTGTGACGGAAAGCCAGACGTCCGGTCGTATGGACAGGCAACTGGTCGGTCGCTGTGCGCGTCAGGGAGATCCTGGTTCCGCGCAGACGTTTGCGTCTGCCGAAGACACTCTGGTCAGCCAGTACGGCCCATGGCTTGCGAATGCACTGAAGCGTGAGTCCAATGCAGCCGGTGAGGTACGTTCCAGTTTCCTGCCGCAGCTGAATCGTATTCAGGCCAGTGCAGAACGTCAGCAGTACGCGGCGCGATTCGATATGCTCCGCCGCGATATCGCTCGAGACACCCTGCTCCGCAGCGTACGGTAAGACTTCGTCCACGCAAACAGCGCGCGCAGCAAAATCCCCACAACCAATCAGCCCCTGCGTTCCGTCATCCGTGTGATCCGTGATAGAAAAAAAACGCATTTCAACCACGGGTCGCACGGGGTGGGCTGGTGCTACGCTGGACCCACCCGAAGAAAATCTGTTGCTTGCGTGCGCCCTATTACTTCTGATGCTTTGCGAGCAGTTCTGCAATCTGAACGGCGTTGGTGGCTGCGCCTTTGCGGAGGTTGTCAGAGACGCACCAGAACGTGATGGCGTGATCGTTGGACATATCCTTGCGAATACGGCCGATGAAAACGTCATCCTTGCCATCGCAATTGGACGGCATCGGGTACTGGCCGTTCGCGGGATCATCGACGACGGTGATGCCAGGAGTTGCAGCGAACAGTCGCCGAGCTTCTTCGACGGAGACCGGTCGTTCGGTTTCGACGTTGATGGTTTCGCTGTGGCAGTTGGAAACGGGAATACGAATGCACGTTGCGCAGACCTGAATGGATTCGTCGCCGAGAATCTTGCGAGTCTCGTAAACCATCTTCAGTTCTTCGCTGGTGTATCCGTTGTCTTTGAAGCCGCCGATCTGGGGGATCGCATTAAACGCGATCGGGTAGCGGAAGACCTGATACTTGTAGTCAGTACCTTCCAGAACCGCCTTCGATCCATCGATCAGATCGGCTGTTCCCTGCAGACCGGCACCGCTGGTTGCCTGATAGGTGCTGACGATCACGCGTTTCACTTTTGCGGCGTCATGCAGTGGCTTCAGAGCCAGAACCATCTGCGTGGTTGAGCAGTTCGGGCTGGCGATGATTCCTGTCGCATTCAAAGCGGCTTCCGGATTAATCTCCGGCACCACCAGAGCCACCTCGGGATTCATCCGCCAGAAACCGGATTCGTCGATCACCTTGCAACCGGCCTTTACAGCAGACGGCAGGAATTCAGCCGCGGTCTCATCGGGCGTACTGGCGATGACCAGATCGATGCCCTTGAAGCTGTCGTGCGTCAGTTCTTCCACCGTGATTTTCGTGCCGTTGAACTCCACCTGCTGGCCGGCGCTGCGGGCAGAAGCAAGGAAGCGGAATGTTTTGGCGGGGAATTTTCGATCCTGCAGAAGCTGCAGAATGATTCGGCCAACGGCACCAGTCGCGCCGATGACGGCCACGGTGTTAAACACGGAAGAAACCTTTCAATGGAATTTGAAAACCACGGAATATCAGGGCCAACGAGTAGGAACGCGTCAAAAACCGAGTGAAATCTGTTTTTGATCGCAATATTACTGAACAAAGTACATGCACTGTTCCTTTTGAGAGCGGGAAAATATCTTCCCGGCTGAGAATTTCCAATTCCGGCAGACAAACTGGCCAGTGTCCCGACTTTTGACAATGCCGTGAACAATTCAGACGCATTAGAATTTCAGGCTCTTTTTCGAGTCTGCGTCGGTCGGCTGACGCAGGAGCTGGAACGCGCGCTGACAGAAATGTTCGACCTGGCGGCTCAGCGTCTGGTTCGGTTTGCTGTGACAGTCACGGGAAACCAGGCGGACGCGGAAGATGCTCTGCAGGGCGCATTTTCCAGAATCGCATTTCGGCCTCGCCTGCTGGCTAACGCGGATGCTCCGTGGCCGTATCTGATTCGAGCGGTGCGGAACGAAGCGCTTCGCATCATTCAGAAGCGACGGGGCGTGGGCAAGGAAGCGGCCGAAAGACGTTCTGGTGAGGAGACTGTGGAAGCTCAGATGGTTCAGGAAGAAACGGCCGACAGTGTGCGAAGAATACTGAACGCACTGCCGAGGTCTCAGTATGAAGTCGTTGTTCTGAAGCACTGGGAAGATCTGACATTTGCAGAGATCGCGGACGCATTGGGCTTGTCCCAGAACACTGTGGCAAGCCGATATCGATATGCGATGGAGAAGCTTCAGCGAAGTCTGGAGCCACTTGTTAAGTAGAACGTTTTCAATTTTCGAAACCCGAAACGTAAGTGAGGGATTGAATTTTGGCTGTTCGGCTGCTTGCCCAAAATCCCTCGCTGACGCGTCGGGTTGTGATAACTACCTTTCTTTTCGACCAACTTCATTGCCCGGGATTTTGAAATCCTGCTTTTTTTTATTTTCAAAACGGACATGTGAATCACATGACGGATCCAATCCAAAGAATTTCAGAACCCCTGTTGCCGGAGCATCAGTTGCTTCGCGAGGTGGCCTCTATGCCTCAACTGTCGCGTGGTTTGCGGGACCGTGTGCTTGTCGATGTGCGGCGCCAGGTTCGGTACGGGCGCTGGGCGGATCGGCTGAGGATTGCTGCAGCGGTGCTGGCAGCCAGTCTGCTGGTTGGCCTGGTCTGGCACTTTCGCTGGACCGGTCAGCATCCGGTGGCGAACAGAGCTGAAAAAGATCCTGTGGTGGCACCGGCGATGCCTGCACCGCAGCCGACAAAAATGTCAGCCTCCGACACAATGCCAGCCGATCCACGGCCACCCGCATTGCCTCACGGCGGTCCGTCCTCTCGGCCAGAAATGAAAGAACTGCAGCAGCTGAATCAGCTGATCGAAAAAATTCAGGGACGTAACAATGCGCTGTGCGGCCTGACGCAGGGATGGTAGGGGAGATTTGGGATTTTAGATTTGAAAACTGAAAACTGAAAACTGAAAACTGAAAACTGAAAACTGAAAACTGAAAACTGAAAACTGAAAACCCCCTATGCCCCAGCCCTCCGTTTCGTCTCGATTTGCAGTGGCGTTTGAAAAGCTTTCGCCGCGTTCTGAAGACTACGTGCCGGAGATTGTGAGGTTGATTCTGAGCGAAGCGCGGGCTGGGCGGGCCAGTGACGTGCATCTGGTGCCTGCGGAATCTGCACTGGTGATGCACTGGCGAATTGACGGTGTGCTGCATCCGGTTGCTGGCTTTGACCGAGAACTGGCGAGCCGCATCATCGCCCGGCTGAAGGTCATCTGTGGGCTGCTGACTTACCGAACCGACGTGCCTCAGGAAGGCCGTGTGGCTCGCGAACACAGTGTGACAGAAGTGCGAGTCACCACGTTTCCAACTCTGCATGGAGAAAAAGCGGCGATCCGAATGTTTGCGGAAAACGATCAGCTGCAGCGTCTGGATCAGTTGGGACTTCCGCGCGCATTGCTGTCGGATCTTCAGCGACATCTCGAAGCCACAGCAGGAGTCATCCTGTTGACCGGGCCTTCGGGAAGTGGCAAAACCACGACTGCGTATGCCTGTCTGCGCGACATTATCCGGCAGTCCCGGGGAGCGCGCTGCATCATGACGCTGGAAGATCCGGTCGAAGTGGCCGTCGACGGGGCGACTCAATCGCAGGTTCGACCGGCCGCCGGTTTTGATCTGGCGACGGGCCTGCGTTCTCTCATGCGCCAGGACCCGGATGTAATTCTGGTAGGTGAGATCCGCGATCCCGCGACGGCGGAAGCTGCTTTTCAGGCGGCGCTGACCGGCCATCTGGTCCTGACGACATTTCATGCAGGCAGTACAGCCGAAGCGATCACTCGGTTGCTGGACATGCAGATTGAGCCGTATCTGATCCGCAGCAGTCTGCGAAGTGTGATCTGCCAGCGGCTGCTGCGGAAAGCGTGCCTTGATTGTGCAGTGAACACACACGATCGCGGCACGGAAAATGGCGATCTTTTGAATCTGGAAAAACAACCAGACAAATCCGCGAATGAGATAACTCCTCGCAGGCAATGCGACACTTGTGGATCGACTGGATACCTGGGACGAATGGTTCTGGCCGAGATGCTGGATCCCAATGAACCTGAAGTGTCGCGGGCGATTTTACAAAGATGTGATTCACGACAACTGGCGTCACTGGCGGAGACCGCAGGAATGGAGTCACTGCACCACGCAGCGAACAAAGCGGTGGACGCCGGAACAACAACTCGCGAAGAAGTCCTCCGAGTCCTCGGCGCCGACAAGAAAACAGACTAGTGCTACGTCAAGACCTGATAGTGGTGTAGGATGGGCATTCTTGCCCGTCCAAACACAGTCGGACAAGAATGTCCAACCTACATTTGACGTTTGACATCGCATTAGTCATTAGTCATTCGTCATTCGTTTCCCCCTCACTCCGGTCCAACCATGTCTGCACTTTCCCTCGAAGACATCCAGCATCTTTCGGACGAGATTCGGCATCTCGTTCGGGCCGGAATGCCGCTGGAAGCCTGGCTCGCCAATGCGGGTCGGGGTCGGGGTAAGCGGTTGCAGGCCGTGACGCAGTCGATGTCCGACGGGCTCAGTCAGGGACGCAGTCTGCAGGACATGGTCGAACACGGGCTTCCAGGCGTGCCGCGAATGGTGGCCTGTGCTGTCGGAGCCGGGGTTATGTCGGGCGATCTGGGTCTCACAATTGAACTGATGGGCGATGTTGCTGCGGATGTGGTCAGCCTTCGAAACAAACTTCTGCAAGCGGCCACCTATCCGCTGACGATCGTGGCAGTCGCCAGCCTGTTAGTCGTCACGATTGTGCAACACGCACTCGATGTTTTTCTCGACACGATCGTCTCATGGGGCATTCCGGCTCATCCGTGGTTGATGACCGCACTGACGTGGAATCGCAATCTGCCCGGCTGGACGCTGCTGCTTCCGGTGGCAGGATTGTTGCTGTTTGCCTTCTGGACTATTTCCGGGCGAGCGGCTGCGATGGCTTTCAAAGGTCCGGAGCGACTTCTTCTTCTGCTGCCTGGTGTGAGCTCACTTGTGCGTGACCTGCGGAATTATACGCTTGTGCGAATGCTGTCGCTGCTGACCGAACGCGGCATTCCCCTTCACGACGCTCTCATTCTTGCGGGCGGCGCGACGGACAATTCTCGCCTCGATCACGCCTGTCGTACGGCCGCCGGACGAATTGAGAAGGGCCTGTCGATCGTGGCCGAAGACGGCTCATCAGATCGAGCCCGAGGTTCACTGCCGCCTCTGCTTGCGGTGTCTCTGAAGCAGGTCGAACGCGATGAATCGCGGATGGTGCATCGGCTAAGATCTGTGGCGGAGTTTTATCGCAACCGGATGGAACGCAACTCGACCTGGATCAAGCTCATGATGCCCGTCATCATGTTTATCGTGATCGGTGGAGGTTGTGTGCTGGCCTATGCTCTGATGGTGTTCTGGCCGATGTCAGAAATCTACCGAAATCTTGGGGGCTGATCGCAATGCCAACTTACAAGTATCAGGCGGTCCTGCCCACGGGCGTTTCTATCTTCGGTATCTTTGATGCTGTCGACCTGAACGTGCTGTCGGCTTATCTGACGGCACGCAACATGACGCTGGTCAATGCCTCGGAGATGTCGATCAACGCGGCATTGACGGCTTCCGATCGTGAATTGCCACGCATGCTGCAGTTGCGGATTGGCGATCGTCTGCGTGAAGCTTTGTTGACCGACATGCCGGCTCATGAAGCGGTGCGAGCTGTTGCCGAGGAGCCTTTCGAGCACCCTTTGCTCATGGCTATGCCGTGGTTATTTTTCATCACGGTTTTTGGTTCTCTGGTGCTCACGTTGCTGGCTGCCGCAATTCCAGAAGGCCGTTCGGGGATCATCACTTTTGCTGTGATTGGACCGGTTGTCGTCGGAACTCTCTGGATGGTGGCTCAGACGTGGCTTGTTGCGAAACCGCGGCGGGTTCTGTTGCGGATTGCTGCCAGTCTGGAACGAGGCGACGACGGGACGTTCGGAGGCCTCAGTTTCTTGCCACGTGAGCTGCGGGCTGTGATGGACACATCGCTGGACTCACGCACAAAAGCCACCAGCATCGCAGAACTTGCACCAACTTTGACCGGCATGCAACTGCAGGCGCATCAATTCGCCGTCAGCATTGTGGGACCAATGATAGCCCTGGCGCTGGTGTTCATTGGAATGCACGTGCTGCTGCTGTCCGTCGTTCCACAGTTTGCTGACATCTTTATGGGATTCGGGGTCGAACTGCCGGCCCTGACAATTTTTTTCGTTGCACTGAGTAACACGGCTGTGCTTCTGGGATTACCCGGCCTTATGGTGGCGATACTTCTGATCGCAGCCACGATGATTGCCATTTATGCGTTGCTTGTGATGCCGCGGACTGCGGAGATCTGGGAAGCGGTGCCTGGACTTGGGCTTTCCGTCCGCTGGCTGATGCAGGCCCGCGTCTCGCGAATGCTGGGCATTCTGATTCGTAATCGAGTCGCGCCGGCGGAGGCGATCGCAATCGCATCAAAAGCCAGTGGGTTTCAATCCGTCGCGGAGGCTGGCCAATACATCGCGAAGGACATCGCAGCGGGGAATCCGGGACGTTCGTACATGCGGCAGCTTTCCGGATTGCCATTGTCATTGCTTTACCGAGTCTCTGCAAAAGAAGATTCTGAAGCCGCGCGGCAGGAGACGGCACAGGCATTCCAAAATTATGCAACCGCATTGGAACAGGCCTCCGCGGGAAACGGTTCCAGCATTGCTGTCATTGTCGAATTCCTGATTGTGATCTCGTCCGGCTTTCTTGTCGGACTGATGGTTCTCTCGCTGTTTTTGCCGCTGATTAATATCATGAACGATCTTTCGATGATTGTCTGGAGGCTGGCATGAACTATGTGCAGATGTGGATGTTCCTGACGAACAAGTCGGAACCTCTGCGGCAGACTTCGCTGCTGATGCTTCTCGCTGGCGGGATCGGACACGGAGAAACTCTGATCCATGGTCTGAGCGCGCTGGCAACGGAAAGCAGAGGCACGTGGGCCGGAAAGGTGGGCCAATTGCGATTGCTGCTGGAGCAGGGTCATTCCCTGTCTGCGTCGGCGGCCATGGTCAAAGATTTGTTGCCCGACCAGACGATTGCCGCCATTCGAACAGCAGAGGCAACGGGGACCTTACCCGATGTGCTGATGGATGAGGCTCGACGGATTAGTCAGTCGGTGCAAAAGCGGGCCGGTGGTCAGATTAATCTTGAATCGTTGCTGCTGATGGTCGCAACCATCGGCACGGTCGGCTTTTCTATCGTGTCGTTCATCATGTTTTTCATCATCCCGAAGTTTAAAGAGATATTTATTGGCTTTGGGGTGGCACTGCCCGGTCCCACGATGCTGTTAATCTTCATCACGGACTGGCTGTTGTCGTGGTGGTACGTGTTGTTTCTGCCGTTGATGGGGACATCCGCGTTTGCGATCTGGCTGTATTATTCTTCCACCAGCCAGAAACTGCGACGTGGCTATCACCGGTTTATGGAACATTGGCCGCGGTATTGGCTGCCTGGGCTGCTGCGGCAGTTGAGCCTTTCGGCGGCCACTGGACAACCGCTTTCTTTAGCTCTGGACTGCGTGATGGTCGACATGCCGCCGGGCCGTGCGTCGCGAAAGATTGGTGATCTGCGGCATCGTGTGAGCAACGGGGAAGATACGATTGCAGCATTGCAGGCCGTGGGACTTGTGCGTTCACGGGAGGCTGCATTTTTACAGTCGTCGCTGCGAACACGGCATCTCGACTGGGGCCTGCGGCATCTTGCCGATGCGATCGATCGTCAGTGGCAGCAACGTATCCAGAGGATTCCGATCCTGCTGGGGCCCATGTTGATTCTCTTGGTCGGTTTTTGTGTTCTGTTTGTCGTGGTGTCGCTGTTCATGCCGCTGATTAAGTTGCTGAATGATCTGAGTTAGTTTTTCCGCCTCGGAGAGAGACGGGACACAATGTGGCTCGTCTCTCCGAGGCGAGATTTTGCTATGCAACGCAATACAGGTCTCGCCACGGATTGACGAGCGACATTGAACAATCGCAATCACAATGTGGCTCGTCTCTCCGAGGCGAGAGGTTTCATTCCCGCCTCGGAGAGACGGGCCACATTGTTGATCTCTGAAGTCATTGTCAGGAATTTGGCTGTGGAAAAAAAAAGAAAAACACTCCGGTCAAGTGATCGTTGCGCATCGCGACGGGGCAGCCTGCTGGTCGACGCCATTATTGGTGCCATCATCATGGGTGTTGCCATTTCAATGCTGGTACCGGCTCTGACCGCCGTGCGTCGTCAGCGACAGTCCATTCGTTTTGAATCGCTGGCCATGCTGGAACTCAACAACATCGACGCGCTGCTGCCAGACACAGTGGATCAGGCGAGCCCGCCGGCATTATCAGAATGGTTTCACAATCGTTATGCGACGGCTCAGTTGAAGTTCGAGATCCTGCCGCCGTCCACTGACGAAGCCACAAAAATTCAGCAGCCGGTGCGTCTGACCATTCATCGCCCGGCCGAGACTTCCCTGCCTGATCAGCAAGTGTCCGTGGTCATCTGGCGGCAGTTGCCGGAGGTTGCTCCATGAACAGAAAACTCATAGTCGCTTCCGCGGGCGTTCGAAAATCGCAGCCGGTCAAACCGATCGCCGGACGCCGCGGAGGCTCACTGTTTCACCACACGCTGGTTTACATGACGATCGCGTCGGCTCTGCTGACGATCACCGGGCTTGTGCTGCACACGGCGTTAAAAGCCGACCAGTCGGATCGTCGGGAATCCCTCTTTCTGACATCTCTGCTGCGGGCCGAACAACAACTGCGAGCGGATGCCGGGCAGTCGCCTCTGACGGTGAATTCGTCCCGTGAAATGGCCGCACAGTTTTCTGCAGACGCTGCTGAGGCGACGCGTATCCTGTGGACAGCGGATCGCGGCATTCTGACTCGGTCAGTCCGGCAGGGTGAAAAACCTGACAGCTCGGATCGTTTTATTTTTCCGGCGGGAAGTCAGATTGAGTTCCTACAGGCCGAAGGAGAAACGAAGCCAACAGGCGAGGTGCAGACAACGCCGGTCATCGTAAAGATTACAGAGCCATCTGCTCTGGTGACGTATCAGGCTGCAGCCGATGGCGGTACGAATCGAAATAAGCCCGCGGCGGAAGCGAGTCCTGCACTTCCAGCCGCCGTCGCTCGACCTAAGACCGTTGAGATTCGTCTGCAGGGAGCTCCGCAATGATCCGACAACCAGGCAGATTAAGTCCATTCAGAAATTGCTGCAGGAAAATCTCATCCGCCAATTCCAACCGGGTGTTTAGTTTCGGCCGCAAGAAGCGGCGCGGGGCTGTCACCGTGGTGGCTCTCGTGGTTCTGCTCATTCTGTCCGCCACAGTCGGTCAGTATGTCCGACGAGTGATCATGGAACGCCGCCAGATTCGTCAGGAGGTGTTACATCTGCAGGCCGAAAAGCTGGCCGAAGCAGGATTGAGAATCGCAACGAAAACACGCCAGCAGGATCCGGCCTGGTTGGGATTCACCTGGAATCTTCCGGCCGGCGAAATTCATCAGACAAATACTGCCGAAGTGACGATCCGAATGCAGAACCAGACCTGCACCGTCGTTGCCCGCTATCCGGCCAACTCCCAAATTCCCCTTCAGGTTACGCGAACTAGAAAGCTGTCACCATGAACCCGCTCGTCTCATTTTATCACCCCTCAAGTTTTCGTCGGAATTGGCGAACATCGCCAGGCTTTACCCTGATTGAGCTGCTGGTGGTGATCGCGATTATTGCCATCCTGATTGCACTGCTGTTGCCAGCCGTCCAGCAAGCTCGTGAGGCCGCTCGACGCACACAGTGCAAGAACAATCTGATGCAGATTGGAATCGCCATGCACAATTATGACATGGCTTTTGAAATGCTGCCGCCCGGATGCGTGAATCCCACCGGGCCGATTCGAAATGTCGAAGAGGGTTATCACATGAGCTGGTTGGTTCAGCTTCTGCCAGTGATAGAACAGACCAGTTTGTTTGGCACGATCGATTTCAGTGCGGGTGCTTACAGCGCTTCCAATGCCGCACTGCGAACGACTCGGATACCCACGTTCATTTGCCCAAGCGATGCGACGAACCTGCCTGGCGCGGTGAATTACGCCGGCTGCTTTGCGGGCGAAGATGTGGCCATTGACGTGGACAATACGGGGCTGTTGTTTCTAAACAGCAGCATTGGATATCAGAAGATCCGGGACGGTGCGTCGAACACGATCCTTGCCGGTGAAAAACGCGTCATGAACGGCTTGAATGATCTGGGCTGGATGTCAGGAACCATGGCCACTCTTCGCAACACCGGAGTACCGCTGAACGCGGGTTGGGATGTGGGCGGTCCTCGTAACGGTCCTCGTAACGGGAGACAGGGCGGTGAAGTTCCGCTGGCTCCGCCATCCAATACGGCAACCAGTGGCTTCGGCAGTCTGCATGTGGGCGGAGCTCAGTTTATTCTGGCGGATGGGTCTGTCAGATTTTTGAGTGAAAATATCGATCTCAAGATTTATGGGTTTCTTGGCAGTCGCGAAGACATGCAGCCTTTGGAGGAATTCTAGAGATGACTCCAAACAGCTTTCGCTGGAGACTCAGCCGCGGATTCACTCTGCTGGAGTTGCTGGTGGTCATTGCCATCATCGCAATACTGATCTCGCTCCTGTTGCCGGCGATTCAGCAGGCCAGAGAGAGTGCTCGCCGAACGCAGTGTCTGAACAATCTGATGCAGATCGGTGTCGGCCTGCGAAACTACAACTCAGCCCACTCGTTTCTGCCGCCCGGATGCATTAACGCGACCGGGCCTGTCCGCAGCATTGAGCCTGAGGACGGCCGTTTAATGCTTCCTGCCGCAGCACCCGGTGAATATCGAATCGGCTGGATTCCCCAGCTTTTGCCGTTCATGGGGGACGAAGGTGTCTGGAGACAGATTGATTTCAGAAACCCGGAGCGATCGTTTCTCGGGGAATCGGAACGGCTGATGCTGGATCAGGATTATGAACGCTGGCAGGCATTTAATCGGGGGAAAGCCGATCCGGCAGTCGCTGCACTGGCCGCAAAATCTGAAGACCGGGCAGAAGAAGAATTTGGCGTCGGCCCAACGTTTGGCGGCATGGGCTATGTGGGCTATGACCCTAGCCAGGGCCCTCCTCAAGTGCCGGCGATTTCGCCTGAGCAGTTGCCCAAGCTGTCATGGCTCGTTTGTCCTTCGGATGCTGGATGGAGACCTCGCATAGGGACGTACGCAGGCTGTCAGAACAGTTTCGAGAAGCCGATTGACGTGGACAGCGACGGGCTGCTGTATCTGAACAGCTCCGAGTCCCTCGACAGCATTCTGGATGGAGCGTCGTCCACACTGTTAGTCGGCGAACACTCCTCAGCACCGTCCGACGGGATCTGGATTTATGGAGATCGGGCCACCCTGCGAAACGGAGGTCTCATGCTGACTTCCGGGACATTTGCAGCTTATCCAAATCTCAATCGCACGGCGCCCGACGAATCGCAGCTGACCGATGAGCAGCGAGCAGAAAAGGAAATCCAGCGGCAGCTGAAAGTCGGGCCGTTTGGAGGATATCATTCCTATTCTGTCACGTTTCTGTTTGCAGATGGCGGCGCACGATTGATCAGCCGTCAGGTTTCGGCCGAAGTTTTAGCTCAGCTGATCAACCGCAAGGACAGCCTGAATACGGCGTCTGCAGAGTTTTGATGTTAAAAAGAGTCCTCATACAAGCTCGAAGCGCCAGCGAGTGGGCTGCGAGTGCCCAACGGCCCACTCGCTGGCGCTTCGAGCTTGTAAAATTCACAGGCTCGGCGGGCCGACAAATCCATCGCGGGTGGTGTAAAGCCCTCGTTGTACCACACATCTTTTTCACGACCCCCATGAGCTCGCCTCATGGGTGAAGGAGTTTTGAAGTTAGTTGATTGGCGTCCTACTGACAAAACTCAGGCTCATGCCAGGCAAGCTGGCATGGGGCCACTGCTCAAAAAAGATGTGTGGTACAACGGTGGAGTAAGCCACCGGTTTGTTGCACTTCGCATCGTTCAGGATGACAAGACTTGAACGCCGTTGACTGTGCAGGAATCACAGAATTCCGGATGAAAGGGAGTTCCGGCGTTGCGGGCCGGGCGTTTGAAGGCGACAGTGCTTTTAGCCGCCCCCGGCGATGTCGTAAGAACCTGACACCAGAGTTTCCTGAAATGTTGTTACGTCGATTTCAGATAGCCATCCTGCTGATCGTGATGGGCGCCGTCCTGACGCTTGCGACCGATTTCACTGCGTTTTCCATTCGCGACTGGAGATGCTGGGCGTTGTTTGCGGCGGCGGCGTGTAGTCTGGCCAGTTTGTACTGGATTTGGCCGCGAAAAACGGAAGAAGATCCGGAAGTCACCGCCCTGCGAGCAAAACTCGCGGCGACCCAGGCACGGATGAACGAACAGACCGAAACGTTTGAAAAAGCCCGGTCCGTTCTTCTGACGGATCTCTCCTCGAAAACCCAGCGACTTGACGAACGTGAGCGAGACCTGGTCAATCGATTCGCCCGGTTCCATGAATTTCTCGAATACCCGACGGAAGACGTACACGCAGAAAAGGTCAGCGGCGACCTGCAGCGGCTGAGCGAAAAGGATCGAGAAGTTCGTGAGCTGCTGGAAGCCGAAGCCGAACGAGTCTACGAAAAGATTCGTCGAAACGGCTATACGGTCGAAGGCCAGGTCGATGCGATCGCCATTCGCGACGAAGCCCTCGAATTGATCAAACGAGTTGCGAAAATCTACAAGCCGGAGAGTCAGTTTCCGCTGCTGGAAACCAGCTTCGAACAACTGGCTCGCGCCGCCAGTCGTGTTTGTCTGCATGCTCTGGTGCTGCTCGAACGGTTGCCAGTGAACGTGCAGCAGTACAACATCAACACGCTGCACAGTTACATTCGCAAGGCGGTCGTTGGCTACGGCATGTACCAGAAAGCGACGCCGTGGCTGAATTATCTGAGCCGCGGGATTTATGCTGGGCGACTGGCCGCCACCACAAACCCGGCGACACTCGGTGCCTGGTGGCTGGCGACGGAGCTCGGAAAACGCGGGGCTCAGAAGATGGTCGAAGGCGCCGTCGATCGCCAGGCCGTGGCCGTGCTTCGCGACCTGGTCACGATCATCGGAGTGGAAGCGGCAGGAATTTATGGAACCGGATTTCGTCAACGCGACCCGGCCTGGATTCTTGGGACGGAACTTGTGGAACTAATCCATGCGTTTCCACCGTCCGGCGAAAGTCTCAAATTCGGACTGCAGAAAGTGACAGCTCTTCCGCTTCGCAGCGAGTATGATCGCGTCTATCTCTATCGCTGCCTGGCCAATCATCGGTCGGCCGGACTGCAGCTGGCAGACTCCGCCATGCTGACTCGTGACGAACGTGAAGCCATGGCCCGGCAGCTGGAGCTGTTCTTCGTGGCTCATATTCACGGAGCCAGCGAATCCAACTGCAAACGCTGGCGAGAAGGCTTTGAACGACGCTTCGACCTGCGACTCAAGCTGGATGCAGTGGACCAGCGCGGTTTGTCTTCCAAAGAGCAGCAGGTCACCTACGCAATGCGATCGCTGATTACTTTTCTGCGGCACGTGATGTCGTTGGATGACGCTGCGATGCAACTGGTGGGCAAGTCCTTCCGGACATTGGCGATGCTGCCCGAGGCGCAGCGGCAATCGGCGTTAAGCGAAAGCGTTTTGCGACGAGTGGAGCATTCCTTTGAACCACCCGAACTTGATCCCGGGGCGGACGTCACGAAATCATTTGTCAGCGATCTCGCCGCCTGCGCCGCTGTTCCCGAACAGCCCGACGCACATGCCGAGCAATTGATCAGAGAGACGTTCAATTATTTTCGACACACGACAAAGGAAGCGGAAGCGGCAATCGGCGCGGCCTGGAAGCAAAAGCTGCGATGGCACTGTGTGGAAATGGAAATCGCGGACGAAGTGCCTCCCGAAGCCGCTCGTTCATTTTTCCTGTCGCGCCAGCCGGGCGAAAAGCTTGTGCTCGCCTATGGAAGTCTCGGCCGACGTCTTCAGGCAACGGTTCACGCACTTCCGAACCACTGGCTGTTTGGAACAGAGAACTCGGACGGAAGCGGCCGAAGAACCTTCGTCGTCGCAACCAGCGCAGAGCCTGGGGCTGGCGAGCAAGGCGAAGTCGTCTGGTCGGCTTCACCGCCACTGACGATCGAGCGTGTTCATGGCATGTTGCTGGATGACGTGGCCATTACGAACGGCCGCTGGAGTCCCGTAGCCGTTCGTCCGGGCGTCGAATTGCTCGAAGGCGACCTGCTGATTTCAGGCAGTCTGCGAGGCGGCCGTTATCGTTATTTCTTTCGGCCACTGCTTGAGTTCAGTGGTGTGCCGAAAGCGTTGCCGGAAGAATAGCGAAAACAGTGAGTACGCATGCGCCGATGGTTGAAACAAATTAGTTTAACGGCAAGCCGCAGGCGTACGTAAAATTTGGCACCGACGCCTTCGGCTTGCCGTTAAACGAACTTGTGCGCCGGTGCTTTCTTTCGCTTATTTCGACGCCGGGTAGCGAACAAGGACGGGTTCCAGATTCTGGGCGGCCGGTTTCCATGGCTGCTGAAAATCGATGACGGTTGTTGTGCCGGCCTGAGTCTTCAGGATCAGCAGCCCGATGGCCGACGTATCCGACGGCACTGGTGGCAGAGTCAGCGTATCTGCGTTTTCGGCCTGAGTCCCCACGACGATTGTCCAGTCATCTCCTTCGTACACGGCAGCGTAGGCGGCGCATCGAAATGCTGGATACTCATTCACAAGTTTCACAGAGCTGAAACCTCGATCGCCGAGTTCCTTTTCGGCCGCAGATTTCTCGGCCGACCATCCGCTGTCGGCGGCAGGGGTTGTCTCGTCTGCGAAGAAATCGATAGCCGGCAAAACGATGTTGTCATCCAGCGACTGGGCTCGTTTCAAATCCTCCGCCGCCAGGTCTTTCTGACCGCGTCGGTAGCGAGCGACGCCGCGATTCATCCAGGCTTTGGCAAGTTCCGGATCCAGTTTGATGGCTTTGGAATAATCCTGATCGGCTTCTTCAAAGCGGTTCTGAGCCAGATAAACACCGGCTCGCTGAAACCAGCATGCCGGTTCTTCGGGAGCCAGTTCAAGAGCTTTCGCATAATCCGCCAGGGCCGCGTCGTATTGCTTCAGATCGAAATAACACAGGCCTCGATTGCGATACGCCAGAGGGCCCTGCGGGTCCAGATCGACGAGGCGACTGAACTCGACCGCTGCTTCCTCAAAACGCTTCATTCGGGCCAGCACAACGGCCTTATTATTCAGAGCGTCGGTACGATCCTGATCCAGAACCAGGCATTCCGTGTAGTCGGCCAGAGCCTTTTCCAGAACATCCAGACTTTCATACGCGACGCCACGCTGGTATCGCGCCTCCGGATCTTTCGGAGTTGCATCGACCACTTCATTCAGCAGTGGGATGGCTTCCGCCGCCTGATCGCGTTCCATCAGAATGCGAGCTCGCTCGAGCTTCACTTCCGGTGAGTTGGGCGATCCACTGCAGCCAGCCAGCCCGATCACAATCGCAAGCACAAAAAATCGACCACGCGGCATGGAAGAAGGAATCTGATTCATAAGTCGGAGTTGATTCATAAAAAGATTCCGAAGACTGCCGACCGGCGGGATCGATCGACGTTCAGAAGCGGACGGTTGGTAGAGTGGTTGGCTCAGTCGGGACGAGAAATGTCAACTCCGGCAGGCGTCGACTGGGACGTGAAGTACTCATCAAGCTCCGCATCAGGGTCCGGCTTTTGACGACGCTGGTAAAACCAGGAGATGGTGCTCGAAATCCGCTGACGCCAGACATCAGGATCTGAAAAGGCCAGATAAGCAAAAGCCATGATCAGCCCAAAGGTCCACATCCCCAGAAACGCGCCGATTCCCACGTGCATCGCAACCCCCATCGCCAGCAGGAACGGACGGAGCTTTAAATTCCAGATGAGGGCAATGAAGAAGACTTCCCAGGCAATTGTGATATGAGCCATCAAAAACGGTAACCACGGGACCCATGCCATCCACGTCAGATCGAGCGTCTGATATTCCTCATTGGCCAGAACTCGCCACATGGCTTCGCCGGTCCACCACGTTGGCCCTTTGAGTTTTGCTAAACCGGCCCAAAAATAGATCGCACAAAGGTGCAGCTGAATCAGTCGCATTGCCATTCGCGCGGAGGCGACCTTTGCCACAACAGCGGTTCGGCCCTGACGTCGCAGACGCCATTTGTGAATCAGTGAGTCCACGGAAACAGCAGCCCCGGATGGCCCCAGGCTTAAATACAGGCACAGCATGCCAAGGATCTGATCGAATCCAAAGTTCGCAATGGGGACTCGCTGCGAATACGAAATCGTAATCAGGAACGACAGTACGGAAGTGATTCTGGTGGCAAAGCCGACGCAGAACATCGCGGAGATTGCGAGGCACAGAAAATGGACTGGCCAGAGATACGTGTCGCCGATCCAGAGCCAGAAAGAAAAGACAAATCGAGACTGATGAACAGCTCGAATGGCTTCCAGAGGCTGCAGTCCGTGGTCGCCGAAGAAGGCTTCCAGATCCAGCGTCCAGACGGTGAGGTTATAAAACAGCATCCAGCCGCAGAGCAAGCGAATAATGCCCAGCATAAGCGGATCGGCCGGTTCAAACCAGAACCGATGCCAGGCGCCGAGCGCATCGCTAAAGAACCCACGAACGTAAGCCACCATGCCGCTTCGCTGCAGCAGTCTCAGACCTCGCGACATTCCCGGAGTCCTCAGAAATTCCGTGCGACGGATGAACTGGGGGAGGCCTCCGTGGAAAAGTCGAACGTCCCTATGGTCTCGGATTCAAACGTCTCCGGATCGTCCAACTGTCCGCCAGCCTGAATCCGAAGAATCGAAGATGGCTCATGGCTCACCCGACTGAGCGAGATCGCGTCGGCATTGTGCAGTGAGGAAAAATGGCGAGCGTAGGCTTTTTGAATCTCGGTCTGAGTCTCGTCGTCAAAGGCCCAGATGTTTTCGGCCAGCATAAAGTAGCGGTGATACAGCAGACGAGGGCGAATGGCCACATCCGGAAATCTGCCAACCAAAGGTGCATCGCCGGGTCGCGGAATAGACCACGAGATCAACGTGCTGGCACCGGGGTCCGGGGCAAAAAAATGGTAGCCATGATTCAGGAACAGGGCCTCGTTGTAAGGCAGTGCCAGATTGTAACCATCCAGCAGCAGCGGAGAAACCGGCGGCATGGCTGCTGGAGAAATGAAAACAGCAAACACATGGAATGCCAAAGCCAGGCTCAGCAACGCATAACCACATTTTTGCAGGTGTTTTGACATGTCCGGACACCAGACATCTGACATTGAAGAAAGCTGAAAGAAGTCGGGACTGACATGAGTCAGTCCCGACAGGATGTTTTCTGAGAGCGAGTGAATAGAACCACATCTCGCAATGAAGTCCAACACGAAATGGAGCTTAACTCACAAACTTGCGGCAACAGGAATTTTCCTGCTGCGACTTCACTTCTTCATCCCCCCAGCCAGCACAGGTCAGCCGGTCTTAGTGACCAACTGAGCCGCAGGAAGCGTAGTCAACCGGTGAACCGGTTGAGCCGTATGAGCCATAAGAACCGTGTGAAGCAGCTGCCTTCTTAGCCGCCCTGCGAGCCTTACGTGAACCGTGAGATCCGCCGTTTGAGCCTTCTGAACCAGCTGAGTCACCAGTTGATCCGCAGGAAGCGTAAGAAACAGATGAACCGGCTGAACCGCATGAGGCATAAGATCCGCAGGAGTCAGCAACAGTTTCTGCTGAACCGTAGGAGCCGCATGAACCGTGAGACTTCCTGCCAGCTTCTGCAGAGCCTGTCAGAACAACAGCACCCATCGCCAAACCAAGAACCAAACCACCAAATACCTTTTTCATAACCAACCTCCAGTTTGTTGAATCGCAGCAAAGTGCTGCCGTTTTTGACACTCTGCAGCAGAGCATCTCTCACTCAAATGGTGAGACTAAGTGGCCTGGGGTTGTTTGTCAAGTAGAGCCGAATAGGTGAACTGCATTGTGTTTTCTGGTTGCCACAATTGGGACCCATGGGCAATGTGCAAGGTTGTTCAGTGTGCAGTCGAATGTGCGAATCATTTCACATTGCAAAACGACTATTCCTGAGTACATTCAAGTCCCGCATGTGAACACCGTCCCTGGCTTTCGACCTGGAACCCCCACGCCCCAGGGGAATTCAAGAAAAGGCGGCAGCGCTTCCAAAGTTAACAGTAACGGTGATCGTAGCGGAAGCCGCAAAGGCTTTCGGAAGGCTGGGGTTTTTAAAACCCGAAACGTCAGTGAGGGATTGAGTTTCCTGACTTTTTCGGCATATTCGTCCCACGCAACTTCGATAATCAATATCTGAAGACACCGCCGACTGTGAAACCGTGGACCAGCAGATTCTGAAGGTCGACGCGCTGGTTAATGTCAGCCACACGTGCCCCACCTCCATCCAACGCACTGTCGTAGACTACGTTGTCGAACGCCTTGCTGACACCGGTCAGGACCATAAAGTCGTAACCGCCGAAGATGGCGAATTTCGGGCTGAGGTTAATCTCAGCTGCAAGATTCACCTGCGTGATCGTGCCGAAGTCGACCGATCGCGAATTGTACTGAACTCCATCGACACTCTGATAAACCGAACTGACCTTCGATGTGTTGTCGTTCAGGCCCATCATGATGCGCGGCGTTGCACTCAGGGTGAAGTATTTCGAGGTCAATGCGGCACGAGCACCGAATTCAGGACCGTAGAAATTGTTGATCGTGTTGGCTGTGACGGATGTGCCTGGAGAGCCCACGCTGGTTCCGGTAAAGCCAAACTCTTCATCATAGTTGACGTATCGGAAACCGGTCAGCCATTGCCAGGACGCTCCCGCACCGCCTGGAGCTTTCTTTTCCGTCAGGACGGCCAGTTCCGAGCCCCACATCTGGGATTCCATTCGTGTCGAAAATGATTCGCTGAAAATCAGAGCGTTCAGGTCGGCAACGGTTCCTGACACTCCGTCAGTGAGCAGCGGCACCGCAAGATTTGGGAACGCGATTGTTCCGAAGGCAGGATCTGCCAGGCCAACGCGAGTACGTGCGGCACTCAGATCATCTGCTTGCAGAAAGGAATTGGATTGCTCAAGCCCAAAGAAGCTGAGCTCCAGTTCACCGCCGCTTAATGCGACTCCCAGGGTACCGCGGATGCCGGGGACATCAGTGTTTCCCAGGGCGGTTGCGTACGGAAACAACGCTTCACCAATGTCCGTTCCGCCGTTAAGATTATCCAACAGCGAAACCGGAATCTCCTGGCCTTCGATTTCGCCGCGGGTGTTCTGCTGAAGCCCCAGAACAGGTGCGCCGATCTGGTCGTGATCCCCGCCTTCGTAGTTCCACATCAGGAACTCAAGTCGCATCCAGCTCTGGCTGGCGACCTTCCCCACAAATCGCTCAATGGGGCGTCCTTCGTCCCACAGGTCCGTGTTTCCCTGCAGGTAATGGTCCTGAATCGGCTCCTCATATGTCGACCGTGGCGGACAGTAAGGCGCCGGGCCCTCGACGTAATGGCCTTGCTGAGCGCTGGCCACGGAGGGGGCGGAGATCAGGCAGGCGACGGCGGCTGCGAAAGAACGCAGGTTCGGACGGATCATTCGAGCCGGACCTTTTTCAAAGAGTCAGTTCACCCATAGATATTCGCCGACGAGACTAATCCCGCCGACGCCGACTGCAGACGATTCGGAGGCTATGGACAGAATCCAACCGAGTGGAAAACACAGTCTGCTGCCGTCGATATCGTCCTGTAACGACTTTGAACTTTGCTCCAATTGTTCCGAAGGGGCTGAATTTGACGTTTGGGCCGATCATTCCGATCGTGCCAGTCACCGTATGCCCAACAATGCCGCCTGCAACACGGGTGCAGCGTTCTCTTTTCAGCCCATTTGGTCACCTCCTTTTCGGCAGTTTCAGCCGACATGAATGCTTTCCCGCAGGAAATCCACCGAAACCACTCGGCAACTCACTGCAGTGGCGGAAACAAGGCCCCCACGGGTTGAGCTCGTCTTGACCGAAAAAACAGGGTCCCGGATACTCCACGATGTCTTTTGACAGGATTTTTCGAAAGAGCTTCGCCTCAGAACCTGCGAAGCCCACCTCGAATGGTTATCCAACCGGCAACACAATGGATGTTCGTTGCATCATTTTGGCAGTCCTTCTGACCTGCGTCGCGCAGCCCTTCTGCGATGCTCAGGGACCGTCGCGTCACAGCCCGATGAATTCGCCGGGCCGCAAAAGTGTGGGCGTGCTTGTTTTGGTGGACGGCAAGGTGCTGACCGGTCACTGCCTTCCGCGGCCCGATGGCTACGACGTCGAAGTCGCCGGTGGCCGACTGTTTGTGGACTCAAAGCGAGTCCGCCTGATTGCGACCGATCTTGAAGATGCTTATCAAAGAATGCGTGCGGCCCATGTAGAGCTGACGCCTGAAGTCCACATGGAGCTGGCTCACTGGTGCCTGCAGAACAAGTTGCCCGAGAACGCTCGACAGGAAGTTCTGGAAACGCTGCATCTTGATCCGAACCGTGCCGATGCCAGGCGGCTGCTGGAATCTATTGTTGCCGAAGAGTCTCGAACGGCCGGTCCGGGTCTGCCCAATTCTCGACTGACCGAATATCCGTCTCTGCAGCAGAAGCAGACCGCGCCGATGGAATCACGTTCTCTGGCTGGCCTTTCCCGATCGATCGCTCAGGACTTCACACGTCACATCCAGCCGCTGCTGATGAACAAGTGCGCGAATGGGGGCTGCCACGGCGGCAAAACGACATCGGGATTTCAACTTGTGTCGGCGCATCGCGGGACCAGCCCGGCCATCGCAGAAAAAAATCTTGCCGCAGTGCTCAATCAAATTGATCTCGCTCATCCCGCGTCCAGTCCGCTGCTTTCCGGCCTCGATGGGACTCACGGCAATCTCACCGCTCCGCTCTTTCGTGGTCGCAGCGGAGCTCATCAGATGAATGTTCTGCGAGCCTGGGTGAAAGCGGCAGCAAACGATATTGCACCGAATGCAACCCTCGAATCCGAATCCGTCGACGCCCCAATCGTACTTGCCTCCGCTCACACGTCGGACTCAGCAAATGCGATCAACAATGCACTGAATGCTTCGTCACCGCCTGAGAAAGAATCGATGCTTCCTCATGGTCGAAAGCTGACGTCCGCGGATACTGAAACTCGATTTCTCAACGAAGCAAAGCGAGCGAACGCTCGCGATGCATTCGATCCCGCTCTATTCAACAGACGCTTCCACGCAAACGCCGGCCGAAAGACAACCGAAGACTCAGCGACGGCTGAGCCGGTGGCTTCACAGCCTTCTTCGGGAAGTAATCCCTAATGCTCCGCACTACATCTTTCCAGTTTACCAGCGTTGGCGGCGAACAAACGGCAATCTCCGTTTCCCTGCAGAGGACATCATCATGATCAGGACGATCACGAAACCCGTATTGCTGACGATCGCCTGCAGCCTGTTTTGCCTAAGCGGCTGTGCTGCAAAGAACCGCTGGTTTTCGCGGAAAGATTATTCCGAGATGCAGGATCCGTTCATGGAATCCGAAGCCATTGCGGAGGCGGATCCGAAAGGGTCAGCAAAAGATTCTGACAAGAGAGCCGGCCGCGCGACTCTTGAAAGTGCCACCGCTGAATTGGATCCTCCAGGCAGAACCAGAACAGTCGCGCAGACCTCAGCATCCGGCGACGGAGAGGCTCGCACCGGCGATGTTTCGAAAGCCTCGTATCCCGAAAAAGAAGTCACCCGATCGTATCAGGGACCCGCCCTCTCTGACTTCCTCAACAGCAAAAAAAAGGCGGCCGCTGAATCCGACGAAAGTGCAGCAACGAGACCGGCTGCCACAGCATCCACCGGTGTCGGCTCACCGCGTTCCATTTCGCCAGCCGCTCGGGCCGCCGCGCTCCCCGACATTAGTAAGGAAGCGGAAAGATTCACAAACTTCCTTCAGGACAGTCCTGATCGAAGCGCCCAGGATTCTCAGCCTGCGGCAGCCACGGAATCTGGTGCATCAGGGGAACCTGTTGAGGACTTCACCGCCTGGGCAGCTCAGGAACAGCAAAAATGGAGTCAGCCAGCAAAGCAAACGTCTGCTTCCAATTCCGCGGCCGTCACCCCGGCGACCCGCACGGCTTCGGTTGCCCCCTCGGTCTCCGCTGGCAGCGTGGCTGTTTTTAATGACTCAGAGGTCGCCAGGGAACAGCCGACTGAGCCCCTGATCAAGTATCAGGCCAGCCCACAAGCGTCATCCGGCTTTGAACCTGACTTTGCATCCGCAGAGAAACCTGTCCCGTCAACAGAATTCAATCCGTTCGACGATTCGAACAACCCGTTTGCAGCTGCAGCGTCTAACGCAGAACCCGCTCCGGCGAATAAGCCGGCAACCAAAAACCCGGTTGTCAAATCCACAGCTCGCAAAACTCTGGACGACTCGTTCCAGATGGACAGCGGCTGGAAACCCGCAAATCTCGAACGCCCCTGATGCGCACTGCATTTGTTGCGTGACAAGTGGAAGTTTCCATGTTTTGTGGTTTTGCTCTCGCCCCATGCCAGCTTGAAGGTTGTTGATTTAATCGTTTAAGTTGATTTAATCGTTTAACCCGTGGCCGACAGGCCAGGGTTTTCACTCAGCCTGGCCTGTTGGCCACGGGTTAAACGAAATGGACATTGCATAGACTGCCACTTGCCAGGGAGCCATGTCCAGATACAGACCGCGGCCTGCGAGATCATCGCCGTTCCTTTCGTAGCTGGCCGCACTAAGCTGATCCTGCATCTGCCATTCCTTTCCGGCGATGTCCGCGAACGGCAGCCGAACATGACATTGGCTCTGATGGGGAGCATAGTTCACCGCGGTGATCAATGAGTCACCCTGCGGACCAGACCACCCGAAGACTATGATGCCTTCGTTTGTCTCGTTCCCATCCCAACCCGCAGAGCATTCAAGCAATTGCCATTGGCCATCGCGGACGACCGGTCGGCGAAGAATGGCCAGCAGGCGGTCGTAGAACTGCGAAAGTTCCTGGTCGACCGCCTCCTGCGGAGCGCGCACAAGGTGCGGTGAAATTCGTTTTTTTCTGGCCTCGAACTGCCCCTGATGAAAGAAACGCAGGCCAGGCGAAAGAAACGTCAGAACCGCCGCCGCCTGATGTCTCTCCAGCGAGAACGTTGCGGCCGCCCGCGATTCGTCATGGTTCTCCAGGAAACGGGCGAGCTTATCCTGGTAATCGAGTTCCGCCAGAAAATGATTTCGCACCGGCCGGGGATCCCCTTCCCGAAGTCGATCGTAAAGCCGCTTGTCGTATGCGGTGTCGAAGCCCTGTTGCTGCAGAGTCCATTCCATGTCCCAGTAGACTTCGGCCATGAGCATGAAATCGGAAACATGCTCGCGAACTCGCTGAATCGCCCTGGGCCAGAAGAGTGGCGCACGGCGTCCCCATGTCCGTTCGAAGACCTCCGGCAGGACCAGCATTGCCATATCGCAACGGACGCCATCACACTGCTCGGAAATTCGAAGCAGTTCATTCATCATTGCTGCCTGCAAAGCCGGATTCGCGTAATTCAGCTGCAGAGTATCCGGCCAGCCCCCAAAGTAGGGATCGCGGCCGTAAGCGAAGATCTGCTCTCCCCGTGGAGTCTTGACCCGCGTGTAATTTTGAGGAGCGTTGGCCAGGTCCTGTTCGTTACCCTCCACGAAAAAATCCGGATGGTCCTCAACCCAGGGATGGCCAAGCCCCATATGGTTGGGCACAAAGTCGAGCATCAGTTTCAGACCGCGCTGACGGAGGCGTTCCCGCAGGCGAGCCAATGCTGCGTCGCCTCCAAGGTTTGCATGCACGGTGTAGCCGATGATGGCGAAGCCGGAACCAGCAATGTCTTCCTCACAGAGGTCTGGAAGAGTCTCCTGGAACTCATGCCGCCAGCCGGGATTAGTACGCGACACACGCTGTGCTTCTGGACCAGTCTGCCAAACACTGAGGAGCCAGACCCAGTCAAAGCACTGCGTTGCCAGGCGATCGAGCTCCACGTCGGGAATGTCGTCCAGAGTGACTGGCCGACCCAGCGTTCGGCCAAGTTCTGTTAACCAGACTCGAGTATTAATCTGATACAGTGAAGGATATCGAGGATTACGCATCGTGGTTTTCTCCCGTCGCTTTCTGGAAGCCGAACATCTTACCACCCATCAGCGAACTATTCTCATCCAAAAAGCCGAACAGCCGTTCTTCAGAATGCCGTGTTTCCCATTCCACAGAGCCCACGCAAAACAGAGTCCCTTCAAGGAGTTCGCCTATCAGTCATAAACAGATTCACACCCTCGCCCTTGCCGCCTGGTTTAATGAATACGTAGAATGTCCGACTCCTTCACGCCAAACAAAACTTTTAAACAGCCCAGGATGGCTCGCGATTTCTGGAAAGCGATGGACGCTGCGATTACCAACGAAAATGTTACTGAAACTTTGCGGATTCGTGCTCGCCATCTTCTTCCGTTGCGTTCCAATCGCCCGCAGCCCAAAGGCTCATTACAGCAAGGTTCAGAACGCATTGCCAGACGCCACTGACTTGCACCCTGACAGGGTGTGCCATATAGTCCTGCTCTTGATATGTTCCTGTTAGATTGGAAGGCCATTCCTTGCGGGTATGGCCCCGTAGAGTTCGGCACGATCGATCGCACGGACTCGCCAATCCATGAAGAACCATCTTGACTCACTCGCGATCTCTGGCCTTCCAAAATCTCCCACCGAAATCACTGGCCTTGCTAAAATCGCTAAGGCCGGGCTGCCGGCCGGGGGCTTCGCATGAACATTGAGTCTGTCCCCGCGTCAATTTCTGTCCTGACTCGACTGAGGATCGAAACCCGTCCCCAGCACGACGCCATTGAGGCCGCTCTCGATATTACAAGTGAAACGCTCACGCTCGACGCGTACCGACTTACCATCGAGCGGTTTCACGGGTTTTACCTGCCGCTTGAAGCTGGCCTGGTGAAAATCGGCGGTTGGATGGAACGTGGCCTTGATCTAACAGAACGCCAGAAAACGCTTCTTCTGAAAAACGATTTGCAGGCTCTCGGAGTGAGCGATCCTGAAATGGTTCCGGTCTGCACAGTCCTGCCTCCGCACGGCACGGTCGCGGCCGCTTTCGGCTGCCTGTATGTGCTCGAAGGGGCGACACTTGGCGGACAGGTCATTATGCCGTTGCTCCGAAATCGCCTGGGCATTACGCCCGAAACCGGCGGCCAATTTTTTCGCGGCTACGGTGATCGCACCGGCGCGATGTGGCAGGCATTCCGGGCAGTGCTCACTGCCTCCGTGGTAAAGCCCTGTGAGGCAGATGAAGCGGTGGCCGCCGCGAAAGAGACATTCCTAAAATTGCAGCATTGGATGATGCGAGAAGGTCATAATTGATGAGTCAAGAAGATCAAGTTGCCCCGCTGCCGTGGGACGGTCAGCCGTACAGCATCAAGCGGCACGGGGTCACCATCAGCAACTGCGATAGCGAGCCGGTGCAGACGCCGGGGTGCGTGCTGGCGCACGGGGCGTTGCTCGTGCTGCGGCCGGCAGATTTGACGATCCTGCAGGCGAGCGAGAATACCGATCGGTTTCTCGGTCACCCTGCGGAGTCGCTGCTTAACAAGCCGGTCCGCGCCGCCATCGGGCTGGATGGCGAAGCGCGCCTCAAAGCGTTCCTGGCGACCGAGCCGACCGATCGTAACCCGCTTTACGTTTTCACGCTGCCAGCGCAAGGGGACGTGCCGCCTATGGATGTTACCGCGCACACCATTGATGGCGTGGCGGTAGTCGAGTTCGAGGCCACCGGCCGCACCGGGGCCGCCGAACCGGACTACTACGCGCTCATCAAGAAGACCGTCGCTCGGCTGCAAACGGCGCGGACACTTCGGGAGTTCTGCGACGTGACCGCAGACGAGTTCCGGACCCTCACCGGTCTGGACAGGGTGATGATTTACAAGTTCCACGCTGACGGCCACGGCGAAGTGTTCGCCGAAAGCAAGCGGCCCGACCTCGATCCGTGGCTTGGGCTGCACTACCCGGCCGAAGACATACCGCAACCAGCCCGCGAAGTGTTCAAAAAGGTCTGGATCCGCCCGATGCCGGACGTGGCGGGTGAGCTGGCCGAACTCGTCCCGCTCGCCAACCCCGACACCGGCCGGCCGCTTACGATGACCTACTGCGCATTGCGGGGGGCGTCGGTCATGTATACGGAATACCTGAAGAACATGACGGTGACGGCTGCGCTCACCTTGGCGATCCGCAACGGCGAGCAACTTTGGGGCTTTATTAATGGCCACCACTACTCTGGTCCGAAGTTCGTGCCGTATCAGGTTCGGGCGGCGTGCGAGTTCCTGGCCCAGGTGGTCTCCCTGCAACATCAGGCGGCTGAGGATCGCGAGCAGATGGTCTACCGGCTGAAGCTCGACGGGACGCACCAGCAACTTGTCGCGCAGGCGGCGCAGGACGGTGGACTTGCGACCATGACCGACGGCAGCCCGACCCTGCTCGACGGCTTGGCGGCGGGCGGGGCGGCGATCTACCACCTCAATCGCTGGTGGCGCGTCGGTAACACTCCGACCGAATCCGAACTGGAGACACTCGGCGAATGGCTGAACGACCGACCAGAGTTCACCTCACCTACCCGCCCTCTGTTTGCCACAGATTGGCTCGCCCGCGACTATCCCCCAGCCGCGGCGTTCGCCGATGTGGCGAGCGGTCTGCTGGCCACTCCGCTTTCCCGTACCAATAGAAACCTCATGCTCTGGTTCCGGCCCGAAACCGCCCAGACGGTCAACTGGGGCGGCAATCCGCACGACAAGCCGACCGTCCCTGGCCCGAACGGCCCCCGACTCACACCCCGGCGGAGCTTCGAGCTGTTCCAGGAGTCCGTTCGTGGGCGATCCGTGCCTTGGTTGACCGTCGAACTCGACGCCGCCGTCCGGCTGCGGATGCTAATCGTGGAACTTGTCGTCAGCCGGGCCGAGCGGCTGGCGGATCTCAACGCGGACCTGACCCGGTCGAACGAGGAACTGGACGCCTTCGCTTACGTGGCCTCGCACGACTTGAAGGAGCCATTGCGTGGCATCCACAAGTACGCCCATCAGTTGCTCGAAGTCGCGGCTGGGAAGGACGGGGAGCATCGAAAGAAGGTCGAAGGGCTGATGCGGCTGACCGTGCGAATGGACAGCCTGCTCGACTCGCTCCTACACTTCTCCCGCGTTGGACGGGCGGTGCTCCAAACCGAAGATACGGACTTGAACGAGGTAGTGAATGAGTCCATCGAGATGGTGGACGCCCGCCGCGCCGAGGGGTCGATGGAGATCGCCGTCCCCCGACCGTTGCCGCACGCCCGCTGCGACCGGGTTCGCTGCCGGGAGATTTTCGTCAACCTCCTATCGAACGCTCTGAAATACAACGACAAGCCGCAGAAACGGGTCGAGGTCGGGTTCATTGCCCCGGACGAGGACCACCCCCGGCCAGGATGCCCCGACGGCTCGGCCGACCTCACGATCTATTACGTGCGGGACAATGGCATCGGCATCGCGGCGCGGTACTTCGGGCAGGTCTTCAAAATGTTTAAACGGCTGCACGGACGGGACGAATACGGCGGCGGCACCGGGGCCGGGCTGACCATCGTACAGAAGCTGGTCGAGCGGCACCACGGTCACGTGTGGCTCGACTCGACCTTGGGCGTGGGGACGACGTTTTACTTCACCCTCTCGTCCAGGGAAGGGGCCTGATATGCTTTGGACCCAACAGCCTTCCTACATGCTGGTCGTTATCGAGGACTCCGATGAAGATTTTGATACCGTCGTCGAGGCCGTTAAACGGTCCGGGGTGACAACCGAGGTGCGGCGGGCTATTTCGGGTGAAGCCGGGCTGGAGATACTTCGTGAACTCGCTACAGATCGGGCTGTACTCGTGCTGATGGATCTGAACACGCCTGGGACCGACGGCCGCGAAGCGCTCGCAGTCCTTAAAGCAGACCCGGCCTTGAACTCCATCCCGGTGGTCGTGTTCAGCACTTCGGCCAACCCGAAGGATGTCGGGTTCTGCTACGCTGCCGGGGCCAACGCCTATCACGTCAAGCCGGTCCGGTACCCGGAGCACTTGCAACTGGTCATCGACCTAGTCGGCTACTGGTTCGGTAGTGTCACCTTAAACACCGTCGGAACCACCAACTTATGAAGAACAGCATGTCTACCTCATCGGTTTCGCTGTGGCGGCTCGTCATCATCGAGGACAGCCCGGAAGACTGCGATGAGATCCGCCGTCTGCTGCTGCAGGGTTCGGACCGTCGATATCAGTTCGTCGAGGCAGAAACCGGTGCCGCCGGAGTGCGTGCCATTCTCGACCCTTCCAACGGCCCGCCCGACTGCGTAGTTCTAGACTATACCCTGCCTGATACAGACGCCATGGAGGTGTTACGGGCGGTCATTGATTCGGATGGTTTGACTGTCTGCCCCGTAGTAGTACTAACCGGTACTGCCGGCCCGCAGTTCGGCCCGGCACTGCTGCGAGCTGGCGCGCAGGACTTCATCGGCAAAAGCTGGATGACGGCCGAGAGCCTGACCCGGGCAGTGGATAATGCCGCCGAACGGTGGGCCATGATCCGAGAGCTACAAGCCCACGCGGCAGCCCTACACTTCAGCGAGGCGCAGTTGCAGTTGGCGGTCGAAGTTGCCGGGTTGGGTGTGACCCGAATCGATTACGTCACGAACACAGTGATTCTGGACACGCTGGCTGCAGCACTGTTCGGTCTGGTAGCAGAAGAGTCGTTGCCGCGTTCGGTGATTCACGCCACTTTCTACCCGGACGATAAAGACGAAATTTTTCGGCTTATGAACCAGTCCCTCGACCCGAGAGGCAATGGTTGCTTCGTCATGGAACACCGAGTCGTCCACGCGGACGGCTCGATCCGTTGGCTGTCGGTCAAGAAGCAGGTTGTGTTCGGCGACGTTGGCGGGATCCGCCGCCCGTTAACAGGTGTGTTGGCGGCGGTGGACATCACCGAGCGCAAGGTGGCGGAAGCCGAATTGAGGAAGCGAAACGAGCAACTGGCTGAGGCTGAAGCACGCATCCGTTCGGTGGTAAACAACGTCATCTACGGCATCATCACTATCGACGAGTGGGGCGTGGTGGAGTCATTCAACTCCGCCGCCGAACAGCTCTTCGGCTACAAACCCGAAGAAGTCCTCGGTCAAAATGTGAAGATGTTGATGGGCGAACCGCATAACAGCCAACACGACGACTACCTCGCCAATTACAAGCGAACCGGCCAGGCGAAGATTATCGGTATTGGCCGGGAAGTTGAGGGACGCCGTAAAGACGGCAGCACATTCCTGATGGACCTGGGCATAAGTAAGTTCCTGCGAGGAGAACGCAACTGCTTCACCGGAGTTGTTCGGGACATCACCGAGCGCAAACAGGCTGAGGAGGCGCTGCGAGAGAGCGAAAAAAAGCTTCGAGACGCCGATCGGACCAAGGACGAGTTCCTGGCGACACTCGCCCACGAACTTCGCAACCCGCTTGCTCCGGTCAGAAACTCGTTGGAGTTGTTGAAGTGGGGAAGCGGAAACGCCGAGTTGCAAAAGCAAGCCCGCGAGACCATGGAACGTCAGATCGCCCACATGGTCCGCTTGATCGACGACCTGCTGGATGTCAGCCGCATCAGTCGCAATAAATTGGAACTCAAGAACGAACGCGTTGAGCTCACATCCGTCATCCATCACTCAGTCGAGGCTTGTCAGCCTCATTTTGTTCGTGACAAACATGAATTCGTGCTCACCTTGCCACCCGAGCCGATCCATTTGCATGGCGATCCTACTCGATTAGCACAAGTGATTGGTAACCTCCTTTCCAACGCGTGCAAATACTCCACACCTGGAGGGAAGATCTGGTTGACCGTCGAGCGTCAAATAGGCGAAGTAAAGATCGTCATTCGAGACACGGGCATTGGCATTCCGCCTGAAATGCTGGACAAAGTTTTTGTTATGTTCACGCAGATTGACAAGTCCCTGGAACGCTCCGACGGTGGACTGGGGATCGGCCTGTCGCTTGTTAAACGCCTGGTCGAATTGCATGGTGGAACGGTCACTGCGCATAGCGAAGGACTTGGCCAGGGAAGCGAGTTCACGGTGCGACTGCCTGTTGAGATCGATCAACCGCGGATCGAGTCGCCGATTCAACAACTCGCTGCCGCTCCCGCCAGGTCCGCCGGCCGCCGAATCCTGGTCGTCGACGATAACCATGACAGCGCGACCTCCCTTGCGCTACTTCTGAAGATGACTGGCCACCAGACCAAAACAGCTTTTGATGGCCTGGCGGCGCTTGAGACGGCGGAGGCATTCCGACCGGAGGTGATCTTATTAGATATCGGCTTACCGAAAATGAACGGTCACGACACCTGCCGCGCGATTCGCGATAAGTCGTGGGGCAAGGACATTCTGATTCTCGCCTTGACCGGCTGGGGCCAGGAAGAAGACCGTCGCAAAACCACCGAAGCCGGATTCGACAGTCATCTTGTTAAGCCAGTCGACCATGTGGCGTTGAATAAACTGGTCTCGGATTCGAAGCCTCGCCAGGAGGCTGTCCGATAACCTGTGTGGCCCTCGACCTGAGTGGAGGGAAATCGCAGCTCATTGATTAAGAATTTGTCACATTTTGTCCGGCCTTCCCATTGCCAGCAGCGTGTGTTCCAGTTGGTAGCATCACCACACTTTATCACACCCAACCGGCCAGTTCTGATTATCCGGCCGAATCACCACGGCGTATCAGTAATGCGTTCGCGGCCGCAAGTCCGCTCAGATAAGCCGCTTCGGCATTGCTGCCAAGACACCAATCTCCGCAGACAGCGATCCCTGAAGCCGCGTCAGTCAGACTCCCCGCAGTGAGCGGCTGGCTGCAGAGAGCATAGCGCCATCGATGAGCGGCGACGTAAGACGGTGTCTGTTCAGCGCAGCCTGCGGCGATAAAGAACGAATTCAATAGAGCATTTTCAACCATCGTCTTCGATTCCTCCAGTTGCTGTTGCGACCACTCCGGACTGGCCTGCAGCACCCAACTGTCATCCCCGTCTTTCCCTGAACTTCCGCCACCACTTCGTGCGGCCCACGCCAGGGCCGAATTGCGAATCACAGCCGCATCGGCCAGCAATGGGATCCGCTGCGGAAACTTAGCCATGACGGTCCAGCAGGGCGACATGGGAACTGAACGAGCGATCGTTGCCAGATGCGGCGCAGCCTGAAGCAGGTTGGCAGCCTGAATGGGTGGAGTCGCCACGACAATCGCATCGAAGAGCCCCTGCGTGCGGCCGTCAGCATCAGCCAGAAACCAGCCTGTCTCGGTTCGTTGAACAGACTTAATTTCGACACCCGATCTGACATCCAGCCCGTGAGCGAGATCCCAGCACACAGACTGCATCCCGTTGGCTCCGATGTAGCGAACTGCCTTTAACGAGACCTCTGCAGTGTTTTCTCCGTCCAGCTTTGCAAGTCGACCGTCCCAGATCCTGACGACGTTTGCCTTGTTCCAGGCGTCCAGTGCGGCGAGGAAACTTGGGTCCGTCCCTGTCAAAAACTGACACCCGTGATCAAACAACCCGACGTCAGTCTGACGAGTCGACATGCGACCGCCCGGCCGTCGTCCCTTATCGAAGACTGTCACCTGGAAACCATGTGTAACAAGTGTTCTCGCGCATATGAGTCCGGCGAGTCCGGCTCCGATAATGGCGACCGAAGTTTGTTGAGCAAACAAGAGGCAAGTCACTTTCTGTGAAGACTCAGCCGGGTATCATATGGCCATCCAAGTCAGCGAAGGCCGGAAACATGAGGCTGACCGACGCTGATTCTAGACATCCCTGTTCACATGGCGAACAGGACGACGATGTCCATCCCGGATTATCCGCCCGAACGTCCGACTCTGCCTGAACTTGGAAACTCAGGAAAACATCAGACCTCGCATCCACGAATCCATCCGGCGCTGAAACCCCTCATTCTATTGAGCGAACGCAGGCACACCGTGCGAGTCTCAACCTGATCCGGCACGCGATCTTTCTTCGGGCCTGATCCGAAGTGGCATTTTAAGCGTGAGATTCTTAACGTATCGAGGTCAGCCAAACAGTACTGACTGAGGATCACGTTTGCGGCGCGGAAGTCGCCACAAAGGGAGTGCCGCAAAAGGCTGAAATGACAACAATGTCAAGAATCAACCCGACCAACCGGCGCTGACCGGCCGGGACTCGACTATCAGGAACCCACGAAGATGACGGCGCAGACATTGAAAATAGTGGCGATTGCTTTGGAACAGGAGTTCTTTCAGGATGCTGATCAGCAGGTCCTGGTCGCCATTCAGGACAGCCCTCGAGCAAGCCACGACGACGTTATGGCGCTGACGGCTGGCATCGTAAACTGGAAGGTCTGGGACGAACTGCAGCAGATGGAGATTACTCCCAAGACGCTGATGGCGTTTTCGCTCTTCCCGGCGATTCATGTGGCGTGGGCTGATGGACGCGTCGAGGAAGCGGAAAAACAAGCGATTCTGAAGTCCGCCGAGCAACTCGGCGTGGCCGCTTCTTCGCCGGCATTTGTTCTAATGGAATCGTGGCTCTCCGGGGAACCGCATGCAAAATTGTTCCAGGCCTGGAAGCAGTTCGTGGATGCGGTTCGGCCGTCGCTTTCCGAGGAAGCGTACCGGCAACTGCGCGACGCGGCGATTCAGCGAGCGAAAACAATCGCCGGAGCCGCCGGCGGAATTCTCGGACTACACAAAGTGTCGCGAGCCGAATCAGCGGCAATTGCGGCACTGGAATCCGTGTTCAATGCAGCCACGCATCACGCGTGACATCTCTGGAACGGGCCTCCGGCGTCGTTCTCCCCGCGGAGGAGAACGGCGGTATTCTGTTAAGGCCAATACCGTTCAAAAAGTAGCAGGCACACTCCGTGTGCCGTCCGCTGATTCGCAAAAAGCCCTGCTTTTGCGGGTTGCGACACATGGAATGTGGCTCCTACTTTGCTTCGTCGAACGGTATTACTGTTAAGGCAACATGCTGCTGAGCCGGTATCAATGTGAGGGCCGGTTTGTTACAACACAGGATCGGATATCGCCGAAAGCAGGGTAAGTGTTGCTCTCGAGTCCGCTGATAAGTTGACATCAATTGTCGCGGCTTTAAAAAAAGGGAGCGTTCTCATGATGACTCAGGGCGAGATGGAAGCCGCAGTCTGCGAAGGCATTTCGCGTTTTGAGCAGGAATACATGGGCCGGGGCCCCAAAGAGGTTCGGTGCTATTTGATTGATGATCTGTTGCTCGTTCGATTGCAAGGCGTTCTGACAGCAGCGGAACAACATCTCGTCCAGACCGTAGCCGCCGAAAGGGGACGCGATCTTCTCAAGGATGTCAGGACTCAATTGATCGAGATCGCTCGTCCTACGTTGGAGACTCTGATTGAAACGATCACCGGTTCAAAAACCATCAGCCTGCACCATGACATCAGTACCATTTTTGGTGAAGAAGTCATCCTGTTTTCACTCGCGACCATTCCGCAATTTCGCCAGGCGACGAATCGATCTCGATAGTCTGTCGCCGGAAAATGACACTGACAGCGGAGTGTCGTAGCCGAAGTCGTGAGACTTCGGAGTCGTTTCATGGCGAATGCCCGAATTCTCACGAATCCGGCTACAAAAACACTGGGCGAATGCCCGAATTCTCGCGAATCCGGCTACAAAAATACTGGGCGAATACCCGAATTCTCACGAATCCGGCTACAAAAATTTGGGAAAGCTCAGTCACCCAAGAGTGACTGTATCTCCCGAATTGCGTCGGGCAATGCGATAGCCACGGTGTTGAGGTGAGCCTCGGTAAGTAACAAAGAGTGAAGCAATCCTGGGTCGACCGACTTAGTTTCGACCGTTCGCGTGTAGCCGAGGCCTATCCCCGCCGCTAACACATCCGCAATATATATCAGCGCTGGAAGCTGACGATCCTCAACATCCACTTCCCATGGTTGATGGTGGTACCCAGTCGCTAACTGGAGGCTTCGAGGAAAATTCATCGCTTTACACCAGGCAGACCCTATCGCTTCGTGTGACGCTCCAATTTCTTCTTCCTCCGCCATCCGAAAAGTCAATTGGTCGTCTGTGGTCAGCTTCTGAATGACCCGGACGAAGTTGGGACCACAGGCCTGTATTTCAACCAGAATTCCAATATCGTGTATCAATCCGCCAAGAAATGCTTCGTCCGGAGAAATGGCAGCGGTTTGCCTGGCCAGCATCATTGCGCCAGTGGCTACGGTGATAGAATGGGTCCACAAGGCGCTCACATCAAACTCCGGACATATCCGTCCTCCGCGAAGCTGCTTTACCAGACTGGCTGCAATGGCGATGTTTTTCACGGTGCCAAGGCCCAGCAGCATAATGGCTAGCTTAATCGTGTTGATTCTTCCGGACATGCCATAATAGGGTGAATTGACGAGTTTGAGGAGCCTGACCG
>Ga0209390_10001428_pt1 | contig 46354 bp, 47 predicted proteins | sample BON01_FD_187212 | JGI IMG/M metagenome (GOLD analysis project Ga0209390, IMG submission 187212) | Freshwater microbial communities from Lake Bonney liftoff mats and glacier meltwater in Antarctica - BON-01 (SPAdes) (version 2) | ecosystem: Environmental > Aquatic > Freshwater > Ice > Glacier...
CAGGCGATCTCGCGGATCATTTCCGAACACGAGGTTTCGCATCAGCCGCAACTCGTTGCGCTGCTGAAAAAGTTGGGCATTGTTGCCACGCAGGCTACGGTGTCGCGCGATCTCGAAGAGCTCGGCACGGTCAAGGTGCGCAATGGCGACGGCGAGACAATTTACGCGATACCAGAATTCGAGCCAGATCGTCTCGCCCCGCCAGAACAGTTGCGTCGCGTGCTCGCCGAGTGGGTGGCGGATGTGCAGGTCAGCGAGCCGATGGTCGTCGTGCGCACGCCGCCTGGTTGTGCGCACGTCGTTGCCTCAGCGCTTGATCGCTCGCGGCTCGCCGGGCTCGTCGGCACCGTGGCGGGCGACGACACGATGTTCTGCTTGGCCAGCGGCGAGTACGGCGCCAAGCGACTAGCGAAAGATATTTCAGAATTGGCAGGACTCAAACGCCACGCGGTAAAAGGCGCGGTTACTAAACGAGCATCAACGAAAGTAACGAAGAGGCGCACTAAATGAGCAACGCATCGACAAGCGGTCAGCCTTTGTGGCACGGCCGTTTTGCCAACGGCCCAGCGCAACAGTTGTTGGCCTTCACCGAGAGCCTGTCGTTCGATAGACGACTGTGGCGCGACGACATCGCGGGTTCAGTCGCGCATGTGCAGGGTTTGGCGCACGCCTCGATTTTACCGCAGCACGAGGCGCAGCAGATCATCGCTGCGCTACACCAGGCAGCGAGCGAGTTCGAAAGTGGCATTTTCGTATTCATGGCCGGCGAAGAAGATATTCATACCTCGATCGAACGCCGTGTTACAGAGATAGCGGGCGCAGTTGGCGGCAAGGTGCACACAGGTCGCAGCCGCAACGACCAAAGCGTGACCGCGCTGCGGTTGTGGTGCAAACGCGAATTGAACGTTCTTGCTAACTCGGTGCTCGATCTATGCGGCGTTCTCGAAGCGCGCGCCCAAGAGGCTGGATGGGGCAGCGACGGCGTTTACCTGCCGGGCTACACCCACTTGCAACGCGCGCAACCGGTGTTGCTCGCGCATCACCTGCTGGCTCACGCTTGGGCGTTCACGCGCGACATCGAGCGATTGCTTCAGACCATTTCGAGGCTCGACGTTTCGCCGCTGGGTGCTGGCGCGCTGGCCGGTTCGTCGTTGCCGCTTGATCCCGCATTCACCGCCAAGCAACTCGGTTTCGCCGAGCCGTTCGCCAACTCTCTCGATGCGGTTGCAGACCGTGATTTCGTCGCCGAGGCGCTGTTCGATATTGCGCTGCTGGGCACGCATCTCTCGCGCATCGGTGAGGAGTGGGTGTTGTGGACTTCGCAAGAGTTTGGTTTCGCCACGCTCGACGACGGCTACGCAACAGGATCAAGCATGTTGCCGCAGAAAAAGAACGCCGATATCGCCGAATTGGCCCGCGGCAAGACTGGTCGCCTGATCGGCAATTTGACCGGCTTGTTGACGACGCTTAAGGGCTTGCCGCTTTCGTACAACCGCGATCTGCAAGAAGATAAAGAGCCGCTGTTCGATTCGTACGATCAGGTGTCGCTAGCTATCGGCGCGTTGTCTGGGATGATCGCGACGACGACATTCAATACTGATCGAATGCGCCTTGCCGCCGACTCTGAACTTTTGGCTGCTACCGACTTAGCCGAGTGGCTCGTGCAGCGGGGCATGCCGTTTCGCAGCGCGCACGCCAAGGTAGGTGGTCTCGTGCAAGCGGCGATCTCTGGCACGAAATCTCTACGCGATTTCGTCGCTGCTGATCCTGAACTTGGGCCCAACGCGGCGACACTCATTGCTTCTGGTGTCGGCGTCACGCGCAGGTCATCGCCCGGCGGGGCAGGCCCCGCCGCCGCGCAACAACAACTTTTGCGTTACGCAAAGGTCGTCGCAAACTTGCGCGAGTTGCTTGCTCAGTCATAAGCACACGGTGCGGATCGTCGCTCGTCCGACTGCACACTAAAACTTAATGTTGGCAAGGTCTACCTCGTTGATGTAAAATTTTTCCATGTCATGCACGCATCTTTTCGAAGTAGCCTGTTGATGTCTGCGATCCCACCATTTTCATGTGACGATGTCGCCAAGAGATCAGATTTAGATCGACTCGCAACACATCTAGAGTTCGCCGAGTTTCGGGGCGAGATGCGTTCTGAGTTCGCTGAGTTCCGTGGTCTGATGCAGTCTGAGTTCGCTGAGTTTCGCGGGATGATGCAGTCTGAGTTCGCTGAGTTTCGCGGGATGATGCAGTCTGAGTTCGCTGAGTTTCGCGGGATGATGCAGTCCGAGTTCGCTGAGTTTCGCGGGATGATTCAGTCCGAGTTCCCCGATTTCCGCAGCCAGATGCATGCTCTGATTTCTAAGGGCCAGATGAGCCTGTTATTTCGGATCGCCGCCATGAATCTCTCCACTGCGGGGATCATTATTGTCGCGCTTAAATTTTTGGGCTAGCCGCAACTGCGCCGGCTTAACGCGTTGACTTAATGCGCCTATCTAATTGACTCAAGACTTGGGGGGTCAGATAGGTAATGACATCTGTTCTGGCTGCCACGGGCGACATCGTCAGCGAATTCGCCTCGCGCGGCTTAATTCCACGACAGCATTGATCGCGCGGCGCACGAACAATGTACGGGCTTCGAGCATGAAATGGGTGAGTTGCGGACACGACTTTCGCAGTCATACTAGTAACTGTATTAAAGAGAGGCGTCGGGATCGAACAGCGTCGGTGGTGTTGCCAATCCTCGGAGAACTACCCAGATTCCAGTTATGACCGCGCCGATGGCGACGACGACGAGAATCGGTAGAAGCGCTCCCAAGTCGCGGTGACTCACGTCGAAGGCGCTGTTGTATGCCAGGGCGAGGGACACACCGAGACCGAGGGCGACCATGATGCCGACGACGAATGGAATGAGATACATCAAAGTTAAGTCGCGTGCCAGCATCCATGGCGTGCTGCCAAGACACCGGACCATACGGAATTCGTCACCTCGTTGGCGATGTAGCCCAACGACTGCGAACGCGATGGCGGCAGCGGCCACGAGTGCTGCCGCCGACGACATGAGCACGAGGTACGGCTCGACAACCACAGTGTCGAAATCGGTTGGTGATCCGAGCGCCGCTGCGGTCATGACCGACGGCACCACGTTTCCATCTCGCGTCATGCTTCCATCTCGTGTTATGTCGTAGAGCACCCGCATTGCCGACGGGGAGCCGCCGGTGAATACGAACAGCACCGCGTGCGGCATCTTCGGACGGCGGTCCAAGGTAAGAACGAACTCATCGGCTACCAACCATGAAGCTTTCACCGCGCCGGCGATCGTATAGGTGCCGTTGATCTCTCCGTTGTTGTTGGGGTGCGTGTCGACGACGGTCGATGCCGTGCCGTTCACGACGAGTTGTGCAGGGCCATATAACTCGTTGGGCTTACACGGCCCATCGATCTCCGCTACTTGAACGAGGTCAGCACATGTAACAATGTAAAGCGACGTCTCGTCACCATCCATATCCACACTAGATCGGCCGGCAACACTGACAGCGTTGACATCTATCGTCGAGCGAACGCGTTCGACGACCGCCGACGGGTTGGACACGCCCGGCAACTCGATGAAAACATCGAAGCGGCTGGTCACGGTTTGTGCACGATTGATGCTCGCCACCAGCGTGAATGTCACCAGCAGGACAGCCACCGCCGCAGCCGCGGCTCCCGCCAGCGTGTCCGCCGCCGCGTGCAACATCCGTGAACCAGAGATCGGATTGGATGTTCTGGCGAGCATCACTCGGCCGATCATTGACACCGCCAGCCGTGCCATGCCTATCAGACCTACAACTGTCAGCACGACAGAGAGCGCGATAACCAAACTCACTCGCTCCGCCGATGGCTCCGGCAACCATCGCGGCATCGTCAACAAGACCACCGGCCCGAGCACAGCGCCAACCGCGATCCATCGTCGTGTCCGGGTGCGTCTGATTCGAAGCTCTGACAATGCGTTCCGCGAAGTTCGCCGCGCAGTCCGAGCTGCGGCGAGAACAAACATCGCAGTCACACACGCCACAATGACGAGCGAACCTGTAACCGACACCACCAGATCAGAAGCCCAGTAGCTGTTGCCGCCGAACTGAAATCGATCCAACAGCGTGAACGCCACACGATGCCCAACCACACCAGCCGCAGAACCGACCACGGCCGAAATTGCGATTTCGGCGAGGATCAATCGCGTCGTGCGTGCCGGTGTGAGGCCAAGCACCCGCAACAGCGCGTATCGAGCCCGACGCGTCGAGACATGTAGCCGTACGGCGGCAAGCGCCAGTGCCATCGCCGGCAGGATCAACACCATCAAACCGACGATCACCACACTCGGATCGGTGGTCTCGGATCGTCCTGATTGGCCGACCACACTGAACCGGCTGGCGTCGTCCCCTGTCGGTCGCTCGACGAATTTGATGATCACCAACTCATCGGGGAAACTCAACGCCGCCTCCGGTATGAGCAACGGCTCGTCCACAGCGACAAGCGCTTCGAGTTCGCCCGACCAGTCGTCATTCATCTGGTCACGCATTGCTGTCGAGACCAGCACCGAACCAACTGGCAGGTAGCGGTTTAGGCCGCGCACCGTTGGCTGCTCGCTTGTAGAACCAGATAACTCCGTTACCACGACTGGTCCGTACGCGGTTTTTTCAGTTCGCGTCGCCCGCACTGCCCGGTCTTGTGCCAAATTGCGACTGGGTTCGGCTCCTCGTGATCCGTCGCGCACGATGGCCCGATCGTCCCTGGCGTCCATCCCGCCGCGAAACCCGAATGCAAGCGCCAGGGCAAAGGCAACAATGCTGGCGCTGACAGCGAGCGACATCCACCAGCGTTCCTGACGCAGAACACGCCAAGAAAACACCCACCGCCAGAGGCTCAAGGAAGCGCGCCGGTACCCGAGGCGATCAAATTACCGTCGGTGAGCCGCAATACCTGGTCGGCTCGGGCGGCAACTGCCAGATCATGAGTGACTATGACCACCCCAACCTCTGCCCACCGGGCTATCTCGGCGAGCAAATCGATGACGACGGCAGAGTTAGCGTCGTCGAGCGTACCTGTTGGCTCGTCGGCGAAAATTATTCGCGGCGACGTCACGAGAGCGCGAGCCAGCGATGCCCGTTGGAGTTCACCACCCGACAGCGTTCCGGGGGAATGGGTGGAGATCGACGCAAGGCCGAGGCGCTCCAGCATCTCATTGGCCACTCGCCGAGCCTGACGCATTTTCTGTCCACCGAGCACGAGCGGGATCGCCACATTTTCCTCAATTGTGAGATCCCTCAAGAAGGCAGGGAATTGAAACATGAAACCACACCTGTCATGACGGAGTCGGGTGAGTGCCGGTTCGCCGAGGTCCCAGACAGAATCGACGCCCCAATTGACGGTACCGCTATCTGGCTTTCGTAGCCCAGCGAGGGCGTACAGCAACGTTGACTTTCCGCTGCCCGACGCACCGACGATGGCTACCGTTTCGCCGGTGCTCACTTGAATCGAAACATCGTCAAGAACGAGTCGCTGACCGAATGCATGACGCAAGCCCTGTGCCTTGAGCAGGAATGAAGGTGGCAACGAACTCTCTGGATTGCTAGCCGTCTTGCGCATTTCGAAGCGTCTCATGATCCCACGGCGGAAAGTAGTTATCTTCTAAACCTAACTCGAAAACACAGTCGAAGTGCGCCGCACTCACTTTGGGAGACGAACCCCGGCGCGCTTCCTCCACGTAGTCTGCAGGCGGGTTAAGCATAAACTCAACACCGAAATCCTCTGGAAGTGGTTCGAACTTAAAGCCCGTGCGCGCCGTTATGCAATCACGAACCTGCTGCGCCTGTTCCCGCGATGGAAAGTTTTTTACAAGATATTGAAAAGCGGGATCATCAGCACGAGCGGCATCGTCGGCTTGATCGGTCACCGACCGACTGCCGTCGGTCGGATTATTATTAGCGCAAGCCCCGACGAACAACGCAACACATAACACGAAGCCCGCCCGAAGTGTCACCGCCGCGCGAACGGCGGCGACACTACCAGTTGCACCGTTACTCAGTAATCGCACCAGTCAGGATCCGAGTTCTCATGGTCTGCCCAGTGATCCCACAGACCCCACGCGTTGTACCCGTAGCCGTGTGAACTATACGCGTCGGTGCGCTCCCACCACAGGGCTCCGTGCGTGTGACTGTAGTGCTGGTCGCATCGCGAGTCAGCAAGCGCTGTGCCCTGACCGGCTACACCCAACATCACTACAGCCAGAGCAGTGGCGACAATTAGCCTGATTGCTTTTCTCATAGCCCTACCTCCTTGAACCCTTCGTGAAGGCACCGCATTAGTGCCTCAATACGGGATGGTACGCCGTCTCTGGCAGAAGTCAAGCGTTTTGTGTGACGTGCTGGCAGCACGTGTCGATGAAATCGGATGGGTAGCGACGGCACTACCTACTGGGCTACACCCACTTGCAACGTGCCCAACCAGTGTTGCTCGCTCATCATCTGATGGCCCACGTCTGGGCGTTCACTCGTGACATCGAAAGGCTGACCCAAACTATTTCCAGGCTTGATGTCTCGCAACTCGGCGCAGGGGCCCTGGTTGGTTCGTCGCTGCCGCTTGATCCTGCAGACACCGCCAAGCAACTCGGTTTTGCCGAGCAGTTCGCCAACTCGTTCGACGCCGTGGCGGATCGCGATTTTGTGGCCGAATCGCTGTTCGACCTCGCACCAATCGGTACGCACCTGTCGCGCATCGGCGAGGAGTGGGTGTTATGGACTTGTAAGAGTTTGGTTCCGCAACGCTCGGCGACGGTTACGCAACAGGATCAAGCATGTTGCCGCAGAAAAAGAACGCCGACATCACCGACTTGACACGCGGCAAGGCCGAGCGATTGATTGGTGATCTCACTGGTCTACTGACCACCCTCAAGGGGTTGCCGCTTTCGTACAACCGTGATCTGCAAGAAGATAAGGAGCTGCTGTTCGATTCGTACGATCATCTGTCGCTGGCTATCGGTGCGTTGTCCGGGATGATCGCGACGACGAGATTCAATACAGATCAAATGCGTCTTGTAGCCGACTCTGAACTCCTGGCTCCTACCGACGTCGCCGAATGGCTCGTGCAAAGGGGTATGCCGTTTCGCGGCTCGTACGCCAAGGTAGGCGGCCTTGTGCAAGTGGCAATTTCTGGCACGAAATCTTTGCGCGATCTCGTCGCTGCAGATCCTGAACTTGGTCACGACGCGGCAACACTTATCGCTTCTGGTGTCGGCGTCACGCGTCGGTCTTCGCCAGGCGCCGCAGACCCCGCCGCCGCGCAGCAACAACTCGCGCGTTACGCAAAGGTCGTCGCAAACTTGCGCGAGTTGCTTGCTCAGTCATAAGCACACGGTGCGGATCGTCGCTCGTCCGACTGCACACTAAAACTCAATGTTGGCAGTGTCTATCGCGTTGAGGTAAAATTTTGCTATGTCGTGCACACATCGTTTCGAAACAGCCAAACAATTCGAAAGGAATTCAGATGTCTATCGACGAGCAGGTACGAAGTGATTTATTTATCGGGTTGCAAGCGACCCTCGGCAGCGAACCAGCGAGACTGATGATGTCTGCGATCCCACCATTTTCATGGGACGATGTCGCCAAGAGATCAGACCTAGATCGATTCGCGACCCGTGTCGAGTTCGCAGAGTTTCGTGGCGAGATGCTCTCTGAGTTCGCCGAGTTTCGTGGTCAGATCCGCTCCGAGTTCGCCGATTTCCGCAGCCAGATACATGCTCTGATTTCTAAGGGCCAGATGAGCCTGTTCTTTCAGATCGCTGCCTTGAATCTCTCCACTGCGGGGATCATTATTGCCGCGCTTAAATTTCTGGGCTAACCGCAACTGCGCCTGTCTAACGCGTTGACGTAGCGCGCTTATCTAATTGACTCCCGACTTGGGGGTCGGGTAGGTAATAACATCTGTTCATGGCTGCTACGGGCGACATCGTCAGCGAATTTGCCTCGCGCGGCCGTTGCTAACTCGCAGGCTATAATTATCACACTCCTCTCTCGCTTATTAACGGAGGCCAAAATGAACTGGAAGAACTACATCGGCTCCGATCCCGAGGTGCTGGCCGGCAAACCCGTCGTCAAAGGCACCCGGCTCTCTGTGGAATTGATCCTCGATCGGCTTGCCGATGGCTGGTCGGACCAGGACCTGTATCGTTCCTACCCGAACCTGATGCCCGAGGCGCTACACGCGGTCTTTGCCTTCGCTTCCGAGGTGATGCGCGATGAGGACTACGTCGCGCGGGGTAAAGCGGTGGTATGAAGCCACACCTGCTGGCGAATGAGAACTTCCCAATGCCATCGGTGGCTGTCTTGCGCGAGGCAGAATATGACGTACTGGCTATCACAGAGACCCACCGGAGTATGTCAGACCTTGATGTTTTGTCCGTCGCCGTCTCGGAAAATAGATGGATCGTCACCTTCGACCGGGATTATGGCGAGTTGATCTTTGCCAAGAATCTGCCTTCGCCGCCCGCGCTTCTTTATATTCGCCTCCGTTCGTATCGGCCGGAAGAGCCCGGCCAGATGCTAATAGACCTACTCCGAGAGGCTTCGAGTCTCGGTGGGCAATTCGTCGTCATCCAAGAAGACAGCTTGCGAAAGCGGCCGCTGCCAACACACTAGGTCGTGCTGCATGGCAGAGTTACTACCGTGTTCCCCACGCACTTCGAGCGTGAACCGGGCGAGTTGCGCGTACGACTTTCGCAGTTGTAATGCTCCCAATTTATTTGCGCAATGTCGCATAACATCTGTTCATGGCTGCCACAGGCGACATCGTCAGCGAATTCGCCTCCCGCGGCTTAATCCACGACAGCACCGACCGCGCTGCGCTTACACAGCGCTCGACGGCGTCGCCGATTGGCGCCTATATCGGTTTTGATCCAACTGCAGATTCACTACATGTTGGAAATTTGCTCCAGCAGATCTCACTTCGCCGCCTGCAACTGCTCGGTCATCGACCGTTTGTTCTGGCCGGTGGAGCAACGGGGATGGTCGGTGACCCATCGGGACGCAGCGAAGAGCGCAACCTTCTGGATGCCGACACGTTGCAGCACAATGTGCAGTCGATCAAGATACAACTCGAACGCATTCTCGACTTCAATAAAGGAAGTTCACAAGCCGTACTCGTCGACAATGCCGAATGGACACGCAAGTTGTCGGTACTTGACTTTCTCCGAGATGTAGGTAAACACATAACCGTCAATCAGATGCTGGCCAAGGAATCAATTAAAAGTCGGCTGAGCGATGGCAACGGTTTGTCGTTTACCGAGTTTAGTTACATGTTGTTGCAGGCCAATGATTTTCGCCATCTCTATGAACACCATGGATGTGAAATGCAAATGGGCGGGTCGGATCAGTGGGGCAATATCACGGCCGGCATTGATCTCATCCGCAAGAAGTTGGACCGCGGCGCCTACGGGCTCACGTTGCCACTGGTGACCAAGAGCGATGGGTCAAAGATCGGCAAGACCGCCGATGGGGCAGTGTGGCTTGATGCCAAGCGCACGTCTCCGTATCAATTTCGTCAGTTCTGGATGCAACTCGGTGATGACGAGATCCAGCGGTTGATGCCGCAGTTCTCACTGCGATCACTCGATGAACTCTCCGAGATACTCGCTGAACAGCGATTGCGTCCCGAATCAAGAGTTGCTCAACGCACTTTGGCACGCGAACTCACTGCAATGCTCCACGGCCAAGACGCGGCCGACGCGACCGAACAAGCGGCCGATGTTTTGTTCGGCGCGAATCCGATTTCGGCAAGTGTTTCTGCGCTCAATCACGTAGCTTCCGAAGTCGAAACATCAAAAATGGGAAGCGCGGCGCTGGCCGATGTTGTCAGCGTGCTCGTGACGACAGGTTTGGCGTCGTCGAATACCGAGGCGCGCCGATTGCTCACGCAGCGCAGCATTCGAGCCAACGGCGAACAGCTCGGCGAAGACTCAAAACTCACCACGATTCCATTGCTGCACGGCCGCTGGCTCTTGCTGCGTAAGGGAAAGACGGGTTATCACCTTTTAGACTTCGCGCCGTAAATCTCTGTCAGGCACGCCAAATGTTGGCGGCGTATCCCGCAAACCCAATAAATATTTGGGAAATATGAGATTTTTGTGAACACGAGGTTGGTGAGGAGGGTGGTTTCCCGCTATTGTTGCTCCGCACCTCTTGAGCAGGTTCGCGGGTCCTAAAAGCCCCGAGTTCTTGCTCAGTAGGCCTTTCACGCGGTGGCATCACCGAGCAATGGTGATCCGTAACAACGGGTTGCCGTGCGTCGATTGCCACAAGTGATCGCTCCTTGAAAACGGAAGAGAAGACTGAACGCCAGTGCGGGCAGTTACGCGGCTCCTTGTGAGCCGTTATTAACTGTCCGTCAATTCCGGTCGGACAAGTCAAATTGTTCGACCAAACAAATCGTTGATGCAAATCAACAAAATTATACAAATCGACCAGAAGAGCTTCTGGTCGGTCAGGACACGACGATGCGGTGGAGCGCAAGCTCTTATTATTTGTCGTGGACTCTTTAACAGAATGTCACCCGTTCACAGCGCTTTGTTGCGTAAGCAACATCTGTGAGTGATCGGGTAGTTCTTGACGGAGAGTTTGATCCTGGCTCAGGACGAACGCTGGCGGCGTGCTTAACACATGCAAGTCGAACGATGAAGTGGAGCTTGCTCTACGGATTAGTGGCGAACGGGTGAGGAACACGTGAGAAACCTGCCCCAGACTCTGGGATAACAGTTAGAAATGACTGCTAATACCGGATGACGTCGGAGAACCGCATGGTTCACTGACGAAAGATATTTTGGTTTGGGAGGGTCTCGCGACCTATCAGCTAGTTGGCGGGGTAATGGCCCACCAAGGCATCGACGGGTAGCTGGTCTGAGAGGATGATCAGCCACACTGGGACTGAGACACGGCCCAGACTCCTACGGGAGGCAGCAGTGGGGAATCTTGCGCAATGGGCGAAAGCCTGACGCAGCAACGCCGCGTGCGGGATGAAGGCCTTCGGGCTGTAAACCGCTTTCAGCAGGAACGAAAATGACGGTACCTGCAGAAGAAGGAGCGGCCAACTACGTGCCAGCAGCCGCGGTGACACGTAGGCTCCAAGCGTTGTCCGGATTTATTGGGCGTAAAGAGTTCGTAGGCGGTCTAGTAAGTCGGGTGTGAAAACTCTGGGCTTAACCCAGAGACGCCATCCGATACTGTTATGACTTGAGTTCAGGAGGGGAGCGGGGAATTCCTAGTGTAGCGGTGAAATGCGCAGATATTAGGAGGAACACCGGTGGCGAAGGCGCCGCTCTGGACTGAAACTGACGCTGAGGAACGAAAGCATGGGTAGCAAACAGGATTAGATACCCTGGTAGTCCATGCCGTAAACGGTGGGCACTAGGTGTGGGTTTCAACTAACGAAATCCGTGCCGTCGCTAACGCATTAAGTGCCCCGCCTGGGGAGTACGGTCGCAAGACTAAAACTCAAAGGAATTGACGGGGGCCCGCACAAGCAGCGGAGCGTGTTGCTTAATTCGATGCTACGCGAAGAACCTTACCTGGGTTTGACATGTTTGGAAAAACCACAGAGATGTGGTGTCCGCAAGGGCCAAACACAGGTGGTGCATGGCTGTCGTCAGCTCGTGTCGTGAGATGTTGGGTTAAGTCCCGCAACGAGCGCAACCCTTGTTCTATGTTGCCAGCAAGTAATGTTGGGGACTCATAGAAGACCGCCGGGGTCAACTCGGAGGAAGGTGGGGATGACGTCAAGTCCTCATGCCCCTTATGTCCAGGGCTGCAAACACGCTACAATGGCCGATACAAAGGGTCGCTTACACGCGAGTGTTGGCTAATCCCGTAAAGTCGGTCTCAGTTCGAATTGAAGTCTGCAACTCGACTTCATGAAGCTGGAGTTGCTAGTAATCCCGGATCAGCACGCCGGGGTGAATACGTTCCCGGGCCTTGTACACACCGCCCGTCACACCACGAAAGTCGGCAACACCCGAAGCCGGTGGCCTAACCGTAAGGAAGGAGCCGTCTAAGGTGGGGTCGGTGATTGGGGTGAAGTCGTAACAAGGTAGCCGTACCGGAAGGTGCGGCTGGATCACCTCCTTTCTAAGGAGATTTCGCGAGTGACCCAAGAACTAACGTTCTTGACTCTCGCTTAGTCACTAGTTAGTGCACTGTCGTGTCAGTCGTAGAAATTGCAGTGGTAGAGGTTTACCTCCTGCTGCAAGCCAAGCGACCGACGTAGTCTTCTCTTTCGTTTTGAGGGAGCAATCCCTCAGTCACGTAAGCATTGCCAAAACTCTTTAGGGTTTTGGTTTCGCCTCTGCGAGTAACGGTGTCGATTGATTCTGCCTCTGGCAGTTTCTCCACGAGTTGCGTTAGACCTTTGAGAATTTCAGAGCAAGCACGAGCATCTTATTTCTTAAAATAATTAATTAAATTCCAAGCTACAAAGAGCCAACGGTGGATGCCTTGGCGCCAATAACCGATGAAGGACGTGGGTGACTGCGAAAAGCTACGACGAGCCGTCTACCAGGCTTTGACTCGTAGATATCCGAATGAGGAAACTCGGCACCCGTCATGGGGTGTCACTGTGAAGTGAATACATAGCTTCATTGGAGGGAACCAGGGGAATTGAAACATCTCAGTACCCTGAGGAAAGAAAAGCAAACGCGACTCCCTTAGTAGCGGCGAGCGAAAAGGGAAGAGACTAAACCGTGTTAGTGCAATAGCCTGATGGCGTTGCTGACGCGGTGTTGTGGGACGTTGAGATACTGCATCAGAAGTATCACAGAGTTACAAAGTTGCTGTGTAGAAGAGCGGTTCTGGAAAGGCCGGCCATAGTGGGTAATAGCCCCGTATTCGAAACACAAGCAACCTCTGCAATCAATCCCAAGTAATGCCGGGACCGAGCAAACCGGCATGAATCCGCGGGGACCACCCCGTAAGTCTAAGTATTTATTGGCGACCGATAGTGAACCAGTACCGTGAGGGAAAGGTGAAAAGAACCCCGGGAGGGGAGTGAAATAGTACCTGAAACCGTTGGTTTACAAACAGTCAAAGCGTCGTTATACGCACTTGTGCGTATAGCCGCGATGGCGTGCCTTTTGAAGAATGAGCCTACGAGTTACGGTTAGTGGCGAGGTTAACCCGCGAGGGGTAGCCGGAGCGAAAGCGAGTCTGAATAGGGCATTCAGTCGCTAGCTGTAGACCCGAAGCCGAGTGATCTTGCCATGGGCAGGTTGAAGCGGGGGTAAGACCCCGTGGAGGACCGAACACACGTCAGTTGAAAATGGCGGTGATGACCTGTGGTAAGGGGTGAAAGACCAATCAAACTCGGCGATAGCTGGTTCTCCTCGAAATGCATTTAGGTGCAGCGTCATGCGTTCAGTACCGGAGGTAGAGCACTGGATGGGTAAGGGGTCCTACAAGATTACCGACCCCAGCCAAACTCCGAATTACGGTACTCCAGAGCATGGCAGTGAGACCACGGGGGATGAGCTTCGTTGGTCGAAAGGGAAACAGCCCAGATCATCAGCTAAGGCCCCAAATTCAGGACTAAGTGGAAAACGATGTGGATCCGCATAGACAGCCAGGAGGTTGGCTTAGAAGCAGCCACCCTTGAAAGAGTGCGTAACAGCTCACTGGTCGAGTGGATCTGCGCGGACAATTTAACGGGGCTCAAGTCCTGAGCCGAAGCTATGGATTTCAACATTTATGTTGGAGTGGTAGAGGAGCGTTGATGATGCAGCGAAGCGGCGGGATAACCCGACGTGGAGCGTCATCAAGTGAGAATGTAGGCATGAGTAGCGAGAGAGGGGTGAGAAACCCCTCCGCCGTAAGCCCAAGGGTTCCTGGGGAAGGCTAATCCTCCCAGGGTAAGTCGGGAGCTAAGACGAGGCCGAGAGGCGTAGTCGATGCACAACTGGTTGATATTCCAGTACCGCTGTATACGCGCCAAGCCCAAATTCGACGACGTGGGGGCTGCCTTCGGGCGATCCCATTTAGTAGGACGCGGGTAACTGAAGGGGGACACAGGAGGATAGGTGTACCGGGGCGATGGTAGTCCCCGGGTAAATGTGTAGGAGGACTTCGATGAGAGTTGAGGTCACATACTCCGAGACATGATGCCGATCGGATTTCCGAGAAGTCACTAATTCCACGCTGTCAAGAAAAGCCCAGCAGTGAGTAGATACAGCGCCCGTACCCCAAACCGACTCAGGTGGGCGAGTAGAGAATACTAAGGCGATCGGGAGAACTATGGTTAAGGAACTCGGCAAAATGCCTCCGTAACTTCGGAAGAAGGAGGACCCACGTAAGGTGATGAGACTTCGCGTCTCAAAGCCCTAATGGGTGGCACAGAGCAGGGGGTAGCGACTGTTTAACAAAAACACAGCAGCGTGCGAAGCCGCAAGGCGCGGTATACGCTGTGACGCCTGCCCAATGCTGGAAGGTCACGAGGAACGGTTAGCCGTAAGGCAAAGCTGTGAATCTAAGCCCCAGTGAATGGCGGCCGTAACTATAACGGTCCTAAGGTAGCGAAATTCCTTGTCGGGTAAGTTCCGACCTGCACGAATGGCGTAACGACTTCCCCGCTGTCTCAACCATAGACCCGGCGAAATTGAAGTACGAGTAAAGATGCTCGTTTGCTGCGGAAGGACGGAAAGACCCCGTGGACCTTTACTATAACTTGGTGTTGAGTTTTGACCTAGGCTGTGTAGAATAGGTGGGAGACTTTGAAGCCGGTGCGCTAGCACTGGTGGAGTCATTAGTGAAATACCACCCTGCGTAGTTTGGAGCTCTAACTTTGGTCCGTAATCCGGATCAGGGACAGCGCCAGGCGGGTAGTTTGACTGGGGCGGTCGCCTCCTAAATTGTAACGGAGGCGCTCAAAGGTTCCCTCAGACTGGTTGGTAATCAGTCGTCGAGTGTAATGACACAAGGGAGCTTGACTGCGAGACTGACAGGTCAAGCAGGTGCGAAAGCAGGACATAGTGACCCGGCCATTGCTTGTGGAAGCGTGGTCGCTCAACGGATAAAAGGTACCCCGGGGATAACAGGCTAATCTTTCCCAAGAGTCCATATCGACGGAAAGGTTTGGCACCTCGATGTCGGCTCATCGCATCCTGGGGCTGAAGCAGGTCCCAAGGGTTGGGCTGTTCGCCCATTAAAGCGGTACGCGAGCTGGGTTCAGAACGTCGTGAGACAGTTCGGTCCCTATCCTCCGCAGCCGGAAGTGATTTGAGGAAGGCTGTCCCTAGTACGAGAGGACCGGGACGGACGTAGCTCTGGTGTGTCAGTTGTCCTGCCAAGGGCACGGCTGATTAGCCACCTACGGAAGGGATAACCGCTGAAAGCATCTAAGTGGGAAACCCGTTCCAAGATGAGATCACTCATGCAGTCAATGCAGTAAGGCCCGTGGCTAGATCACCACGTTGATAGGCCGGAAGTGTACACATGGCAACATGTTTAGCTGACCGGTACTAATCGGCCGAGGGCTTGGATTTATTAATGCTCGTGCTTGCTCTGGAGTCCTTGAGGGCTCTGACGTTTCGGCGTAGTTGCCATTGGCAACTACGGTCCGATCCGGCGCCTCAATTGACAATAGATTTCTGGTGACCATAGCGTCGGGGACACACCCGTTCCCATTCCGAACACGGCAGTTAAGCCCGACCGCGCCAATGGTACTTGGGGGTAGACCCCCTGGGAGAGTAGGTCGTCGCCAGGATTAATTTAGCAAAAGCCTCTGCGAAAGCAGGGGCTTTTGCATTTCTACGACTCAGGCAGATAATAAGTGCCTACGCGCCTGAGTCGGCTAGCCGCCATAGATCATGCGGGTGTCTTCCATGCGGAGCACTTCAGTCGCTTCGTCACGCTGAAACTTGGCATTGACGATCTCGCCGATGAAAAACGTGTGCCCACCGCAGTCGATGGACTGTCGAAGTTCGCATTCGAAATAGCCCACGGCAATATCAAGGATTGGAGCTCCGGTGACATCGGTGTGAAAACCGAAACCATTAAGTGTCTTGGTCGCTTCGTCAACTTCAACGGGTTTGGTGAACTTGCGAACCGACGCTCGGTCTTCACGGGCGATGATATTGAGTGTGAAAGCATTGCCGTCAGTGATCAACGTGTGAGTCAGGGCAGATTTCTCGACACCAACCCCGAGTAATTTTGGCTCGAATGACAATTGAGTGCACCAGTTCGCCGTCATTGCGTTTATCTGCGTCCCGGCCCGAGAGCCGATCACGTAAAGGCCCGACGGCATCGTCCACAGCAATCGCCGGCGCATCTTGTCGTAGTCGGTCTGTTGTTCTTCGGTCGTGATCATGTTTGGGAATGGGCCGATCGCCCCCGTACCACCTGGTTTTGTCATACCGCCAACTTACTGGTCTCAATCAGTTGATGATCCGGTAGATCTTGCCCTGCAAGGTAAGCACATAGGCGGCACCACCGTAAACAGTGCGTACCGCGGTGATGGAGCCTACGTTTTTAGCGAGCAACACCGTTCGCGTGGTTTTGTTGCCTTCGACCCAAATTGCGGTAAGTCTCCCACTGCAGTAATCGCCATAGACGTACCAGCCCTTCAGCGAGATCAGGCTCGTGTCACGAATTCGTGTGCCCCCAGAGATGGAGCAGCCTAAATCGCCGTGCTTGTAGGTATGAACCGGAAAGAGATGTCCTGCGGCAGGTTGATCGGTATTAAAGCGAGAGTTTGCTTCGAAAGCGCTCCATCCGAAACTCTTCTCCTTGCCCGTTCCGGCGCTAGCCCGCGCCAAATTGACTTCCTCCCACTTATTCTGGCCGACGTCGGCGATCCAGAGATTGCCCTGCGAATCGAATTCGAAGCGCCACGGGTTGCGCAAACCCCGCGACCAAATGACCAGGTCATTGCCGGCTTGGCTGGTTGCATTGGCATTCAGCGAGAGCATCTTGCCGAGCCTGGAGTTCGGGTCGAGGGCATCGCGCTGCGGATCGCCGCTATCGCCTCCGTCACCAGTTCCGACAAAGAGGCGGCCGTTCGGACCGAAGGCGAGGCCACCACCATTGTGATTGGCGTAAGGCTGCTTCAATGTAAATAGAACGACCCGTGACGACGACTGGGCGGTGCCATCTTGTTTCATCGCATAGCGCGCCACAACCGTGATGCCATTGACATCGGTGTAGTTGACGAATAGCGACTTGCCGTTGGGGTGGAATACCAACCCGAGAAGGCCGCGTTCGCCATCAGCTTTGGTGAGTGATGAGAGATCAAGAGTCACCGTGGTCTTGCCGTTGGCCCCATAGCGCACCACCTGACCGGACTGCTGAGCGACGTAGATGCCGCTGTCGTTAGCCCGCGCGGCGATGTCCACCGGTTTTACAAAGGACGCCAACTTTGCAAGTTTTACAGATGGAATATTCGGCGCCGGCGCCCGATTCTTGGTAACTCCGCCGATGAGTACCAGCGATAGCGCGACTATCAAAAGTGCCAGTCGGCGTTTGACTACCCAATTGCCACTACGCATCAGTTTCGCTGCGTCGTACTATGACGAGAGCCAGCGCTGAAATCAACACTCCTGTTGTCGTGACTATGACGCCCTGTAGCACGATCGAATCCAATATACGCCCCGTAAAAATCGCAATCGCGAATGTTATACCTGTACCACCACCGACGATGAACTCGATATTGATGCGACGCGTACCTGTGTAGAACAATGCGGCGCAAACCGCGAGCGAGGCCATAGGGCGAATGACGTTGTCACTTATGACGGCAAAGATTAACGATCCAATCACAATGCTGATCGAGCCAGCAACCCGAGCAAGGAGGGCGATTCCGACTAGTTGTAATCCGAGCCAGACCAGTAATACGCCCGAGAGAACAATGATCAGCGGGAATGTGGTTTCGGAAAGGTGGAAGGTTTCAATGATCGAACCGATCAGTGGTTGTGCTGCGGCGACGACTATTAATGTGCCAATAAACGATGTGCGACGACATGTTGCCAGTCCGACAATGATGGCAAGCGCGCTTGCCATCGCTACGGCAATAGAGCCACGGAGGCCTAGGTCATTGAGCGTGATTCCAATTGCGCCAGCGAGCGACCCGACACCAAGTCCAAAGAGCACTTCAGCCGCCTGACCAGAGCGAATGCCGCGCGGTCGTAGCCACCTGGCAGCGGCAAGGGTAAGTGTGCCGACTACGTACAGTGCGAGAGTAACAGCGGGTCGGTTGAAATCTTGCGCAAAGGCAATAACGATCCACGTGATACCAACTGCGATGATGCCGCCGCCGAGGTAACCGGTGATCTCAGCGCTTGTGAGTGACCATTGTGGGGCTGCGCGCAGTGAATCGGCGTCTTGTTTGCTAAGGGATCCGCGCCCCTCGAGATCGGTGATCACCTGCCGGAGACTCTTGCGCGTTGAGGGCACGAGACGAATTTAGCTAAGGGCGTGCGCTAAATCAGCGATTAGGTCGTCGATATGCTCAAGCCCAACCGAGAGCCGAATCAGATCATCCGGTACCTCGAGGGCGCTACCCGCTACCGATGCGTGTGTCATTTTTGCCGGATGTTCAATTAAGGACTCGACTCCACCTAGCGACTCGGCAAGAGTGAAAAGTTCGACCCGCTTGCACACTTGCAGTGCCGACTCGATTCCGCCGCGTACGCGGAAAGAGACCATCCCGCCAAAATCGCGCATCTGACGCTTGGCAATTTGGTGACCCGGATGTGTCACCAAACCTGGATAACGAACTTCGCGGACGCGCTCATGTGCCACAAGAAAATCCACGATCGCTCGAGCGTTTTGGCAGTGTCGATCCATCCGCACCGCGAGTGTCTTGGCCCCGCGTAACACCAACCATGAGTCGAACGGGCCGGCGATCGGTCCCATCGCGTTGTGGTTGTAGGCAATTTGTTCTGCCAACTTCACATCCCGAACGATGATTGCGCCACCGATCACGTCGCTATGCCCACCAAGATATTTTGTCGTCGAATGCACCACGGCATCGGCGCCTAAATCCAACGGGCGTTGCAGGTAAGGCGAGGCAAATGTGTTGTCGACGACGTGGATCGCGCCCGCTAGATGGGCGATTTTTGCCAACTCGGAAATATCCGAAATTGAGAGCAGGGGATTAGTTGGCGACTCGGTCCAGATGACCTTCGTCTTGCCAGGGAGGATCGCCGCGCGCACCGCAGCGAGATCACTTTGGTCAATCGCGGTATGTTCAACGCCCCACGGTTCAAGCACGCGGGCGAACAGGCGGTAAGACCCACCGTAAGCATCAATCGGAACGACAAGGTGATCGCCTGGGCGTAAGACAGTGCGTAGTAAAAGATCTTCAGCGGCCAAACCCGATGCGGTGGCAAACGCGCGAGTGCCGTTTTCTAACGCCGCCAAACACTCTTCCAACGCATCGCGAGTTGGGTTACCACTTCGGGCGTATTCGTAACCGGCGCGCAAACCCCCAACGCCGTCTTGCTTAAAGGTCGATACTTGATAAATAGGTGGAACTACAGCGCCGGTGCGTGGGTCAGCCTCTTGCCCGGCATGGATCGCGGCGGTTTCAAATTTCATTTATGGACCACGTATCCGAGCAGGTCTTGCCTGGTCAGTACTCCGATTGGTTTGCCATCTTCAAGCACCATCAATGCGCCGGCCAATTCAAAAGCAATGACCGCTGTCGAGACTGGTTCTTTGCTCCCAATCATCGGAAATGGAGGGCTCATGTGCATGCTCACCTGATCCGACAACGCGGCTTTACCAGCGAAGATCGCATCAAGTAGCGCCGACTCTTTGACCGAGCCAACAATCTCTCCGACCATAACGGGCGGCTCGGTTTTGACAACCGGCATCTGCGATACCTCAAACTCTCGCAAAATATCAATCGCCTCCCGAATCGTTTCGGTCGGATGCACATGAATGAAAGAGGGTATATTTCCCGTCTTTTGCCGCAGAACTCGACCGACGGTTTCGTCGTCTCCTCGTCCGAGGAATCCGTACTTGCGCATCCAATCGTCGCTGAAAACCTTGCCGAGGTAACCGCGCCCACCATCGGGAAGCACGATTACCACCAAATCACCCCTTTTCGCCCGCTTGGCGACATCCAATCCGGCGACTACCGCTAAACCACATGATCCTCCGACGAGCAGTCCTTCTTCCTGTGCCAGCCGACGAGTCATCGCGAAGGCATCGCCATCAGAGACCGCGATGATCTCATCGACGACCGTTGGATCAAAGGCTGTCGGCCAAAAATCTTCGCCGACGCCTTCAACTAAATATGGCCTGCCCGTGCCGCCCGAATAGACGCTGCCTTCTGGATCGGCGCCAATAATCCTGACTGCACGGTTACTCGCTTCTTTCAAGTACCTGCCGATCCCAGAGATCGTGCCACCGGTACCGACGCCGGCAACCACGTGAGTGACTTTTCCTTCGGTGTCCCTCCAGATCTCGGGTCCTGTGGTTTCGTAATGCGAAAGTGGATTGTTCGGATTCGAGTATTGATCGGGTTTCCAAGCGCCAGGAATTTCTTTTGTCAGTCGGGCAGAAACCGAGTAGTACGACGTCGGATCCTCAGGGTCGACTGCAGTCGGACAAGTCACCACCTCGGCGCCATAGGCGCGCAATACATTGATCTTGTCAAGCGAAACTTTGTCAGGGCAAACGAAGACACATTTATATCCGCGCTGTTGGGCCACGAGAGCAAGTCCGATTCCGGTATTGCCACTGGTTGGTTCGACGATCGTGCCGCCAGGGGCGAGCAAACCACCAGCCTCGGCAGCATCGACCATTCGCACCGCAATTCGATCTTTTACTGAGCCACCTGGATTCAGATATTCGATCTTGACCACTACGTCCGCAGGCAACCCCGTGGCAACTCGATTCAATCTGACAAGGGGAGTGTTGCCAATCAGATCGACTACGGAGTCATAGATCATTCCCTCACACTACCCAGCGTCAATGCTGCTATTTCTTATCGAGAGCCTTAAAAAACTTGCTGAGAATTCCTCCCAACCTTCCTTTAAAACCACCCTTACGTTGCATATTTTCAGCGTAAGCATCCAACAATTCGGCCTCCGCCTTCATACTCTCCGAAACCGAAACTTTACCGTCACCATCTAGATCCAAATAGGAGTCGATACCCCCGGCGTCATCCACGGCATCTTGCTTTCGCTGCTTGCCATCATCCATTTGTTGTTCCATAGTTGGGGAAACCTTTCCTCCAATGTTGTTATCAAACTACCACTGAAATTTCGACTATTTGAACCGCCCTAGGTTTGATGCAAGGATTGGATGACACCATGCTCCCATCTCCAACGTTTTCCACACTTGTGTTATCGGTGAATGAAAGAGTTGCAGTACTCGAGTTTTCTCGGCCCGACAAACTCAATGCTCTTTCTCGACAACTCTTGACCGAACTCATTTTGGCATGTTCGTGGCTCAACGCTCAGCAAGACATTCGCGTCGTGATCGTGCGCGGTAAAGGCAAGTCGTTTTCGGCCGGATTCGACCTCGCCGACTTCGCCAACGTCGACCCCGCGATCACTCCTCGTGAATCGGCCGATCTCGGGCGCCGCGCAACCGACGCGCTCACCGACGTACCACAAATCACGATTGCATCGATTCACGGCCATTGCATCGGTGGTGGCGTCGTACTTGCTGCAGCATGCGACCTGCGTATCGCATCTACTAACACTCGCTTCTCGATACCCGAAGTGGATCTTGGCATTCCGCTCGCCTGGGGTGGCATACCGCGACTTGTTCGCGAAATTGGCCCGGCCGCAACCAAGGAACTGGTGCTGACCTGTCGGGAATTCGATGCTCACGAGGCTAAGAACTTGTCCTTGGTGAACACGGTCGTTGAACCAGATCGATTGGTACGCCATGTCGAGGAACTTGCCCAGTCAATTGCCAGCAAGTCACTCATTGCCGTGCGATCGACCAAGGCAATGGTCAACGCAGTGACGGAAGAAATGATCGGCACTGCGCGCAGCATTAGCGACGCCGACACATTGGTGGTGGCCAGCGCCGACCCCGAGAGCCGAGCCGCCGGTGCGAACTATCTGAGCAAGCGTCGACGAACGCAATAAACGCTACGACGTTCTAGCCCAGGATCGCCACGCCCGGGACCGTCGCTGTCGCCGCCATATTCTGCGACAGCGACGAAATCGACCATAAAGCAAGACAGGTAGTTATACGTCTTTGCGCGAGTACAATAACGCGAATGCCCTCTGAAAATCGTGGTCCTAGTCGCGCCCGTCCAGGCGGGTCGCGCTCTGGCGCACCGCGTTCAGGCGGTCCCCGAAAGGGTGGCCCGCGTCCTTCGGGCGCTGGGGCAGGCTCCAGTCGCCCGCGCCGAGATGATGACCGCCCGGCCCGCCCGCGTCGAGACGACGATGGTCCAGCGCGCCCAAGTGCGAGCCGCCCAAGTTCTGGCAGGCCGAGCACGGGTCGTCCAAGCACTGGTCGTCCATTTCGCGAGCGCAGTGATTCGCGCGATAGCGCGCCACGTCACGATGATGGTCGCTCGACTCGACCGAGTTCGAGCCGCACGGGTACTGGTCGGCCAAGTTCTGCTCGGCCGAGCCGTGATGACGCTCGTCCGTCGCGTAGTCGCGATGATGCTCGCCCGAGTTCGCCGCGTCCGTTTCGCGGTCGCGATGGCAAACCAGGTTCTGGTCGCCCAGGCGTAAGATCAGGTGGCGCAAGTTCGGGCAGGCCAAGTTCGGGCAGGCCAAGTTCTGGCGCTTCAGGTCGCCCGAGTTACGGTCGCCCAAGCCGTGATCGTGACGATTTCCGAGATGCTCCGCGCGCGCCACAAACTGCCGCGCAACGCAAGGCCGATGAAGTTCATCACCGCACGGGTGGTCGCAAGTACGGCAAAGATCCGATGCCGCCAACCGTGCACAGCACCGAAGAGTGGCGCGACGACGGCCCGGTTTCGTCGCACACGCGCTCGTCTGGCGCGGGCTCTGAGCGCAACGAGCGTCGCCCGACAGCCAAGGCTCTCGCGCAGGTAGAAGCCACGGTTGGCAAGGCAATAGCCGCTGCCGTTGGTGATCACGACGCCAAACGCACTACAGACCGCTTCGCGTTAGCACTCGATGCGTTCGAGCGTGAGCGTTACCAAGATGCCAAGAAGATTCTGATGCCGATTGTCAAGGCATGTACGGGCATTCAGTTAGTTCACGAAGTGGCCGGACTTTCGTTGTATCGCCTCGGTCTGTGGAGCGACGCCGCCGATCAACTCGAGCAGGCGCGCACCGCATCGCGCGGGGCGACGACCAACCATCCAGTATTGGCAGACTGTTATCGCGCCTTGAAGCGTTATGAAAAAGTTGAAGAGCTGTGGAACGAACTCAAAGAGGCGTCGCCACACCCGTCAATAGTCGCCGAGGGGCGCATCGTTGCAGCAGGCGCGTTGGCCGATCGCGGAGACCTGCAGGCCGCTGTGCGCTTGATGCATCATGGTTCGCAAGACCCGCGCAAGGTGCAGGATTATCACCTACGCGAGTGGTACATGTTGGGTGATCTCTACGATCGTTCGGCCGAAGTTATCGAAGCGCGCAAAATGTTCGGCCGAATTGCCGCGCACGATCCGAATTTCTCTGACGTCTCCGAGCGCCTCGACACGCTCGGTAAATAACCAATCCTTGATTGACTGACCGCGCTAGCGCGTATTTAATTTCCGCAGCACCAAACCGGTGCGCAATTTTGGCGTAAAGAACGTCGACTTGGGCGGCATCATCAGGCCTTCGGTTGCGGTGCGACGAATCTCGGCCACGCTCACAGGTCGTATTAATATGGCTGCCGCCGTGCCGTTGGCCAGCGCACCGACGACCTCGTTTACGCCGTGTTGGTAGCGAACGGTGTGCGGAGTGGCGGAAAGCGCGTGCTCTAGGTAGGCGCTGTCGAGTGGCCGGACTCCAACAAATGCAACTTGCTTAGGGATCAACAAGGAGATCGTCTTGTCTGGCAACAATAAGCACAGTGAGCGGCGATCATCCATCTGCTGCAGGGTGTTGTCATCGAGAGTTCCGGCGGGTTCAATGTTGAATGATTCCTCGAGCGCGGCGCACAGATTATGAAGCGTGATGTCGTTGTACAGTCTGTGAATCGCGGCGACGCTGAGTTGTTCTTCGACTAGTTCGTTGATGTAAGCCAGCGTCAATTCGGCGTCGGTATCGGTGCGGTTTGTGCGCGAGCGAACCTCGTCGCGGTAGGTGCGACTGATCGCGTAACGGTGGTGACCGTCGGCGATGATGACGTCGTGATCGGCGACGCATTTTAAAATTGCGGCGAGGCGCGTCGGGTCGGTTACGCGCTCGACGGTGTGCGTCACGCCGTCGTCGTCGGTCATTGATCCACACGGTTGCCCCGGTGCGTCGAGTGCCGCCGTCAGCGCGCTGCTCATCGACAGCCCCCACACGGGAGACAGGTTGGCATCGGTGGCACGGGTCAAGTCGAGGCGGTCTGTCTTGGCCTTGGGCGTGGTTTGTTCGTGGGGCAAGACTCCGCCGGCCCCTTCGTCCACCACCTCGAGTGCGCCGATAACGCCCACGGTTTGGCGTACGTTACCGAGTGAATCTGTGAAGGACATTCGATATACCGTCAGCGATGGCGCATCATCAACTACGAGCACGCCAGATGCGAGCCATTGCTCGAGAATTGTCGCGGCACCGATATATGGCTCGTCGGCGATTGGCAGGTCAATGTGCACGATGTTGTTGGGGTGCATGCTTGCCAACGATTCGCGATCGAGCGGCGTGAGCACGTCGTACGGCGGGGAGCAGACCGCAGCGAGATCAAGTTCTGGGGTGTAACGCAGGGCGCGAAAGGCTTCGAAACGAGGCACACTTAGATGGTGGCATGATTATCGGCCGCGAACAACCTTGGAGGCAAATCATTACCGCCCAATCGACTCTGAATCACAATGCTTCTGACAAGGCGCCGATCTTGTGTGATCTTGACGGGGTCATCTGGTTGATGCACGAGCCGATCGATGGCTCAGTCGAGGGGATCGCGGCCCTGCGTAAAGCGGGGCACAGAGTTTTGTTCGTGACCAACAACTCGTCGGCGACCAGCGCGGCGCAAGAAGATTTTTTGTTCAACATTGGCATTGAGGCGAGTAACGATGTATGCACCTCGGCGCATGCAGCCGGCACGCTATTGCGGGCAGGCGAGCGCGTGCTCGTGGCAGGCGGTCTCGGCGTCGTCGAGTCGGTGCTTGTGGCCGGCGCCGTCGTAGTTGGGCGCACAGACGATGGCGAAAGCGGCAAAAATGATGTTGACATCGAAACTGTGATCGTCGGCTATCACAACACGTTCGATTATGCGGGGATGACGCGCGCCGCGGCCGCGGTGCGCAGTGGCGCGCGCTTGATCGCCACTAATGACGATGCCACCTATCCGACACCGGCCGGACCGATACCCGGCGGCGGGTCGATACTCGCCGCGATCGTTACCGCCTCGGGGGTGCAGCCAGTTATCGCCGGCAAGCCGCACGCGCCGATGGGCGACTACGTGCGCCTCGTGCTGCAGCGAGATGATCTCTCGCAGGCGTGGATGGTCGGCGACCGAGACTCGACCGACGGGGCGTTTGCTCGCGCACTTGGGTGCCGGTTCGCGCTCGTGTTATCGGGTGTCAGTGACGATCACGAGACGAGTGCCGCCAAACCGAATCTGGTCTGCCTAAACCTGTTCGAGTTTGCAACTCATATCTTGAAATGACCGCGCGTTCGCCGTTACGCGCTGTTTTGGTTAAGCGCAAACTGGCCGAGTCTGTTCCAGGTGCCGACGCACTGATTAGTGCTGGCGAAGTATTGATCAACGGTTCCGTGGCGATGTCGGGCGCCCATCTGGTGGCGCCGAGCGACGCCGTGGTGATCGTGCGCAAGGCCCGCTTCGTCAGTCGCGGCGGCGAAAAACTTCAGGCCGCGATAGAGAATTTCGCGCTCGATATGAACGGAGCCAGCGTGCTCGATGCCGGCTCGAGCACCGGCGGTTTCAGCGACGCAGCGTTGCAGGCGGGCGCCGCCCACGTAACCGCGCTAGACGTCGGCTCGGCGCTGTTACACGAACTCGTTGCCGGCAATGAGCGGGTGACGGTGGTCGAGAACTTCAACGTTCGAAGGTTGCTCGAAGAGAATATTCGAGCAGGCGAGACGGCGAGCCCGATTCGCGCCGAATACGACTACGTGGTCGCCGACCTGTCATTCATCTCGCTTACAACAGTGGCCGAGGCGCTGTGCTCGAAGGTGGCGCGCGACGGGCACCTGATCCTGCTTGTCAAGCCCCAGTTCGAGGCGACCAAGGCGGAGGCCGATAAGGCCAATGGCGTAATCACCGACCCATTGGTGCATCAGCGAACCTGTAAGACGGTCGTCGATTGCTATCACGATCGTGGCTTCGTGCAGCGGGAGATAATGGCCTCGCCGCTTCTGGGGGCCAGCGGTAACACTGAGTTTTTGTTGCACCTTAGTCGCGGCTAGGCGCGCGAGTTTTGTCATAGAGTAAGTACGCAGTAGTTCTAGAGGCGACAGAGTCGGAGGTGCCGAGATGACGAACATTTTAGTTGTCGCTCATCACACACGCACCGATGTCGGAGATTTGTTGAGGCGACTCGAAGAGTGGGTTGAAAAACACGACCACTACATGTGGATGCCGGAGGCAGATGCCGAGGCGCACTCGGTTGGGCACCTAGGAAGCGATCGAGACCCGACGGACGCGGATGTTGTGATTACTTTGGGCGGCGATGGCACGGTGTTGCGCGCCGTGCACTTATTGAACGGCGCGCCAGTACCGATACTCGGCGTGAATGTCGGAACGCTTGGTTATCTGACCGAGATCGAGCCGCAAGACTTGCTGTCGAGCCTGAAGCGTTGGCTCAATGGCGCGCAGGGAACCGAGTTTATTTTGGACTCGCGGATGATGTTGCTCGCGACGGTAATTCGTAACGACGGCTCGGCGAGCATGAGTTGGCGCGCTCTCAACGAGGCTGTGCTCGAGCGCCAACAATCGGGGCATACGATCTGGATCGACGTCAGTATTAACGACGAGATCTTCGCCCGTTATTCTGCCGACGGTCTGATCGTCTCTACTCCGACGGGCTCGACCGCCTATTCGATGTCGGCGCGAGGGCCGGTGATGTCACCGCGGCATCGGGCAATGTTGGTGACGCCCGTCAGCCCGCACATGTTGTTCGATCGTTCGCTGGTGCTCGACCCGTCAGAGTCTTTGCACATGCGGGTTGTGGGCACGAGGCCAGTCGATGTGGCAATCGACGGGCGCCGTGTTACAAGCCTGGTGCAAGATGATTGCGTGACCTTTGAACCAGATCTATCGACGGTGTATTTCATTCGCTTTGAAACACCTAAGTTTCACCAAATTGTGAGAGCAAAGTTTGGTCTAGGAGACGAGTAGTGCTCACAGAGTTGCATATCGAAAATATGGGTGTCATCGAGACCCTCGATCTAATGATCGGCGACGGTCTCGTCGCGCTGACGGGCGAAACTGGCGCTGGCAAGACGATGCTCGTCGAGGCGATCAACCTGCTGGTCGGCGGGCGTAGCGACGCGTCGATCATTAGACCCGGCGCGACAGAGGCCCGCATCGAAGGTCGTTTCGTTGACGGCGACAGCGAGGTCGTGTTGTGCCGCGTCGTACCGCAGGACGGCCGCTCGCGCGCCTACGTCAACGGCAGGCTCGCCACTGTCGCCAACCTGGCTGAGCACGGCATCGCGTTGGTCGACTTACACGGCCAACACGCCCACCAGAGCCTGCTCGGGGCAGCGGCCCAACGTCGCGCGCTCGACAACTACAGCGGTGTCGACCTGGTACCACTGCGCGAGGCGCGCGCCCGTTTGACCCAAATCGACGCCAACTTGGCGGCGATCGGTGGCGACGAGCGGGCGAGGGCGCGCGAGATCGACCTCCTGCGGTTTCAGGTCGACGAGATCGAGGGCGCCGGTCTCAAGGATCCAGACGAAGACGTGTCGTTGTCGCGCGAAGAAGACCTGCTGGCAGATTCGGTTAGCCATCGCGAGGCGTTGTGGCTCAGCGTGGCCGCTCTGGCCGACGACGGTGGCGCGGGTGACACCCTGGGATCGGCAATTTCTGCTTTGGGCCATCGCGAGGCATTGGCCGTGCTTGCGGCACGACTGCGCGGTATGCAGAGCGAACTCGAAGATGTGATGGCCGAGTTGCGCGCTACGGCCGAAAATATTGACGAGAATCCCGAGCGACTCGAAGAGATACGCAAGCGCCGGCAGTTGCTCGTCGACCTGAGACGAAAATACGGCGAGAATTTATCCGAGGTGATTAACTATGGCGCAGAGTCGGCGACTCGTCTCGCAGAACTAGAGGGATACGAGGCCCGCGCGGCTGATCTAGACGCGCAACGCAAGATCGCGGTGATCCAGCTGCAACAAGCCGAGGCCAAGGTTGGTGAGGTGCGACGCCAGGCCGCGCCGAAGTTAGCCAAAGAGGTGCAGAGTCACCTGCGCACCCTGGCGATGGCGCACGCCGTTCTCGAAGTCGAGGTCGGCGAGGGCGCTTCTGATTCATCTGGCGACGCGGTCGTGTTCTTGCTCGCCGCCAACCCCGGTTCAAAACCGCAGCCTCTGAACAAGGTCGCCTCGGGCGGCGAGTTGGCGCGAACGATGTTGGCGCTGCGTTTGGTGCTTACAGAAGCCCCTGGCACCTTGGTGTTTGACGAAGTCGATGCTGGCATCGGCGGCGAAGCTGCCGTGGCGGTCGCGCAGGCCTTGGCAGATCTCGGACGGCGGCACCAAGTGCTGGTCGTGACCCACCTGGCGCAGGTGGCCGCCAACGCGTCGCACCAGGTCAAGGTCTCAAAGACGGTCAAGGCCAAACAGACTTTTGCTCAGGCAGACCTGCTCAATAAACAAGAGAGAGTCGCCGAGATCGCCCGCATGCTTTCGGGCGGGGTGGCCGAGGCCTCAGCACTGGCGCACGCATCTGAACTACTTAACGCTGCGGCGAGCCATAAGCGCTAGCAGCGACCCGCCGAGGTTATACTTATCTTCCGTCGTTAGGTAACGGCAAGATGTAGTGCCAAGACGGAGGCCAGTAATGCCAAAGCACGTGTTCGTGACAGGTGGCGTTGCGAGCTCTCTCGGCAAAGGTCTGACCGCTTCTTCTCTAGGTCGTCTGTTAAAGATGCGCGGTCTGCGCGTGACGATGCAAAAACTCGATCCGTACATCAATGTCGATCCAGGCACGATGAATCCATTCGAGCACGGCGAAGTTTTTGTTACCGACGATGGTGGCGAAACAGATCTCGACCTCGGTCACTACGAACGATTCATCGACGAAAATCTCTCACGGTCCTCGAACGCCACCACGGGTTCTATTTACCAAGCCGTTCTCGCGGCTGAGCGCCGCGGTGACTACCTCGGTCGCACGGTGCAGGTCATTCCGCACGTAACAGACGAAATCAAGCGGCGAATTCAGCGCCTCGCCACCGATGACATAGATGTCGTGATCACAGAGATCGGCGGCACCGTCGGCGACATCGAGATTTTGCCATTCCTCGAGGCCGTGCGTCAGTTTCGCAACGAGGTTGGCCGCGACAATGTCTGTTACGTGCACGTCACGCTGGTGCCGTACATCGGTCCAAGCGGCGAGCAAAAGACCAAACCAACGCAGCACAGCGTTACCGAATTGCGCAGCCGAGGTATTCAGCCAGACGTAATCGTCTGTCGCAGCGCTGAGCCCGTGAGCGACCAGCTCAAGCGCAAGATCTCGAGCCAATGCGACGTCGACCAGCGCCATGTGATCAACGCCGCCGATGTTAAGAACATCTACGAGTTACCGCTCATCTTGTACGACGAGGGTCTAGACACCGTGATCTGCGAAGTATTGAAGATCGATGCGCCCCTCGACCTCACGCCGTGGCGCGAACTGGTAGCCCGCGTCGAGGCGTCGACGACACCTGTGCGAATCGGACTGATCGGCAAATATGTTCAGCTGCAAGATGCCTATCTGTCGGTTGTCGAGAGTCTCAAGCACGCCGGGTTTCATCACGGTGCCAAGGTGCAGATCGAATGGATCCAGGCCGAAGATGTGCAGGGCCTGCTCGCAGATGACCGGCTCGGGTCGCTGGATGGCATTGTGATTCCGGGCGGATTCGGTGCTCGGGGTATCGAGGGCAAGATCCGCGCGGCTGAGTTTGCCCGCGAGAACAACATCCCGTGCCTCGGCTTGTGTCTGGGCATGCAGGTGATGACGATTGAATTTGCCCGCCACGTCTTGGGCCTCGCCGACGCCAACTCCACAGAGTTTGATCCCACGACCCAGAACCCAGTCATCGATTTGATGAATGATCAGCGCGACGTCACCGATAAGGGTGGCACGATGAGGCTTGGCGCCTACTACGCCGTTCTTGAGCCCGGAACAAAAGTGGCAATTGCATATGGCGAGCCTGTCGTCAGCGAGCGTCATCGACACCGCTACGAATTCAATTCGGGCTATCGTCAGCGTTTCGAGGCTGAAGGTTTTATCTGCAGTGGCATTTCGCCGGACAAACGTTTGGTTGAGTTCATCGAACTAAGTAATCACCCGTTTTGGGTTGGCACTCAGGCTCATCCAGAGTTCAAGAGCAGGCCCGATCGTCCGCATCCGTTGTTTCGCGAGTTGATCGGCGCCGCCCTTAAGCGCCGGTCAGAGATCGCCGTCTCGGGCACCGCCGATGCGGTTGCGCAAAAATCTGCCATCAGTAAATAGTTTTCGTCGCGCCCAGCGCCACGTCATCCACGAGTGGTCGGCGTGGAGGTTAATTCGCGGGCATTTCGTCGCTCCTGATGGCGATGAGTTCGTGCGCACTTATGTCGAGTCGCCCGGTGCCGCCGGGATCGTCGCCTTTGAGACAAACTCGAACGGCGAACTCGAGGTCGTGATGGTCCGCCAGTATCGACCCTCGCTCGACGCCTGGTCGCTCGAAATACCTGCGGGGATGCGCGATGTCGAGGGCGAAGACCCGCTGCTCACGGCAAAACGTGAACTGCGCGAAGAGGCCGGTCTCGTCGCTGCGAGGTGGGACTTTCTCGGGCAGGTCGTGCAGGCGCCTGCCGTCAGCGATGGCACCGTCCAGATTTTCTTGGCGCGAGACCTGAGCGTCGTTGAGATTGATCGGCACGGACCGGAGGAGCAGGTAATGACGATCGAGCGATACTCGCTAGGCGAGGCGCTGGCGATGATTGATCGAGGCGAGATCGACAACGCCATGGCTGTGGTCGGTATTTTGCGAGGCGTTCGCTTCATCGCTGCGCATCCGTGACCTATCGTTAGCTTGTGAGTCGAGCCGTGCGAAGATGAACTCTTTGGGCCCCACCGAGCGGTTCTTTACCTGGCTGCGCGTCGAGCAAGGGCGGTCGCCATTGACGATCGAGGCGTATGGGCGGGACCTGCGTCACTACGAAGATTTTTTACTGAGTAAATCAAGCGACGTTTTGATCGCGACTAGCGCAATCGTCGAGCAGTACGTCGCTGTGTTACGAGCGAGCGGTAGGGCACAAAAGTCTGTGGCCCGCCAATTTGCCGCGGTGCGAGTGTTGCATCGCTACCTTGCCGACGAACGGATGCGAACCGATAATCCGACTCTGAGCGTTGATGGCGTCAAGGTCCCCGCGGGTTTACCCAAGGCGCTTTCCGAAGAGCAAGTTGGGGCGCTGTTAGCGGCGGTGACGGGAGCCGATTCATTTGCGCTGCGCGACCGCGCGGTGCTTGAGTTTCTATACGCCACCGGCGCACGCGTTTCTGAAGTTTGTGGGCTGTCACTCAGTGACCTCGACATGGACGCGTCGCTGGTCAGGTTATTTGGCAAAGGTTCTAAAGAACGGATCGTGCCATTCGGTCGGGTCGCACACGAGGCTCTGACCGAATGGTTTGGCAATTCGGGTCGCGGGATGTTGGCGCCGCAGCAATGGGCGCGGCGCGATCATTCTGACGCCGTATTTCTAGGAGTACGAGGCACGCGACTCTCACGCCAGGCAGTGTGGGGGATCGTGCGAAAATACGCAATAGACGCTGGAATCAGAGAGCATCTCTCGCCGCACGTGTTGCGCCACTCGTGCGCCACGCACATGCTCGTGCACGGCGCTGATTTGCGAATTGTGCAGGAGCTACTAGGGCACGCCTCGGTGAGCACCACTCAGGTGTACACGCGAGTCGACAACGAGGTGTTGTGGGAGATGTACCGCGAGTCGCACCCACGTGCCAGAACGGCCAAGGCCTGAGGTGCTACATCTTGCCAAGCGCTTCTTAGGTTCTCTTGCCAAGCGCGAGATTTCAGAGTTAGATCGAGACTGGGTAGTTTCGATCCTGTCGGTGAGTGAATTGAGGTTGTGGTCAGGGCAGATGCTTGTCGACCAGGCGCACTCGTTGCAGATCGCCAGGCGTTTCGTCGTGCTCCTGCCAGATGCCACGCGCGAAGAAATCGCCGCGGCACTCTTGCACGACGTCGGTAAATCGATTGCTCGGCTGGGTGTTTTAGCGCGCGTAGTGGCCACGATCTTGCCAGCACGCTTGGCGCGAAAGAACCATCGCGTCGCCGCCTATCGAGATCACGAGAAGATCGGAGCCGAGATGTTGCGAGCGATTGGTTCTAGCGAAGTAACGGCGGGACTCGTCGAAGGCACGGCGTCCACGAAGGCCGCAAGCGCGTTGTTGCTCGCCGACCAGGTCTAGCTCTACGTTGCTAGCCCCGCGGTAACAGACCAATTGCCGCGTGCGCCCGCGCCAGGGTTGCCGCTGCGACATCGCCCGCTCGCTTCGCGCCGATTGCCAATAGCCGTTGCAGTTCGCCGCGGTCGCTCATCAATTCTTTGTACTTGCTCTGTATCGGTTGCAGCATGGCGGCTACGGCTGCGCCCGCGTCTGTCTTTAGCGCGCCGTACTGTGTGTAGTTCTCGGCGAGCGACTGCGGTGTTTGCTGGGTCGCTGCGCCAAGAATCTCGAGCAGGTTGGCGATGCCAGGTTTGTTTTCGCGGTCGTAGCGAACCTCGTTGTCGCTGTCGGTCACAGCGCGCTTGAATTTCTTCTCGATCACGTTGGGCTCGTCTAGTAGGTAGACAATGCCGGCGTCGTTGTCGCCTGACTTCGACATCTTGTTGGTCGGCTCCTGCAAGTCCATGACTCGGGCGCCGGCTTTTGGCGTAACGGCCTTGGGGATCACAAAGGTCTCGCCGAAGCGATGGTTGAAGCGCATCGCAATATCGCGGGTGATCTCAATGTGCTGACGTTGGTCGTCGCCGACTGGCACCTCCTGGGCGTCGTACAGCAAAATGTCCGCGGCCTGAAGCGCGGGGTACGTGAATAGGCCCGCGGCCACGAACTCGGCTTCGCGCTTGGCGGACTTGTCCTTGAACTGGGTCATCCTGCTGAGCTCGCCGAAACTGACCGTACATTCCATTATCCACCCGAGCTGGCTGTGCTCGGGCAGGTGGCTTTGCACGAAGATCGTCGCCAGGTTGGGATCGAGACCGACCGCGAACAGCATCGCCGCGAGTTCGAGGGTTTGCTTGCCGAGTACGCCAGGCTTGTCGGTCACCGTGAGCGCATGCAGATCAACGATGCCGTGAAAGACATCGCCCTGGTGCTGTCCATCGACCCAATTTCGAAGCGCCCCTAAATAGTTGCCTAAATGGACGTCTCCCGTCGGTTGGATGCAAGACAGAACACGAGTCACGCGACAACGCTAGTCGCATTAGCGGTCTCGGGCCTTTAATTAAGTATCATTTGACACGATGGGATACGAGGTAGCGACGCCGACCTATTCGGGTCCCTTCGATTTATTGCTGCACCTGATCTTGAGCGAAGAGGTCAATATCCACGAGGTTTCGCTGGCGCGGATCATCGAAGCGTATTTGGAAGAGATTCAAAAAATGGAAAAGCTAGACCTCGATGTTGCGACCGAGTTCCTATTGATCGCCGCCACGCTGATCGAACTTAAGACCCGGCGCTTGCTGCCCGGGCGCGAAGACGGAGATCTCGACGAAGAACTGGCGCTCTGGGAAGAGCGCGACTTGCTACTAGCGCGGTTGTTGGACTGCAAGACATTTAAGGACGTCGCTGGCGTGATGAGCGCGATGATCGAACGCGCCGACCTGAGTTTCCCAAGAATGGCTGGGCCAGAAGAGTCCTTCGCGTCGCTGATGCCAGACCTGCTCGAAGGCGTGACCCCGTTGCGCCTGCACAAGACGATCGTCAGATTGCTCGAGCCCAAGCAACGCGTCACGCTCGACTTAGTGCACGTAACGCCGATACGTGCCAGCGTCGCCGACGCGCTCATCGAATTAATCGAGACGTTGCCCCTCGCTGGCAAGAAGACATTTGCCGAGTTGTGTCGGGGCATCGAAGATCGCGTTGAAGTAATCGTCAGGTTTCTCGCCGTGCTGGAATTATTCAAGCAGGGTCGCGTGCAACTGGAGCAGGGTGACCGTTTCGGCGACATCGAGGTTCTATGGTGTGGCGGCAGCGATCGTTCATTTGATGCAGTTCTTAATATCGATAACTACGAAGGATAAATATTCATGTCTGAAGCCGAGTCGCAGATCCCACACGAGCAAGACCTCACCGCAGAGATTGTCCGCGCGCTCGAGGCCGTACTGCTTGTGGCGATGGAGCCCGTTAGCCCGACGCTGTTGGCGCAACTTCTCGAGCAGCCGATATCGATGATCGAGGCGCTTTGCGAGCGGCTTGCCAGTGCCTACGAAGAAGCCGGCCACGGTTTTCAGTTGTGCAAGGTGGCTGGGGGGTATCGGTTGCAGTCGCACCCAGACGTCGCAGCATATGTCGAACGGTTTATTTTGGATGGTCAGCACGCCAGGGTTTCTTCTGCGGCGCTTGAGACGTTGGCGATCATCGCTTATAAGCAACCGATTTCGCGCGGACAGATCGCGGCCATTCGTGGCGTCGACCCTGACGCGGTGATGCGAACTTTGCAGGCGCGCGGCTATATTCACGAAGTCTCGCGCGACGACGGGCCGGGTCAGGCGGTGATGTTCGGGACCACGGAGTTGTTCTTAGAGCGTCTCGGCATCAACTCGATTTCGGACTTACCGCCGATCGCCGACTTTGTGCCCGACGCTTCAGTCGTTGAGGCGCTTGAACACGGTCTGCGAGTTTTGCCTATCGAAGCGCCGACCCCCGAGTAAAAATGACAAACGAGGCTGCGCCGGGAGGCGCTGAGATATCGGGGTCACGAGAAAAGGCGACTGGTTCACCGCGTGATGCGCTACAGATCGAGCCGCATCTAGATGGCGAACGTCTGCAAAAGATACTCGCGCAACGAGGTTGGGGTAGTCGCCGCGAATGTGAAGAGTTGATCGCCGACGGTCGTGTGGCCGTGAACGGCGAGATTGCCGAACTCGGCCGGCGCGTGCACATCGACCGCGACAAGATCGAAATCGACGGGGCGCCAGTCGGCGTCGAGCCCGAGCTCGTCTATTACCTCTTAAACAAGCCGATCGCCGTGATCACGACCGCCAAGGATACGCACGACAGGCCCACAGTGCTCGAGTTGGTACCCAACGATCCGCGCGTCTACCCCGTCGGTCGACTTGATTTCGACACCGAGGGACTGCTGCTGATTACCAATGACGGAGAACTAACACACAGAATCACGCACCCGAGTTTTGGTCTCGAGAAGGAATACCTGGTGCACGTGCGTTGCGGCGAGCGCGGTGTTGATGAGACCGCGCTGCATACTTTGCGCACTGGCGTCGACCTCGACGACGGCATGACCTCACCCGCAGATGTCGGGCAGGTGCAGCCTGGTGTGTTGCGGATGGTTATCCATGAGGGGCGCAATCGACAAATCCGTCGCATGTGTCAGCACGTCGGCTATCCGGTCGTGCGCTTAGCGCGCGTTCGCATTGGTCCGATATTCGATCGCAAGTTACGGCCCGGCGAGTATCGCCAATTAACACTCGCCGAGGTGCGCGCGTTAATTGAAGCCGTCACGGCATAACAGCAAAGGTAGAATTGCTTCGTGACTACCAGGCGCGCCAACGTAATGGGTCTTGGTCTGATCGGCGGATCAATCGGGTTGGCGCTTACGGCGCTGGGTTGGCGGGTGAGTGGCGTTGATAATAAACCCGATTCCGAGGCAGAGGCGCTGAGTCTTGGCGCGATTGCGGCGGTGGGTTTAGATCCAGATGCCGAGATCACCTTTATCGCCACTCCAGTTTCGACGATTGTGGGGCAAGCAAAAATCGCGCTGGCCTCGACGTCTGGTGTGGTCACGGATGTGGGGGGAGTCAAGGCCTCGGTATCGGGCGAGATCGATGACCCACGTTTCGTTGGCGGGCACCCGATGGCTGGCAGCGAGTTGGTCGGCTTGCAAGGATCAGATGGCGGACTCTTTGAAGGCGCAGTGTGGGTGCTCACGCCGCGCGAGACAACGGCCGACAGTTCGTTTGCCAAAGTCGCCAAGATCGTCGGCGAACTTGGCGCCGAAATAGTTGTTCTGACCCCACAGCGCCACGATCAACTCGTGGCAATTGTCAGCCATCTGCCTCACCTCACAGCGGCGACCTTGATGGGGCTTGCGAGTAGCAGCGCCGAAGAGCACGTCGCCGTGCTACGCCTCGCCGCTGGCGGATTTCGAGACATGACGAGGGTGGCGTCCGGTCACCCTGCGATTTGGCTAGACGTCTGCAGAGAAAATCGCGAAGCCATTCTGGCGGCGCTCGATGGGATGATTTCTGGACTTACCTCGATGCGCACCATTGTGGACGCTGGCGACGACGACGCATTGCTGAAGCGTCTGCAGACAGCACGATCCGCGCGCTCGAACCTGCCGGGGCGGGTGCGCGAGTTGCTCGACGTGGTCGAGGTGCGCATCCCGATACCCGATCGCTCTGGAGCGGCGGCCGAGGTGTTCACGCTGGCGGCCGAACTCGGAGTCAATATTGCCAACTTCGAAGTTGCCCACTCGGTCGAGGGCGATCGTGGGATCCTTGTTGTGATCATCGACAAAGCCAGCCAAGACATTTTTCGCGGCGGCCTAATCGCGCGCTCGTTTCGGCCGATAATTCAAATTTTGGCATGATTTCTCGCGTGACGGTTCACCCGGTGCGCGGAGTTCTCGATCGCACGGTCGATGTTCCTGGTTCGAAATCAATTACAAATCGGGCCCTGATCTGCGCCGCGTTGGCCAGCGACGAATCCGTGATTGAGAATATTGCGCCGGGTGACGACACGGGGGCAATGATCGCGGCGCTCTCTGCTCTTGGCGCTGCGATTACCCGCAACGGTGGCGAAGTTCGTGTTGCCTCGCCGATCGATCTAGCAGGCGCACAAGAACTGACGCTGAATGCCAACTTGGCAGGTACAACTGCAAGGTTTATGGTCGCCGTGGCCGCGCTGCGAAGCGGCAACACAATTGTCACTGGCGAGGCCCCGCTGCTGCGCAGGCCGATGCGCGGCTTGCTCGAGGCGCTTACCAGTCTCGGGGCCGGCGTCGAGTATCTCGGCGAGCAGTGGCACTTGCCCGTGCGGGTGAGTTCAGGGACCAAGAAGTCTGGCGAGGTTTCGCTTCCAGCTGATGTCTCTAGCCAGTTCGTTACCGCCTTAATGCTGATAGCGCCGTGCGTCGAGGGTGGTTTAACTATTCGCTTAACAGGGCGCGTGATTTCTCTGCCCTACATTCAGATGACGGTTGAAGTAATGCGGTCATTCGGATCCAGAGTCGAACTCGACGGCGATCTGATCACAGTGCCGGGCGGCGGGTACACGGGCCAGAGTTTTGAGATCGAGCCCGATGCTTCGTCGGCGTCGTATCCGCTGGCCGCCGCCGCCATCGTCGGGGGACGCGTGCGGGTGCGCGGCATAACCGACTCGAGCAGTCAGGGCGACGCCCAGTTCGCCGCAATTCTGGGGTTGATGGGTTGCGATGTCGAGTACCAGAGTTCAGGTGTGACCGTCTCGCGCGATACGAATACGGTGTTGCAGGGCATAGAAATTGATATGTCGGACATGTCTGATCTGGTGCCAACTCTGGCCGTTGTGGCGATGTTCGCAAAGACGCCGACGCGAATCGGGGGCGTGGGTTTCATTCGCGAGAAGGAGAGTGACCGCCTAGGCGATCTTGCACTAGAAATGCGCAAGGTGGGCGGTGTCGTTGACGTAACCGACGACGGCCTTGTCGTCTCGCCGTCGGCAATCCACTTTGGTGTGGTCGACACTCATCACGACCACCGTTTGGCGATGGCACTGGCGCTGGTTGGGTTGGTATGTGATGGGGTACAGGTCAATGATCCTGAGGTGGTATCGAAAAGTTGGCCGAATTATTTTGAGATGATCTCAGAGTTGTAGTAAATTGGCGCTTACGCTCTACTGATGCCAGAGTTGCGTGACAACCATCTGACCGAGCCGCTGGTCAATCGGTTGGCACTGAACAATCCGCGACGCAGTGAGATCTTAAAGCGTCACGCGGCAGCCGTGAGCGCAGCCGTGCCGAGTTATAGCGACCCGCTCTCAGGTCTGACGGTGATGACCGCCGCATTTTTGGCCCAACGAGATTATTGTTGTTTGAGCGGGTGTCGTCATTGCCCCTACGTAATTAACTAGATTGGGTCCGATCAACTAGAATCGTTCGCTTGGCAGCAGTTGTCGATTGGATAGGGAGAAACATTGAGTACTGACCGCGAAATCATGACCTGGGAATCATTCGGAGTCGCGAGTCGCGAACTGGCGATCCAAATCAACGACAGTGGTTATGAGCCGGACATCATCCTGGCGATCGCGCGTGGCGGGTTGCTTGCGGCCGGCGCGCTCGGTTACGCCCTCGCAGTCAAAAATACCTACACGATGAACGTCGAGTTCTACACGGGCGTCAATGAGCGCCTCGCGGTGCCGATGATTCTGCCGCCAGTTCCGAGCCTCATTGATATCAAGGATTCAAAAGTTCTCATCGTCGACGATGTTGCCGACACTGGCCACACGCTGCGCCACGTGCTCGAGTTCTGCGAAAATAAACTGGCCGATACAAGACTGGCCGTGCTGTACGAGAAGTCGCACTCGATTATTAAGTGCGACTACGTATGGAAGCACACCGATCAGTGGATCAACTTCCCATGGAGCGATAAAGAGCCGGTCGCTAAGCACCGCACAACGGTGCGTGACGCTTAATAAGCGTTTATCGTATTGGCTCAGCCGTTGTAGCTAATAGCCGGGTCTAGAAACTGGTTTGTCGCTAGGTCGCTAGGCACGACTTCGACGACGTCGAGACCCTGCTCCCGAAAAATTGGTAGCGCCTTGGCGATGAAGTCGAGCATTCTCGCGTCTTCAAAGTCGCCGAATGTTGCGGTCTCGCCATTGCCAATTATCCCTAGATCTTTCTGGGTCTTGGCGCCACTGGCGGTGTCGCCCTCTGACTGAGTCCACCAACTGTCGTAGGCCTTAGTGGTCGCGATGATAATTGCGTTGGTGCGCCCGGGCGCGCCGATGTAATCAATCTGGGCCTGTTGCATCATCGGAACGAGTTTTGAGAGGCATGGCGAAAACTCCGCGAGACGATCCGCACGAATTGCCAGCGATTGCGGATAGTTTGTCCAACCCGCATCGTGAATCAACTGATATCCGGTGGTTATCGCGCCGCTACTAAGTACGGAGTACTTGTACGGTTCGGAAGTTGCAAAGCCCTGATGAGCAGCGTCCTCGGTGGCGAGCAGCAGGTTGCCTTGGTAGTTGCTGTCGATCTGCTTTGTGGTGAAGGCGCCGATGCTTGTTAGGTAACGCATGAAACTTTGGTCGCCGTACACATAGACGGTCGAGACTTGCTTGCCGATGTCGGCGATCGTCTTGGCGTCCGGATGTTTGGTCGCGTCCCACAAGATCACCTGCGGATTTTTGTTGAGGGCCGAAAATACGGCCAGTGTCGGCGTGTCTTTGTAGGTCTTGATCGCAACGTCCGTTCCGACATAACCGAACATAATTGCGTCGTCTTGAAACATCTCGGTTACGACAGGAATCTGCAGGAACGGGCCGCCAGCGCGAATCTCTAGATCTACACCCGTATCAGCACCCTGGTAAGTCAGCGAACCAACGACAGCACCGGTATCTTTCGAGGCCGAGTAGTCGGCTCCCATCAGTTCGTAGACACCACCGTGCTCTGCTTGTGGAAACCAGTCGGTCTGGACGACAACTTTCGCGGGGCAAACATCGACAAGCGAGACACCGGTAACGACTGTTGCGCTTGAATCAACGGCACTCGTGTCGGTCGCGGCCGTGTCGTTAGTCGAGCTACCACAAGCCGTTAGGCCGAGCACAATAGCCGTCAAGATTGAGATTTGTTTCATGATCGTCCTAGTTTGTAAGAGTTGAGTAGTTATGGATTATTTAATTTCGTGTCTTCGTACCAGCGACCGACCGCCGCCTTATAGATCGCTCCAAAGATGATAAACAGCGCCAGACCCAAAAGTGCGGCGCAGATTGAAGAAATAAACATTGGTCCTGCTTGATTATTTATAAAGAAAGCGGTGATCAGCTTGCCGAGGCCTGGGTCGCCCTTGGCGAAGAAGAAGTCGCCGACGATTGCGCCGATTACCGCCAGCCCAGCCGAGATTCGAAAACCGCTGAAAATCGCTGGTGACGCGGCTGGCAGCTGGAGTCGCAACATTCGCCTCGCGCGGCCGACCCCGTGCAGCGAAAAGAGGTCGTGAAGGTTGCGATCTACAGACTGCAGTCCAAACAGGGTGTTGGAGACGATGGGAAACAGCGAGATGATTACGGTCACAATCACCCGCGCGGCGAAATTAGCACCGACGAGTTTGATCATCAACGGTACGAGTGCGATGATCGGCGTCACTTGTAGCGCAATCAGGTACGGCCATAGAGCTTTTTCGAGCCACCGCGCCTGGGACATGATGATGCCGAGGCCAAGTCCGAGGACGATCGAGATAGCCAGACCGACGATGCTTGTCTTGGCTGAGATGATGAGGGCAGTAAATACCTTGTCGCGCGTGATGCCGTTGAAATCCTCGAAGAGGCGGTGCGGCGGGGGGATAATCATCGGCTTGTTCGAGGCCGGAGAGAAATTGTTTTTGATGCTGTATGCGATCGCGTACCAGGCTGCAATAAATAGAACGAAGACAATCGCGGGCCCAGCAAGGCTCTTCGCCCTCGAAGCGATGCGCAACATCGGCGCTTTCAAGCGACTTCCAAACGCAGTGCGCTAGATACCTGACCGCAAACAGCCGCGAACTCGGGCGTGTATCTAATCGAGTGGTCGCGCGGGTATTCGAAAGGCACATCGACAATCGCGGCGATCGAACCTGGCTGCGACGTCATGACGGCGACTCGCGCGCTTAGGTACACGGCCTCGGCGATTGAGTGGGTGACGAAGAGAGCGGCGAATCGCCTTCTTGCGTAGATCGCTAGTAGTTCGTCGTTGAGTCGCTCTCGCGTCAACTCATCTAGAGCGCCGAACGGCTCATCAAACAAAAATAATTCGGGCGCGGTGACCAGCGAGCGAGCAAGCGAAGTGCGCATCCGCATTCCACCCGACAGTTGACGCGGGTACTTGTGCTCTGAGCCTTCGAGCCCCACGACAGAGATGATTTCAGACGTCCGCTGGTCGCGTTCGTTTTTAGGCAGGTCATGAAGCTCGAGAAGCAGGTCAATATTACGCTTCACGGTGCGCCACGGCAGCAGCGTGGGATCTTGGAATACGAAGCCGATGTTTGAAGTTTTGACTTCACACGTGCCGTGGGTTGCCGTCTCGAGGCCCGCGGCGATCCGCAACACCGTCGACTTACCGCATCCGCTCGATCCCACCAGCGAGACGAACTCGCCCTCGGCAATTTCGAGGTTGATGTTATTAACGACATCTGCGCTCGCGTCGAAAGATTTACTCAACCCGCGCAGCGACAGCATCGGCTCGCGCGGCTCATTCACGGCCATAATTTATCTGCCCTACGCACCCGCAACTCAGTTGTACCAAAGGTTTCGAGCCTGCAAGACTCCGCGCAAAACTTCGGGTCTATCGGTCATGATGCCATCGACGCCGATGTCGATTACGTGCTGCATCTCGTCGACATCGTCGATCGTCCAGACGTGCACCTGCAGGCCGGCCTCGTGGGCGGCATCGACAAGGGTCTTGTCGGTGACGGTAATCGGCCCGTGCTTGAGTGGTATCTGGGCCGCGTTGGCTCCGGCAAAATGTGGCTTGCGGCGCAACCAACTGCGCAACCGCAACCTAGCGACCTCTTTGGGCCCGAGCGAAGAGCACAGCGCCAAGCCAAAATGATCGCGAATCGTCTGCAGGCGGGCGTCGCTAAATGAGCCCACGCAAATGCGATCGAGACACTTCGCCGCCTCGAGCAGATCGATCAACGGACGTAAAGCGATATCCGATTTACAATCGATATTGATTCGCGCGTTCGGCCAGGTCGCTAACAGGTCGGCCATCAGGGGGATCGGTTCTCGACCGTTTACTCGAGCGCGTTTTACCTGGTCATAGGCCATTTCGCTGATGAGGCCGGGGGTCGCACAGGTTCTCGCCAGGTCATCGTCATGAAACGCCAATAACACGCCGTCGCTTGTGGCGTGCACATCGGTCTCGAGGTATTGGTAGCCAAGATCAATAGCGTTTTGAAACGCGGGCATCGTGTTTTCAGGCGCGTCGCTTGCGCCACCACGGTGGGCGAACGCGAGCGGCAATCTGCCATCAAGAAACGGATGCAACATTATTCGCTCGGCAAGGTCGTTCGACTAGTTCAATCAGCTAGATCGCACGGCCGGCTTGGGCCCAGTATTCGTCTTTGAGCAGGCGCTTGTACAACTTGCCCGTCGGGTGGCGCGGCAGTTCGACACGAAAGTCGATGGTACGCGGGCACTTGAAATCAGCCAGTGATTGGCGGCAGTAGGCGATTAGTTCCTTGCTCAAGGCCGAGGCAGCTTCGGGGCTATCGGGCATCGACTTGGGTTGAACTACGCACTTGACCTCTTCGCCGAATTCATCGTTGGGTACGCCGAAAACAGCGACATCGATTACCGCTGGATGGTTGATCAGGACGTTCTCGGCCTCTTGCGGGTAGATATTCACGCCACCGGAAATGATCATGAAAGCTTTGCGATCAGTTAGGTATAAAAACTTTTCATCATCTAGATATCCGATATCGCCGAGCGTCGTCCATCCGCGACCCAGAGGGTCGCGTGAAGCTTTCGTCTTCTCGGGATCGTTGTGATACTCGAAGACCGCCGCGCTCTCAAAAAATATTGTTCCTATTTCGCCAGTTGGCAACTCCGTTCCGTCTTCACCGCAGATGTGTACCGTGGCGTTGATCGCCACCCCGACAGTTCCAGGGTGAGCCAACCACTGCTCAGAGTTGCAATAAACAAAACCGTTGCCCTCCGAACCGGCGTAATACTCGTGAATTTTTGGCCCCCACCATTCGATCATCGCGTTCTTCACTGGTATCGGACACGGCGCTGCGGCATGGAATGCGTTTACCAACGACGAGACGTCATAATTGTGGCGTACCGCGTCGTCGAGTTTCAGCATCCGCACGAACATGGTGGGAACTGTTTGACAGTGCGTGACCTTATATTTTTCCATCAGGCGCAAAAAGTTCTCGGCATCGAAGTGATCCATGATCACTGTGATTGCGCCCAACCTGTGCGCCGCCATGTTCCAGCGCAACGGCGCGGCGTGGTAGAGCGGCGCCGGTGACAAGTAGATCATCTGATCTGTCATTGAAAATAACATCTGCCCGAGGACCGCCAGACCGCTTGGGGCTCCCAGCGGCGTCATCGCCAAGGACAACTTGATGCCCTTGGGCCTGCCGGTTGTGCCGCTCGAGTACAACATGTCGGCACCGTCGATGCGATTCTCGAGGGGCGTAGCATCAAACTTAGCGACGGTGTCTTCGAAGCTGTCGTAGCCATCGATAATGCCGTCGAGCATCAGGCGAAGGCCGACCTGTGGCATCGAGATGGCGATCTCGCCAGCCTGTTCGGCTTTGTATTTACTGGTGATGAACGCTTTTGCGCCGCAGTCGTTAATGATGTACGTGAGTTCATCGCTCGTGAGTCGACTTGAGCACGCCGTATAGATCAAACCCGCGTAGTGGCAGCCCCAGATGATCTCGAAGTATTTTGGATGATTCTCTAGGCACAGGGCAATGTGATCGCCGACCTGTAAGCCGCTGGCGCGCAGCAGTTGACTGAGTCGATTGGCGGACTCGTCGAGTTGCCGATATGTAATCATCGTGCCGTCAGCGGCGTTGATGATCGCCGGTTTGTCTGGCGTTGTTATCGCAATTTGCCCCGGAAACATGAACTTCACCGTAGCCCAAAGCTCGGTGCGCGAGAATTATCGAGAGAGTTCCCCAATAATCCAATACAGCGGATATCGCCGATACATTTTATGGATCGACGCCGTTGAACAGTTCCGCAAATTGATGAGCTCGAAAGACTCCGAAGTCGCCCTTGATTTGGCCGTCTCGCTGATCGCCGTCGCGACAAGCGAAGGCATCGAGGTATCGAGATTGATGACGCGGTTCGACGAACTAGCTGCGTCGGTGAGCTGCGCGGCCCCGCAAGAGTTGGTCGACAGCCTGTTTGGTTCTGGTCGATTTACTGGCAACACGATTGAGTATGACGACCCACGAAATTCTCTCATCGATCAAGTCCTCGAGCGTCGGCTAGGGATACCGATCACGCTGAGCGTGTTGGCAATAGAGATCGGTTCGCGTGTTGGTATCGAGTTTGTCGGTATCGGTATGCCAGGGCATTTCCTCTGTGCCCCAAGTAAACAGAATCTGTCTGGCTCAATACCGAGCTATTACGACCCGTTTCACGGTCCGGCGCCACTTAGCGCGACAGAGTGCCAAACGTTGTATCAACGCCTTACCAGCCTCGAAAATTGGAGCGACGAGTTCTTGCAGACAACTTCATCACGCCAAATTGTGATCAGAATCTTGAACAACCTGAAGTCGATCTACCTTCGACGCGGAGACTCGGGTGGCATCCGCACGGTAATGCGGTTGCGGACGGCTATCCCCGAATTGGCTGCCGGTGAAAACAAACTCTTCGCCAAATTAGTGCGCTCGACAAACTGATAAGGAAACAGATGCCATGACTGACGAAGAGCAAAAAGTTGCCGACTTAGTTGATGTTCTTCTTGGCGAATTTGATCCAGCGTCGACCAAGGCGCAAGTTTTCTTGGGAGCGCAGTACGACCGCGGTCTGGCGTGGGTGAACTTTCCAATTGGCTTTGGCGGGCTCGGAATTTCCCCGCGACATCAAAAAATTGTCAACGAGAAGGTTTTTGCTGCTGGCGCGCCGAGCGCGTATGCGCGCAACCCGATTGGTTACGGAATGTGCGGACCGACTGTCGTCGAGTGGGGCAGCGACGCGCAAAAGGGCAAGTATCTTCGGCCGCTGTTCACCGGCGAAGAAATTTGGTGTCAACTATTTTCAGAGCCCGGTTCTGGCTCTGACTTTGCAGGTCTTTCATCCAAGGGCGTGCGCGACGGCGAAGAGTGGCTGATCAACGGTCAAAAAGTATGGACGACCCTCGCGCATATCTCCAAATGGGGTTTGCTCGTCGTGCGCACAGATTCTGAGGCCGTCAAGCACTCCGGAATGACGGCTGTTGTTGTCGACATGCAAGCGCCTGGCGTCGAGGTGCGACCGCTTCGCCAGATAACGGGCGAGGCCGAATTCAATGAGGTCTATTTTACGGATGTGCGTGTGCCTGTCAGCGAGACCCTCGGCAACGCCGGCGATGGTTGGCGTGTGAGTTTGACGACGCTGATGAATGAGCGAGTCGCAATCGGCGGAGCGATTCCGCAACGTGGCTCCGGGCCAATTCGCGAGGCAGTCAAGATCTGGCAAAAACGACCCCTTGAGCAGCAAGATTCGGCGATGCGCGACCAGTTGATGAAATTGTGGATTCGCGCCGAGGTGTTGCGCCTAACCAATATCCGCGCGGGTCAGATGCGCAAGGTCGGCGTGCCCGGGCCAGAGGGCTCGATCGGTAAAATGGCCAGTGCCGATCTGAATAAAGAGACATACGAGTTCTGCGTTGACCTGCTCGGCGCCGAAGGCATGCTCTATGGCAGTTATGATCTCGGGCGACCAGCGACCGCGATGAGCTTCGAATCTATTCCTAAGGCCTTTCTACGCGCGCGAGCTAACAGCATCGAGGGCGGCACGAGCGAAGTGATGCGCAACATTATTGGCGAGCGCGTGCTCGGTCTGCCTGGCGATGTTCGTGTTGACCGCGCAATACCTTGGAGCAAAGTTCCGCGCAGCTAGGTTCCGCGCAGCTAGGTTCCGCGCAGCTAGGTTCCGCGCAGCTAGGT
>Ga0209390_10001432_pt1 | contig 46246 bp, 41 predicted proteins | sample BON01_FD_187212 | JGI IMG/M metagenome (GOLD analysis project Ga0209390, IMG submission 187212) | Freshwater microbial communities from Lake Bonney liftoff mats and glacier meltwater in Antarctica - BON-01 (SPAdes) (version 2) | ecosystem: Environmental > Aquatic > Freshwater > Ice > Glacier...
GATAACATCATCGCGTGGCCCCACCAAAAGCACGCGCTTCCAGCCCCGCGATCAGCTCGCGCAGCGTAGCCCGTGCGATGAAGAGTGGCAGACGGCGTTCGTCAATGCAAACGTCCGGGATGGGACAGCTACAAATAATGGCTATGTTCTTATAGTATTCAAAAAGTATTTCGCAGAAATCACCGCTTTCTCTGCATTTTGCCAAAATTTCTGGAGACACTTCGACCGGATTTGGTAGGACGTCTACCAAATAAAGTTCTTCTTCCATTTCGTAGCCTTACCTCCCCGTTTGGCCTCCGGCCAATCGCTTCCGCCTGCCCACCCTAAAAAACGGACAGCTTTAGCTGTCCATTTTTAGGGCGCTAATAAACGCTTCCTGCGGGATTTCCACTTTACCAAACTGACGCATCCGCTTTTTACCGGCTTTCTGCTTTTCCAGCAGCTTCTTCTTCCGGCTGGCGTCGCCGCCATAGCATTTCGCGGTCACGTCTTTGCGCATCGCAGACAGGGTTTCACGCGCAATCACGCGGCCACCAATCGCCGCTTGGATCGGGATTTTGAACATGTGGCGGGGGATAAGCTCTTTCAGCTTTTCCACCATCGCGCGGCCTCGCATATCGGCGCGGTCGCGGTGGACCATCATCGACAAGGCATCAACGGGTTCATCGTTCACCAGGATCGACATTTTGACCAGATGATCTTCGCGGTACTCGGAAATCACATAGTCAAAGCTGGCATAACCCTTAGAGACCGACTTCAGCCGGTCATAGAAATCAAACACCACCTCGGCCAGTGGCAAATCATAGACCACCATCGCGCGGGGGCCGGCATAGGACAGGTCCATCTGAATGCCGCGGCGGTCTTGGCACAGCTTTAGCACATCGCCCAAATACTCATCCGGGACCAAAATGGTCGCCTTGATCCGCGGCTCATCAATATGGTCCACCAGCGTCAGGTCGGGCATGTCAGCGGGGTTGTGCAGGTCGCGCACCTCGCCGTCTTTCATATGCAGGTGAAAGACCACGGAGGGCGCTGTGGTGATCAGGTCAAGGTCATACTCGCGCTCAAGCCGGTCGCGGATTACCTCTAGGTGCAAGAGGCCAAGGAAGCCGCAGCGAAAGCCAAAGCCCAAGGCGGCGCTGGTTTCCATTTCTGAACTGAACGAGGCGTCGTTCAGTTGCAGCTTTTCAATCGCATCGCGCAGATTGTCAAAATCATTGGCATCAACCGGGAACAGGCCACAAAACACCACGGGTTGCGCGGGTTTGAAACCCGGCAAGGGGGTTTCACAGCCCTTCTTCTCAGACGTGATGGTGTCGCCCACACGGGTGTCGCGGACCTGCTTGATGGACCCTGTCCAAATCCCAATCTCGCCCGGCCCCAGCTCGGCAATATCCACCATTTGGGGTTTCAACACAGCCAGTTTATCGACGCCATAAACCGCGCCGGTTTGCATCATCTTGATGCGGTCGCCTTTGCGCACCACGCCATCAATCACGCGGATCATAACGACAACGCCGAGGTAGCTGTCATACCAGCTATCCACCAGCATCGCTTTCAAGGGTGCGTTGCGGTCGCCTTTGGGGGCGGGCAAACGGGTGATGATTGCTTCCAGCACGTCAGGGATACCAAGACCGGATTTGGCCGAAATCTCTACCGCGTCGGATGCGTCAAGGCCGATCACATCCTCAATCTGCTGTTTCACACGGGCAGGTTCGGCGGCGGGCAGGTCGATTTTGTTCAACACCGGCACAATTTCATGCCCCGCATCCAGCGCGTGGTACACGTTGGCCAGCGTCTGCGCCTCAACCCCTTGGGAGGCGTCAACCACCAGCAAAGACCCTTCAACCGCGCGCATCGAGCGGCTGACCTCATAGGCGAAGTCAACATGGCCGGGCGTGTCGATCAGGTTCAGGATATAGCGTTTGCCATCCTTTGCCGGATATTCGATACGGACCGTGTTGGCCTTAATCGTGATGCCACGCTCGCGCTCAATATCCATTGAGTCGAGCATCTGTGCCTTCATATCGCGTTCGGCCACCGTCCCTGTCATCTGGATCAAGCGATCCGCAAGGGTGGATTTGCCGTGGTCAATATGCGCCACGATGGAAAAATTGCGGATGAGTTCAAGATCAGTCATGCAGCGGCATATAGCCTGTCTTTGCGACCTCGGAAAGGGGTCTTGCAAGGCGCGGGATGCCCGTTTTGCATCCCGCCCGGTGATCTTGGGCTTTTAGACCAAAATGCGCTCAGCGCTGCACGGGTTTGCCCGCAAAGCAGCCCAAGGTGCAGGGGTATTCGTCGGTCAGATGATAGTGGTACATCTGAACGCTTTTGCCATCCCACATTACCGTTTCCACATGGCCGTGACACACATCCAGATTGGCATTGGAAAGATGCGTGCTGTTGGCGCCAAGCGTCCCGTAAATACCAAATCCGTCCAGCGCATAGCCAACAGGGCCGGAATGGCCATCACTGCCTTTGCCCAGCTCCTCCATGCAATCAGACGCGGAATGATAATGATATTGCCCGCGCCCTTGCGGATGGCCGTTGCATTTGTCTTGGATTTCATGCGCTGCGGCATCCAGCCCGATGGCATCCAAGGCGTTGTAAATCAGCGTGCCCGTCAGTGCTACACCGATCGGCCCCATCGGCAAGCAAGACGGGCTTGCTGCAACCGCAGGATTTGTGGGCAAATCAAAGGAAATCGACCGTGCCGAAATGCCGTTCGGGTTGCGGTCGTATTGGTAGAGCGGATCGCTGCGCTCAATCGGGAACGCGCCAGTGCCGTGATCGGGCAAGGATTTGCCCGAAAGGCGGCGGGTAGCCCCTTGGGTTGCCACCTTTAGCCCGCCCCCCCTCATAGGTGATAGTGCCCGCCAAAAACGGCTTTTGATCGGGGTACCAAACATCCCCCTTGATCCACGGGCCAAAAGGTATAGCCGCACCGGGCCGGGCCTTGAAGTTGGTCTGGCAGGCAAAGACATTGTCACGTTTCGGCTGGGTTGACACATTGCCGTCGCCCAGTGGGACCGAACCGCTATGGGCCATAAGAGGGAAACGGCGACAAAGCCAACGCAAGCGCTAAACCAGCGCAAAAATAGGGGGATGACATGGGCATGGTCCTTTTTGTTAAACATATCAAACGCGGCAAAACCCGCATGCTGATAAGTATAACGCCAGAGCCACAGGGTTCCGTCGCGCTTTCAACGCGCGCATCGGTCTTTAGCCCAAGCCTTTGCGCAAACACGCCATCCCTCGAATGCTTCATCGACGCAAAAATCCGACCTACCCAACTCAACAGACCCATATCAGCCTCAGGCCTTTTTCAACGCCTTCAGTGCCTTTTTCATCTTGTCCAGATGGCCTTCTATCTTGGCCTTCCGCTTTTTGATCTCTTTCTTCAGCTCTTTTTCCGAGGCTTTCTTGGCCATGACAGGCTCCTTTTCGAGGTTGCGCGACCGGAATCGCAGACAGGTCAAAGCTAGGCCTAAACCGGGGGGGTGTATAGGCCACGCGCCCGCCAAAGAAAAACCCCCTTCAGCTTGTGCTAAAGGGGGTAAGGTTTATTCTGCCCGACTTCTTGCCGCGCCCCGGTTGGGACGTGGATCCCTGTAGGTTAACGAATAAACGCATCTCCAAAGCCTGCGCGGCGCGCGGCTGACAATGCAGCCTTGGCCGATCCGGCATCGGCAAACGGCCCTGCCATCACGATCTGCAAATTGCGGCCTTTGCTGTTGATGCGCGTCTTGGCAACGGGCAGGCCAAGCCCTTGCAATCGCTTGACCGACCGCGCGGTATTGCCTGCGTCGCCAAAGGTGCCAACCTGCACATACATCCGCCCAGCAGTGGCTTTCACCCCGCGTGACGCATTGCTGGCCGAGGTCGCGTATACCTTGCGCTTGACGGAGCTGCGCACCGTATCGTTGCTGGCAAGCTGTGTTCTGGTGGCACGGGTATCAGGGCTAACAAGTTTCGCCGGGATATCGCGTGTCCAAACCTGATCTTGCTGCGCTTGGCCAGACGCCGTGCCTTTGGCGCGATTGGGGTTCAGACGGTCGTCTTGCCACGCCAGCTTATAGCCATCTGGCACATAAATCTCGGACCGATCGCCCAAAGCGGATGGCAGAGTCGCACCATCCATGCCCCCAGCGGCCGTGGTACACATGACGGTAGACCCACCACCGCGCACGGCAAAGCGTTGCGCGATCGGGGCCGACGCCGGGCATTTATAGCGCGCGCCTGCGGCCACGCCAGCGGTCGCCGGGCGCGGCTGCGCCGCCCGAACGGTTGCGGGGGCAATACTTGGCTGGGGTGTGCTGCGCTGCGTTTGAATACGATTTGCAGCGGCCTGCACATCAAACCCAGCATTGGCCGAGCAAAGCAGCGTGCGGCGCCCATCATTCAAGGTAACACGCGCACCGTAAGGCGAAGTGCTTGGGCAACCTTGCACACGGGGCGCACCTTTGGGCTGCGCAGCCGGGCCAACAGCAGCGGCGACCGACGCTCGCGCCACAGGCTTTGCCACTGTTTTTGCAGCAGCACGCGGCAAACTTGCGATCGTTTTCATCGGACGGCTTGCAGAGTTTGCGCGTGCTGGACTTGGCGCCGCGCTGACTGCACTTGGCGCGCGGGCTGGCGTGGCATTAGCCTCTCTCGAAAGGTCGCGCAGAGCGTCAGCCCGCGTCTGGCCACACAGCGCCTTGCGGTCCCGTGACACACGCGGCACCCAATTCACACGCCCACCGATGCCTGCACGCAAAAACACGCAGCCACGGCTGTCAACATATTGCGCACCTTTGAAACTGGCAGGTGGATTTTCGGCAGGTCCGCCCAAAGACTGTGCCGATGCAGCAGACACTACGGCAAGAGCCGCCCAACCGGCGACGGCAAGTACTTTAAACAACATTACTACCCCCATGTAGCGTGGAGGGATAATGAGTTATCATTGTTTCCGAGTAAAGGAGAAAAGCCCCTTATTTTGTACCAAACATCCGATCACCCGCATCACCTAGTCCCGGAACGATATAACCATGGTCGTTCAAATGGCTGTCTAGGGCGGCGGTTACAATAGGCACATCGGGGTGGGCTTCCTTCATCCGCGCCACACCTTCGGGCGCTGCAAGTAAGCACAAAAATCTAATATTTGTAGCACCTTGCGCTTTCAAAAGATCAATAGCTGCCACTGACGAGTTGCCCGTGGCCAGCATCGGGTCCACCACAATCGTCATCCGGCTTTCCAGCGCATCGGGTACTTTGCAATAATATTGCACGGGTTTAAGCGTTTCGGGGTCGCGGTACAGGCCCACAAAACCCACTCGCGCCGCTGGAATCAATTCCAAAATCCCGTCCAGCAACCCATTGCCCGCGCGCAAAATCGAAATCAGCGCCAGTTTTTTGCCTTCCAGCACGGGCGCATCCATCGGCTGCAATGGGGTTTCAATCCGCATCGTGGTCATGTCCAGATTGCGCGTAATCTCATAGGCCAGCAGCAAGCTAATCTCGCGCAGCAAGCGCCGAAAGCTGGCAGTCGAGGCGGTTTTATCCCGCATCAAGGACAGTTTGTGCTGCACCAACGGGTGGGACACGATGGTTAGATGATCACGCATTGGCTTGCTCCAGTGTTTTTTGCAGTCGGGTCTTGGTATCGGCATCACAAAAGGCCGCGTCAAGCGCCCCACGCGCCATTTGGTCAAAAAAGGCATCATCCCAATCAAAAGCATCATGCAAATCTTGGTATTCCTTTTGCATGGTGGTGTGGAAAAACGGCGGGTCATCGGTGGACACGGTCAGCTTGACGCCACGCTTAAAAAGCTCGGCAATTGGGTGTTTGCGGATGTTTGGGTAAAGGCCAAGGGCGATGTTGGAACCGGGGCATACCTCAAGCACGATGCCTTTTTCGGCCAGTTCATCGACCAGCGCCAAATCTTCAATCGCGCGCACCCCGTGGCCAATACGTTCCACGCCCAAATCGGCAATCGCCGACCGCACGCTGTCTGCCCCGCCCCATTCACCGGCATGGGCCGTCAGGCGTAAGCCTGCCTCACGCGCGCACTCAAACGACCATTTGAAATCAGCCAGATGGCCTGATTTTTCATCGTCGCCAATGCCTAAGCCCACAATCCAATCGCCCGCCGTTTCTGCCGCACAAAGCGCGGTTTCGCGGGCCTTTGCCGGGCCAAAATGGCGAATGGGGGTAACAATGCCGCGCAGTGTTATGCCCATCGTTTTCTCGGCAATATCCGCGGCCTCACGGATCGCGTGCAGATATTCGCGCCACGCCCCCACATCACGCCCACCGCAAAAATCGGGGCTGATAAAAGCCTCGGTATAAACCACACCCGACTTGGCGCTTTCTTCTAGCACCGCAAGGGTTAGGCGGTGATAATCTTGGGGGGTTTTCAAAGCGGCGGTCGCCGCCTCATAGACCCGCAGAAAATCCCAGAAATCGGTATATTTGTAATTGCCGTCCGCATCGAAAATCCCGGTGATATCCAGATGCTTTTCTTTCGCTAACCCTCGAATGAAGGAGGGGGGGGCAGCCCCTTCCAGATGCAAATGCAACTCTATCTTGGCGCGGTTGGCATGGGAAAGATATGTCATAGGAAACTGGCCCCCGGCCCTTGGTTTTCAACACCCAAATGAAGGGCGACCGATGCGGCCACATCAACGAAAGCACAAATCCCAATCTCACCCACACCCACGCCCGCGCACAAAACAGGCACTTGTTCGCGCGTGTGCTCGGTACCGCGCCATGTAGGGTCATTGCCATGGTCGGCGGTGAAAATCGCCAAATCGCCGGGGCGCATCGCGGCCAGAAAAACCGCTACCTGCGCGTCAAACCATTCCAACGCACGGGCATATCCTGCCACATCGCGGGGGTGGCCATAAAGGCTGTCAAATTCTACAAAATTCGCGAAGGTCAAGGAACCGGGTTCGGCAGTGGTTTGTAACGTCAGCAGTTGTTCGAAAAGGTCCGCATCCGACTTGCCCTTGTGCAACGTTCCCACGCCGCTTTGCGAAAAGATATCGCCGATTTTGCCAACTGCATGGGTCGCGCGCCCTGCATCTTGCACCCAGTTCAGCAGCGTTGGGCTGGGTGGGTCCATCGCGTAATCGCGCCGATTTGGCGTGCGCTTGAAATCACCGCAACGGCCCGTAAAGGGCCGCGCGATCACTCGGCCAACGCGGCGCGCGTGCAGGTAGGGTGCCAAATCAGCACAAAGTTTCAACAACCGCTCCAGCCCAAACGCCTCTTCATGCGCCGCAATCTGAAACACGCTATCGGCGGAGGTATAGCAAATCGGCCAGCCCGTGCGCAGATGCTCTTCGCAATGCGTGGTGATGATCGGCACGCCAGATGCATGGCAATTGCCCAAAATGCCATCCGTCCCCGCAAGGCGGCACACCTCGGCCACCAAATCCGCGTCAAAAGCTGGGGTTTCATCAGGAAAATAGGTCCAATCCCATGGCACTGGCACACCTGCCAATTCCCAATGCCCCGACGGTGTATCCTTGCCGCGCGACACCTCGGTCGCAGCCCCCCATCGGCCCTTTGGCGTGACTGGCGCCAAGGCAGATGCCGCGCCCGGCACCGACAAATCCATCGCCGCCGCCAAGCCCAAACCCGACAGCATGGGCATATGCAACGGCCCTGCCCGCCCGATATCGGCTCGCCCGGCGGCACAGGCGGCGGCGATATGGCCCAGCGTATTTGCCCCCGCATCGCCAAAATCATCCGCATCCGGCGCACCCCCGCAGCCAACCGAATCCATCACAATCAAAAAGGCGCGGGCATCTGTCATGTAATTTTTCCAACGATCAAAGGCGGCACAAGCGGAGCCTCCTCCACAATCGTATAAGCTGCGACCAGCCGTTTCAACGCAGCTTCGGCCTGCGCCTGCGTTGCGGCATGAACCCGCGCAAGCGGTTGGCCCGGCTCTACTGCCACCCCAATCCCGGCAAGGTCAGACAGCCCGACTGAAGGATTAATCCGATCTCCTTCGCGCAACCGCCCACCGCCCAGTTGCACCACAATATGGCCCAAACCTTCGGTATCAATTGACCCCACAAACCCGTCTAACGGGCTGACAAAATCCATCACCACTGAGGCGGCTGGCAATCGGTCGGGCCAACGATCGACGAAATCGGCAGGCCCGCCTTGGGCCGCAATCATCCGGCCAAAAAATTCCACCGCAACGCCGCTTTCCAGCGCGTGTTCAATCCGCGCGGCCCCTTCTTCGGCATCGGCGGCCAACCCGCCCAGCGCCAGCGCCTCGCCGCCCAGCGCCGCCGTCAAATCCCACAGCGCGGGGTTCACAGCCGTACCTGTCAGGGTTTCCATCGCCGCAATCACCTCTAGCGCATTGCCCGCAGCATTCGCCAAGGGTCGCGACATATCGGTGATCAGCGCGGTCGTCATGCAGCCCGCCCCTTGCGCGGTTGACACCAGCGCTTGAGCTAAGGCCCGCGCCTCGGCTTCGGTCTTCATAAACGCGCCAGAGCCGAGTTTGACATCCAGCACCAACCCCTCCGACCCCACCGCTAGCTTTTTCGACAGAATCGAGGCGGTGATCAAATCAATACTATCCACCGTCGCCGTCACATCGCGGATCGCATAGAGGCGACGATCGGCAGGCGCGATTTGCGGAGAAGCCGCAATAATGGCGCAGCGTACCCGGCCAATTTGATCGCGCAGTTGGTCATTGGTCAAAGACGTGCGCAGGCCGGGAATGGACTCGAGTTTGTCCAACGTGCCACCGGTATGCCCAAGCCCTCGGCCTGAAATCATCGGCACATATGCCCCACAAGCCGCCAAGGCCGGAGCCAACAACAACGACACACAATCGCCAATCCCGCCGGTTGAGTGTTTGTCCAGCACCGGGCCGGGCAAATCCCACTCCAACTGTTCACCGCTGGCCTGCATCGCGCGGGTCAAGGCCACCCGCCCCGCCTCCTCCAAACCATGCATGCAAATCGCCATGGCAAACGCCCCCGCTTGGGCATCCGACACGTCGCCCGAGGCAAGGCCTGCTGCAAACCATTCCAACGCGCCGGGTTTTGGCGGCAGCCCCGCGCGCAACCCCGTAAGGATGCTACTGGCATCGTGTTGCGCGTTATGGTCAGCCGACATCGACATTGGCCATATGGGCCGCACTAAACGACCCCGGCAAAAGATCGGCCACAGTCACCACACTGGTCACCCCTTCAAGATTGACCATCGTCACCGTCACCTCTGGTCCGGCAAATTCCGCGATTTTTTGGCGGCAGCCGCCACAAGGTGTGACAGGGATGGGACTGTCCGAAATCACTACCAACTCGGCGATGGCGTAATCGCCCCCTGCACACATCGCCGCAATCGCCCCGGCCTCAGCGCAGGTGCCTTCGGGATAGGCCACGTTTTCGGCATTCACGCCTACATAGATATTGCCCGATACGCTGCGTAGTGCCGCTCCGACCTTAAAGCGGGAATAGGGCGCATAAGCATTTTCGCGCACAGCGGTTGCGGCGTGAAGCAAAGACATGGGCAGGCCTCCGATGGTTGTTTGGATCAGTTTGCTGCTGAGATCGGAAACTTGCAAGGACTGCCTCTTGGGGGGCGCACCGGGGGAGTTGCCCCCGGCATCTATCGTTCTTGAACCGATGGCGCATAATGGACGCTCCTGCGAGGTATTTTAGCCAAGATGAGACGCTCAAAGTATTTCTGTGTTGAACCCGCCCGGCAGCGTAACCTCTAACAACTGCAAATCTGTGGTTGTATCCGCGTATTGGGTTTCAAAGCTGGGGGGGATGACAAAGGCGTCGCCCATGGACAGGCGGTACGGCTCTTTGCCTTCGCCTTTCAGGGTCATTTCGCCAGACATCACATAGGTGAACAAGATGTCGGTATCATGTTTGGTGGCGGGGGCAGCCGCACGCGTAGGGCGGGCGACCATCACGCTGGCAACCCCTTTGGTGTATGCGTTGATGGTTGTATCGCGCGCCTCAAAACCCGGAATGCGAAAGGGTTGGAACGCGGCTTTTGCGCCGACATTATGGACAAAACGCTGGCCTTGCCATTCGCGGTCGGGGCGCAAATGCGGGGTTGGCAGCGCCATGACATGGTCTATTTCAGTGACGTGGTCGGCTGGCACGCCAATCTCAATCACTTCAATTCCATCCGATGCTTCCAGCACCCGGTGGCGAATCTCAGGCGGTTGGATAAAGCAGTCGCCGGCCGTTAGGCGTATCTTGTCGCCTTGATCCTCATAGACCACATCAACCCAGCCTTTGACGCAGAAAATCAGCTGAAACCCGACTTTGTGGAAATGCACCATATCCGGCACCGGGCCGCCATCGGGAATGCGGATATGGCTGGCAATAATCGCCCCGCCAAGCCGTGACGGTACCAAATCGCGGTACTGCATCCCGGCCCTGCCAATCACCCAAGGCGCTTGATCCGCAAGCCGACGCACGACAAAGGCATGCTCGGTCAAAGGCATGACCAAGGGCGGATTCAAATCCTCAATCTCTACCCGCGTGCCGTTTGGGGCGGTCAGGGTTCTGGCGGGAAAGGCCTCCGGTGTATCGGTCAGCAAACGGATGGTGCCGGGGGCTTCGGTGGCACCTTTTTCAATCCGGATGCGCAGGCCGTGGCCCGACAGGACTGCCACCTCGGGGTTATCAGCCGGATAGATCATATCCAACCGCATCCCCAGCACCTTGGTAAAAAATGGCAAATCATCGCGCAACTCTTGCGTGGGCAGGCGTATTTCGGCGCGGATCTCGCTCATCTTCTGTCTCCAACTGAGGGCCAGAGGCAGAGTGAAACCAATTCAAATGCTTTTCAAGCTTGAAATGAATGCCCGCCAAAAAGCCATGGGCTTGCGGCAATGCCAAAATAGTTTAGCATTAAACAATATTCTTGGAGGGGCATGATGGAAGAAATTCGGCAAGACAACGCACGGCAAGCAGCACTGAATTACCACGAATTTCCAAAACCCGGAAAGCTGGAGATCCGCGCCACAAAACCTCTTGCCAATGGCCGGGATCTTGCCCTTGCCTACAGCCCCGGCGTGGCCGATGCCTGTTTGGAAATTAAGGCTGACCCATCAACCGCCACGCGCTATACGTCCAAGGGCAATCTGGTCGCCGTGGTGTCTAACGGCACCGCCGTTCTGGGCCTTGGCAATATCGGCGCCTTGGCGTCTAAGCCGGTGATGGAAGGCAAGGCGGTTTTGTTCAAGAAATTCGCCAATATTGATTGCTTTGACATCGAGGTGAATGAGCCCGACCCCTACAAGCTTGCCGATATCGTTTGCGCGCTGGAACCGACTTTTGGCGCGATCAACCTTGAAGATATCAAAGCCCCCGACTGCTTTATTGTTGAGGCTATTTGCCGTGAGCGCATGGGCATCCCGGTGTTTCATGATGACCAGCACGGCACCGCGATTGTGGTCGGGGCTGCGGCCACCAATGCGCTGTTTGTGGCGGGTAAAAAGTTTGAAGATATTAAGATTGTGTCCACCGGGGGCGGCGCTGCGGGCATTGCTTGCTTGAACATGCTGCTGAAACTGGGGGTGAAACGCGAAAACGTGTGGCTCTGTGATATCAAGGGCTTAGTCTATGAAGGCCGCACCGATGATATGACCCCGCAAAAGGCCGAATACGCGCAGAAATCTGATTTGCGGACTTTGGGCGATGTGATTGAAGGCGCCGATCTGTTTTTGGGCCTGTCCGGCTCCGGCGTTTTGAAGCCTGATATGGTGGCGCGCATGGCCAAGCGGCCCATTGTCTTTGCGCTTGCCAACCCTTCGCCCGAAATCACGCCCGAGGATGCGCGCGCTGTTGTGCCTGATGTGATCATGGCCACCGGCCGGTCGGATTTTCCCAATCAGGTTAATAACGTGCTGTGTTTCCCCTTCATTTTTCGCGGTGCGCTGGATGTGGGCGCCACCACGATTAATGATGAAATGAAAATCGCCTGCATCGAGGGCATCGCAGCTCTTGCCCGCGCCACCACCAGCGCCGAGGCTGCCGCCGCCTATAAAGGCGAGCAGCTTACCTTTGGGGCCGATTACCTGATCCCGAAACCGTTTGATCCGCGCTTGATCGGGGTGGTGGCCAGCGCGGTGGCAAAGGCCGCAATTGAAACCGGCGTTGCGACAAAAAAGATTGACGATTTTGAGGCTTATAGACGCAAACTTGACGGTTCTGTCTTCCGATCCGCCCTTATCATGCGCCCGGTGTTTCAGGCCGCCGCCACCGCCACCCGCCGCATCGTGTTTACCGAAGGCGAGGATGAGCGTGTGCTGCGCGCCGCCAACGCAATGATCGAGGAAACCACCGATAAACCGATCCTAATTGGCCGCCCCGAAGTGGTCGAAAGCCGTTGTGAACGCGCGGGCCTGCCTATCCGCCCCGGTCGTGACTTTGATCTGGTGAACCCCGAAAACGACCCGCGCTACCGCGATTATTGGGAAACCTATCACAACCTGATGGCCCGCAAAGGCGTTACCCCCGATATTGCCCGCGCCGTGATGCGCACCAATACCACCGCCATCGGCGCGGTCATGGTTCACCGGGATGAGGCCGACAGCATGATCTGCGGCACCTTTGGCCAATATCTGTGGCACCTGAACTATATCACCCAGATCCTTGCAACCGAAGGGCGCCACCCCGTCGGCGCGCTGTCTTTGATGATTTTGGAAGATGGCCCGCTGTTCATTGCCGACACCCATGTCCATACCGACCCCACACCAGAACAGATCACCGAGGCGGTTTTGGGGGCCGCGCGTCATGTGCGTCGTTTTGGCTTGGAACCCAAGGTGGCCTTGCTGTCCTCATCGCAATTCGGCAATCTGGACTGCGAAACCGGACGGCGGATGCGGCAGACGATTGACCTACTTGATGCTGAACCGCGCGAATTTTGCTACGAAGGGGAAATGCACATTGATGCCGCCCTTGATCAAGCCACGCGCGACCGCATCTTTCCAAACGGGCGCTTTGAAGGCCCGGCCAATGTGCTGATCTTTGCCAATTCCGATGCAGCATCGGGTGTGCGAAACATCCTGAAAATGCGCGGCGGCGGGTTAGAGGTGGGGCCGATCTTGATGGGCATGGGCAATAAAGCCCATATCGTCACCTCGTCGATCACCGCGCGCGGGTTACTGAATATGTCGGCACTGGCAGGCACCCCGGTTGCGACCTACGGCTAGGGCTTAAAAACATCGACCTGGGGGCAATCTGTCCCTAGGCGACCCTACTGTTTGCGCTAAATGTGACCAATAAGCGCAGCGCCCTTGCCCAAACAGGCCCGAAACACTCCCGCAACAATCTTGCCAGATACCATGCCGCAGCGTAACAAGGCGCAAGGCAGCATAGGGGTATACGATGGCATACGCAGAGGTTTACGCAGGCTGGAAAGCAGATCCCGAAGGGTTCTGGATGAAAGCCGCCGAGAGCATCTCTTGGGATAAGGCCCCAACCCATGCACTCAATTCCGACCGCGCGCCGCTCTATGAATGGTTCACCGATGGCATGGTCAACACCTGCTGGAACGCCGTTGACCGCCATGTCGAGGCGGGGCGCGGCGCCCAAATCGCCATTATCCATGACAGCCCCGTCACCCGCACCAAACATTCCATCACCTTTGAGGACCTGCGCAACCGCGTGGCCTCACTTGCGGGGGCCTTGCGCGCCAAAGGCGTGGAAAAGGGTGACCGCGTTCTGATTTACATGCCGATGGTCCCCGAAGCGCTAGAGGCGATGCTGGCCTGCGCCCGGCTCGGGGCTGTGCATTCTGTGGTGTTCGGCGGGTTTGCCGCCAATGAGCTGGCCGTGCGCATTGATGATTGTAAACCCAAGGCCATCATCGCCGCCTCTTGCGGCATAGAGCCGAGCCGCGTGATCCATTACAAACCCTTGCTTGATGGGGCCATAGACATGGCCACCCACAAACCCGATTTCTGCGTTATCTTCCAGCGTGAACAAGAAGTGGCACAGCTGATCCCCGGCCGCGATGTCAGCTGGCACGGCTTTCAATACGGCGTTGAACCCGCCGATTGCGTGCCTGTTGCGGGCAACCACCCAGCTTATATCCTCTATACCTCTGGCACCACTGGCGCGCCCAAAGGTGTGGTACGTCCCACCGCAGGCCATCTGGTCGCGCTGAACTGGTCCATGAAAAATATCTATAATGTGAATGCAGGCGATGTGTTCTGGGCCGCGTCTGATGTGGGCTGGGTCGTCGGCCATTCCTACATTTGCTATGGCCCCTTAATCGCCGGCTGCACCACCGTGGTGTTTGAGGGCAAACCGGTTGGCACCCCCGATGCAGGCACCTTTTGGCGCGTGATCGCCGAACATAAAGTCAAAAGCTTTTTCACCGCCCCCACCGCCTTGCGCGCCATCAAGCGTGATGACCCAAAGGGAAAACTGGTTGCCGATTATGACCTGAGCCACCTGAAGGCGCTGTTTTTGGCCGGTGAACGCGCCGACCCTGATACAATCAACTGGGCGATGACCGCGCTGAACATTCCGGTCATTGACCATTGGTGGCAAACCGAAACCGGCTGGGCCATCGCCGCCAACCCCTTGGGAATAGAGGCGCTGCCCGTCAAAATCGGCTCTCCTTCGGTGCCGATGCCCGGCTATGATATCCAAGTGCTGGATGAAGGCGGCCACCCGGTTCCCGCAGGCACCTTAGGCGCGATTGCAGTCAAACTGCCCTTGCCCCCCGGCACCTTGCCCACCTTGTGGAACGCCGATGATCGGTTCAAAAAATCCTACCTCACCACCTTCCCCGGCTTTTATGAAACCGGCGATGCAGGCTATGTTGATGCGGACGGCTATCTTTACATCATGGCGCGCACAGATGACGTGATCAACGTCGCAGGCCACCGCCTGTCTACGGGTGCAATGGAGGAAGTGCTTGCGTCCCACCCCGATGTCGCCGAATGCGCCGTGATTGGCGTGGCCGATGCGCTGAAGGGCCAATCACCGCTTGGGTTTTTGTGCCTCAATTCCGGCGCAGGCCGGGACGAGGCGGATGTGGTCAAGGAATGTATCAAACTGATGCGCGACAAAATTGGTCCCGTGGCCGATTTCAAGCGCGCCGTCGTGGTCGACCGCCTGCCAAAAACCCGCTCGGGCAAGATATTACGCGCAACCATGGTCAAAATTGCGGATAGCGAGACCTTCAAATACCCAGCCACCATCGAAGACCCCGCCGTTCTGGATGAAATTCGCATAGCTTTGCAAACTTTGGGCCTTGCACAGGGCTAAAATACAACCCATGCGTGCGCGGCCATCCGCCTGCCTGGGCATGAGTGCAAGGTTTCGCCATGTTTACCCGCTAGACTTTAAGGCGATGACGCGTCACCCTATATCTATAGGCTTTAGGTAAAGGTATGATGGGTCAGCCACTTCTAACACGTCAACTAAAGATTTGGAAAACATGAATAATCATGGGCGCCCAGAGATCGCCCCAATGACCGAGGAATTGGCCTTGCTGGGCCATGACCTGCGCTCTGCCATCACGGATGTTTTGGCGGGCCTGACCTTGATTGACAGCGACCGCCTGGCCCAACCCGACCGTCAACAACTCAACCGCGCCCGCGCCACAGCGACCAGCCTTTTTCATTACCTTGAAGATGCGCTGACAACACTCTTGTCCCAATCCGCCCCGGTCTTGGAAAAAGAGCCCACGAATCTTGCACAGCTGCTTCAAGGTTTGACCCATCGCTGGTGCTATTCCGTCGGCCACAATCCCAATGCGGTTGAAATCACCGCAGCACCTTTGCCCCCGCGGGTCTTGTGCAACCGCACGGCGCTGGACCGCATTTTATCCAATCTGATCAGCAACGCGATCGCACACTCCGGCGGTAAAACCATCCACCTGAACGTCACGCACCCCACCCCCACCCAAATCTGCTTTGTCATCACCGACCAAGGGCCGGGCTTTCCTGCGGATATCGACACGCGACCCAACAAAGGCAGCGCACAAAACAGTGCCTTGCCCGCTTGGCGCACCGATGAAGGCCACGGCCTTGGCCTAAGCATCGCGCAGACCTTGGCAACGCGCATGGGTGCCACACTGGACCTGTGCAACCAAAGCAGCGGTGCTATGGCAACCCTGACCTTGCCCATCACCACACCGTCCGACGAGACCCATCCTCTATTGACCGATACCAGCTGCCTTAAGGGCAAACATATCCTGATCGCGGATGACAGCATGCCGCAACTGCTTTTGCTGCAGCAGTATTTGCGCGATTGCGGTGCAAAAACCACCCTCGCGCGCGAAGGGCTGGCGGCCCAAGCTGCGCTGCACAAAGGCGGCTTTGATCTGGCCTTGTTAGATCTGGAAATGCCGGGTCGCTCGGGGCTAGAGATTTGCACAGGCCTGCGCGACCATCCTCCTCTGAACGGTCCTGCGCCTTGCATCGTCATTCTGACCGCCCATCATCTGCCTGCCATCCACGCACAAGCTTTGGCTGCGGGTGCCGACCAAGTGCTGGTAAAACCCATCATGTCGGCCGCCGCATTGACCAATGCGCTCTGCGACCTCAACGCCGCACATGAGGCCGCGCGACAACCCGCCCTCGCCCCGGCAGATACCAGCACCTTCCTGCACCTGCTGGAAATGGCAGGCCCAGATCTCGCCACCGAACTGCTCACCCGCTACCAAGAAGATCTGGCAACAGCCCAAACAACACTGCAACAGGCCCTCCCCGCGCTTGACTGGTCCACCCTGCGGACAGCCTCGCATGTCCTGATCGCCCTTGCAGGCACGGCGGGTGCGACAGCGCTGGAACATAGCGCCCGCGTGTTCAACACGGCGGCAATTGACCAAGACCAAAGTGGTGTAGACGCCCACAAAGACAGCGTTCTTGACGGGCTGGCAGGGCTGCTTAAACTCATTGCCCAAATCGAACATTCCCAAACCGCACATGAACAGCAGCGCCCCCAATGACCCAAACTCCGCGCAGAAACTCTAAGGCCGAAAAGTCCCCAGCGATTTTGCTGATCGAAGATACCCTGTCGCTGCAAATAATCTACCGCGCCACGCTGTTGAACGCAGGCCATACCGTCAGCACTGCCGCCACCGCCGCCATTGGCTTTGCTTTGTTTTGCGACGAACGCCCTCGCATCGTTCTCCTCGATCTCACCTTGCCCGACCGTGACGGGCTTGATTTGATGCAAGATATGTTGGCGCGCCACCCCGAAACCTATGTCATCGTGATCACTGCCAACGGCTCAATCAACAAAGCAGTGGAGGCGATGCGCGCTGGCGCTCATGAGTTTCTAGTAAAACCCTTTGACGAGGCGCGACTCCTCTCCGCCATCGAAAACGCTCAGCGCGGCAAAAATACGCCCACTACCCGCCCCCGGACTGCGATCCGCCAACCCACCCGCCTGCCCGAGGGTGGCTTCATCGGCTCCTCCGCCGCGATGACACGGGTCCAAGATAAAATCGCCTCGGTCGCACAAAGCATGGCAACCGTCTTCATTACCGGCGAAAGTGGCACCGGCAAAGAGCTGTGCGCGCTGGCCGTTCACCACCAGTCCCCCCGCAACGCAGGCCCGTTCATCGCACTGAACTGCGGCGCAATCCCCGCCGACCTGTTGGAATCTGAGGTGTTCGGCCATGTCAAAGGTTCGTTCACCGGTGCCATCTCGGACAAACTCGGTGCGGCAGCGGCGGCCGATGGCGGCACCTTGTTTCTGGATGAGGTCTGCGAAATGTTGCCCGCCCTACAAACCAAATTGCTGCGATTCTTGCAAACCTCAACCGTGCAACCGGTGGGGGCCACCCACCCGCGCAAGGTCAACGTCCGTATTGTCTGCGCCACCAACCGCGATCCCGCCGAGGCCGTGCGGCGTGGCCAATTCCGCGAAGACCTCTACTACCGCCTGTTCGTCATCCCAATCCACATGCCGCCCTTGCGGGATCGCGACGAGGATGTGATCGAAATCGCTGAATCCGCCCTGCAACGTTTCGCCGCCGAGGAAGGCCGCGCCTTCACCGCCCTTGCCCCCGATGTCTGCCAATTGTTTCGCGACATGCCTTGGCCCGGAAATGTTCGCCAAGTGCTCAATGTCATGCGCAATGTCGTTGTGCTTTATGATGGCAATCTGGTCGAACGTCACATGCTCCCCCATGACATCACTCACCAACCCGCATTGATGGCTGCGCCCAACGCCCCGTCAGAACCAACGCAGGCCACCTTCTCGCTTGAAGGCCTCTTGGGCCGCCCATTGGCCGAGGTGGAACGCGAAATCATAGAAGCTACCATCGCCATGCACGCAGGCTCCGTCCCCCGCGCCGCCCGCGTCCTCGACGTTTCGCCCTCTACGATCTACCGCAAACTGGACCTCTGGGCCAACACGCCCAAACCCTAAACACCCCCAGAATTTCATCTTGGCAAAAATACCTTGGGGGTGAGCCGCGCGCGGCGAGGGGGCAACGCCCCCTAACCTTGCCAACCGCACCTCAGGCAAACTGCTCGCGCAACAACCGCTCTTCCAGCCCATGGCCATCATCAAACAAAATCCGGTGACGAATTCCGGGCTCCGACCGTATCTCCACCCACAACACATCCGGCACCGAAATACTGTCTGCATCCGCCCGCACAGGCCGCTTTTCCGGCTCCAACACGTCAAACCGCACCACGGCGGCTTTGGGCAATAACGCCCCCCGCCAGCGCCTCGGTCGAAACGCCGCAATCGCCGTCAACGCCAACACATCTGACCCAATCGGTACAATCGGCCCATGCGCGGAATAGTTATAGGCTGTTGACCCCGCAGGTGTCGCCACCAGCGCCCCGTCACAAACCAACTCCTCCATCCGCACCTTGCCATCGACTGATATCCGCAGCTTGGCCGCCTGTGGCCCCGCCCGCAACAGGCTAACCTCATTAATCGCCAAACCTTGCGCCATCACTCCATCACTGGTCTGCGCTGTCATCGCCAAAGGGTTCACCACTTCCTCCCCGGCCTCCCTCAGCCGCGCAGGCAAATCCTCCTCTGCGTAAGCATTCATCAAAAACCCGATGGTGCCGCAGTTCATCCCATAGACCGGAATATCAAGGCTTTGCATCTGATGCAGGGTTTGCAGCATAAACCCATCGCCGCCCAAAGCGACAATCAGGCTCGCCCCTTCCGGCGCATGGTTGCCGTAGCGTTCGGTCAACCGCGCAAGCGCCGTCTGCGCCGCCTCGGCCGTACTTGCCAAAAATGCAATCCGTTGCTCCACAAAAGTCCCCTTTTCAGCGCGCCTTGCCCCAAATCTTGCGGCCCCCCGGGGCCAAACTCAACCCCCACACCGCGCGATACGGGTAAAAACTACACCGCAACGCCGCGCCGCGACACCGCAATGTCGCCCAAACCGGGCATCATGGCGGATTCTTACCTTTCTCAACGCGCCAAGCTGCACTACATACGTCCCATCTCACGCCCTCGCCGCACGCAAAAGGAGCAGCCCATGAACGCCCCCACACATAACGCCCACCGCGACGCCGGTTTTTTCACCGAAACCCTCGCCACCCGTGACGCCGATCTGTTTGGCGCCATCACCCTCGAACTCGGCCGTCAGCGCAATGAGATTGAGCTGATCGCGTCCGAAAACATCGTGTCCCGCGCGGTGATGGAGGCGCAAGGCTCCGTGATGACCAACAAATACGCCGAAGGCTATCCGGGTCGGCGCTATTACGGCGGCTGCCAATATGTCGATATCGCCGAAACCATGGCGATTGACCGCGCTTGTGAACTGTTCGGCTGTTCTTACGCCAACGTGCAGCCCAACTCTGGCTCGCAAGCCAACCAAGGCGTGTTCACCGCCCTGATCAAACCCGGTGACACCATTTTGGGCATGAGCCTCGATGCCGGTGGCCATTTGACCCACGGTGCCGCTCCGAACCAATCCGGCAAGTGGTTCAACGCCGTGCAATACGGCGTTCTCAAAGACAGCTTGCTGCCCGATTATGATCAGGTTGAGGCACTGGCGTTGGAACATAAGCCCGCCCTCATCATCGCCGGCGGCTCGGCCATTCCCCGCATCCTTGACCTCGCCCGTTTCCGCGCGATTGCCGATAAGGTGGGCGCGTATTTCTTGGTTGATATGGCGCATTTCGCGGGTCTCGTTGCGGCAGGCCTCTACCCTTCGCCCTTCCCGCACGCCCATGTCGCCACCACAACCACGCATAAAACTCTGCGCGGCCCGCGCGGTGGCATGATCTTGACCAATGATGAGGCAATCGCCAAAAAGGTCAACTCGGCCATTTTCCCCGGCATCCAAGGCGGCCCCTTGATGCATGTGATCGCCGCCAAAGCCGTAGCCTTTGGTGAGGCGCTGCGCCCCGAGTTCAAAGCCTACCAAGCGCAAGTGATCAAAAACGCCCAAGCACTGGCCGATCAGCTGATGAAAGGTGGGCTTGGCACCGTCACAGGCGGCACCGATACCCACCTGATGCTGGTCGATCTGCGCCCCAAAGGCGTAAAGGGCAATGCCACCGAAAAGGCACTTGGTCGCGCCCATATCACCTGCAACAAAAACGGCATCCCGTTTGATACCGAAAAGCCAACCATCACCTCCGGCATCCGCCTTGGCACCCCCGCAGGCACCACCCGCGGCTTTGGTGAGGCCGAATTTAGGCTGATCGGCGATTGGATTGTCGAGGTTGTCGATGGTCTGGCAGCGAACGGCGAAGACGGCAACGGCGCGGTTGAAGCGGCTGTAAAAGCCAAGGTCGAAGCGCTCTGCGCCCAATTCCCGATCTATCCGGGCCTGTAAAAAAACTACTTAAATCTACCAAGGCCGCGCCGGGCGTACCGCTTGGCGCGGCTTTTTCGTGGCCCAACGCAAAGGGGCAATTGCCAAGCGACCGTGCGCTGGCTATCCCCTAGCCCATGCGCCATTTACACGAACACAACCTGACCATCGAACGCCGACTTGGCGATGCCGTCCGCACCCGCCTGCCCGGCGTGGTGGGCGAATTTTTGATGTTTGTGTTCAAACAAGCCTGGGCGTGCCTGTTTGGCGCCTTGCTGCTGGCGATGATCATCGGGACCAAACTGCTTTGGAACCCCGACTGGGCGCTGCAACGCTATGACTTTTTGTTCCTATTCGCAGTCTCAACCCAAGCCGTGTTCCTACGCTTCAAACTGGAAACATGGGAAGAGGCGCGGGTTATCTTGCTATTTCACCTGACAGGCACGGCGATGGAATGGTTCAAGGTCCATGCAGGGTCTTGGGGCTATCCCGAGCCGGGGCTGTTCAAACTGATGGGGGTGCCGCTGTTTTCGGGGTTCATGTATGCCGCCGTCGGCAGCTATATCGCCCGCGTGATCCGCATCTTTTCCATGCGCTTTGCCCCCTATCCACCGTTCTGGGTGACGATGATTTTGGCAGTGGCGATCTATGTCAACTTTTTCTCGCACCACTTTTTGCCTGACATCCGGCTGGCCTTGTTTGCCGCCACGCTGATCTTGTTTGCCCGCACCCACGTCTGGTTCATCAACACTGAAAAGCCGCGCTGGATGCCCATGCCGCTTGCCGCCGTGCTGGCCAGTGCGGCCCTCTGGGCGGCGGAAAACATTGGCACGGCTACGGGAACATGGTTGTACTCCGGTCAACTGCCCGGAAAACTCGTCAGTTTTGCCAAGTTAGGCTCTTGGTACTTACTGCTCTATGTGGCCTTCGTCACGGTCACTGTGGTTAGCCGCACAGCCTTGTCTCCGGCCAAACTGACGTCTGCGCAATTGGCAAATGTTACAAAAACCCGCGCCACATCAGCACAGCCACAACCAATGCCAGCACTGCCAAAAGGCTGAACAAAATAGAAGTCGAAAGCCCCAAAAGCACCCCGCGCAGCTTGTGGCCTTTGTTCGCCGCGTTCAGATATTTGATGCAAATATCATAATTTTCGGCAACCTTTTCCTCATCAATCTGCAAAAGCAGCTTGGGGTTATAAGATTGCTCCATCGCCACAGCGACCTCTTTGGCGGCCTGACGAACCCGGCGCGGCAAACGGCGCCCCCCCCGATACAGCTTGTCGCCCAAATCGCGGCCTTTGATCTGCAAGCGCTCTGTCAACAAAACGGAAACCCGCTCAGCCATTTGTTGAATTGAAACCGCGCCCATTTGCTGCCACCTCATTGTTTTGCCACAGCTTACGCGCAGCGCGTGCCCCTTTCAACTCCTCTGGCACTGTGCGCGCAGCTCGGTTATGTCTTGGGGCATGCTGAACACAGTTTCATACCCCGCCACGGCACCGTCACCCTTGCCACCCCTGCTAATTGTGCATGGCCTCTTTGGCTCTGCGCGCAATTGGGGCGTCATCGCGCGGCGCATGGCGGTTGACCGCGATGTGGTCGCCGTTGATATGCGCAACCACGGCGAAAGCCCCGCCTACCCCAGCCACAGCTATCCTGATATGGCGCAGGATCTGGCAGAGGTGATCGCAAGCAATGGCGGCAAGATGGACCTGATGGGCCATTCGATGGGCGGCAAAGCGGCGATGCAATTGGCGCTGACGCATGGTGAAATGGTAAGCCGGCTGATCGTGGCAGATATCGCGCCTGTCGCCTATTCCCACGACCAAAGCCACCATATCGCCGCCATGCGCGGGCTAGACCTCACAGGCCTCACCTCTCGGTCCATGGCCGACCAGCGGCTGTCTGCCCAAATGGACGACCCTGCCTTGCGTGCCTTTTTCCTGCAATCGCTGGACCTAAAGGCCAAGACCCCAGAGTGGCGGCTGAACTTGGATGTGCTCGAAGCCGAGATGCCGAAAATCGTTGGCTGGCCAGATACGCTCGGCAGCTTTGACGGCCCAACGCTGTTTTTGTCGGGGGCCGAAAGCCATTACGTCAAACCCGAATACCGCTGCGCGATCCGCGCCCAATTCCCCAACGCCCGCTTTGCCAAACTGCCGGGCGCAGGCCATTGGCTGCACGCAGAAAAACCCCGCGAATTTGAAGAAACGATGCGGGTGTTTCTGGCGCGCTGACGGCCCTACCCGACGATCTGCTTGGCGATAACCCAGCTAACAGGAATTGCGGCCACAAACCCAATCGCAATCGCCACCAGCAGTGGGTTAAGCGTGTCATAGCCAGTGGTCAGCGCCACTATCATCCCAACCCCCATCAAAGTGGTGGAAATCACCGAAAACAAAATCAACGTCAGGCGGGTCATCTTAGCCTCCTCTCCATGCTTGCGCGCACAGATTAGCCGCCCCAAACGCCACCCGCTTTGATCCAGCGCAAACCTTATCTTTTACCGTAATATAGCCCCACCACATGCTCGGCCTCGGCAAAAAACAACCAGCGCGCGGCGAATGCCCCGACCAAATGCACCCCCACCGCCGCCAGCATCAGCCAAACGCCCCCCACTGCCGCCATCAGCGCAGGCACCACCGCCGCGCACAGCACCGCGATCATCCGCAGCTTGCGCGCATGTTTGCGCCCAACCACAAAGATCATCTCACGCAAAAGGTAATTGCCGCCGGTATGGGGTTGCTCAAACACCGACACGTCGCCTTGCAAACCTGTGGCAGCCCCCATCGTGGCCCCCGCCCGCGCAAACTGCCCGTCACCCACATAGTTCAATACCAACATCACCACCGCCAACACCAACAGCAACACAAAAGACGGCCCCGCCTGCATCGCCAAAAGCGCGCCACCAGCCAGTGAAAACACCACAAACATCACCGGGGTCAACCAATGGTGCCAGCGCGGCACCGCCTTGATTTGCGTGTAAATCATCGCGGTGCAAATCACCGTCACCACGGCCAAACCCGCCGCCAACCCGCACCAAATAAACGGCACACCAAACCCCAACCAATCGCCCAGCGCTATCGGTGCCATCGCAAACAGCGCCAATACCGCCGCCCAGCCTTCGCGCGACAGCCAACTGCTGCGCCACTGGCTAAACGCTTTCAGCGCCCGTTGCGGGTTGCCCAAATGCGCGGTCGCGGCAATCAGCCCGCCCACGGCCAGCGCATAGCCCACGGCCCAAGCCCAAAACGCCCAAAGCCCGGTCAGCGGCAAAAACCCAAGGGCCATAAACGTCATAAACCCAAACCCAAGCCCAGACAGAACCGAGAAGATAATAACAGACGGTGCCGGATGCATCAGATTTTCCCCAATACGCGGTCAAGCCAGCCGGCAAAACCCTTGGCTTCAATATCCAACAACGGCGCCAGCAATGACGCATCCGCGCGCTTGTCCTTAGGCCGTGGTGGCAAATATTTATTCGTCGGTTTCGTCCCCATATCCGGCATCAAATCAAACCCGCCCCGCTTGGCGGCCAATTGGCTGACCTTGCTGTCTGGGTCCGCAAAATCACCAAAATGCCGCGCGCCTGTGGGGCAGGTTCGCACACACGCAGGCTCACGGTCTTCTTCCGGCAAATTCTCATTGTAAATCCGGTCAACACACAACGTGCATTTCTTCATCACGCCGGCATCTGCATCCATCTCGCGCGCACCATAAGGGCAGGCCCATGCGCACAGCCCGCAGCCAATGCAATCGCTCTCATTCACCAGAACAATCCCATCCTCAACCCGCTTGTAACTCGCCCCCGTCGGGCAAACGGTCACGCAAGGCGCATCCTCGCAGTGCAAACACGACCGGGGAAAGTTGATGATCTGCGCCGCCCCTTGTGCAGGCTGCACTTGGTACGAATGGACCCGGTTCAAAAACACGCCCGACGGGTCCGCGCCATAGGCATCTTGGTCCGACAATGGCGCGCCGTACCCCTGATCATTCCACCCTTTGCAGGCGGTCACACAGGCATGGCAGCCCACACAAGTGTCCAGATCAATGGCAAGCCCCAGCTTTTTCTCAGTATGTCCCGGAAGGCATGTCATACCTGCACCCCTTTCAAATTCAACGCCGGAAAGGCGGGTTGCGCCTCCCTCGGTGCCTCCGCCTTTTCAATCTTTACCCGCAAATCGAACCACGCAGCTTGCCCCGTCACCGGGTCCGAATTGCTCCACCGCATGCCATCGCCCTTTTCGGGCAACAGTTCCGATATCAGATGGTTCAGCAAAAACCCCTTTGTCGCCTCGGGCGCATCTGGGTCCAAGCCCCACGTTCCCTTGCGCTTGCCAATCGCATTCCATGTCCAAACCGTGTGTTCGTTCAACGCGGCCATATGGGCAACAGGCACCACAATTTCACCATTGGGCGATGTTACGCGCGCCCAATCGCCTTCGGCAAACCCGTTTGCTTTCCAAATTTTGGTCGGCACATAGAGTGGGTTATACCCGTGAATTTGCCGCAACCATGCGTTTTGCGACCCCCAAGAATGGTACATCGCCATCGGTCTTTGGGTCAGCGCATGCACCGGATACTCGGTCGCATCATCGCCAAACGGCGCATACCAAATCGGCAATGGGTCCATCGCCATCTTCAACCGCGCGCGCGCAGCTTCGGGCGGTTGGCGCATCCCATGCCCTTCGGCGGCAAGCTGGAATTTGCGCATCGGTTCGGAATAGATCGAAAAGAGGTACGGCTGCGGCGCATCATAAAGCCCAATTTTCACCGCCCAATCCTGATAGGCCTTGTTCCATGGCTTATAAAAATCGGCCCCTTCCGGCACATGCGCCTGATAGAACGCGCCGTTGTCGATATAGCGCTGCAACTGGTCCGGGTTCGGCGCACCGCGCCCCACGCCCTCACCATCCTCACCGCGAAAGCCCATCAACGGCCCTACACCGGGACGGCGCTGGTGGTTGGTAATATAATCTGCGTAATCCTTGTACAGTGGCGCACCTTCCGCGCCCACAAACCCCGGCAAACCCAGCCGTGCGCCAAGGTCGATCAGCACTGATTGAAAACCCCGCACATCACGGTCAGGCTCAACCACAGGCCAGCGAATACTGTCGCCCGCCGCATCCGGCTCAGAAATCGGGCGGTCCAAAAGGCTGATGCAATCATGCCGTTCCAAATAGGTGGTATCGGGCAAAATCAGGTCAGCATAGGCGACCATCTCACTCGCATAAGCATCGGAATAGATGATGCGCGGAATAACATACTCGCCGGTCTCATCCTTATCCGTCAGCATCTCCATCACGGCCGTGGTATTCATCGACGAATTCCACGCCATATTCGCCATATAGAGGAAAAGCGTATCAATCTTATACGGATCGCCTGCATGGGCATTAGCAATAACCATATGCATCACCCCATGCGCCGACAACGGGTTTTCCCACGAAAACGCCTTGTCTATCCGCACAGGATTGCCGTTTGCATCAAGGCACAAATGCTCTGGCCCGCGCGGATAGCCCAAATGCGGTCCGTCCAGCGGTTTGCCGGGTGTCACCTTGCAATGCGGGGCCGGATGCGCCTCGGGCGGTTTGGGATAGGGCGGTTTAAAACGGTAGCCACCTGGCGTTTCCACCGTCCCCAAAACCACCTGCAACAAATGCAGCGCGCGGGCAGTCTGAAACCCGTTTGAATGCGCCGAAATCCCCCGCATGGCGTGAAACGACACGGGCCGCCCGATCATCGTGGGATGCGTGTCACCGCGAAAATCGGTCCATTCCTGCGCAATCTCAATCGCCTCATCAAAGGCCACGCGCGCCAGCTCCGCCGCCAAGCCTCGAATGCGGCCTGCATCAATCCCAACCCGTTCGGCCACAGCCTCGGGCGCGTACTCCGACCCCAAATACCGCTCGGCCATATGCTGAAACACGGTGCGGTGGCCTTCGTACGTGGCCCCCAAATCAGGCACGACACCCGGGGCATCAAACGGCACCAGCGCGCGCCCCGACATGACCAAGGCCTTGCCATCCGCATCGCGCAAAAACAGACCTTTTTCCGCCCCTTCATCACTGCGCACCAAAAGCGGCGCATTGGTGAACCGCGCAAGGTAGTCCAGATCCACCTTGCCCGCCTCAAGCAAGCAATGGATCAGCGCCAAAATCAGCAACCCATCTGCACCCGGCGTCACGCCAAACCATTCATCCGCAATGGCATTATAGCCGCTGCGAATAGGGTTCACGCCAATCACCTTTGCCCCGCGTTCTTTCAGCCGCCCCAAGCCCATCTTGATGGGATTGCTGTCATGGTCCTCGGCCACGCCAAACAGGATAAACAGCTTGGTCCGCTCCCAATCGGGTTGGCCAAACTCCCAAAACGCGCCGCCCACGGTGTAAATCCCACCCGCCGCCATGTTCACGCTGCAAAACCCACCATGCGCCGCATAGTTCGGCGTGCCATAGTTCTGCGCCCAAAAGCTGGTCAAACTCTGGCTCTGGTCCCTACCTGTGAAAAACGCAAGCTTCTCGGGCGCCGTTTTCCGCAATGGCTCCAACCACTCCACCGCAATCCCCAGCGCCTCGTTCCACGAAATCTCCTCAAACGCCCCCGACCCACGCGGCCCTACCCGCCGCAACGGCGCCCGCAACCGCGACGGCGCATTCACCTGCTGAATGCCACTGGCCCCCTTGGCACACAGCACCCCCTTATTCACCGGATGCGCGCGGTTGCCCTCGATATAGCTCACCTTACCCGATTTCAGATGCACATTGATCCCGCAACGACAGGCGCACATATAACACGTCGTCTGGCGCACCTCGTCTGAGACTTTTGGCGATGTATCAATCTGTGGCTGTGCCATCTTAATTTCCTTTGTCCATCACACCTGCGGCCTCAGCCGCAATCCAGGCTTCCTCGCGCGCAGGGATCACCCAAGCGGCCACCAATGACGCAGGCTCATGCAGCTTTTCACCCACCGCACCCCCGCCAACTACCAACCCTGTAAATGCCAATCCCGTCATGATCTGCCCTCGCATCTCGGCATCATGTTCCCCGATCCCGCCGGTAAAAGCCAGTGCATCAAGCCCACCCATCGCCGCAATCATACTGCCCGCATGGCGCACCGCCCAATAGGCGAAATGGTCCCGCGCAAACTGCGCCTCTGGCGTCCCGGCCTGCGCAAGCCCCCGCATATCCGACGCCCCCGCAAGCCCACGCAACCCGCTTTCATGGTTCAAAATCCGCCCAGCCTCAGCAATCCCGTAAACCTCAGCCAAGCGCAGCACGGCATTGCCATCAATCCCACCGCTGCGCGTCCCCATCGTTAGCCCTTCCAGCGGCGAATAGCCCATGGTCGTGGCCACCGACCGCCCATCCAATATCGCACACAGCGACGCGCCATTGCCCAAATGCAACGCCAACAACCGGCGCGGCAAGGTCCCTTTGGCCGCCACCGCCTCCACCAATCCTGCATAGGAAATGCCGTGAAACCCGTAGCGCCGTATCCCCAACGCTTCCACCGCTCCCGGCACAGCATAACGCGCGGCAACCGCAGGCTGGCCCGCATGAAACGCCGTGTCAAAACTCGCAAATTGCGACAGGTCCGGGGCCAACGCGGCCAAAGCCCGAATGGCCGCCAAATTGGCCGGGTTGTGCAAAGGGGCCAGCGGCACACAGGCCTCAATCCCAGCAATCACGGCATCGGTAACCCGGCAAGGCGCTACAAAATCCACCCCGCCATGCACCACCCGGTGCGCAGCCGCTACAAAGCTGTCCAACCCATGCCCTGCCTCCTGCAATGTGGCCAAACAGGCCGCCACCGCCGCCCGGTGATCGGGCAAATCCATCACCCGTGACACACCATCAAAGGTAAACTGCGCGGCCCCACCAATCTCACTCGCAGACCCCGCAGCCAATTGGACCCCATCCGCAAACACCGCAAATTTAACCGAAGACGACCCCGCATTCACCACCAAAATCTTGCGCACATGCCCCCCCATCACAGCACTGCCTTCACCAATCCCAACATCGCCAGAACCGCCAGCAAAGCAATGGCAAAGCGGCGAAATTCCTGCGGCTCGGCGCTCAGAAACTGCCGCCCGCCCAGCCAAATCCCAAGGCCCATCAACGGCGCACCCGCCACCACCACAATCGCGGTATCAAGGCTCACCAGCCCATGCCACCATAAAAACGGAAAGGTAAACAAATCCAGTCCCGCGAAATAGGCGATCAAGCTGGCGCGAAACACCCGCGCCCGCACGCCCTGGGCGGTGAAATAGGTGGCCACCGGCAGCCCGCCCATGCCCACGGCATTGGCCAATCCTGCAAAAACCCCGACGCTGGTATGCCCCACACCGCCATGCGGGCGCGTGATGCGCCACCCAAGCTGCAACACCGCACACATCGCCAAAACATAAACCGCAACCAAAGCGCGGGTCATATCCACCGGCACTTGCGTAATCAGCCACAGCCCAACCGGCACACCCACCAGCGCGCCCAGCCACAGCCAACGCACCCGCGCCCAATCCACATCAGCGCCCACCCCGCGCCATTGCTGAAACGTCATCATAAATTCACAAAAAATCACCACGGCCACAAGGTTCAGCGGGTTGGTCACAAGGCTTGCCCCCGTAACCACCAGCGCCGAAAACCCAAAGCCGGAATAGCCCCGCACAAACGCCGCCCCAAACAAGACCACCGCCAAAAAGGCGGCGGTCAAGGGCGTCAGGTCAAAGGGAAGCGTCACCCAGCCAGCGGCTGGCGCCGCATATCATCAGGTGAAATTCCCGCCACAGCCACAGGCGCCTTCATCGCGTCACGGCGGAAAGGTTCACCCAGTTCTTGGTTAATCATCACCTCGATAAACGTGGTTTTGCCCGCCTTTTGGTCGGCAATCGCTTTGTGCAACGTGGCGGTCAATTCTTCCATGCTGCGCACAACAACACCGCCCAAACCGCAGGCCTTGGCGATGCCCGCATAAGACACCTTCTCATCCAATTCCGTGCCAACAAAATTGTCCGAATACCACAAGGTCGTGTTGCGCTTTTCCGCACCCCACTGGTAGTTGCGGAAAATCACCATTGTGATCGCGGGCCATTCATCGCGGCCAATCGCGGTCATATCATTCATCGAAATGCCAAACGCACCGTCGCCCGCAAAGCCCACAACAGGCAAATCAGGCCGCCCGATTTTGGCCCCCATGATCGACGGAAACCCATAGCCGCACGGCCCAAACAAACCGGGCGCCAAGTATTTTCGCCCTTCCTCAAAGGTCGGGTAGGCATTGCCAATCGCGCAGTTGTTGCCAATGTCAGACGACACAATCGCCTCACGCGGCAGCGCTGATTGGATCGCCCGCCACGCCATACGAGGGCTTAGCCAGTCGGGCTTGGCATCACGCGCGCGCTGGTTCCAAGTGGTGCCAACGTCATCTTCTTCGTGGTCCATCGAAGAAAGCTGCTGCATCCACGCCGATTTTGTCTGCGCAATAGTTGCCTTGCGCCCCGCGCGGTCATGGTCGCCCGCGCCTGCTGCCAGTTTGTCCAAAATCGCCGTTGCCACCTTTTTGGCATCGCCCACAATGCCCACCGTCACAGGCTTGGTCAGGCCAATGCGGTCAGGGTTCAGGTCCACCTGAATGATCGCGGCGTTTTTCGGCCAGTAATCAATGCCATACCCCGGCAAGGTCGAAAACGGGTTCAACCGCGTGCCAAGGCACAGCACCACATCGGCGCGGCTGATCAACTCCATCCCCGCCTTTGACCCGTTGTACCCCAGCGGCCCCGCAAACAAAGGGTGACTGCCCGGAAACGCATCATTGTGTTGATAGCCACAGCACACCGGCGCATCCAACCGCTCTGCCAGCGCTATAGAGGCCGGAATGGCCCCCGCCAACACCACGCCGGCACCATTCAAAATGACCGGAAACTTGGCCTTCGACAGCAACTCTGCCGCGCGCGCGATTGCATCCTCACCCCCCGCAGGCCGTTCAAATTCGACAATCTTGGGCAGATCAATATCAATCACCTGCGTCCAAAAGTCGCGTGGAATGTTAATCTGAGCCGGCGCGCTCGCCCGCTTGGCCTTAAGGATAACGCGGTTCAAAACCTCGGCAATCCGGGTCGGGTCACGCACTTCTTCTTGATAAGCAACCATATCCTTGAACAGCGACATCTGCTCAACTTCCTGAAAGCCGCCCATCCCGATGGTCTTGTTCGCGGCCTGCGGCGTCACCAGCAACAACGGCGTATGGTTCCAATAAGCGGTTTTCACAGGCGTCACAAAGTTGGTAATGCCGGGGCCGTTCTGCGCGACCATCATGCTCATCTTACCCGTCGCGCGGGCATAGCCATCAGCCATCATCCCCGCGGTATATTCATGCGCGCAGTCCCAAAAGTTGATCCCCGCCACCGGAAACAAATCTGAAATCGGCATCATCGCCGACCCGATAATGCCAAAGGCATCCTCAATCCCATGCATTTGCAGAACTTTGACAAAGGCTTCTTCGGTGGTCATCTTCATGGCGCAAACTCCGCGATTGGGGGCGGCACAAGGCCGCGTTGGCGCCAGAATACTCTGTCACCCAAACCCCCTAGTAGGGCCAGTTTTACCACCTACTTAGGTCCAGCCTTATCAATCGCTGCGGCAATCAAACCCACCCCTTCGCCAATCCGCCCCACGGGAATGGTGGAATAGGCCAAACGGTAATAATTCCGGGGCGCGCGGGCCGGGTCAAAGAACACGCGGCCCGGTTCAATCAACACCCCCTGCCCATGCAAATCCCGCGCTAGCACCTCGGTATCCACCCCCTCAGGCGCCTCCATCCAAAAACTCGACCCGCCAACCCCGCTTTGCCCTGCCACCTGCAACCCGGCAGCCTCAATCGCCTCAGCCATAGCCAAACGCCGCCGCTTGAACGCCTGCTTCATCCGGTTAACCAACGCATCATAATGCCCCAAGCTCAGAAAATACGCCGCCGTCCGCTGAATATGCCCCGGCGGATGCCGCAACGTCAGCGCCCGCAACGCCCGCGCCTCACGGATAAACCCCTCGGGTGCCACGATATAGCCCAACCGCAGCCCCGGAAAAATCGATTTGGAAAACGAACCCACATAGATCACCCGCCCTTCCGGATCCATGGATTTCAACGCCGGCGACACGGCCTTTAGAAACGACATCTCAAACTCGTAATCATCTTCAACAATCACAAAATCCCGCGCCGACGCCGCCTCGAGCAACGCCCGCCTGCGCGCCATCGGCATGGTCGCATTGGTAGGGCAATGATGACTGGCGGTGGTGAAAACAACGCGCGCGCCCATCGGCAAGGCCTCAGGCGGCAAACCATCGGCATCCACATCGACCCAATCCACCACCGCGCCGGTTTGCTGCAAAATCCCGCGCAGGCTAGGATAGCCGGGGTTTTCCACCACCGCCCGCACCCCCGGCCCCGTCAAAACCTCTCCCGCCAACCACAGCGCATTCTGCGCCCCCATGGTCAACAACACCTCCCCCGCATGCGCCTCAATCCCGCGGCGCGGCAAAATGTTGCGCAAAATATACTCAATCAACAACGGATCATCGCGGTCATAATAATCCGACGTCAGCGCCTCAAAATCCCGTTTGCCCAGCGCGCGCAACGCACATTGCCGCCAGTTTTGATGGTCAAATAAACTGGCATCCGCCTGCCCATAAATGAACGGATAGCGAAAGCTGGCCCAATTCGCCGGTCGTTGCAAATGCTCGGCTATCGAAAACCGCGCGCCCGTCAACACCGCATAGTCCACCTGATCGGCGGGCAACCTTGGCCCCACCTCAAACTCCGGCTGCAACGGCGCACTTTCCGAAACATAATACCCTGACCGCCCGCGTGAGGTCAGATAATCCGATGCCACCAAATCGGTATAGGCCAGCGTGACCGTAATCCGGCTCACCCCTAAATGCGCCGCCAACCCTCGGCTGGATGGCATCTTGTCACCCACCCGAAAACGCCCTGCAACAATGCCCTCGGCCACCAATTGCCTAATGCGCTGCTGCAAGGTTCCATTCAAATTTCCATGCAAAAATAACGCTTCCGGTGGTATCGCCATCTTGGCCTCATCAGACAAAGGAAACTGGACCTACTCCGCCTCAATCCCCTCGGCCTGTCAAGCGATCAGATTTCATCTTTGCTCAAATACTCACTTATCCGCCGCCATCGCACGCGCAGTCAATGCCGCCATCGCCGCGCGGTATGGCCCCGGCCCGTGGCTTATTCGCGCCACCCCGGCCCCGGTCAAATCGGCAATCGAAGCTTCCCCCACCCGCATCGCGTTCACCGGCACAACCACGCCTGCACAAATCTGCGCAATCAACGCAGGGTCCATCAAGCCGGGTACAAAAAACCCGTCCGCCCCTGCGGCGGCATAGGCCTGCCCGCGCGCAATCGCCTCTGGCACCAAAGCCGCATGGCGCAGCGGATCCGGCTCTTTCAAAAACACATCCGTCCGCGCGTTGACAAACATCCCCGCACCACCCTGCTTGGCCGCTGCAATCCGCAAGGCTTGCACCTCAATGGTGTGTAAACCCGCGCTCCCAACAATCTGATCTTCAAAGTTAATCCCAACAGCCCCCACCGCCGCAATCCGCGCCACATTCTTGGCCACATCCGCTGGCGCCACTGCATAACCGCCCTCAAAATCCACACTCACCGGCAGGTCAACACAGTCCACAATGCGCCCGGCAATCTGCGCCAACATCGCCAGCGGTATCACCTCGCCGTCACCGTAGCCTTGCGCCGCCGCAACTGACCAACTGCCCGTCGCCAACGCCGCAGCTCCCGCATCGGCAACCGCCTTGGCACTGCCTGCATCCCAAATATTATACAGCACCAATGGCTTGCCCGGCTGGTGCAGCGCCCAAAATTGTTTTGCCTTGTCGTTCATGTCTTTCCCCTGCCTCAGCGATTGGTTAAAATACTACGGCCATGCTAAGCACAATTGCATGGAAAACCAGCTCAGCAGAGCCGTTTGTGATCCGATTGGGGCGAACGCTTGCGCCACGCTGACCCTTTTCATATCAAAACCTTGCCGATGGCCGTCAGAGTAAGCAAGCGGCATCATCAAGTATAGCTCACCCAAACCATCATTATTATTCGTTTTACTCTTGGATAAAAATCGTCTTAACACTGGGAAAACAGAACAAGGCATATAATGTCCAAATTCATCCAAACTCTGACCTGGCTTGATGGCACCAATGCCCCCACATCTCTTGGGCTAGTAATTGATGGCGGGCGGCCAGGCCCATCATTGCTCGTCAGCGGGTTTTCCGTGTCGACCATCGCGATCTATGAGCGCTTGACCGCTCTGCCAAGCATAGCACATTTGCGCGGTCGGCTGACCTTAGTGTACGTTGACCGCTTGGGAGGCGATTGCACCGCTACGGCGCAGGTCATGGCACCCCGCATCGCCGACTTGATCGGTGCGCAGGATGATAGCTTGTTCCTGCCCTTCCTGCCTGATGATCGCCTTGACCAAGAGGCGCAGGCAAAGGCCAGCGACGAAGATTACTGGACCATTCTTGCCAAAATGGCAGCCCTTGGCATGATCACCGGGCGCGGCGTAAGTGACCGAAGAATCGCCGCCCAGATGGGTGCGGAGCCCGGCTAATCGTTGCGTCGCCCGAGAAGTGCTGGCTCTGTTAAAATTCGGTTAACAAAAACCTGTTATCCGTTTTATATCAATGTGCTAAAAAAACGTCCGCGCGCGGATACGCACAGACGTTTTTAAAATTAGGCCCTTAAATCGGCGGCTCAGATCATGAGAAAACTTTGGTCAGCGCCTTATCCATCGCATGGGTGATCTGATCAATATCATCCGCCGTGGCAATCAAAGCAGGCGACAGGCAAAGCGTGTTGTTCATGCCCGTCAGGCTCCGCGTCGTCATCCCAATCAAGACCCCTTGGGCCGCACAATCAGCGACCACCGCCGCGGCTTTCTTTTCTTCGACCGGTTCTTTTGTGTCCCGATCCGTCACCAGCTCGGCCCCACAGAAAAGCCCTTTGCCCCGCACATCCCCAATCACCCGATGCTTGTCCATCAAATTGTGAAGGTTCCCTATCAGCCGCTTTTCCATCCGCAGCGTGTTGCCCAGCAAGTCTTCATCTTCCAAGATCCGCAAGTTCTCCAACGCAGCCGCCGGCCCCGAAGTACAGCCCCCAAAGGTAGAGATATCGCGGAAGTAGCTCAGATGATCGTTCGGGTCGTCCTTGAACTGATCAAACACCGCTTCGGTGGTCACCATGCAAGAAATCGCCGCATAGCCCGAGGCCACACCCTTGGCCAAGGTCACGAAGTCCGGCTTGATGCCGTAGTTCTGATAGCCAAACCATGTTCCTGTGCGCCCCATACCGCAGACGACCTCATCGATATGAAGCAGAATGTTGTACTTCTGGCAAATCTCCTGCACCCGCTCCCAATACCCAGCCGGAGGCGGGATAACGCCGCCACCCGCAGTCATCGGCTCGAGGCAAAGGCCGCCGATCGTATCCGGCCCCTCGCGCAAGATCACCTCTTCGATCGCATCCGCGGCGCGCTGGCCGTAGTTTTCAACATCCCATTGTTTACGATATTCCATGCAATGCGGCACTTCTACAAAGCCCGGTACAAACGGTCCGTATTGGGCATTCCGCTCATACTGCCCCCCCGCCGACATCGTTGCGATGGTGGAGCCGTGGTAGTCACGATTGCGGTACAAAATCTTGTATTTCTTGCCACCATGATGCCGCGCCGAAATTTGGCGGATCATCTTGAACGCCTTTTCATTCGCTTCAGACCCCGAGGTGGCATAATAGACCCGGCTCATCCCCGGCATCTTTTCGATCAGGCGCTTGGCAAAAACAGCGCTGGGAACGGTGCCTGTGGCACCACCAAAAAAGTTCATCTTTAGAACTTGATCATAGATCGCCTTGGCGATGCTTTCACGCCCATAGCCTACGTTCACCGTCCATACGCCGCCTGAAACCGCGTCGATATGTTCTTTGCCTTTGGCATCCCAAACCCGCAGGCCTTTGCCTTCCACGATGATCCGGGGATCAGTCGTCTCAAACGGTTTATGCTGCACCAAATGGTGCCACATATGGGCGCGGTCCGCCTCAATCACACCGGACATATCATTGCTATGGTTCATGGTTTCCATGGTGGCACCTTTTGCGAAATCCAGCCGTGGCAGCGCCACGCGGACGAGAATGGGTTTCGAAGTATTTGCCCTATAATCACGATTTGCCAAGCCTTGACGTAGGGCCAGACTGCCTGCTTATTTAAGGCCAGATTGTCCGTGCTTGCGCGGCGGACAATCCGCTAGGCAAAAGACCGGATCGTCGCCAAAGCCCCGTCAAGCGCACTGCCCTCAACATCCTTTAGCGCAGCCTCACGCAAGCGCCGCACCCAATCGGCAGCATCCGCCCGCTCTGCAACCGCTTTGGCCCCGGCAAGCACCTTGTCAAACTTGGACATACTTCGCGCATGCGTGTCGGAATAACCTTTGATCAACCTCCGACAACGAAGCACCTCAACCGCCAGGTCATAGCTTTGTGGAATGTAGGACAGGGAAGTTTGCAACCATGCCTCCAAATGCGCAACTTCAACCGCGTGGCGCAGGGTGCCACGACGGCGATGGCGCAGGCCAGCCAGCGTATAAAGCTGGGCAAAGGCCCAAAGCCCATCGCTGCGCATGTGTCGGCCTTTGTCGAACACGCGATTCACGAGGCGCATCGCACGGGGCCGCGCCTCCATCCAGCGGCCAAAACGGGCAGGCAACAGACCCACCAATTCCTCAGCCCGTGGGTGCATATACTCGGTGACTTGCATCATCTGACCATCTGAAACACCCATCTCAACCTTTATTCGATCAAACCGTTGGGCGCGGGTTTTCAAGTCAGCCACGCGGATCACATCATCATAGACCATGGCGTTGGCGATGTATTTCGCGGCCTCGCGGGTTAGCACGTAACCTTGCGCGGCATTGTCATGCGGCAAGATGGCCTGCAGGCGGTTCAGGTATTCCGTTCCATAGGCAAGATCTTGAAAATCAACAACCTTGCGCAAGCCCGCCACGGCCATTTCAGCGACAGGCGCAGGCATGACTTGGGCCAAAGCCAAGAGCGCCAACCAGTCAGAAAGCAAAGCCGTTGGGACATGCTCGGCTGGGGGCTGCGGCGTTTCGGACGCGATTGGCACCGCATTTGATTGTGCCGCCGCATAGCCTGCCGCAAAGGCGCGCAAGGAAGCATCCACCCCTTTGCCGCCCTGTGTGATCGCAGCCTCAAACGCTTGGCGGGTGAAGGGCAGCACGCCCGACCCTGCCAAAGCGCCAAACAGACTGGCCGAAATGACCGACCCGTTTTGCAGCGCCAAAATCTCCATATCGCCCAAGATCAAGCGCTGCGCTGCAATCTCAGCGGCTGCAACCACCTCATCCGGGTTGGCTATTCCGTTGCCGGGTTCCATCTTTTCTGACACGGCCAACGCGCGGTGTGACGAGGCGATCAGCGTGGTTCGATCTGGCGTGACAAAGCCGCGCAAAATGGCACGGCCTGCTTCCATCATTTCAGACGCGATGACGACATCGACATCGCCTGCGGCTGGGGCCAGCGAAAACACAGGCACACGCGCGCCTTGCGGGGCCATTTCCAGATAGTAAATCGTGGCCCCCGTGCGCTGCGCCACGCCCGCGACCGAGGTCGCCTGCACAGAAAAGCCTTGGGCGCGGGCCACAGATTCAATCCAGCCGGCCAGCACGCCGCCGCCTTGGCCGCCCACGGCCATGACTGCCAGTTTCAAGATTTGTCCCAGCTTTGGGTCCGGTCCTTGGGGTAGGATGAGGCCTTGCAAGGTCATAACTTGCCCACAAACATAATGCGGCGCGCGGCACGGCGTGTTTGCAATCTTGCGATCACTTTGGCGCGCGTGGCCGCCCACCAGCGCTCTACTCGACCCGGGTTATGCACAACATCGGCGCGGTAAAAACTGGGGCAAAGCACCGCGGCATCCGCCACCTCGCCACAATTACCGCAGCCTACGCAAGATTGGTCGATGCTGGCCACGGGGTCATCGCGCAGTGGATCATCCAGCGTCTTCAAAGACAAAGACGGACAACCCGACAGACGAATACAGGCATGATCGCCAGTGCAAATATCAGCATCAACGCCAAAGCGCGGAATGTCCACGCGGCGGCCTTGCTTAATCGCGGCCAGACGTTGCGGCTTTTCGCGCCGCTGTTTGTTCAGCATACATTCGGATGAGGCGACGATCACTTTTGGCCCCGGCGTATTGGTGGTCAACGCCTCTCGGAAGACATCGCGCATCCGGCCCACATCATAGGTATTGTCGACCTGCCGCACCCAAGTCACCCCCACACCTTTCAGCGCGCGGGTGATCGGGTTGCCTGTCGATTTGGTCGCATTATTGCTGCGCGACGACATCACATCTTGCCCGCCCGTGGCCGCAGAATAGTAATTATCGACGATCACGGCGACGCTATCAGATTTGTTGAAGACCATGTTCCCGATCGACGACGACAAGCCGTTGTGCCAAAATCCGCCATCGCCCAAAATGGACAGCGCGCGGCGTTCGCCCCCGCCATCAAACGCGGCGTTGGACGCAGGCCCAAGGCCGTACCCCATCGTCGCCCCGCCAATTTCAAACGGCGGCAGGCAGGCGAACAGATGGCAACCAATATCACCCGTGATCTGCAATTTGCCCGTTTCCTCCTGCACCAGCTTTAGGGCGGCAAAAATGGGCCGTTCCGGGCAGCCTGTACAAAAGCCAGGCGGGCGGATTGGGACCGTTCTGGAAAGATCGGGAATGGCAGGCGCATCGGCATTCGGCGCGCGGACCTGCCCCGGCAGAAAATCTGGCGCATGGGTGCGAAGGAACGCAGTCACGCCGTCCAGCATCACTTGGCCCGTATATTCCCCGGCCATCGGCAGCACATCCTTGCCCGCCAAAACCACGTCTGATTTGGCGCGGTAGAGCATGGAACCGAGCGCCTGTTCGATAAACTCGGGCTGGCCTTCCTCAATCACCAGTACCGCCTTTTTGCCTGCCGCAAATCGCAAAAATTCGGCAGGCACCAACGGATAGGTCACGTTTAAAACATAGATTGGCACTTGGGTGTCGCCGTAAATATCGGCAAGCCCCAAGCGTTGCAGCGCGCGGATCACCCCGTTGTACATGCCCCCTTGCACAACTATGCCCACAGGAGCGTCTGGGCCAAACGCCTCATTCATCTGGTGATCCAGAATAAACCGTTCCGCCGCAGGCCAACGGTTCTTCACCTTGTCTTGCTCATGCACATAAGACATCGGCGGCAGCACAACGCGGTTGAAATCAGACCTTGGGGCGGACAGGGCATCGCGGACCGTCAACGGCGGTGGTTGGTTTGCGCGGGTTTGAAACTGGCCCGTTACATGGCACGACCGGATTCGCACCATCAGCATGACGGGACTATTGGATGCCTCGGAAAGCTCAAACCCTTGCTGCACAGCGCGCGTGATCGACGGCAGGTTGGGGCGCGGGTCCAACAGCCAAAACTGCGATTTCATGGCGAATGCGTGAGACCGTTCTTGCATGATCGACGATCCCTCGCCGTAATCCTCACCCACGATAATCAGCGCGCCGCCTGTCACGCCAGAGGACGACAGGTTCGCCAGCGCATCTGACGCCACATTCACCCCAACCGGACCTTTGAAAGTGACAGCTCCGCGAATGGGATAATGCACGCTTGCGGCCAGCATAGCGGCGGCGGCGGCCTCCGACGCATTCGCCTCAAACCGCACCCCAAGCTCGGCCAGCAGCCCTTCGGCATCGGCCAAAACATCCATCAAATGGCTGATCGGCGCACCTTGATAGCCGCCAACATAGCCCACGCCATTTTCCAAAAGCGCCTTGGTGATGGCCAAAATACCTTCGCCGGTAAAGGTATCGCCATCGCCCAGTTTCAGGTGTTCAACCTCAGCTTTGAAGGACCGTTCTGCCATGCTGACCTCTTAAAAATCATGCTTGCGAATATTGCCCAGAATCTTGCCCAGCGTACCGACAAAAGTGCGGCGCGCGTCGTCGTCGATGCCATGAAACATCTGCGCATAGCTTTCGGCCATCGTGGGCCACAGCGTGTCAAATGCCTGCTGCCCGGCATCTGTAATGAACACCCGCACCGCGCGACTGTCATCTGCATCGGCCATGCGCCGCACCAAACCATCACTGTCCAACTGATCCAATGCGCGGCTAAGGGTGGATTGTTCCACCACCGCATAGACGGCCAATTCGCCGATCAGCGGCCCGTCAATCACCGACAAAACCGCTAGTGCGCGCATTTTCGGCGTGGTCAGGCCCAAGTCGGCCATCTTGTCGCGCAAACTGCCATTATAGCGCCCCATGATACGGTTCATCAGGTAAGGCGCATAGTTTGACAGCCCAATCTCACCCAGCCCTTTGGGCGGGGCAAGATTGGCATGAATCACAATTCGGTCGTTCATAACCGCCGCACCCTAGGCCTTTGGCACCAAGGCTAAGGCCCGAATGGGAGAACCTGTTCCGCGTTTGATTTTCAACGGAGCCGCGATGAGAATCGCACCTTTTGCGGGCAGTTGCGACAGATTGGCAAGGCTGGCGAGGCCGTAGCAATTGGCTTTGTGCAGCAGGTTATGTGCAGGATAAGGCGGCGTCATGCCCCCTGCTTGGCCTGCATCGGTGCCAATACACTGGCTGCCCCAACCCACAATGCCTTTGCCGATCAGGTATTCCATCACCTCGGCCGTTGGCCCCGGTGTGTGCGGCCCGGTGTCATCAGCATTCAGGAATGCAGCTTCGCTATCGGCGAATTTGTCCCAATCAGACCGTAGCACAACCCATTCGCCTGTATTGATCGCGCCATGCTTGGCCTCCCACGCTTTTACATGGTCAATGGTCAGCAAAAAATCTGGGTCATCGGCGCATTCGGCAGCAAAATCCAGCACGTTGACGGGGGCGACCAAGCGCTTCACCGGCAGCGTATCGGTATATCCGTCGGGATAGTCCTTGCCGGTGATCCAATGATGCGGGGCATCAAAGTGGGTGCCGGAATGCTCGCCCAGCTTTAGCCAATTCCACGCCCAGAACGGACCGTCATTGTCGTATTCGCTGATGCGATGAATCTCTATCGCCGGGGTGTCGCGGGCAAAATCGGGTGGCAGTTTCAGCAAGGGGGTTTCCGGCCCCAAAACGCCCGTGCAATCCACCACATCCACGCCACCTGACAGCAGCATCGCGCCAAGGTTTTGCAACATTTCCGCTGATTTCATTTTGATCCCTCCCTTGCAAGCGCCCGGCGCATTGGCCCGGACAGGGAAAGCTTAGGCAATTTACATGCATTTGCAAATAAATTCCTTGGGGCGGTTCGAGCCTAGTTCACATCATAGCTTCAACACATCGGCAAGATTTCGGCCATATAGCTGTCAGTTTTGCTCGCGCGTTCCAGAAACTCGGCAACGGTCAGAGAGCCAACGCAGGTTTCGGCAAGGTTTTAGGTGTAGTGGTTTTCATAGGCGTTCATCCACATTTTAACGGCGAATTCAGCAATCTTCATCTGATTTTCCCGATGCTACCAGCCCACAAGAAACAGTGTGATCGCCGGGAAAGCCACTAAAACCGCCACGCGGATCAGATCCGAGCCTACAAAAAACATCACGGCCTTGTAGGTGTCGGTGATAGGGGTTTTGCGGTCCATCGTGTTGATAATGAACAGGTTCATGCCCACGGGTGGGGTGATTAACCCAACCTCGACCACGATCAGCACCAAAATACCAAACCAAATCGCGGTTTGTTCGGTGTTAATGCGCGCCAGTGCGCCTGCGTTAACCCCGCGCAGGCCCAAGGCGCTGATCTGCTCTCGCGTCAGCTCGGCCCCAGCGGCCAGTGTGGCCTGAACTGAGGCGAGCATATCGGGGGCAAGGGCGACACCTTTTGCCAATGCTTCCAGCGTGCGAACGGCGTGCAACTCGGCCATACTGACCATGCCAAAATCAAGGCCTTGGATCACAGGCCAAAAAATCGGGATCGTGAGCAAAATCATCGACAAGCTGTCCATTAAACAGCCAAGCAATAGGTAAAATACCAAGATTAAGATTAAAACGGCCCAAGGGCTAAAGCCTTGATCGACCACCCAAGCAGCGATTTCCTGTGGCAATTGGGTCAGTGCCAAAAACCCGTTGTAAAACGCAGCCCCAAGCACAATGAAAAAGATCATCGCCGTGGATTTCGCGGTGACGAAAAAGCTGTCTGCAAGCGTGACGCAGGTCAACCCACCAGCAAGCCACGCGATAAGCCCTGTGCCAAAGGCACCCACTGCGGCCCCTTCGGTGGGCGTGAAAACACCGCCGTAAATCCCGCCAACGACCGTGATAAATACCCCTAAAACCGGCCAGATTTTGATCAGCGCAGTTAAGCGCGCGCGGTAGGGTACCCGTGGCCGCGTACCCGCTGATCCGGGGTAAAGGCGGACATAGAGTGAGATAACAAGCACATAGCCCAGCGCTGCCATGACGCCTGGAATGAACGCGGCGAGGAACAACTTGGAGATGTTTTGTTCGGTCAAAATCGCATAAATTACCAGTACGACCGACGGCGGGATCAGTATCCCCAAGGTGCCGCCAGCCGCTAGCGTGGCGGTCGAAAAACCGCCTGCATAGCCGTAGGCGCGCAGTTCTGGCAAGGCTACCCTGCCCATCGTCGCCGCCGTTGCGAGCGATGACCCGCAGATTGACCCAAATCCTGCACAAGCCCCGATGGCCGCCATCGCGACCCCGCCGCGACGATGGCCAAGCCAGCTTTCAGCGGCTTTGAAAAGGGCTTGTGACATTCCGCCCAAGCTGGCGAAATGGCCCATCAGCAAAAACATCGGCACAATCGACAGCGAATAACTGGAGAAGGTGGTGAAGGTTTCAGACTTTAACCGCGCCAACGCTACCGTTGGCCCGCCGCCCACCACCATCAGCCCCGCAAGGCCTGTTAAAAACATTGCAAGCCCAATCGGCACGCGCAGAAAGATCAGCATCAAAAGCGCTGGGAATGACCACAATCCAACCGCCAGATCGCTCATGATTGAGGTTCCTCGGGGGTGAGGATTGCGCGGCCTTGCGCGGCCTCCAACACCCGAACCAATGCCATGTAAACCGCTACAATCGCCGCCGCCACAGCGCCTGTCAGGCTAAGGGCATAGGCCCACCACAGGGGAAATTGCAGCAAGAACGTGGTTTGGCCAGACCGCATTTTGCTGTCCATTCCTGCGGCCAATTGTACGGCAATCAGCACCAACACAGCGGCGAACACAGTTTCGGTTATGGCCCGAAGCAAGCGATCAGCGCGTGGTGGCAGCTTTGCAGTAAAAATATCCACCGCCGCATGGCCGCCGCTGATTTGGCACAGCGGCAAAAACGCGAAAATGGCAAAGGCTATCCCAGCCTCGATCAGCTCAAAATCGCCATAGATCGCCCCGATGCCTGCGTCCAAAAACCAGCGCGCAGGCCCAGCCATCACACCATCAGCGACCATCCCGTGCAGCAGGTCATTCAGCTTGCGCCCCAAGACCGACAGGCAGGTCAGTACAATCAGCGCCGCCAGCATCAGCCCTCCCAAATAGGCAAAGCCCCGCGAGATGTTCAGAAAAAAGCGGTGCATTTTTTGCCCTTTTGGCCCGGCACAAAAACGGCCCGCGGCAGTACCATGCTGCAACGGGCCGCCTTGGATGGTATGTTGTTAGTTCGCTAGCTTATATTCGTCCATCAGTGCGCGGGCCTCATCAATCAGCGCTTGTCCATCAATGCCTTTGGTTTGCATATCTGCCACCCACGACGCATAGATCGGCTGCACAATCGGCAGCCAATTTGCCTCGGCGTCTGCCTGACTTATGGTGATGATGCTATTGCCAAGGTCCACCGCCACTTGGCGCGCGGGGCCGTCTGCGTTTGACTGAACACCCCCGGCAAAGACTGAAAAATTAAGCCCGGAATTCTTGTCGACCACAGCCTTAAGATCATCTGGCAACGCGTTATAGACACCCTTATTCATCGCCAGCACAAAGGTTATGTTATAAAGCGCCGGGCCTTCAAATTCGGTGTGATTTTGCACAAGTTCTGGCACCTTCAACGAGCCTGTCACCTCCCACGGAATGGTCGCGCCGTCTATCACCCCTTTGGACAGCGCTTCGGGGATTGCTGGCACAGGCATGCCGACAGGTTCGGCCCGCAACTTTTCCAGCAAAGCGTTCACCATCCGCGATGCACCTCGGATTTTCATGCCTTGCAAATCGCTTGGCACAGCAACCGGGTCGGCAGTGTGGAAAATACCGGGGCCATGGACCCAAGTGCCAAGAACATGCACGTCCTTGAATTCGGTATCCTTCATATGGGTTTCAAACATCTTCCAATAGGCATAAGAGGCGGCCTGAGCGTCGCTGACCATAAATGGCAGTTCAAAAACTTCGGTTGAGGGGAAGCGACCAGGGGTGTAGCCCACCACAGTCCAAATCACATCAGCCACACCGTCAATCGCTTGGTCCATCAACTCAGGTGGCGCACCGCCCAACTGCATCGATGGAAAGCGATCCACTTTGATACGGCCACCGCTATCTTTTTCGATATTATCGGCCCAAACATCCAAGATCAGCTTTGGCACATTGGCCTGCGCGGGCAAAAATTGGTGAAGCTTAAGCGTTACCTCTTGGGCGACTGCCCCGGTTGCAAGCACAGTTGTCATGACAACCCCGCCCAATGCCCCAAAAAACGTTCTGCGAATAGTCATGCGTTTCGTCCCCCCGAAATCACGGCGCAAGGGATTGCCTTGCGCTGCCACGGCCAAAAACCTGAAGCCCGTCATCGCATGAAAGTAAAGCGTTTCAAAGTCCCATCATGCGGCAAAAACCGACACTCAATCCACCCTTAGCGCCCCTAGTAATGCCCGGCTTTGGCAATGATTTTGAAACGAGGCACTGCCGGGTGCACTGCAGCGAAGCATGAACAGTTCGCAGAAATGAACGGGATTGGCGGCTTTATTAAGGGAAAAGCCTCAATACGTTGCCCGCCCGCCCGACAAATCGAAAACCCCGCCGGTGGTAAAGCTGTTCTCGGCCGATGCCAACCAGACAATCATCGCCGCAGCCTCATCCAATTCCAAGAACCGGCCACGCGGAATTTTAGACAGCATATAGTCGATGTGCTCTTGCTTCATCTGGTCAAAAATCCGGGTTTTGGCCGCTGCAGGCGTCACGCAATTCACCGCGATATTCTTGCCCGCCAACTCTTTGCCAAGCGATTTGGTGAACCCAATTACCCCCGCCTTTGACGCCGAATAAGCCGAAGCATTGGGGTTCCCTTCTTTCCCTGCGACCGAGGCAATGTTGACAATACGGCCATAATTTTGCGCCTCCATCATTGGTACAACCACTTTGTTGACCAAAAATGTTCCCGTCAAATTGATTGCCACGATCTGCTCAAACGCCTCGACCGGATACTCAGCGACAGGCGCGTTCACGCCGGCAATTCCAGCAGAATTGACCAGCACATCTACCCGGCCAAAGGCCTGTGCCGTTTGGGAAAACCCCGCTTGGACCGATGCCCAATCCGCCACATTCACTTGCAGTGCTATTGCCCCATTGCCCAGTGACGCAGCCGTTTTAGTGGCTAAATTCAGATCCATGTCCCAAATCGCCACCCGCGCACCTGCGCCGGCCAATGCAGTGGCCACAGCCCCGCCAATCCCTTGTGCGCCACCGGTCACAATCGCTGCCTGCCCTGCAAAACCCATCTGCCACACCCTTTTGTTCGCCCCAACTTCGCCCGGCAACCCTGCCAAAGTCTGCGCGAGAGTTCAAGCGGCACCCGGTTGTCGCCCCGCGCCCAACCCGTTAGGCTGAACGAAACAGGAGGATAGCATGACCCTAAACGTATATCTCGCCGGCGAAATTCACAGTGATTGGCGGGAAACTATCATCGCGGGCTGTGCAGATCTGAATATCACCTTCACCGCCCCTATCACCGACCATGAAGCGTCAGACGATTGCGGTGTTACCATAATGGGTGCCGAGGCATCCAACTTCTGGCACGATCACAAAAGCGCCAAGCTCAACGCGATCCGCACCCGACTTGCGATTTCGAACGCCGATATCGCCGTGGTGCGTTTTGGCGAGAAGTATAAGCAATGGAACGCGGCCTTTGATGCGGACAAGGCCGCTGCGCTTGGCAAATCCTTGATCGTGATGCACCAAGCTGACCATCAACACGCCTTAAAAGAAATTGAAGCAGCAGCCCTAGGCTCTGGACCCATTAATCTGCTTGCCGGTCCGTCAACTCACTGATTCACTGGCGGCACGAAGGGGGTGCTGCCATGACCGAGATGATCCTGCTTTCTGAAGCCCAGATGGAGCGGATTTCGCCGTTCTTTCCGCTGTCGCACGGGATGCCGCGTGTCGATGACCGCAGGGTAATTAGTGGCATCAT